>ERZ772772.181-NODE-181-length-38988-cov-18.848483_pt1 | contig 38988 bp, 55 predicted proteins | sample MGYA00511484_ERZ772772 | MGnify/ENA primary metagenome ERZ772772 (study PRJEB29015, sample SAMEA2737913) | human oral metagenome | biome: human oral; feature: human-associated habitat; material: dental | place: China | collected 2088 ... | reverse complement strand
ATGCGTTAAGAGAGAGGCAAAAGAAGATAGACGGTTGTTGTGCTCAGTGTAAAGATTTAAGTAAGAAGAAGGGAGAGAAGGAGTAATGATTAAATACGATGGAAAGCTTTATAGCTTGAGTGATTTTGTGTGGGCACTAGCTATCTATCTGATCATGGTTGCGTGCATTGTTGCGCTTGTAGCGTGTGTTGGAAGGACTGTTATTCATAGCGCCACCCTACCCGATGAAGACCAAGCCAAGTGCGAGAGCCTCGGTGGTAAGTGGTCGGTCAATCACCAGTGCTATAACGCAGGTGAACCGACGACTATTGAGAAGCTAAAAGAGAGCTTGAGGAGTACAGCACGATGAGCGAGTCAATTAGCCTGGACGACATGCTGCATCGCACCGACATGAGTATTAGCCTGACGCCTCACGAGCGTGAACACTTGGTCTTCTCTACCTTGAGGGGGTATGAGCCGAGTGATATTGTCTACTACCTCTCCCCGGGAGATTATCCTCAGGTCGGGACTGTATTTTGTAAATACGCAGATGGGAAGTATGGCGTCGGAGTAATTCGTCGTGACTTTTACGCTAAGTTTGACCGACGCTTCGGTTCATACGGCGAAGCGATAGGATACTTGCTGGCTCGCCCCCGCATCGGTTCAGAGTCGGTTGCGCATTTTTTAGAGAAAGAGAGGAGAGTCTGAGAAACGTCAAGAAGTAAAAAACAAGGCGTGCCTATGAAAGGAAGACACGCCATGAGTTGCATCCACACATGGTAGAGCAACACTTTGATTATAGCATTGGAAGGAGAGCGATGAACAAGAAGACTATAGAGGTAAACCCCGACCGTATTATTTATCTGGCTAACCGATTTGACGTAAATAGGTGTCTTTTATTGGATGCTGTCACTAGCTTGTCCGTAAAAGATATAAGCGATAAAGAACACCGGCGGTCGATACTTAGATACTGTCAAGAGCGAGCGCTTGAGATGTATGAATATTTTAACGAGCTGAAGCAGTTGATTGAGTCTGGTGAAGAGGAGAGCGATGATTAAGGATAAATATAAGACCATCTATAGAGGTATAATACCTGTCTATCATGAAGACGAAGATTACTGCCGTATAGCGATTGCACGTCTAAGACGAGCCATCGCTAGCGGGGTCAAGGATGATATAGACGATGCGCTTGCTAAGCTAACAAAATACTTTGACGACCTATCCGAAACCGTGAATTTGATATCTAAGCGTTTTAAGCAGATATCGGAACTCTTGGACGAGCAACTGGACAGCAAGGAGGGCGACTAAACGATTATGAATGAGATACCAACTAAAGAAGTGCTTGACCGTTATAAGAAGATAGACTTGGTCGACAGACGCACAGACAAAGAGCGTGGGCTGAATATTTACGTCTATACGATGTTTACTCAGAAAGAGCGATTATGGAACTATGTCACTCTAAATGCTAGGGGTATCGTTTATGATGATAAAGGCAGGCTAATCCAACGCTGCTTGCCTAAGTTTTTCAATCACGATGAGCCTGACGGTATTAGAGTGAGAGAACTATACCGTGTCAGCCCAGGTCGCAACGACGTCACTGAAAAGCTGGACGGCTCACTGATTAAAGTAACCAATGACCCTGAATACGGCTTGGTAATTACCTCTAAAGGTAGTTTTCAAAGCGACCAAGCTAGGATGGCGAAGCAGTTGCTGGACGATAGATACAAGTCGTTCAGTTTTGCGCCAGGACTAACATATCACTTTGAGCTAATCTCACCTCAGAATAAGATTGTTATCAACTACACCGACACCGAATTAGTGTTGCTGTGTCTTATAGATAACGAAACTGGGCTTGAGATTGAACCTGTAGATAGCCTGTTCAGGCGACCGACTAAATATTCAAGCAGCGTGCTTGACGATATTAACGCCATAAATAGAAACGGCTTGCATGAAGGCGTGGTGGTCAATTATGGTCTTTATCGGCTGAAGTACAAAACAGATGAATACATTAGGCTGCATCGTGTCGTCACCAACTACACCACCAAGCGGGTTTGGGAAGACCTGTCTAGTGGACGTGAAACTGACCGCCTCAACATGCCTGAAGAGTTCATCAACTGGCTGAACAAGACGGAAAATAGCCTGAAGGGGGAGTATAACGACCTGTCGGCTGATGTGAGCATGGCTATTCTCTACTGCAAAGATATGACTAACAAGGAGGTGGCGACCTGCCCGAACCCATTTATTAGAAACCATAAGAGTTACGTTTTAGCTTATCGTTCAGGCAAAGACGTCTCTCAGATGATGTGGAAAGCGATTAAACCGAAAGGAGGAGTGAAATGAAACTTTTACTACTGAGGGGGCTACCAGCCTCAGGTAAAACCACCTTTGCTAAGGAGCTTGTCAGAAAAGACGGCAATTTGGTGCGGGTGAATAAGGACGATTTGCGTAACATGTTGCATGGCGGTAAGTGGTCGTCTGGGCGAGAAAAAAGAGTAGTAAGCCTAGAGAGACAACTAGTTACAGAAGCATTGGAAGATGGTAGGAATGTAATTGTCGATGACACCAATCTGAACCCAACTCACGAGCGATACTTTAAGAGGCTAGCTGAAAGCCATAACGCCGACTTTGAGATAAAAGAGTTTGATACACCTCTGGAGGAATGTATTAAGCGTGACAATGTCCGCCCTAACGGCGTCGGTGAAACAGTGATACGGAAAATGTATAATCAGTACCTCAAGCCCGCACCTGCTAAATATACGCCCGACCCTATGCTACAGCCCGCTATCGTTTGCGATATCGACGGAACTTTGGCGCACATGCACGACAGGTCACCGTACGATTGGAGCAAGGTAGGTAATGACATGGTTGATATACCTGTTGCTTGGCTCGCCAGCATCTTATTCAGAAGCGTCAGTGTAATTTTGGTATCAGGCAGAGACGGGAGCTGTCGAAAAGAAACTCAAGATTGGTTAGCCAAGAATGGTATCTGTTACACCAAGTTGATTATGCGAAAGGAGGGAGACAATCGACCCGATGAGGTGGTCAAAGAGGAGATATTTAACGAGAATATCAGAGGAAGCTATAACGTCAGATTTGTCTTGGATGACCGAAATAAGGTGGTCGACATGTGGCGTCAATTAGGATTAAAATGCTTACAAGTAGCGGAAGGAGATTTTTAAGATGTGTGACGAGCTTGCGCACAAAATACGTCTCAGCCTAAACGAGGAGGTGGACTTTCTACATACATGCGCAGACACCATAGAAGACATAGTCAAAGAGTCAGGAGATTGTATCGATGTGGCAAGGCTATATCGAACTATCGACATATTGAAACAGTCAATCGACAGAGTGCGCCATGACGTTGATGACCTAAACCGATATCACAAGGAGTTAGAGAAGAATGCCGAACCTAAACGAACAAGCTAAGAACCTAATGGGTGAGGTGCTCATTTGGCTAGATAACGCCAGGATGCTCAAGATATACGCTAGAATGGCTCACGTTATCATCGATGCGGAATTAGACCCTATAGATTTAGACAATGCCGGTGGAGCGTATTTAGACATATCTGATGAGGTATATAAGTCATTTGCCGTCGGTCACACCAAGACGATAAATAAGCTAGGTGACGTACTAGTTAGGATAATGCTGAGGACTGGCGTGTACGGCAGGATTATAGATAAACCAAGCGAGTATTTAGAAGTAATGAATAAATGTGTCAAGATAAATGAGGAGAGGAAGAAGGAGGTAGCCTGATGGTACAGAAATGGTACTGCTTGGTGTGCGACCATTGTGGCGATGTGATGAACTATTGGGAGCGTTCATCGGTAAAAGAGGCACTAGCTGCTGAGCGTGAATTCGTCGGTGGTAGCGTTGTATTTGCGAACGGCAAGACGTTTTGCAATAGAGAGTGCTACAAGAACTATCTGGCTAATCACCGCCTAGCCAAGATGAAACGGATAAATAACGGATAACTTTACGTAATGACCGAAGCTGATTTACAAGTGCAAATAGCTTATTACCTCAGGTTACAATACCCTGACGTCATTTTTCACTCTGACTATGGCTCAGGGGTGAAGTTGACTAGGTATCAGGCTAATGTGCAACGTAAACAGAACGGTGGACGTCGAGCCTACCCCGACATGTTCATTGCTAAAATGATGCACGGTAAGGGTGGGCTATTTATTGAATTAAAGAGGGAGGGCACTAAATTAAAGAAGAAAGACGGCACTTGGCTTACCTCTCATCTAGCTGAACAGGCGGAGATGTTAGAGAAGCTAAGAAGCGAGGGTTATGAAGCTACTTTTGCCGTAGGCTTTGACGAAGCCAAAGAGATAATCGATAATTATCTGGGTAAGAGAATGACTAACAAGGAGCGGGTAGACAAGGAGGGCTTTTGATGTGAGTAGAAAATACACCACACATAAAAGTAAGTTATCCAAAATTGAAGGAGGATATAAGACTAGAGATAAGAATATGGCCAAGTATGGCGCAGACTACTACAAGCGGATTGGTTCAAAAGGCGGCAAGAATAGTACCATGCGTTGGTTCAGAGATGTGCCTGGAAGTGCCAGACGAGCCAGATTGGCTAGACAACGTCGACGGCTAGGGCGTATAAAGGGTTGGAAATACGATTTGGCTGATTTATTGGGGTTAAGGTCATGAAGAAAGACTGGGATAGTATAGCTAACGTTATATTGGTTATCGGCTGGGTAATAATAATGATATTGATGATTGTCACCCATTGACACGATATGCAAGTATGGTAGACTAGCTACATACAATCGTGAATGCATCAGCTAGCGGTAGTCACGGTTGGAAGCCCACGTCAAAAGGTCTTGTGCCTGAGGTGTGGGTTTTTTGTTTTGTCACTCATCATTGTAATAACATCATCAGGTTGACGTCATGAGGTATAATTAGGCTATGAGTAAAAGAGCAGATGGCAAGAGTGGTTTTGCAATCGGTGTCGGAAAACGAGCGAACGGCACTTGGAAAAAAGAGCGCACGCCACGTGGACGACTAGAGATATTGTTAAACGACGTTAGCTATGAACAGCTGAAAGATTTGTTTAGACGACTAGACAACGATGAGTTCGACGGCACGGCTAGAGTTGGCGACGTTTTGGATATCGCCGTTCTGAAAGAGATTTTTGTTAAAAATGCGCCGGGTGAGAAGATAAAAGTCTCTAGCGACAGGTTGTTAAAACTTTATGATTTTATTTATGGCAAGAAGTCTGAAAACAGCCTAAATGGCAAGATTGACGTTGATATCGACGCTAAGATGACTAGCGTCAGAGGGTTCATACTGCCTGTATCGGGTCAAGACTTTATCGATGAAAAGGGGCGACAGATTGAGCAAGGTGACGTCAAGTAATCTGAAGACGCTGGGGAACGACAGGGCTAACAAGCTACGTTCATCTGGCTATTGGGTGCCGATGCCGGGACCTCAGACACTAGCCTCAGCTGTAGCTAGTGATAGACGTTTTCGTGAGATTTTGTACGGTGGGGCGAGAGGCGGTGGTAAAACTGATCTGTCGATAGCACTGCTTGGCGTTAGGTTGGCTAATAAGAGAGCTAAACAGTTAGTCATTAGACGTAATGCTGACGACCTAACTGACTTTGAGTGGCGAGCTAAAGAGGCATATCAATTTTTGGGGATTAAGACAACACATAAGCCTCTGTTATTTACAGGTAACAATAGAGGCAGGCTTCTCGGTGGTCACCTGAATGACGAAGATAGCTATACTAAATACCAGGGTCACGAGTATTGCCGCATCAATATTGAAGAGTTAACCCAGATACCTTACGAGGACATGTATCTTAGGCTTATCAGTTCAGCTAGAAGCAAATATCATGATTTATATCCTCAAGTGTTTAGCACTACTAACCCAGGTGGTGTGGGTATGGCGTGGGTCAAAGAACGTTTTGTCACGCCCGACACTGACCTGTGCGATGTAGTTCACAATACCTACAAGTGGTATGACTATGAGGGTAAAGAGCATGAAACCCACTGGCAGGTGGTCATTGACAAGCAGACTGGGCTATGGCGAGCCTACATACCAGCCACAATCGATAGTAACCCTATATTGATGAAAGCTGACCCCGAATACGTTAGGCAGTTAGAGGGACTAAAACAGACTAATCCCGAGCTATATGAAGCTTGGCGCAACGGGTCATGGGATGTTCAGTTTGGTGCTGTTTTTGACGACTTTAGCACTGAAAGGCACGTGTTTGATAAGTTTGCCGAGTTTGGTATAACTCAAAAACAGTATAAATCATCTTGGAAGATATGCGGTATGGACTGGGGCTATAACGATGAGTGTGTACTGTTGTGGGCGATGTTTGACAAAATAGGCGACGGCAAAGAACGAGCGTTTATCTTTAGAGAGAAACACGGCAATCATCACGGCTCAGAATGGTGGGCTAAGGAGTTTGCCCGCATCCAAGAGAAAGACCCTGTCGATGTCTTTGCCATGCCCCACGACGCCTATGCTCACTCCGGCGGGGCTGATAAGACTATTGCTGAAGCGTTCAAAGAGCAGACCGATTTGTTACCGCCTGACATTAGACCTATCTATGTGCGAGCCGACAAGATGATGAGAGACAAGAAAATTAGTGCTATCGATACATTGCACAATATGTTTGCTAATGCCCTAGACAATGAGCCGTCACTACTTTTTCACCGCACCTGTAACTATCTGATAAAAACGCTACCGACAATAGTTTACGCTAAAGAGACAGGCGGTGAAGAGCTGGATAAAGATAATGTTGACCACGCCCTAGACGCCCTATTCTACACACTGCTAACAGCTGACCGAGTAAGAGGCTCATTAGTCAATCGTAGCCAGATAATTAAGAAGGTGACGCCGTCGTTTGTAGTCGGGCTACACAATGTGTACAAAGACGTGGGACTAGATATTGAACGTTTGGTCAAAGAGGCTAATCAGCCAAAACGTGATTGGCGCACTATTTAGACAGTGGTGGAATGGCTATAACATGCTATGATAGCCATAATATGAACGATAATCAGCAACCACTTTTTCATGACCCCTCAGTAGACGTTATCACTGACCAGACAGACGTCGTAGATGAACAGGCTGTCTTAAAGCTGGATGTAGACGATAGACAGCTCATCTCTAACTTTAGACGCTGGATTGACGATAGTAAAGATTACTGGAATAATACGGACGGCTACAATCTGGAAAACGTACGCAATCAGAATGAGCGATATTTTCTGGGCAAGCAGATAGATAAAACGTTGCTTTATCCTCATCAAGTGCCGTATCAGGAGAACATTATCTTTACCGACGTACAGGCTATTATGGCTTACGTCACCGCCTCAGCGCCTTCATGTGAGGTAGTACCTGACAATGATAAAACTCAGTCAATGGTCATGGCTGAAGATTTGGAGCGGGCTATCAATATTCACACTGAACGTCACAAGCTGGCTGAAAAGATAAAGTCTGCCGTCAAAAATATGTATCTCAAGCGAGTCGGCATTATTAAGCTGATGTGGGATGAAAAGTCGAATGATATCAAGCCTGTCGCTGTTGACCCTGCCAGAGTGATTTTAGACAAAAACTGTCTCCTAGGTGAAGAGCCACGGTTTATATGTGAGGTGTGTCTGAAGAGTGCGGGCGAACTGGTGAAACAATTCCCTGACAAGAAAGATGCACTACTCAAAGCCTTAGGTAGAGAGCGGTGGAGTCAAAAGCTACTTAATGAGATGATAGCCTACAACGAGATATGGTTCACTGATGATACGGCTGATTACGGTGAGCAGGAGTGTGTAGCCTGGTACTACAAGGACGTCGTCTTTGACAAAATGAAAAACCCGAATTATCTCTACGATGGTGAGGGTGTAGCTGTCAATAACTTCTTAGACAGACCGACCAAGCCGTATATCTTCTTTAACTATATCAATGACGGCTCATCACTGATTGACCAGACCACCCCGTTAGAGCAGGTTATACCGTTACAAGACGTTTTGAATAAGCGGGGGCGACAGATTGTTGAAAATGCAGATACGGCTAACTCTATTCTGGTATTCAAGGCTGGGGCAATCAAGCAAGAGACGGCAGAGAATATCACCCGTGACCCTAATCAGAAGATATTGTTGGAGACAGCACCTGAACAGCCTGTTAGCAGTGCCTATGGTGAGATAGAGCCACACCTGTTACCTAATTACGTCATAAACGATAAACAGGATATCAAGAATGCTATCCACGATATTTTAGGTGCGCCTAGCCAGTTTAGAGGTAGTGATAGTGACAACAATGTGAACACTCTAGGTGAAGCTCAGATGATTAAGTCTCAAGCCAGCGGTAGACAGGACGAGATTGTACGTGCTATCGAGATGAGCCTGGACAGCTACTTTAAGTTGCTGGTTCAGATGATGAAAGTTTACTATGATGAGAAGCACCCGTTTGCCACCAGAGACACTGATGGCAAGTTTGTCTACACCGAACTATCCAGAGCTACCATGCCCGATATTGCCTCTGTCTCTATCTCTCATGGCTCATTGCTTAAGGTAGACCGTGAGAGACGAGAGAATGTAGCCATGGCGATGGCTAAGATGGGACTAATTGACCCGTACAACTTGTTCAAAGACCTGTCGCTACATGATGCCGATAAACGCTATGAAGCTTTAGTTAAGTTTAAGGTTGACCCGACCAGCCTGGTTAGTGACGTCAAGACCGAAGTGGACAACCGTGAAGCTTATATCGACTTTGCTACCATTATGAACGGTAATAACGCCGAGCCACGTCAAGATATCGAGCCTGGCTATATCTTAGCTATGCGTAAGTTACTGATGACTGACCAATTCTTATATGCTAAACCTGACCGACAGAAGAGGTTGCTTGACTACATCCAAGGTTGCGTGATTGATTTAGGTAACCGAGTGAGACTGGAGCAGGCTGACCAAGCTGGATTACTGGTAGACCCGAGCATACCGATTACCCCTGGAGCACCTGAAGTACCGCAAGAGATGATGGCTCAACAACAACCCCAACCGCCGATGCCGCCTGACCAAGCCCAGCCCGAACAACCACCTGTTCAGAATATGCCCAATGTACCCAACCAAGAAGCCCCTGTCTCTATTCAGGACGCAGGTATACCTCAAGATGCCATTAGTACGCTAGGTGGATTGTTGGGAGGCTAGAATGAGCGTTTTAAGCAGTTTATTTAAGAGATTGCTTAAAGGGCATGGCGACGATATCGCTGAAAAGGTAGCGCAAAACTATGGCGACGATGCCATTAGGATTGCCACTAACGGCATTAAGGACCATTTAGATGAGGGGCTTGACTCTGCTAGCAACCTGATAGCTACCCACCAGATATCGCCCGAAAAGTTAGCTCAGGCAACCGAGATGGGTGGTTTTATGCACCCGTCTTTAGCTATCACTGCTCCAGGGCGAGGTGGCGGGACATTGTATCCTGACTATGGCGATATCGTTATGGTAGCTAATCGTGAGCAACTTATGCCTAAAGCAGGTAAGTCTGTTATTGCTGACCGAGATATTTGGTCACCAACCGTGCCTACAGCTAAAACAACCGTCAACGAGAAGGCTTTAGCTAAGGTGCTCAGAGATAACGGGGTGGATGGTGCGGGGTTTGCTGCCAACAACATCGGTTTAGACGACCCAAGAAACGGACTGTTTACCCTTTATCGAACTATTAAAAAAGACCCGAAGATGATTTACACTCCCGACTTAGCTAATAGCGATGATTATCAGGCGTTCATCAATGACATGGTGGATAGGCTTAAGGGTGAACGTGTTTTTGACGTACAAGACAGTAAGGGTAACTGGGTGGCTAAACCATACACGCCCGAAAATATCGATAAATATATGAGCCAAGGCTCAGTCGTCAACCGAGTAGGGTATAATGAACCATACAATGATATGGTTATCAACCACAACCAACAATTCAAGTCAACTGCCCCTCTTTATAAACAAGCCAATCGGCTGATGAGTTATGACCTATCCAATCCGTCTTATGACGCCATACGTGACGAGTTTGGCCGCATAGCAGGCATGTTTGGCAAAGGAGATATACCTAGTGATTATGCCCCAAGCTATGCTTTATCTGAAATGCTGGCGGGCAATCTGCCTGTTGCCAAAAGCGTCAGACCGCAGGTTGATGATTTGCGCACCGCCCTGAAGAATATCCCTGTGCCATACTTTGAAGCTAAGCTCAGACGTATCGAGCCAGGTAGTAACTTCTATGGAGCTTTAGTACCAGACGACGTCTCTGGCGAGGTTATGGACAATTTGGGCAAGCTGGGCGTCAAGAATATCCAACCCTACAACGTTGATGAAGGTATCCAATCTTATCTCGGCAACATGGCTAAAAGAGGGCGACGGCTTGTCAATCCATACGTACTTGGACTAGGCGGAGCAGGCGTCTTATCCAGTTTGTTCAGTGGTCAAAATGGCTCAGATAACGCATAGTGACATAAACAACATTTTAAGATAGACTAAAATTGTAATAAGAAAGGAGATGGATGAGCGATATCGCCGATATCTTAGAGAGTGCTTTGGCTAACGATGAGCAGTCTGACCAGCCTGATAATAGTCAAGATGACAATCAAGACAATCAGCCCGACCAGGAGACTCAAGACCAGCCTCAAGACGAAGCTCAGTCTGATGCTAATCAGGAAGAGTCTCAGAACGATGAAGCTGACCAGGGGCAATCCGACCAAGGACAGGAAGATGAGCAAGGGGGCGAGGACAAACAAGAAGACGAACAACCCGAGTCCGAACAGCCAGAGGAAAAGCAAGAACCAGAAGCCTCGAAAAAACAGGAACAGCCTCAGTCAATCAGCGACGAGATGTTGCGAGCCGAACTTGAACGACGGGGTATGGTAGCCACCAAGAAACAGGAACAACCTCAGCCTGAAGACCCCCGTTTTAGCCAACCAAGAGAGCTACCTGACGCTGTGTGGTCAAAGATGACCGAAGAGGGCAAGTATATCTACAACCAGTTACCTTATCTGACCATTAGAGGCAAGGACGGTACTCTCAGGGTTAAGTCTGACGAGCAGATACCACCTGATTTTGAATGGGCGGATGAGGCGGAAAAGACGCAGTTTTACTCTAAAGAGCTACCTGCCCAGGTTTATAGGGCAGAACAACTCAACGCTCAGGTGACCAAAGCTGTCGAGGACTACAATCGAGAGCTGGAACGGCAACGTGAGGCTCAGACGATAGTGCAGAGCGTCGAGAAGCTACAGGCTAGTGGTATTTTGCCTAAAATACCTGGCGAGCGTGGCAGTAAAGAGTACGAAGGGTCGGCAGAGCTGGCTTATGTAAACAACGTACTTGGTTTATGGGAACAGCATCATCGTCAAGGTGAAAACATCTCTATCGAGACCGCAGCCTATCTATACAAGGCTCAGCACCCCGATGCGCTAAAGCCTAAGCCGACTACCACTGCTACCGACAAGATGCGCAAGGCTAAGTCAACTAATATCAACGGTGGAGCAAAGGGCAAAGCTATGCCTGAACAGAGGCACACTTTCCCACCAGGGACAATGCCGAGCGACATAATAGATTACTATCTGGATGATTTTGAATAAAGGAGGGATATGGCAGAGAACACTAGTAATGCAGACCAGAGCGACAACTTAGAAGATACGCTGGCTCAAGACCTTGACTCAAGCACCAGGGGTACTGAAGTAGCCTCATCTCAATCGATGCGTGAGATTTTGCGAGGTATGTTTGACCCGAGCGATTATGTTAAGCTGACCAACCCGTTTGCCTATTCTATGGGGTGGATATACGCTAATCCCGCCAAGCAACCTAAGTCGGAGCAGACGTCAAGTGCAGGCAAGCGTGTTTATCACGGCATACAGGATAAGAAGATACTCGAGCCTGGCGAGAGTACCGCAGTGACAGGCGGAGAAGCTTATGTGGCTATCGAGCGAATGTACAAGCGTTACGTACAGATAGAAGGTGACGTGGTTATCATGTTCAACAACCCCGAGTTCATGCGTGAGTTTATCCCACGTGTTTATAAGGGTAAGGTCGACGTAGCAGAGCTAATCGATATGATAGACAACAAGCACCAACCAGCCCCCGTCGAGGTTAAAACTGAAGACTTAGCGCAGATGCGTGAGAATATCGCTGACGATATCGATACCCTAGGTTTTGCTGACGAGGATGAGCCAGAAGCACCTAAAGAGATAAACTTCAAGAAGTCTGTCGGAAGACCGCCCAAAAAACAGTAAGTAGCTGCTAAAATGAGGGTATGGATGAAGTTAGTCGGCAGATTGGAGAACTTAGAGGACGTCTAGACACCTTTGAGCGTGACCTGTCTAAGGAGCTTGGGGAGCACGCTCAGAGCCTAGACCATATACAAGCCTCAGTCACTCAGATAGAGACCAGATTAGCCGTTAAAGATAACTCACTAATCGGTAAACTATCGCAAGTATTGGAAAACTCACTAATTAAGATTGTCGGAGCAGGCTTTGTGACAGTAATAATGATATCTATCACTAATCACTACCAGAGCCAGCTGGATGAGCTTAAGGCACAAGTAACTAAGACCATGACAGTGGTCAAGGAGAGGGAAATAAAATAATGGACATTAGACCTGGAGAATTAGAGGTGGCTATCCCCGTCGACCCCGAAGAGCTGGAAGCTATGGGCAAGGGGGAGTAGATGTCATACTTTGAACAGAAGTGGCTATCACCTAACCACACCATTGGTAGAGACGGAGCTACCATAGATAAGATTGTCTTGCATCACGCTGCTACAACCAGTTTTGCGGGTATCGGAGCAACTTTTCAGAATAGGAACATTGCCACTAGTACTCACTATGGCGTATCACCCGGGCAAGTCTGTCAATACGTCGAGCCACAGAACACAGCTTGGGCGGTAGGCAACTGGGAACAGAACAAGCGTTCAATCAGTATCGAGTTTGTCAATTCTACTGGCGCACCAGGCTGGGATATCGCTCGAGAGACTTTAGATACTGGAGCAGAGCTGGTAGCTAATATCGCTAAGTATCTAGGTTGGGGCGGGCTGAAGATAGGCGAGAACGTCTTCTATCACAGCGACTTTTTCCCGACAGCTTGCCCCGGCGTGCTTAAGAGTACACCAAAGGGGCAATACGTGGTAGATAAGGCTAACGCTATCATAAACGGCGGTACATTTACCGCACCGGAGCAGTCGAAAGTACCCGTACCGAGACTAGCTAGCCAAGCCCTCAATCCTGGTATGTGGCTATATCATGACTATAATGGTAATTGGCGCAATAAGCCGTCTCTAACGGGCGAGATAATGGCTACCTACCCTGCTAATACTTGGGTCAAGATGAAGGGCTATGTGCACGGCGAAGCGGTAGATGGTGACGATAGGTGGCTGGTGTCAGACGTTCACGGCTGGTTTGCTCATGTCTCTATCTTTGGTGGCGTCTATCTACTACCAGACCTAGGCAAGGTCAACCCCGATGAGGCTAAACCGTCAGGAGCATATACGCTGGTAGAACAGCATGCTACCTACAAGGCTACCGATACGATGAATATCCGCCGAGACCCGTCTGTCGGGGCTGGTGCTGTCGTAGGCACGTTAGCACCCGGTGAGACGGTCAACTATGAAGGCTATATCGATATCAACGGTTATCGCTGGATTAGTTATAGAGGTAATTCAGGTATGAGGTGCTACATCGCCAGACGTAATCTGTCGACCGGCGAGATTTATGGAGAATGTTATTAAAAGGAGGAACTATGAATAACTTAGAATTAAGCAACAAGACTTATGACCGATTGAAGCTAGCGGTACAGGTGATATTGCCTGCCTTGCTAACCTGCTACACCACTATCGCTGTAGCGTTAGGGCTACCCGGCACTGAAGTGGTCACTATTATCGCAGGAGCGGTCATTACCTGCTTGGGTACTATCTTGGGTATCAGCTCAAAGAACTATGAAAAGAACAAGATGGACAATAACGCCTAAAGCCCCTTTTGTTTGGACTGCCCTGTTCAGAGATGGTCACGCTATCGAGCAGGGCGGCAACCATGAGGAGGCACTAAACCGATTAGCCTGGTATCTACATGGTGACCCTCACGAGTTCACCAGACGTTCACATTATCTTATCTGGTTTAAGCTGTATGACAAAGACAACACCGATATACTCACCGTCAACTTTGACCCCGATGGAGATGCTTACATATCCCTTATCGGTGGTCATTTTATTATGACTGAACATAAGATGCGGTCAGCCGAGTTACTCTATCGAATTATGTACAACAAGCTATTCATCGGCTTTGGTGGGCTAAACAGTTTAGGTAAGCTAGACGCCAAGGTGGTAATCGTCAATCCTAACACCTCTATCAAGCAGGCACGCACGGCGACGCTATTATATGATAAGCTTAAGGTATGACAGCAATCGCACAATGGCAAGAAGATAATGGAACTGCCACGGGAAGCCCGGCTAAAGGTGCTACCCGCAATAACACTAATAACGTCAACTGGAAGTCAGTTGACGACACTACAACGTCACCCGCTAACGCTACTATCCTAGCGGGGACTAACAGCTACCCAAAGTACACCTTTGTTAAGCTTACGGGTACCTTCAATCAGTTATCTGTGGGCAGGTTTGCTCATACCGGTGGCTCAGTCAGCCCTAACACTAAGTTGGTTGGACTGGTCACCAGCACCTACACTACACCGACCAGAGGAGCTTTGGCGGGGGCTAAAGACTTAAGCAATCCCGTATCTCTAGATAAAGGTGAGCCGGTCAAGTTTTCACCGGCTGGACCGGAAGGGACAACTGTAGTGGACAGACTAACGACGGCTGGTTACACCCAGTACATGGTTACTCAGCTACAGACTACAGGCAGTGCTCGGCCAGGTGATACGCCCGAACTGACATTAGCCTTTAGGTGGAACGAGAATTAGTGATGACAGACGGACAACGATACAGGTGGCAAGCTATCTTTAGCGATGGCGAACGGATAACTCAGCCGGACGATGACCGTTATTCTAAGCATGACCCGACCAGGGAACATAACCCGTCTGCCTTTAGAGATGTAGAAGATAAACGTGAAAATACGCCGCTAGCAGCTTTTGTTTTAAGAGATGTTACCGACGATAGTCAAGCCGTTTTGTTAGACCTAGAAGCCCGTATCTTTTACGTCAACAACATGCCCCTTAAGCTAACAGGTGATGAACAATTTATCTATGACATTAACTGTAAGCCTGCCGAGCTTATCTACTACCGCACTATGGAGCAGAAGATGAGCGATGGCTCAAAGCCAGTAGTCAAGAGCCACACAATCGGCTACAGATACGACAACGTGTCATATGTAATTGTCATACCTGATGCGCCATATCTAGAGATTATGAGAGGAGAGCAAAAAAATGAATAAATATCGAGCTACTACAACTAGCTATCTGGATGGTGCAATAATTACAAAATAGCTTGTAGTTAGATAGCTGTCTTGGTACTATATTGGTGTAGCATATTGGGTTTTTTGGTTGATTTTTCCTAGTGTGCTTTGTACTTTCACCACACACAATCTTTTCCGTAAGCGGGTTTTCTCTTAATCTTTTCCCGCTTGCGGGTCATTACCTGTCGTGAGAGTGGTCTTTTTGGCTAGTTTATCCCACTCTTACGATGCATATTGTGAAGACGCCTAGCTCACCCCAGGCGTCTTTTTTGTTTACTGGTAAGATAGTAATAAGATGAATGAATATTTTACTGATTTTTTTAATGAAACACCAGGCGACATCCCTAGAGATAATCCTAACTGGATAGTAGACCAGAACCCGGGCAATCATATCGCTTTTGCACCTGACCAACATGGCTGTATCTGGATTAGGGCGGATAATAGAGGGCAAGTCTTTATCCGTTGTCGGCAATATGAGCCTGGCGCATCGGTTGTCGAGTCACTCACTCGTGTTGTCGTCTGGACTAGTAACCAAAATGTAGGTAGCTATGGTATTTTAGGGCACCGCTACTCTAGGTCAGCCCCACAGGGATTGACGCTAGGCTATATCCCCAGTTATGGACGGTTGTCGCTGTTTCTATGTGATGATACCCGTAATGAAGGGATAGCTTATTATCACTACAATTGGTCACTAAACACACCTTACTGGGTCAGGTTTAGGTCGGACAATAACCGCCAGTACGCTAAGATATGGCGTGACGGCGAGGCTGAACCGGCTAACTGGCAGATAGATGCTGCACGTGAGTTCGGTGATAATAGTGGCGAGATAGGCTTAGTCAATTACACCGGTAGACCGGGTGAAGTAGGTGTGACCTACACTCAATACTCGTTCGCTACGGGCGGTGCCAGTGCGCCTAGGTCACAAAACGCCATTGCCATCCAGGGCTCGTCCAGGATAGAGTGGCTCAATATTGATGTAATTAGTGGCAAGGCGGTCATAAACAAGAATATGTCTACCCAGCTATCCGGTAGGGCAGATATTCTTAAGGCAGTCACCGCATCGATTGTCGGCAAGTCTAAGATTGTTACTGGTGTAAACAAGGATATTCAACTTAAAGGTAAGGCTAGAATAAATAAGTACCAGACTAAGCAAATTACCGGTAAGTCAGTTGTCAGCGTCTTTGTTAAGCAGGCATTTATCAAGGGCGGGGCTAGGATACATATCCAACCGTCTCTCATACTGCTTGGAAGTGCCGTCATTGCTAATGAGGCGACTACTACGATAAAGGGTGCATCTCGGATATATGGCGTGTTTACGGCGTCTCTGAAGGGCAAGTCTGTTTTAAGACGCCCACCACGCCCAATGTCACCTCAGCACTGGCGTAACGCTGATACGCACTCACCGACCAAGTGGCAAGGTGCAACCACCAAGCCTCAGCACTGGCGCAACGCTGATACGCACTCACCGACCAAGTGGCAAGAACAATAAAAAACCACCCCATAAGAGGTGGCTTTTAGTTGTAGCTGGACGCCCTAGGCTATCGACTTGATACCCGTAATCACACTGTTGCGTCGTGGCTGTCGGTGGATTAGGTTACCAAGCATTACCAACCAACCAATCTTGCCGTACTGGTTGATAGGCTGCATGAAGTCACGCATCTGCAAGAACGACGGTACTTGGTCTTTAATGTCTGAATATGTACCCTCAGTTATGTTGTTCTTGTTGTTGTAGTTGTTCAGGTCTTGACCCTTTAGATTGCGGTACTCCAGGTAGTGCTCGTTAATCCAGTAGAACCGGCCGTTCGGGCACTTGTCGTCAGCCACTACAGGCTTGCCACGGTAACTGATAGCATCGACGCCCCAAGCACCTTTCAGAGACTGAGCCGGTACGCTAGTGCCACGTGGGGTCTTACCGTTCACACGGTTGTAACCGGTAATGGCTGTAGCATCATAGTGCGCCTGCAAGCTGTTGTTTTTGTGCAACAAGCTCTCAAACAGACTCCAAATCTGAGAGGTGGTGAAGGCAATGTCGGGTGACTCTTGCGATGAGCCCGCCGCTGAAGCATCGTCAAATGCTTTAGAGACAAGGTCAAGAGTCATCTTGCCGGCAGCCGCTGCGGTGACGTGACCGTTAATGTTCGGCAGTTCAGCACGGCTTAAACCCGCATAAGAAGAGGTGGCAGTACCGTCATCGACGATAAGCCCCAATCCATCAAAGTCTTTGCCGTTGCCATAACCATATAACAGATTGCCAACACCATCGGCCAGAGAGTTCGCCGCCTCGTCCATCTTTGCACCGAGCAAGCGTACAGCCCCCTTGTTAGAAGTCTCGTTGACAGACTGCTCGATACCTGGGATAACGATGCTCTGCTCATAGCCCTTGACATACCAAGTCATGCTGCGCACGTTGTTAGTGGCTGAGGTGTCAAACTCATCCATACCGTCAAATGAGCCACCGGTTGTTGAGTTAGCAATCTGAATAGGCTGATTGACAGTAGTACCTCGCCACGGCTTAGGGTTGGATAACGCCCTGGCAGTAAAGATGTTGCTCTGATTGACTGTATCCACAATCGACGGCAATATCTCGTTGTAGGTAATTGTCTTAATTCGTTCGTTAAATACCATTCTTACTCCTTACTCATCTTATAGGGTGAATATACCACAGATATCCGCCCAAACTGTGACCGTTTTTTAGTTATTGCCCCAGCATGTTATAGATTGACTGTATCTTAAGTCTAGCTTTCACCGGATTATCGGCGATATCGGGCACCATTGACATATATGACTTGATATCCATATCAGATAATGTGCCGCTATCGCCACTGGCTCTAGCTAGTGCTACGGCTAAAGCTTGACGCTGAGTGTTGTATGCTCCTGCTGCCGGGTTGACGCTGTCAGCGGTAATGGCGTTGAGGGCATTCGTTAAGTGTCCACCTACACCATGACCGCCACCGGCTTGTCGGTACAGTTTCATCAAGTTGCTCATCTGAGTGCGGGCAGAGTTCTGTTTAGCTGCCGTTTTAGCGTCAGCAGCACTGCTTTTGGCGGTTGAGGCTTTAGTGGCGGCTTTAGTCCTGCTATCCAGTAGGTCGATAATGCTAGCTATTGACTTACCCGCTTTGGTATTGCCATCCATCAGTGCCTTGGCGTAAGCATTCTCTAAATCCTCTCTGGTATAGCCCGCAATAGTGTCATTGCTCGCCGAATTAGCAGCAGCTAGCCCGTTAGATACATCTCTTGGGCTACCGGCAACGCCGCCCATAGCTGAGCCCATTCCGTCAGCCTCTGAACCACCGCCGGGCATACTACTACCTCTAGCCTGTCTACCGCCCAATTGGTCACCCAGCATGGATAGTGCCCCAATACCGCCCGCTGCGACTGCACCTCGCTTGATAGCCTTCTGTACGCCCTCATCTCTAAGCTTATCGGCAGCACCTACTAAAGTTGACCCAAGCTTGCCTGTCGCCGCTTGAGCCGGTGTGCCGACCAAGGTATCCAGCAAATTAGTCAGCCCCTTAGGCATACCGCCCATGCCACGACCACCGCCTGAGTTACCCAGTAAAGCACCACCGCCCTGAGCCTGGTCAGATAGTCGCTCCAGCTTCTCACCGTTGACAAAGTCCCGCTTAAATGAGCGCAAGTTAGCAATAGTCCTTTCTGCTGCCGGGGTGGCTTCCAGCTCCTGAGCCAGCTTATCGTAAGCTTTCATGAAAGGTGTATTGTTCTGCAACCTAGCCTCACCGGCAAGCCTTTTGAGCTCATTGATAGAGTTCTCGTACAGTTCTTGAGTAGCGCCGGGTCTAACCTGTTCTACGGCGTTATCGATACCTGTAGCAATCTTGTCGCCCATATCCATCATCAATCCGCCCAAGGTCTTATCACCAGCCTTGTTAGCTGTATACATCAGCCTACTACCCTCGCTCTTGAGTAACTTCTCCATCTGTATGGGTGTGTAATGGTCGATTAGCGGTCGTAAATTAGACGGAAAGCTGTTCAATACCGCCTCGTATTCACGGGTAGGCAAGTCAAAATGAGTCATATCCAGTACGTCAGTAGCCGACCTGGTGCTGTTGATTGCTTTGTCCAAAATAGCATCTTCAGTACCCGTCAATGTCCGTCCCAGCTCCGCCTGAGCCCCCGGGTCTGAGATACCTGTCCGTCTGAATACTTCAGCAATGTTGTGCTTAGCATCCGGGGCAACTTTAGCCATACCGGCTCTGGTAACGCTTCTGCCCGTGTTCATTGCCGTCTCGCCGCTCTTCTCCAGTAAATCAGCTACTGAGTTCAGAAAACCACCTTTTTTGACCACGCTCTGAGCAGTGTCATCAGCTATTTCACGCCCTAAATTAGATAGGGCACTCTTACCTAGCCCTCTAGAGGCACTGGCTACTGCGACATTAGCTAAGTCGTCACCATAGTTTCTAGCCAAGGTGCTGGCTAAACCTCTAGAGGCACTATTAGCAACACCACGGGCAATATCATCGCCTGAGCTTCTAAATAGCTTGCTTAAAATGTTACTAAACATTAGTAGTAGCCTCCTCCATATTCATCTTCATCATCTTGATACTGGTCTTGATACTGGTTTTGTCCACCGCCAAATAACGGTAGTAGTTTACTGCCACCATATAAAGCACCGCCGCCTAAAGCTACCTTGCCCATAGTAGACTTGGGCAGATACTTGCGCCAATCAGTGCCTGTCAGCTTATTCTTTAAGCCGTCAAACTTTTCAAATCCGATAGGCATAGCTGCGCCCATTACTGCACCCATAGGTGCGCCACTTAAGGCGTCACTAAGCTTAGTGTTCTGTCCACCCTCACGATAGGCATTAGCCACACTACTCGCTGCGCCTGAAAGGGCGTTTCTAACCAGTGCACCTCGGCTAATCTTGCCTGCTGAGGTTAAAGCTTTGACACCTGATGCTCCCGGGATAATGTTCATAAGGCTTTCGACACCAGCTCCAATATCTGAGACGGGGTCACGATTGTTCTGCTTGTAAGTATTGCCCATCAAATCGACCGCCGCTGTTCCAGCTTGGTACATCGGATTGACGATACCGCCGATTATCCCGTTACCAAGAGGCTTGTACCGCCAATCTTTCTCCTCCTGCTCATAAGCTTTGCCCAGTGTATCCAATCCGCTCTTGTTCTGAGCTCTGGCATTGTTGTAAGAGTTCATGATTGCTGAACGTCTAGCCTGCTCCTCGGGGCTAAGACTGCCCCAATCAACACCCTCAATATTTTTAGCATAATAGTCGTTAGCCTGCTGGTTCAAAGCATTAGCTTGGTCTATCTGCTTATTGACCGTATCACGGTCGTATTGTCGCCCTGTACCAAAAAGTAACTTACCTAAATTACCTAAAATATCCATGTTTACCAATCTCCTCCGCCGTTACCATAACTACGTTTTGTCGGCCAGCGGTCTTCTATACCCTTATTCGCCCACAGTGAACCACCACCAAACAAAGCTAACGGTCCATACATCCTAATAGCGTCACCAAAGTTGTTAGCCTTAGTGGCATAAATCGGCTGTTGACGCTTTCTCGGGGTGTAGGTGTTGTTGTTGGTGGGCTTATCGGTGTTACTCATACTAGGCTGACGCTGAGGCAGATAGTTGCCTATGCTCGCCGCCTTTACCTGGGCGTCGGCGGCTAACTTAGCGCGGTAGTTCTCCTGCTCGGCTTTCCACCTGTCTAACGCCATCTGGTCTTGAGCTAACTGCCACTTGTCTCGTGCACCATACTCATTAGCCAGCAAGCCTCTATCCTGCTGGTTCATCTGGTAGGCAGAGTTACGCTGACCAAGCAAGGTTGACCAGACACTACGCAAAGCATCCAGGGTCTTCTCCTGGTCGCTCATCTGGTTGCCCGCCACATACTGCGTCTCCTGCATACCACGGTTAGCTAAATCGGTGTAATCCTGCAAGGTATTGTTGTAGTTCTGACTGAGCATGTTCATGGTGTTGGCGTTGTCACCTTGCCTAGACTGCATAATCCGTGATAGCTGAGCCTGGGTTAGGTTGCCACCATACTGCTGTCTGATAGTATCGGGCATACGGTTAATAGTATCGTTGAGCTGGTCTACTGCTCCTCTAGCTTGCTGATAACTGGTTCTAGCCTTGTTTATCTCGTCGGTGTTGAGATACCTATCTCTGGCTGCGTTATATATGTCACCAAAGCTCTGACGCTTATCAAAGGCGTTGTTATACTTGCCATACGCCTCATCTGCCTGCTGTTGGTAGGCATTGTATTTCTGATAACTAGCGTCTGCGTTTCGGTTAGCTGATGCAATACGTCCACTAAAATCCATCTAAACTCCTATTTCTTAGGATTATCGTAACACAGTAGCCTCGCTAATAAGCCCCCGCATAAGCACCACCTTCATATCTTCTGAAGTATTCAGCTAGTGATAGCTCACCAGATTGTGTCTTGGCAATATCTGACCGCTTGCGGGCGGTAGCTAAGCCAGCGTTACGTTGACGCTCGGCACTAGCTCTAGCTAGGCTGAGTTCTGTGTTTATCTGGTTTTGATAACGTTTAGTCCTGTTAGCCTCTATCTCTCGCTCCATCTGCATCCAGCGTTGTTTAATATTCCACCAATCATAAGCACTCTGGACTGACTGTTGCTGATACCTAGCTTGAGTAGCCATGTTCGACCACTGCTCTTCGTTCTTGACCGCCGTGTTCCAGTCATCAGCTCGTCTCTTTATACCCGACCAGTAGCTATCGCTCTGCTTATTAGTTAGCCCTAACGCCTGATTGAAAGCTTTCTCTACTCTAGAATGATAGTCATTGAACTTAGTCTGATAGCTAGCCTCGTATTGCTTAAATCGGCTGGTGAGGGCTTCTTCTTGAGGCTCTTTGACCCGTTCTAGCTCTTCTTCGGTTAGATTGCCGCCAAAACGTTGAACAATAGTAGTGCTGAGCCTATCAAGCTGGTCTTTAACTACCGCTAGTGCCTCTTTAGACTTATCCAAGGTAGTTTTAGTGCCTGATACATCTAGGTCTTGTTCTGATTGACGCTTGTACTGGTCATATATCGTCTGATAATCAGGGCGTTGGTCAAAAGCGATATCGTAAGCCTGCTTAGCCTGCTTAGTCTGCTCTTGTGCTGCGCCATATGCACCGTAAGTCTGGTCTACATATTGTTGAGCTTCTTGTAGACGTCTTTGCCAATCCATAGTCTTATTATAAATGGTAAGGGGTAATTAGCGTGGTGATATCAAAAGTGATGCCCGTTAGCCACCACCAGCTCCACCATTGAGAGGTAAACCAGAATTGACCACCAGCTGACCTGTTACCCCAAGCCCACGCCACGGTAGAGTAGATATCGATATCGCCATTATCTCTTGGCTCGATAGAAAAACCACAATGAATACTCGGGTCAGTCATCATCAGCATAGTCGGCTGTGAGCCGTTGATATAGCCTCTAGTCGGATAATCGCCGCTCGGTGAAAAAGCCCAAACGTATAATTCTCCGGTAGCACCGGCAGACATCACGTTTTCTGTAATATTGAAGTTAGAGTAGGCAAAGATAGCGTCGGTGCTGTTAGCTGGAAAATAGACATCAAAGTTGCCATCACCGTCATACTGCCACCACGCCTCATGAATAGTTGACCTGAGATTATCCTTACCAATCTCGCTATGAGCCAGGTTGATTATCCTAAGTTGTCCTTTAGGTATACCTGTCCTGATAGTGTGGATATGCTTCTTCTGCATACCATGACCTGACCTGAAGACGTTATCCCAAGTAAACGGATTAGGGTAGACTGGTGGTTCAGGGGCGTCACCTAGCGCGGTGAACTTGTACGTTCTAATCTGAGGTGTTTTGCGTGATATGTCAGTCCCGATTAGCCTGTAGGCACTATTGAGATAAACGACGTTATCATCATAGGGCGACAGTACCTTCAAGCCATAATCTGACCTTGGTACGATACCGCCATCTTTAGGCGGTAATTCACCCGCCCCCTCGGCATCGTCCTCGTAGTAGGGCATACCTTTGCCTTGGTACTTAACTTTGTAAGTTTTACTGACTAAGTCAAACAGACAATCACTCGGAGCGGGCGTGGTGCTGTATTCAGTGCTACCTTGCTTGACAGGTACGACGTGCAACCGTTCAGCACCAGTCTCGTCTCGTAAGATAACCTCACCCACATCCATCAGCGGGGCTCGCTTTTCGACCTCGCCGCCTGTATTGACTGAGCCAATAAAGACTGACCGACTAGGGTTGATAATCGTACTATTGAGCTCGACCCTACGTCCATTGATTGAGCCATAACTAGGCTCGATATGCAAGCGATAAATCGGGCTACTATCATAGGGGATATCAAACATATCGGGGTAATCTAGCATTACTCTCTTACTGCCATAATACATGTAAAACTTGTTGTCCATAATTTCACAGCCAAACTGGTCTGGTGTTGTATAAGTAGCTCTACTGCCACATAGCCAGCCATTGCCTGGATAGCGGTTTTTAACCCTGAAAACACCATCAACAGTCCAGCCGTGCTGAACAATGACGTTACTATCTATCGACTGAGTATCGTCGACACCGCCAAGTCTGAGCCACCTCATGGATTGACCACCAATCTAGTTATCTCGCTAGCCACCATCGGTTGCCTGACCACCACCAGGCTACTCTTGGGGTAGACGAAATGCCCATCGATATTGAACCCTTTGACCCCGTTCAGAGTGTAGGCTCGATAGCCTCCTGTATCCTGATAAGATATGCCACTGTTGTGCCATAAACCTTGGCTATCCTGGATGAAAGGGTAAGCTGACAGCTGGTTATAATCCATCCCGGTCGGCAATGGATAAAAGCTACTCTCTTTCTTGTCAAATGTAGCCACCTTGACAGCCAATACTAGCTGGCTCTGCACCATAGCATTCAAGCCTAGCTTATCCGGGTCTGTCTCTTTAGGATTATCACTGAGGATATGTTTTAAGCCGTAATCATATGTCTCGCCCCAATCAGTAGTGTCGGGTGTATCAAAATAGGGGTATTCAATATCATGACTGATATCTACTGCGATAAGCAAAGCTCTATCTTTGAGCGTCTGAGCCTTATGCTCGTTAAATATGTTTAAGTCGTAAGCGGTAATCTCTTGATATATCCAGCTCTCATCCCACCAGAAGCCTCGATACATCTCACCAAATGAGGCTAGTTTATCTGTAGTAATGACCATCGGCGGATAGCCTAGATTGTGTAGCAACTTAGCCTTGTACTTATAGACAGTTCTCATCTCGCCACTGCGTATATTGTATTCAGTAGTAGCACCGTCTTGTAGTACTTGCCAAGGGCTGTTCTGGTCAATGGTTGTTATCCATTGTAAGCACGGAAAAGATGAGCAGTACAGCAAGTTCACATCTGACGCCGTTCTGGCATCATAGCCTTTCTTGGCTATTTTTATGCCGTAATCCTGCCTCGGGCGCATTGTCGACGGCATCGGCTTTGGTTCAAAAATAGGCACTAGAAAGCTCCTGGTGAGTAGCCCATCAGCACGACCACTCTACCCTTGTTGTCCTTAACCTGATAGAGACCTTGTACCACCTGAGTGCCTCGAGTAACGCCTGTTCTAGTCTGGCGTGGTGCTATCTGGGTCTGCTGAGCAATATCCAGCTCATTGACATTGCCAATCTCCTCAAAGGTAGCTTTAAGTTCGGTTGGTTTAGTCTGAGAATAGCTGGTGACTAAGTCGTTAGTGTTCTGATTATATACAGGTTCTGCCATTATTTATGCATCTTACCTTCCTCGGGCAAGCTCCTTATGTTAATACCGATTGAGGTTATTCTGGCGGGCTTGGTTGCACCGTTGTTTATGCCCTCTAAGCCAAATTGTAGCACCTTAAATCGCTTGTTCACCTCAAAATATAGCTCTGTACTACCTGACTTAGCTTTACCCTCGCTGAATACCCAATTACCGCCGTTTATCTTGTATTTTAGTCTAATAGTACACCCTTGAGGCAATGGGTCAAAGGTAGCCACCATTCTGAGTAGCTCTTTAGCTTTCCAGGGGTAGCTACCGTCATACTCAAAGCTCTCATACTTGAACTTCTTAGCAGGCTTTGATGAGTTGTTGACTACAGTTATATACCAAGTATCAGAATTGTTGACGTTGTCGTGAGCTCGATTAGAGATGTAGAGGTTTTCGCCAAAGTTCCAAATACCGCCGACTTCAAAGCTGTACTTGTCCGTATTACAGTTGTCGGGCAAGCCTGGTAAAGCGTATGAATAGTAATAGCTATTCGGGTAGTTCTTGTCTAATGAGCCATAGCTATAGACGCCAGCTCTGGTATTTAGCGTCGTCTTACCTGGGTAGACCAACAACAATATCCCTTTACGCACAGTCATAGCATGGTCATAAACGACCGTCTGATTATCTACACCTGAAAACTCGCCCAAGTCACTAGCTAACGTTCTAATCTTAGCGATAGCCTTTGAACCTGTATAAGCATACAAAGCGTTGTCTATCACCATGTAGATAATATTCTGATGAGAATAGAGGCTTTGAGGTGCTCCCTCTTCTAAATCAACCCTAAAATTGACGTTGTCGGCCACGCAATCCCAAAAGCATAAGCTACCCTGCTGAAAGTCCCTCGATTGTCCCTTGCCGACCCTTTCGCAGCCCATAACAATATACTCATCTGAACTGGTCAAGCTGGTTATCTCCATACCGTCAACAGCACTGACCCGGTTAGACTGCATCACCTCGGGCGTCTCTGCTTCTGCTCCTGTCGGCAACCACTGCATCAGATATCTGCCATTACCGACTAATAGAGTGCCATCCTTGTAAGCCATTATCGGATGATAGCCACTGCTGGTGATATTTAACGCATTAGCGTAGTATCTGAAGTGCAACCCATATTGCTTACCGCTCTCATAGCAGTCAACTGTCCAATCGTTACTGTCAACTACTAGATGAATGTGATATTCTATTCCGCCTGTCTTATAGGTCACAATCTCGATCGGTTTAGTGAAGGTGAACTCAATCGTGCCATCGGGCTTAATATCGCTAACCGACGCCTTGGCTCTGACTATCTCTTTATTAGCGTTATTGTGTAAAATCAGCGTCATCTCACCAGCCGTCGGATGAGACCGCACCCTGACCGATATTTTAGCCATCGGTGATATGTCGGGGATAAAAACGCACTTGTCATCGTCATTTTCAGATAATGACGTCTTAACTACTGTAGTACCAGTCCCGCCACTCTTAAACGACCATCTATCAACGCCGTTGCCCGTTAAATAGCCAGCCGGGCTTCTAACCAATATCTGAGCTACTGTATTAGACGTGCTGTAATTTAAGCTATGAACTACTACTCTGCTTGAAAGATTATCACCAGTGACGTTGTCAAAGCTGTATAATCTATTATTAGCCGTAATATACAGTGTATCGTTCATGTTCTGATAGGCTATATCAGCTCTACTGACGCTATCTGTCCAGACGTTAGCCTTGACCGTGGCTATATTAGCTCTTTCTACTTTAATCAGCTTGCCGTGGTCGGTTATCATCCATTTCATGCCATCGGCCGATTGTGTCATACCTGTAACCAGTCCCAGTTCATCAGTCTTGCGAATGATATCAGCCTCAGCCAGCACGGTCATAGCACTAGGTTCTAATCTAGCGTCTAAGCATTCACTATCAGCGTAGGCGTTCTTAATGCCGACTTTCTTATCCGACCCCTGCCCGCCGTAGAAAGACGTCTGACAGATAACTAAATCTGTACTATCGTATCGACTAGCCATTTAGCCTCCAAGGTGATACTCGTAGGTCATTGACAGGCAATCTAGGATATGGATTGATAACGCCATCTGACGTCTTCAAGCCATATGTTGTTCTGTATCGCTCTACTAGTTCGTCGTACAGTTGCTTGTAATAACCAGCCGTCTGCAGATCTTTGCGCATCAGATAAAACTGTTGACAAGCATAGTAAACGATAGCGTCATGATACTCTTCGGGGATATCGACGCTCTGACCGATAGTGACAGTAGTATTAGCTGAGCTATCGCCTTCATAATAGTTCTGTAGCAGTACATGAGTATCGTCAAGCCGTCTGTCTATTTTAATCGCTCGCTCATCTGAAAAGATCATATAACAATCGTCTACTACATCAGATCTGAACTTGTCGCCACCGACAGCTTCAACTGCATCGCTATTAGTCTCTAGCTTGACTTTAATCGTATAATCGTCGATATGTAGTCTCGTCGCTTTAGCTTCATAAATGACTTTTAAGCCATCGGTGACGTTCACTGCGCTCGGTGGCAGTAGCTCAATCTGACGTGGCGTCTTGACAAAATAGTATGTTGGTTGCGAGGCAAGAGTTAGCCAATTATGTTTAACAGCTAGATATTCGCTAGTACTCTTTATCTCGATCAGCTCGCTGTCTCGACAGGTCACAGCAGTTATTCTCAAAACGTCATCGCTGAGCTGATATGACGTCTGCTTAGCAATCAGATCGGTAGTTTTGGCCTTGGTCACAGGATATCGTCTAGCTAGGGAATTGACGAGCTGAGCGCCTGAACAGATATCTTTAGCTATCTTGACTAGCTCATCTGAACTGTCGTCTAGACCGCACAGCTGAGCTACTTCTGACTTCATCTGAGTAAACGTCTTCATGTCTGTATTATAACGTATTATCATGACGTCAACCTGATGATGTTATTACAATGATGAGTGTGGTTAAAATGCTTGCTTTTCAACAAGCACTTTGCTATTATAATAGTGTCAAGTTAATAAAGGAGGACAACATGACAACTACAGTTAAAGACATCGCTTTTCAAGAGGCATACGCCACGAACGTGACAGTTTCATATTCAGCCGGCGAATTCATTTTGCCAAAATGGTTCATAAATAAAAATCTTTCACAAAACCAGGCGTACGCAGTCAGCGTAGAAGGCTGTGGAAAAGCGGTCAAAGAGACAGAAAAGGCTATTGATATCGAATTCGCTACTGAATATGGAAAAGTATGGCTTTGGTGTCCAAAATCAATTCTCAAAACAATTGAAGAAGTTGCAGATGAGTTGCTTGAAGATGTGAAAAAGTTCAATGATAAGATGAACAAGCGTGCTGAGCTAATCGAAAAGATGAGGGCTTTGGGCGTCAAGGGCATCAGCAATCATCAGCGAACTGAGACAATTTTTGACAAAGCCAAAAAGCAAGGCGTTGATGTTTCTGATATCGAAAACTGGTATTTTAATAAATAAGAAAGGATAAAATTATGAGAGCATCAGTTTACAGAAGATTACAAGAACAGAAAATTATAGAGTTGTCAAAGCTCGCGGTTTCAGCCGGTCTACTAGTGATTTTAAGTCTAATCTTCATCATCTCCTTTGGATGTGCGCTAGCCAAGTTCAACTAGTCTCATCTAGTTCAGACGCCTCTTCTACAGTAGTAGATGGGGCGTTTTCTTTTGGTATAAAGCCGTAATCTTTGGCACTTTTGGGATAATAATCGATGAAGTCTTGGTTGAGCGAGCCATCAGGATTATGAGGCTGAATTAGCTCATGAGCGTGCGCTATCGCCTCATTAGTCAGCTGGTTATCTTGACTAATGGTGCTTATGGTTGTATTAGATGAGTTAGATATAGACTGCCTATCATCACGAGCAATCAGTCTATTATCTAGCGTTATTGTCCATCCAGCCATAGCCTGCTCCCTTTTCTATTTCACGTGAATGCTCTGCTCTAATCTGAGCGGGTGTTTTAGTGCCAACGACGCCCGACATTTTTCTGAGAGGCAATTGATTAGCTCCCTTAAACGGATCGGTCACTTTGCCCGTCACGCCATAACCAGGGACTAAAACTCTAATAGCTCTCTCGTTCAAGTCATCCAATCGTTTAGTAGCATTGCGAATATCCATGTCCAGATAGTGAACTTTAACAGCTACTACTATCTGTAGTATAACGATAGCGATGAATGATATAGCTTCTATCATTTTTAGTCTAAGTCCTTTTCAAAAGGTAACGCTACTTTAATGCTGAGCAATTGCTTGACAGCACTGGCTGAATTAGCTACTGCTTCTTTAATAGCTAAGGCACTATCTAAAACGCCTGCTTCTCTCATATCTTTAATCTCATCTGTTGTCAGATCTAAGCCTTGTTTTGGTTTAGTACAGTCATCAGAAGTGATCAGATTGTAGATGTCTTTCAGATAGTTCAAGTTTTGAGAAGTGAGAGCGATATCTCTAAGTGCTGTGCCGGCGCCATAAAGTGCGCCATGCTTTTTAGCCGAGAGAACAGCGCATACGCCATCATCTATTCTTAGTTTAGCTTCATGCCGTTCAGCTAAAGTATTAGCCCCGACAGAGATTTTAACTGTTTTAGATTTTAGACGCTTTTGGCGGTCTTCAGGTAGATTTTTGATATAGTTGTCAAGGTCTTGATTTTGTGAGCCATTTAGAACAGTTTCAGTGCTTGTGACTTGAGCATTTTCAACTGTGCCTAGGTAGTCTTCTGAAAATTGTTCAGGCGATAGAGTGAATGGCTTACAGTTAGAATATTTTGCGACGTCTTGCAAGAACTCGTCACGATTTTTGAAAGGCGGGGCGACGATCGAGACGTCAAGTTTACCTGCTAGTTTGTTAGAGACGATGGTTTCAAGTGCTTGACCGATGACGTCGGCGATGAGAATTATCCCTTGACCAGGCTTAAGTTTAATCGCTCGCTCGAGAATTGGAATGATATCGCTGTCAGTCTTGACAGTTTTGGGCAAAACTATTATTAGAGGATTGTCGTAATAACTTTTGAAAGAAGTCAAGTCATTAGCTAAAGCGATAGTTGCTAGTCCTTGATTAAAAGCAAAGCCTTCTACGATATCGACGTCGATCTGAGGCAATTCTTGCTCAGATACGGTGATAGCACCACCGTCAGAATTAGTAACAGCTAAGTCGACAGCTTGAGCAAGTCGCTCATCGCCTGTCGCCGTTAAAGCGATGTTGTAGTAATCTTTATCCATCAGATCAGACGGTTTAATCGTAACAGCGTCAAGTCTCTTTAGAATATCGCAAGTGTCATGATCGATCATGCCGTTTAACTCACGTGGTGAGATATCTTTTGACATGGGTCGATAATTGTTGTAAGTGAGTTTAGTCAAGACTACTGTCAAAGTAGTGCCATCGCCAGCTTTTAGATCTGTTTTAGCACTAGCTTGACGAGCGATTGATATAGCCGAGTTTTCAATCGGATCAGCTACTTGTAAACTAGCTATGTTCGTAATTCCGTCATGAGAGACGGTTGGTTCACCATATCGGGTTTCGATCAGGACATTGCCCGAATTAGCCCCAAAAGCACAGATAGCTGTGTCGTATATTTTAGTCAGACCGCTCTTTATCTTAGACGTCAAGTCGTCACCTGTTACTACATTTCGCACTAAATTAGTTTTTGGCATCGCACCCCCCCCTAAATAAACTTGTAGCCCATTATTTTACTATTCTGAATAAAGACGTAACGCTTGTCGTTAATTACGATCGGCTCACCTGATTGGTATGGCTGAAAATAAACTGTTGTGCCTTGAGGACGAGCAATAGCGTCTCTGCCCGAACTTTTAACAAGAGTGCCTTCCGTGATCTGCTCATACTTTTCACGAGAAAGTGTCAAGCCTGAGTCGCTGGCAGACGGCAGTTCCACTAAAGTGTAGCCACGTGTCGGTTCTAACAATTTATCCCCCTTTTCAGTCATAATTACTACTGTTATTTTACTAAAAATGACGCTATATTGCAAGCGTCATTTAGTCAATCGAGACGATCGGTTAAGCTATTTTGCCACCGCCCGCTCTGATCCAGGTGTAATCACCGGCTTTAGCTTTGACTTCCATCACGCCGAGAGCTTCGTTGCCAGTTGCGCCCTTTACCACACCATTGAAAGCGTTGCTGTCAATAGAGACTGGGGTGTTAGCCGGTACGTCAAAGTCGAGAGCGTCAGCCAGGCTGATATAGCCGTTAGTGTTCACACCTTGAACAAGATACTGCACGCTAGCGATCGTGGCGATCGCATCAGTGAACTTGACCACTTCATCAGCTGCAAAAGTCGCAGCTATCTTTATAGTCGACATGCCCGCCGAGGCAGCCTCGGCATTGCCACTATTATGACTCTTTTGAGCGATCACCTTGTCGCCAGCGACGACATCGCCGCCAATTCTACTATAGCGATAAACTCGACCATCAGCCGTGCGGGCGAACTTGCCGATCACCTCTTGCTGCACATCTGATACGGCGTGGATATCGCTGTTGTTTAACACATTGCGTACATTTGCCATAAAACTTCCTTTCGTTTATAGAAATATTTTAACAGATAAGGTGGTTGATCGGCTGGTCAAGTTGTTTTTATGTAACAACATTGATTATCGTTTTGTCAATATAAAAAAGCACCAGCAACGAGATATGAAGCTTGAGGACAACATGACCGACGCTGGTGCTTATGTCATTATAGTAGCGCAGATCGCCCAGCAGGTCAATATGAATTATCCACAGTTTATGTTTTTATTACATCGTTATTATAGTGCTTAAGTCTTGCTTTTCTGAAAGTGCTTTGTTATTATAATAACGTCATTTAATAAAGGAGGACAACATGACAGATAACGAAACAACTGGCGTAGAAAACGATGTGATCGATTTTTACGTTAGTCACCCTGAAATAAAGGTGATTAATGCTTATATTACTAAGCGAGAAGTTCTGAAGAATAACGATATTGTGAGTAAGTTTTTAAGTGATTGTGAAAGCTACGCAGAAGAAGATGAGCTGCTTAGCAGCATATTCAAACAACTTAATCACGAGCGCATCGCTGTATCTGTTTGGCGCAAGCGAACAGGCTTTTCGATTGAAGGCAAAGCTACCGAGAAGATGATCGCTTATCTAATAGGTAGCGAGCTGTCTATGAAAAGTGATGCTGACGATGTGATGAAGGAAGGCGTAAAAGAATTGCTATCTGATAAGACTAGGCTTTCTTTAATCTGTTGGTTGGCACTTTCAGATGCTGAAGAAACGCTTGGCGACGTGAAAAACAAGAAAGTATTTAACGAATTTGTCAACAGTAGAGCAACTTATTGGCTATTAAAAGGCTTCTTTGCGCTTGAGCATGACGACACCGCCCCCACAGCTGATCCGCAGGCTTTTCCGGAAGAAACAGTTGTCGATACTAGTTTATTGCCGGCAGTAGCAGATTTTTTAGATAAGCAAAGGAGGCTAGCTGAAGAGAATAAGTAGCTATTTTTAGTAAAAGATTATACCCTCTTGCGAAAAGAGGGTATAATCTAGTTTAGCAGTTAGTTAAAACTAAAGGAGGTTATTATGACTGCGGATAACAACACACCTGGTTTTATCGTACCAGATGTAGGTGAGAAGTCAAGGTTTCATGTTGATACTTTCGACTCTACTATTCTTTATGACAACAGCATGACCAGTAACCAGAAGATAGTCTACTTCTACTACTGTCAGCACGACCAGATTAGCGAGACAGCTGAGCAGGTCGCCAGCTTTCTCTATCTGGGCGTCAGCACGGTGAAAGAGGCATGGCGTCGGCTTGAAGAGGATGGCTACCTACAGTTGATTGAGAAGAAAGGGCGAGTGCGTACATACTCTGCCATTTTTAAGTGCGGGCTATGGTAACAATAAGGAGGGTATATGTCAAGCCAAAATAAGCAAAACTATCTATTAACGCCACAGTCGCTTTTTGCGTGTAATAAGTTCAGCTTAGCCGAGAAGGTTGTATTGGCTAGGGCGATGAGTTTCGGTAATCATCGCTATTACGAGTCGGTCGAGAAGACAGCATTGTTTTTGGGCATAAGCGAGTCGGTGGTCGAGAAAGCGAGGGCTAAGTTTATCAAGCTTGGCTACTTTAAGAAGGTCGGCTATAGCAACAATAGGGTAGTTTATGAAGTGTGCGACGACATTATCGAGAAAGATTGTCAAGTGAGAAGAATTACAAAAAATGACATTTCTTTTTGCCCGGAACAATCGCAGAATATGCAATTCGAAATCGCAGATTGTGCGATTTCTCAAAACGATACATATATATATAATAATAAAGAAGATAATAAAGATATAACCCCCCTAAACCCCCCCACGGGGGGTTGTGTGGGGCAAAAAGACAAAAATGATGAAAAAGACGAGGTTGACAATATCTTCAATTTATGGCTTAGCTGTTTTGGGCTTTTGGAGCGTAAATTGACGCCAGGTAGGGTGACGAAGATAAAACGCCGTTTGAAGGATTGCGGTAAAGAGCAGTTGGAGCTGGCTATCCGTAACGCTAGCCAGGACTACTTCTACCGTGGCGATAATGACCGAGGCTGGCAGGCAGATATCGACTACATCTGCCGTTCAGCCGAGATTGTTGAGCGGTTGGCGAACATGACGCCTAGGGGCGAAAAGAAGCTGACCTGGTGGGAGAGAAAGCAGAAAGAAGAAGATGAGGCGCGGGAAGAAAGAATTAAACATCCGAAATATGACGAATTTGGCAGAGAGGCGCGAAGTGACGAAGCAGGGAACTTGGTCTATGTCTAGTATGAAAGAACTAGTCGCGCTTTGGAGCTGGCGAAAGAAGTTTTTCAAAAAGTCAGATCTAAAAAACTCGTTTTTGAGCAATCCAAGCTACATTAAGCTGTATGAGACTACAGATGGTGCTTGGCTGGCTTGGCGAGCCGTGCCGAGGATCGAGGATGGCAAAGTCACATTTTCAGAAGGATCAGAGCCAGTTAGCGTCTATGAAGACGCCAAGCTAGATAACATCTATGCTCAGCGTCACCCATATCTATGAGTTATCCACATTACGCTGTAAATAAAGTCATGATCGCATAGTCATACCGCTTGACATATTCAAAGCACTATGAGACAATAATAATGTCAAAGAAAGGAGGACAACATGAACGACGACAACGGTAATGAAATCAAGGGGCTCGCAATAGCCTATGACGGCTGTCACAAGATTTACATCTGTGGGACTGAAGCTGATATTGATCGGATGAAGGAGTTAAACTATCGGATCCACGACATGAGTGAGCTTGAGGATATCTACAACAGGTCTTGTAGTCTGAGGTTTATCAACAGCGCAGATTTGAAGAAGTGCTTTGTGGCGCAAAGATTGGATGACGACGATGAGTGTTAACAGTAGCGCAATCATGTCTCTCGACAAGTACTTGCGTCAAGACGCAATTCAGCAACGCTTGTTAGAGAGGCTATCCGAAAATGAGATGAGAAGATTTGCCGCTGAGCTGATGGATGTTTACAAAAGCAATCCAAAGTTACAGCAATGCCCACCCGCATCAGTCACGTCAGCCGGTCTGATCGCCAATACGATCGGCCTGTCGCTGAATAGCAATCTCGGCTTAGCATTTTTAGTGCCGTATAAAAAAGGTGAGACTGGATATCGATGTCAATTCCAGATCGGCTACAAGGGGTTGATGCAGCTGGCTTTGGCGTCGGGGGCTTACTCACGAGTAAATGCTAGCGACGTCAAAGAAGGTGAGCTGACCAGTCGTGATCGGCTAACAGGTGAGTTTGATTTTGACTGGGAGATGGATGAGATTGCACGTGAAAAGTTAAAGACGATTGGTTATGTAGCTTTTTTTAGACTGAACAATGGTTTTGAGAAAATGTTATACATGACTAACGAACAATTGTATGATCACGCTAAGAAGTTTTCAAAAAGCTTTTCAGGTAAATATCCCAAGAAAAGTCTCTGGTATACAGATTTTGAGTCGATGGCAAAGAAAACCGTATTAAAGCTGTTGCTGAGCAAGTTTGGACCGATATCGCCAAAACTGTCGATGGCTATCCGAGATGATCAGAAAGTCGACGGCAAGTACGTCGACAATCCAGGCAACGATCACGAAGGTGCTGATTTTCAAGCTAAGCGGGCTGAGATGAAAAATAACTTAAAGAAGGAAGAGGGCGGAAAGATTGAACACATAGAAGAAGCAGAGATTGTTACTGATGAGAGTCAGATAGCTGAAGAAGAATTGGAGTCAATATTTAACAGTTGTGAAGGAGGATACAATGGTTAAAATAATACCGATATCACAAGACACCGAGCGTGACGCCTGGATGGAGTTCAGGCGAGGCAAAATTACGGGGACGTCGATTGGCAAGCTTTATGAGAAGAACAGGAGTAGAACCGCCATTGAAGAGAGCGGAGTGTTTAGCACTAAAGCTAATCTAGAGCTATACAAAGTTGTAGCGGGTAGGATTGCTGTCGGCGATGATGGTGAACCGTCTCACGAGAGGGGAATAAGACTTGAACATACGGCTTGTAAGCTGGCGGTTAAGAAACTTGGACTAAAACACGGCGAATATAATGGCTATGTTTTTCAATCCGAAGTATCAGAATACGCCATGTCGTCACCTGATAATTTTGAACACGTCGACAACCCGACTTGGCTGATGGAAATTAAGTGTCTATCCACAGCCAGGCATCTTAAAATGATTTTTGAGGGCGAAATAGATAAAGAGTTTAGGTGGCAAGTAGCTGATAGTTTTTTGAACTGTCCAAGTGCCAAAGTACTCTATTTTGTCTTGTTTGACCCGAGAGTGGTAATCGACGAGCTGGTGTTGCACATCATCACTGTGAAGCGTGAAGATATCACTGATGATATTGAGACATTAGCCCAAGTGCGAGACCGAGCGTTGAACCAGATTGATAACATTTTGGAACAGTTAAACGATGTTGCTAAGAATAAGACTAAAGAGGAGGGCTTGCTAGACGATGACGATATTAAGGCGATTGGAGCTGATGACGGGATCAGACAATATTATCCCGAAGAAGAAACGAGCGGAGCGAGTATCGAGTTGCCCGAATTGCCTGAGTTGCCCGAATTGCCTGAGTTACCCGATCTGGGTGCCCGATTATCTGACGGAGTGGAGGATGATAAGAAGGATAGCCCTGATGGAACAAGAGCATCAGATCGGACTAGCGATACAGTTTGCAGAAAGCGACGAGCAGGTAAAAAGATTGAAGAAACGCTGGATCGATCTAAGGAGATATTCTAATGGCGGGAACTAAGGCGGGTGCCAAGAGAGCATCTAATACAATGAGAAAACGGTACGGCGACGATTACTATCGTCGGATCGGTAAAGTTGGCGGCCAGAACGGTCGTACGAGAGGTTTTTACGCTAACCGTGAAGTGGCTAGAAGCGCAGGTGCTAAAGGCGGTCGGATTAGTAAGCGTGGTAGCATCAAGGATAAAAATAAACGACCACTCTGGACTTTGCTAATAAATTGGCGTCGGATCGTCAAAGAGTACATTAGCGAGCATGCACATGACATAGCATATGACGTCATAGACACAGCCTACGGCAAGGGTGTTAGCGTGGATGATTTGTCTGATGCGCATACTGCGGCTGGATACTCAGCTGGTGACCTGGCTGATATATATCTGGATAAGATTATCGAAGAAGTTGACACTACAGACGGGGCTTACGAGCCAAGTGAGTATGTTAGTAATAATCTGTACAGTATTCTTGCTCAAGCCTTACTAGACTACATCACCGACGAAAAACAGAGCGATCTGTATTGGCAGGCTTACTGTGAGTTTAAGGAAGTGCAAGAGCGAGACGATGGATAACATACGGCTAAAGTCTATAGCATGCGGCGGGCTGTGCGTAGCTTGCAAGCGGAGTGAAAAGTTTACTCTCTATCCGTGGAGCAACTTAGGCTACAAAGGGCTGATCGTCGTAACGGTCAATATGAAGTCTCATTATCGTAAGGCTGATGGACGTTGGGCAACTAAACGCCTAAGAGAGCTGTCTTTGCTGAGCAGTACGCTGACTGACAGCTATGGGTATGCGGTAGTAGTAGCCAGATCTGACGAGGAGGCTAACGATATTGCAATGTCATATGCTGACGGCAAGCCTGGAGCTAGACGTCTTATCCGATATTTTCAAGGTGTTGTAGATTAGTCATACCGCTTGACATATTCAAAGCACTATGAGACAATAATAATGTCAAAGAAAGGAGGACAACATGAACGAAGCAAGCCAGCGTAAGTATCACTGGCGCAACGGTCGAGTGATAATTGAGCGAGAGATTATCGACGACCATAACAATAAAAGCATTGCGATCGGCTTAGGAATAGTACTTCTATTATTCTTACAGCTGTCAATACATGCTTTTGGAGCATTACTCATAGGATAATGTATGTGTAGCGGTTTTTCTAAAGAGGAGGGCTTACGAGTAAAAGTACTAAGAAAGCTAGCCCGGCTATTCAGAAAGCTCAGGCTAAGCAAGCTGTCACGGGTAGCCGATTATCTAGGTTCAAGATTTACTTTGAAGCGATATGACGGCAAAGCTAGACAGACTAAGAGTGAGATCGAGCGTCGTCACAATATATTTGACGACACCCGACCTCACGACGACACGGATGATTTGATAGAAGTATTAGAGTTTGAAAACTTTATGCGAGACGAGTATGAGAAAAAGTAATTTAACTTAAGGAGATAATAATGAGTAAGCTGACACACGAAAAGCTTCTGGAGTCGAAGCAGAACTTCGACTTATGTATGGAGGTTATCTTTGCGCTTATGGGCGTGTTGCACAACGGTGGCTTAAGCGAGAGTGCCGTCACTGATATCGCCGGGAAGCTAGAAAGTTGTGTAATTGCCACTAGAGATATGTATAAAGACTTATGGCGATATGTCGACGAGACTGCGCCGAGCGAGAAAGGAGAGGATGATGAAGAGCGATAATATAACTGTATATAGATTGAAAGAAGATTGGGAGCCGTTTGACAAGGGGGCTGAGTTCACCTATGACGAGGACGGCATATATATGCTGAGGGTAAATGACAAGGTGACGGCTGAAATACCAACAGACCTCTTAGAGGTTGTTAACAATAAGAGATGGAGACCAGAGCGGGGTGATGATTATTGCTTCACCTTCAGCGACGGAGATATTGGTACTGCCACGTTTTACCCGAATGACGACAATGACGATGGCAGGCTCTCTATTGGTAACTGCTTTAGAACAAAAGAAGAAGCTCTATCGATGGTCAAGTGGCTGAAAGCCCGCCAGAGGCTGATTGAAAGTGGGGCGATGTTTATCAATTCATCAGATGTTGCCGTCGACGGCCGCAAACGGTTTTACACAGTCTGCCTCACGATGAACGACAATAAGCTTAGAGTTGATGACGCCTATTTCAGTAAAGACGTCGTGCGTGATAAGGTAATATGCTTCGACGATAGAGGGGTAGCCTTAAAAAGCATCGAAGAGCATAGGGACGATTGGCTAATGTATTTTGGTGGATGAAAGAAGACGAGCGATGATAATTCATGACCTTGGTGCTGAAGCTACGGATATTGAGCACTTGCGAACGGTGTGGCTCATCCGGACAGACATAGACGTTGTTAAGTATTCTGACGTCTCAGTTATTCGTTACATTGATGATAGTAGTGATCATCGATATGGCACGTTTGTCTACCAGGTAGGGGGGGGCGGGGCTTGGCGTATCGCTCGGATTGAGCGTGGATCGAGTAACAAAGAACTTGTTGTCACTCAAAAGAGCGATAAGGTCTATGCCCTACACGAAGTAATTCCCGCCTTAGTTAGAGGTGGCTATCACGGGGCTAGACAGATAGCTAGCTATATGATGAAGCATTGCGATTTAGAAAAGGAGAAGAACGATGAAAATTGATAATAAC
>ERZ772772.180-NODE-180-length-39143-cov-9.550425_pt1 | contig 39143 bp, 37 predicted proteins | sample MGYA00511484_ERZ772772 | MGnify/ENA primary metagenome ERZ772772 (study PRJEB29015, sample SAMEA2737913) | human oral metagenome | biome: human oral; feature: human-associated habitat; material: dental | place: China | collected 2088 ... | reverse complement strand
GGGAATGGTGGGAGCGGAGTAGGGCAGGGGCAGGTTAGTCGTCATCTTGGATTTCGGGCGGGATTAGGCGTGGCGAAAAGATGGACAGCGGACGGATGAAACCGTTGCGAGGAGCGGAAGATAGTCATGTTGTTGCAAACGTTTTTTCGGCCGGACTTTCGCCCGGCCGGTGAGGGTTGGAATCAGTAATAGCCAAGCGCCTTCCACCACAGCATGCCGACGGCAATCCACACGGTGAAGTTGACGATGCTGGTGAGGAAGCCCGCCTTCCACCATTCGCCGAGGGTGGCGTAGTTGGAGCTGAAGATGACGGGCGCGGTGCCGGTGGCGTAGTGGGTGAGGCTCATCATGATATTGCCTGCTGCCGCGAGAACGAGACCAAAGAGGAGCGGCGGTGCGCCGAGGGTGATCCCCGCGCCGTAAAAGGCCAGCAGCATGGCGGAGATGTGCGCGGTAGTGCTGGCGAAGGCGTAGTGCGCGTAGAGGTAGATGAGGGCGAGCAGGATCATCGAGATGAACCAAGGCAGGGCGAGGGCTTCGATACCGCCCTCAATTTGTCCCGCGAAGTAGGTGACGACGCCGAGTTTGTTCAGCCAGTCGGCCATCATGACCAGCGCACCGAACCAGATGAGCGTATCCCAGGAGCTTTTTTCCGCCGTGACATCGCCCCAACTCAGCACGCCGCTGATGAGCAGGACGCTGAGACCGAGGAAGGCGGTCGTGGTCGGATTGAGTTTCAGGGCGGTGATGTGGGTGAGATGGAAAGGAATATCCGCCCAGAAGAGCAGCAGCAGGGCAAAGACGCCGAGCATCCACCATTCATCACGCTTGATTTTGCCGAGGGCGGCGAGTTTTTTGTGGGCGAAAACAGCGGCATCGGGGGTTTCCCTGATTTCCGGCGGGTAAATGAAATAAAGCACCAGCGGCATCAGCAGGATACAGACCATGCCCGGAATGAACATGGCGACCGCCCAGGTCGTCCAGCTCATATGAAAATCGCTGCCGACCATCTTGTTGATGGCGTCCACCACCAGCGGGTTAGGGGCGGTGGCGGTGATGAACATGCCGGAAGTGATGGGGTTGGCGTTGTAATTGACCAGGGCGAGATAGCGGCCGATCTTGCCTTGCGTACCCTTGGCCGGGTCGGAATCGAAGGCGCCGGCGATGGATTTCATGATGGGGTGGATGATGCCGCCACCGCGCGCGGTGTTCGAAGGGGTAATCGGCGCCAGGACGGTCTCGGACAACGCCAGCGCGTAGGCGATGCCGATGGTGCGTTTGCCGAACAGGGCGATGAAGTAATAGCCGATGCGTTCGCCGAGGCCGGTCTTGATGACGCCACGGGCGACCATGATGGAAATGACGATGAGCCAGATGAGCGGGTTGGAAAAAGAAGACAGGGCGTCTTTAATCGCCTGGCCGCCGGGATTCTTTACGTCGGCGCCGACGGTCACGCCGGTGATGGCGACCAGCGCTACGGCAATGACAGAAACCGCGCCAAGCGGCAAGGCCTTGCCGATGATGGCGGCGATAGTGCCGGCGAAGAGGGCGAGCAAATGCCAGCCGTTTTCACTGACCCCTGCCGGCACAGGCAGGACAAACCAGATGAAGAGCGTGATGGCGAGCGCGATCAGGGTTGGAATGGGCTTGATGGCCATAGAGGTTCTCCCGGTTGAGGTTTCCGGGCAATCATATAGCGGGGGCCGCACGAACGCCATACAGCCGTCATCATGGGTATCCACCTATCGGGATAAATAAAAAAATCCCTAAGAATCAAGGAGAAAAAACGCCTCCGCTTGCGAGGGAGGGTAGGGGCATGTTCGATCGCAGAATGCACCGCTGTCAGCGGGGGCGGTTAGCCACACCACTCTGCTGCCCTACGGCGTCAGGCAGGCCAGACTTTCCGCGATGCTGGTTGTCCCCGGCGACTGGATGGTCAAGCGGACGCGGTAACTCTCGCCGGCCTGCACCCGCGTCGCTTCTTCCAGCCATTTGCCGTCGCCGAGATACTTGGTGGAGCCGTCGCTCATGCGCGCGGCAAACGTCTTCGGCAGGGTATCGCCGACGAACACCTCCGGTAACTCCATAAGGTCGTCGTCCTTGCTGACGCGGAAATACAGATACGCATTGCCATCGACCACCTCCTGCGAACCATCCCGGGCAGCGATGGTGAAATGGTCGCTTTCCTGCGGACTGAAACGTTCGCAGACGATGGGGTCTTGCAGATTCTTGGGGGCAGCGGCCTGCCGTGCTTGCGGCGTCATGCGCGCGGCGAGCAGTGCCCGGTCTTCGGCGGAGATCGTTTCAACTGGCGGCACGGGTTTGCCTTGGGCATCCTCGCACGACTGCCGCGCTCCGGCGTCCAGAATGCGGCTGCAATCCACCTCATCCGCGCCGACCAGGCGCGGTGTGCCGTCTTCCGGCAGCGCGTCCATGCCGACGAGCCGCCCCGTTTGTGCCTGAGCCATAACCGCCACCAGCAGACACAGCATGGCGGGAAAAAATCGATTCACTGCTATCTCCAAGCCTAAGGATGTTGATGTGCGCAATGCCGCCTCATGGCGACTCGCGCTACCTTTCACCATGCAAACCCTGTGCCGAAAACGCGTTGGCACCGCTCGCCGCGATATATAGGAGAAAAACAGCATGCCAGAGTCCCGGAGAGGGCTGATGCGGCGGATTGATGCTGGCTGCGGGCGGTGTTACAGTCCGTTCACCGTCAACACATCTCCACAAGGAGGCAACATGCGCCGGCAACGACAGCGGCGGTCATCCCGGATGAACCGGCAGCAAAGCGCCATCACGCACAGCAACGCTGTGGGCGATGGTGCTTTTTTGTGTCCGTGCCGTGAAGGAGGGACACGATGATCACCATTTACGACATCATGCAGCTCATCTATTGGAGCTACTGGGGCGGGATGCTGGTACTGCTTGCCATCATCATCTTTGCCATCTGCAAACTTATCCCTGCGGGTGGTTACCGATTTGTTGCCATCCTCTGTGCCTGCATCGTAACTCCGACATTTTTCATCCTGCCTCTCTTTGAAGAAGATGAAGAAGCGAAGGAAGCGCAAACCGCCTACGAAACACGCTACGCAAAAGCACGCGCCATCTTTGACGAACGCTGTAAAACTGCCGGCGAGAAAATCTACCACACAGCGGAAAACGTTGAAGGCATTACATTGCTGAATTTGATTCCGGAATCATCTTATCTTGACTTCTTCGATCCCATGTGGGAAAGAGCAGCTTTAGCATGGGAATCATCTGAAATGGACTATATAAAAGATTACTTAATGTGGGAAGTGAAGGAAAAAGGCTCAGACAAACGGGGAAGACTATTCATCTATGATACGCGCCCAGGCAGGCACACAGCGGAAAAGCGCTATTGGGGACATGCCTTTGATCTTGCCCCAGATGAAGAAATATTTTCCGGCTATCGCTATGTGGATGTGAAGCAGGCCTATGGCCGTTATCGCAGATACTGGTATCCGGACGATGCCGTGCGTGAAGACCCAAGGGTTATATTGAGAAGTCCCATAAAAGGGAAACCATCGCGTTACGCAGTGGAATACGTCCCCATTGTTGACCCCAAAGATAGGGAAGAATGGATTGCGGGTGTGATCATCAATATTTACGACATGGAAACCGATACGTTTATGGCAAGCAAGACATGGTATGCCTTTGAAACAGGATTCGGTCATGAGGGACATCGCCTACCTTGGCTGGAAGCAATAAATTGTCCTGATATAACGACTAGCAATAGTATACGTTTTTTTGTTGATCAAATTATCAAACCCAAACAAGGAGATTAGGAAATATCAGCAGTAAAAAGAGCAAAGGCAGAAATGGATGATTACTAATGCGCGATAAAAAAATAAAAAGCCGGAGGTCATCCGGCTTTTTATTTTTCTATGCCAGCGTGGAAATTATGTGGCGATAGTTATCCATGATTGGCCTATCATTAGAAATATCGTTAAACATCTAAAAAATCATTTGCAGAGTGGGCAAGATACTTAATGGCTTTTGCTTATGCGGAGACAAACGAATGCCGCATGGCGACACGCCGCCCCAGTATTTTCGCCGCTTGGCGGGCCCAGTGTTTTCGCCGCTTGGCGGGCCCAGTGTTTTCGCCGCTTGGCGCGCGTTGCCTTCTGTTGAAGAAACGCCGCCTCGATGCGGGCGGCGTTTATGGCAGGTAGGGGCGTTGCCGGTCTAGGGCTCGAAGTAGCGCTTGGCGTTGCCGTAGCAGATGTCCGCCACCATTTGTCCGAGCAGCAGCAGGTCGCGCGGTGCTTCACCCGCTTCCACCCAGCCGCCGATGAGGTTGCACAGGATGCGGCGGAAGTATTCGTGGCGGGTGTAGGAGAGGAAGCTGCGGCTGTCGGTCAGCATGCCGACAAAGGTCGAGAGGATGCCCATTTGCGCGTGGGTGGTGAGTTGCGCTTCCATGCCGTCTTTTTGGTCGTTGAACCACCAGCCGGAGCCGAACTGCACTTTGCCGCGCACGCCTTCGCCTGCGTAGTTGCCGCACATGGTGGCGAGCAGGGCGTTGTCACGCGGGTTGATGGTGTAGAGGATGGTTTTCGGCAGTTGTCCGGTTTTGTCGAGGGCGTCGAGCAGGGCGGCGAGGTTGTCCGCGATGGGGCGGTCGCCGATGGAATCGTAGCCGCTGTCCGGGCCGAGGCGGGCGTACATGCGGCTGTTGTTGTTGCGGATGGGGCCGATGTGCAGTTGCATGACCCAGCCGCGCCGTGTGTATTCGCGGCCGAGGTGGACGAGCAGGGCGGTCTGGAATTGTGCGGTTTCTTGTTCGCTGGGGGTTTTGCCGCCAAGACGGTTGGCGAGGATGGTATCGAGGGTTTTTTCGTCCGGCACGGCGGCGTAGCGCAGGATTTCCAGGCCGTGGTCGGAGGCGAGGCAGCCGTGAGCCGCGAAGTGTTCCAGGCGTTTGTCCAGGGCGGCGGTGAGGTCGTGGTAGCGGCGGATGGTGATGCCGCTTGCTGCTTCGAGGCGCTCGATGTAGGCGGGGTAGTCGGCGTGTTCGATTTTGATGGCTTTGTCCGGGCGCCAGCTGGGGCGGATTTTGACGGTAAAGGTTTTGTCGGCGGCGATGGCGGCGTGGTGTTCGAGGCTGTCGCAGGGGTCGTCGGTGGTGCCGACCATTTTCACGTTCATTTGTTCGAGGATGCCGCGCGCGCGGAAGGCGGGTTCTTTGAGGCGGGCGTTCGCTTCTTGCCAGACGGCTTCAGCGCTTGCGCCGTTCAGCAGGGTGGTGATGCCGAAGGGGCGTTTGAGTTCGAGGTGTGTCCAGTGATAGAGCGGGTTGCCGATGAAGTGCGGCACGGCTTCGGCGTAGGTTTGGAATTTTTCGCGCGGGCTGGCGTCGCCGGTGATGAGGCGTTCGGGGATGCCGAGGGTGCGCAGGCCGCGCCATTTGTAGTGGTCGCCTTCGAGCCAGATGGCGGCAAGGTCGGCGAATTGGCGGTTCGCGGCGATGTCAGCAGGCGGCAGGTGGCAGTGGTAGTCGTAGATGGGCTGGTCTTTGGCGTAGTCGTGGTAGAGGGTGCGCGCGGTGTCGTTGTGCAGGAGGAAGTCGTCGGTCAGGAAGGTCATGGTTGGCTCCGGTTGGTTTGTGTGTTGGGGTGTCCCGTCAAGCGGTGTGGTTGCCGGGTTTTGTCGCTGCGCGGTTTTTTAGTCCCTCTCCCACAGGGCGAGGGCTTTTGGCGGGCTGAAGCCCGCCCTACGTTTTATGTCTGCTGCACCGCCAGGTTGCCGCTGATGATGAGGCGGCGTTTTTCGCCGGGCGGCAGGGTGACGCGGATGTTGTCGCGGTAGGCGGGTTCGTAGTCGCCGCTTTCGTTGAGGCGCAGGTAGAGGTTGTGCGCGTCGCCGTGCAGTTTCCAGTCGAGGCGCCAGTAGGGTTCGCCTTCGCGCGCGGTGCCGTTGTCGTCGTAGATTGTGCCGCTGTTCGTGCTGGTGCCGGGGTCGGGGTAGAGGCGCAGGGTGCGCTCGGTGTCGTCGTCCGGGCTGTCGGCGTGCAGCAGGCTGCCTTCGGCGATGAGGCTGCCGGCGCGGATGTAGAGCGGCAGGTGTTCGAGCGGGGCGGCAACATGCAGGGTCTGGCCGCCGCTGTGGTACTGCCCGCTGTAATAGTCGTACCAGCCGCTGTGGTTATCCGGCAGGTACACGTCGCGTTCGCGCACGCCTTCTGCGGTGACGGGGCAGACGAGGATGTCGCGGCCGATCATGTGGTCGTCGGTGTCGGCGTAGGTGCGCGGGTCGTGTTCGTGGTCGAGGAAGGTCGGGCGGAGGTAGGGTTCGCCGTTTTCGCGGGTCTGCCAGAGCAGGGTGTAGAGGTGCGGGATGAGGCGGTAGCGTTGTTCGATGGCCTGGCGCACGGCGTTGGTAACGCTTGGGTGCATCCATGGTTCGTTGGCGCTGCCGTCGTCGTTCCAGCTGTGGATGGTGAAGCGCGGTAGTAATAGCGCGCTTTGTATCCAGCGCAGGAAGAGTTCGGGTTCGGGTTTGTCGCCGGCGAAGCCGCCGATGTCGTGGCCGATGTGGTACATGCCGGAGAGGCTCATGCCGACGCCCATGCGAATGTTCCATTTGAGGGTATGCCAGCTGGTGCGGTTGTCGCCGCTCCAGGTCTGGACGTAGCGCTGCATCCCCGGACAGCCGCTGCGCGAGATGAGGTAGGGGCGCTCGTGGCTGGCGGCGGTTTGTGCTTCATGGGAGTTGCGCATCATCAGGAGCGGCATGAGCGGGCGGATGTGGTGGATGGGGATTTCCCGCCCGAAGCCGTGGCAGCGGGCGTTGTCGTCCCAGATTTCGTATTCGTTGTTGTCGTTCCAAGTGGAGTCGATGCCGTAGTCGATGAGTTGTTCGCGGATGTTTTTTTGCCACCACGCGCCGGTAGCGGGGTTGGTGAAGTCGAGGTGTGAGCCGATGTCGTCCCAGAACATGGATTCTTCGGGGGTGTCGCTGTCGCTGGCGCGGATAAAGAGGCCTTGTTGCGCGGCTTCCTGGTAACGCGGGTGGTCATGCAGCAGGCAGGGTTTGATGTTGGCGGCGAGGCGCACGCCCGCATCGTGGTAGGCGGTGAAGCAGGCTTTGGGGTCGGGGAATTTGTCGCGGTTCCAGTTGAAGACGTAGCGTTTGCCGTCGATGCTGGTGTAGCCAGAGGAGAGCTGGAAGCTGTCGCAGGGGATGGCGTGGGCGCGGATGTCGCGGATGAAGTGTTGCAGGCGGTCTTGCGCATCCGGAGCGTCGGTGTAGCTCATGGTGGAGCCGGAGTAGCCGAGGCTCCATTTGGGCGGGAAGGCGTGGCGGCCGGTGAGTGCCACGAAGCGGCGGGTGTTGTCGAGGATGCTCGTGCTGTGGATGAGGTAGTAGTCGAGGTCGCCGTCTTCGGCGCGGTAGCTGCGGTAGCGCGGGTGGTAGTTGTCCAGCTCGTTACCCATGTCGAAGGTGCTGGTGTTGAGGTTGTCGTAGTAGAGGCCGTAGTGTGCGCCTTCGCTGTTCACGACCTGGTAGTAGGGCCAGTGTTTGTAGAGCGGGTCGGTGGTCTCGGCGTTGTAGCCCATCGCGTCAAGGCTTTTCATTTGGTAGCGCTTGCCGTAGCGGTCCACGGTGCCGGCTTTTTCGCCGAGGCCGTAGTAGCGGTCGCCTGCGTTCAGTTTCATGTAGTGGGCGATGCCGGGGCGCGAATGGCCGAGCTGGTAGGCACCAGTCGGGCGGTCGCTGGCGATGGTGCGCCAGTCGTCGCCGTGTTTTTCTTGCCATTCGAGCCACAACGGGCGGTGGACGATAAGGCGCAGAGTGCGGCCGGTGAGGATGAGGCGATCATCATCCTGGCGGATAGTGACCGGCGGGCAGGTGAAGCCCGCGCGGCTCGCCCGTTCGCGCCCTTCCATCGGACAGGGCGCGGTGTCGGGTGAGATGAGCCAGGTGCGGTCGAGGCGGCTTGCACCGTCCTGCATGAGCCAGATGCGCCACAGGTAGTCTTCGAGGACGATGATGTGCAGCAGGTGGCGTTCGTCGCAGAGGAGCGTCACGCCGTCTGCGTTTTCGCTGTGCAGTTGCCAGTGTTTGAGGGTTTTCACGGTTTAGCCTCCGTAGCCGAGCAGCAGTTGCGGCAGGATCAGGGAGATCTGCGGGATGAAGGTTACGAGCAGCAGGGTGATGATGAGCGCGATGTACATCGGCAGCATGAAGGGGATGACTTGCGCGAGGCGTACTTTGCCCACAGAGCAACCGACGAAAAGGCAGCTGCCGACTGGCGGGGTGACGATGCCCATGCAGAGGTTGAAGGTCATCATTACGCCGAAGTGCACGGGGTCCATGCCGAGTGATTGTGCGATCGGCAGGAAGATCGGGGTGAAGATGAGGATGGCCGGGGTCATATCCATGAAGAAGCCGACGATGAGCAATATCAGGTTGATGGTCAGCAGGATGACGATTTTGTTCTCGGACATGGCGAGAATGGCTTCTTCGATGATGAAGGGGATGTCGGCATTGGCCATGGCCCAGCTCATGCCGGAGGAGCAACCGATGAGCAGCATGACGATGGCGTTGGTCACCATGGAATCGAGGAAGATTTTCGGCAGGTCTTTGAGCTTGATTTCGCGATAGACGATCATGGCGAGGAAGAGGGCATAGACCACGGCGATGGCCGAGCCTTCTGTTGCGGTGAAGTAGCCTTTAACGATACCGCCGATGACGATAATCACGAGCGATAGCGGCAGGATAGCCTGGATGAAGGCACCGACGGCAGCGTTGAGCGGCACGCGTTCGTTCACCGGATACTTGCGCCGCCAGGCGATGACACCCGCAACCACCATGATGCCGAGACCCATCAGGATGCCGGGCAGGTAGCCGGCGAGGAAGAGCGCGGCGACGGAAGTGCCGCCGGAAACCGTCGAATAGACGATGAAGGTGTTGCTGGGCGGAATCAGCAGGCCGGTCGGGCAGGAAGCGATGTTGACCGCTGCCGCATAGCCGGGGTCATAGCCTGCCTTGCGCTGCATCTCGCTCATCGTGCCGCCGACGGCTGCGGCGGCGGCGACCGCCGAGCCGGAAATCGAGCCGAAGAGCATATTGGCGATAACGTTGCAGTGCGCCAGCGCGCCGGGCAGGCGGCCGGCCAGCACCAGCGCCAGATTGATGAGGCGCATGGCAATCCCGCCCCGGTTCATGATGTTGCCCGCGAGGATGAAAAACGGCAGGGCGAGCAGGGCGAAACTGTCCAGCGCGGAAATCATCTTCTGCGCGGTGACGAACAGCGCCGTGTCAAACGGCATGGTGATCAGAATCGTCGCCACCGTGGCGATACCGATGGAAAACGACACCGGCACACTCAAGAACATCAGCAGGAAAAACAGCCCGAACAGGACCAGGATACTCAACATCTCCGGGCTCATGCAGCACCCCCTGTACGGTTAGAGAATTCACGAATGATTGCTACCACAGCAAAGAGCACCATCAAGGCGCCTGCAACCGGCACGACCATATAGACGTAGCCCATCGGCCATTGCAGTGCGGATGTTTGCTGATGTTTGGCCAAAGTATCCATCGTCAACGCCAAGCCACCTTTAACCATCACCAGCGCGGCAAAAGCGATGATGCAGCACTCAATGACCACATTCAGCGCACGTTTCGCGCCGCCTTGCAGTTTCATGGCCAGCAAATCAATCGCCAGATGCTGCTTGTAGGCGGATGCCTGCGCGGCGCCGAGCAGCCCTATCCACATAAACATAAACTTGGCTAATTCCTCCGTTTTCGTGCTGGGCTTTATTTTGCGTAATAGGTCGGCCAGAAATTCCAAGGGCATCCAGTCTGCCCAGACATGCGTATAGCGCGACAACACCTGCCACACCACACAGACCACCAGCGCAAACGCCAGCACCGTTAACACATAGCCATTCACCAGCCGCATTGCATCAAAAATCCGCTCAGACAGCGGGCGTGGGTACTTAGCAACATCAGACATAAACACCTCGCGGAGAATAGGGAATAGGCGCAGATTAACCATTTTTCTGTGAGTGGTCAACCAATGTATTGACAAAAAAACACAGGAAGACATAACATAAACCACAGGCATTCACACACAACGGAGAAAATCCATGACCTTCACGAAAAAAGCCCTTGCCGCCGCCCTTGCCTTTGGCCTCGCTGCCGGTAGCCAGGCCGCCGTCACCCTCAAACTCTCCCACAACCAGAGCAAAGACATCCCCGTGCACAAAGCCATGGAAAACTTCGCTGACAAAGTGAAGGAATACACCAATGGCGAAATCAAAATCCGCATCTACCCGAACGCCCAGCTCGGCACCCAGCGTGAATCCGTCGAACTCGTGCAATCGGGCGGCCTTGCGCTCGCCAAATCGAACGCCGCCGAACTCGAAGCCTTCGAACCGCTCTATGGCGTCTTCAACCTGCCCTACATCTTCAAAAACGAACAGCACTACTACGACGTGCTCACCAGCGACATCGGTGATGAAGTATTGAATGCCTCCAAAGACAAAGGCTTCATCGGCATCACCTACTACGACGCAGGCAGCCGCTCCTTCTACGCCGGTAAACCGATTAAAACCCCGGACGATTTGAAAGGCATGAAAATTCGCGTCCAGCCCAGCCCGACCGCGGTAAAAATGGTGGAAACACTCGGCGCCAACCCCACCCCGATTGCCTTCGGCGAACTCTACACCGCTCTGCAACAAGGCGTGGTTGACGGCGCAGAAAACAACGAATCCGCATTGGTTGACAACCGTCACGGCGAAGTCAGCAAATACTACAGCTACGACCGCCACACCATGATTCCGGACGTCCTCGTCATGAGCACCAAAGACTGGGACAAACTCACCCCTGAGCAGCAAGCCGCCATCAAGAAAGCGGGCCGCGAATCCATGATGCTGCAAAAAGACCTGTGGAAAGAAAACACCGACAAAGTCATCAAAGAAGCCAAAGACAAACTGGGCGTGACCTTCGTGGAAGACGTGGACACCGCCGCCTTTGCCGCCAAAGTCCTGCCGATGCACGAAGAAGCGGCAAAAAGCTCGGAAAAAATGGCTGATCTGATCAAACGCATCAAAGACAAAGCGCCGCAATAACGGCAACGCAAAATAGATACAGCGTGGGCGACCCGTTGCCCACGCGGGTGAAAATAACGGAAAGGCCGCCAAGCGGGACAAATACTGGATTTGCCGTCAAGCGGGACAAAACCTGGGTTCATGGCAAACCGCTACCAACCCCGACCACCGCCAGTAGTGGCGGTCTTTGCCTACGGCACAAGCGACGAACACCACCGCTTCGCCCGTGCCGTAGGTAAAGGCAGCCGGTACCAACACTCTGCACAGCCAGAGCGCAGCCCTGCCGGGCGCGGGAACCCCGCGCCCGGCTCCCATCCTTCCCCCCAAAAAGGAAAACACCATGCAAAAAGCACTCCTTGCCGCCGCTATTGCGGCCATCAGCCTCACCGCACAAGCCAAAGACGACCTGCAATACAGCAAAGAAACCGCTGCCACCCTCAAAGACGGCAGCAAAATCGCCTACTTCCTCGAAGGCAAAAAAGGTGCGGGCGAAAAAAACAACGCTGTCTGCGAAGACGGCCTCTTCTATAACGACCACTACCTCGCCGTCTTCGACGGGGCGACCGACAAATCCGGCAAGACCTACGACGGCAAAAAAGGCGGCCGCGTCAGCCGCGACATCATCCAGGACATCTTCCAGAACCTGCCACCCAATACCGACAAAGAAGAAATCCTGAAACGCATCAACGACAAATACCAGGACTTCTACACCGCGAACAAAGACATCGACTTCGCCAAAGAACCGGTCAACCGACCGACTGCCACCCTGATCTGGTACAACCTCGACAAAAACGAACTCGTCGCCATCGGGGATTCCAAAGCGCGCATCGACGGCAAAGCCTACAACGACGAAGAAAAACTGGTTGATACCCTAAACAGCGCCCTGCGCGTCAAAGTCATCGACGAACTCAAACTGAGCGACGAGCAAATCCGTGAGAACGACCTCGGCCGCTACTACATCCTGCCGCTCCTGCAACGCCAGGCCGAATTCCAGAACAACCCCGAAGCGCCCGCTGCCTTCCAGTTCTGGGCGATAGACGGCTTCCCCATCCCGCACGACAAACTGCGCGTATGGCAATTCGACAAAGCGCCGGAAGTCATCGAACTCAGCTCGGACGGCTACGAAATCTATCCGCCCGAAGCGAGTGTGGACAGCTACGAAAAAACCCTGCGCGAACAACTCGCGGCTGACCCGATGCGCATCAAGCACCCCTCAACCAAAGGCATCAGCAAAGACAACTACAGCTTTGATGACCGCGCCGTTCTGATTTATCAGCGGAAAAAATAAGCCCTGTTTCCCTTACCCTTACTGCGCCCGCATTCCCTGCGGGCGCATTCTGCTAACAGTAAGCGGTCAACCAAAAGAAGACCGCATCATGACGCATCCCCCACAACCCCATCGAAATCTACCAAAGTGCGGACGGACAAACCCAAGTCGAAGTCCGCTTCGACACCGACACCGTCCTGGCTCTCACAGGCACAAATGGCACAACTGTTTGATACCAGTACCGACAACATCAGCCTGCACCTGAAAAACATCTATGCCGAGGCAGAGCTGGAAGAAAAAACAACTACCGAGGATTACTCGGTAGTTCGCGCCGAAGGCAAACGTCAGGTAACGCGACAGATCAAACACTACAACCTGGATGCCGTGCTTTCCGTGGGTTACCGCGTGAAATCCAAAAATGCCACCCAGTTCCGCCGCTGGGCGACGGCACGGCTAAAAGATTACCTGCTCAAAGGCTACGCGCTGAATCAACAACGCCTGCAACAAAACGCCGCCGAACTCGAACAGGCACTGCGGCTCATCCAAAAAACTGCCGCTTCCCCCGAACTGACTGTGGAGAGCGGGCGCGGTCTGGTGGACATCGTCAGCCGCTACACCCACACCTTCCTCTGGCTGCAGCAATACGACGCTGGCCTGCTGCAAGAACCGTCGGGCGAAAACGGCGGCGTCCTACCCAATGTGCAAGAAGCGCGCACCGCGCTGCATACCTTCAAACAACAACTCATCGCGCGCGGCGAGGCGACCGAACTCTTTGCCCGTGAGCGGGAAGACGGTTTCGCCGCCCTGCTGGGCAACCTCGAACAAAGCATTTTCGGCGCCCCCGCCTATCCCACTAGCGAAAGCAAAGCGGCGCACCTGCTTTATAGTCGTTTCAAATAGAACTGATACGGTGTTGGCTCGCCTCGCCGTACTATCTGTACTGTCTTCGGCTCGCCGCCTTGTCTCAGCCCTATTTGAAACGACTATATTTTTTCGTGAAGAATCCCCCTTTGCTGATGGCAACAAACGCAGCGGCGCCTTCCTATTCGTGGATTTCCTGCACCGCAACTGCCGTCTGCTGCGCGCTGACGGTGAGCCCGTCATCAACGACACTGGTCTCGCTGCCCTGACCCTGCTCGTCGCCGAATCTGCCCCGGCACAAAAAGACACGTTTATCCGTCTCATCATGCACATGCTGCAACCACAAGGAACGTAGCCCCAGCATCGCCACAGTTGCCCATGAATGGGCAAGCGAGCGGTGTAGAGGGCAATGAAAAGGAAATACTGCCCTCATCTCAATATGAGGAACAAAGGTACGAATGCACAAAAATCCTCAATAAAAGCGAGAAATTACGCGAATACCGGTGACGGTTTGTCGCTTGATGTGCCTCAATGCGAACCCATTTGGTGCTTATAAATTCTTATTTTCATTAAAGAAAAAGCTGATTGCGTTCGCCCGCGCCGGCAAAATGATGATAAAATGCGCGTATCCACAAGAAACATAACAAAGAGGTACCCTATGGACATAATCCAGTCCGATGTGGCCATCATCGGCGCCGGTGGCGCCGGGTTGCGCGCCGCGATCGAAATCGCCCGCAGTGCGCCCAATGCCAAAATCAGCCTGATTTCCAAAGTCTATCCGATGCGCAGCCATACCGTGGCGGCAGAAGGTGGCTCGGCAGGTGTGGTGCGCGAAGATGACTCGCTTGAATATCACTTTAACGACACGGTTTCAGGCGGCGACTGGCTGTGTGAGCAGGACGTGGTGCAATACTTCGTCGAACACGCCACTGAAGAAATGATCCAGATGGAGCACTGGGGCTGCCCGTGGTCGCGCAAACCTGATGGCCGCGCCAACGTACGTCGTTTCGGTGGGATGAAAATCCCGCGTACCTGGTTTGCGGCGGATAAAAGTGGCTTCCATATGCTGCACACCCTGTTCCAGACTTCGCTGCAATTCCCCAATATCCACCGCTTGGACGAGCATTTCGCCGTTGACCTGATTGAAGAGAAGGGCGCATTGCACGGTGTGCTTTGCTACGACGTGCAGAATGGTGTCCTGCGTGCCGTGCAGGCCAAATCTGTCATCATCGCAACCGGCGGTGCCGGTCGCGTCTTCGCCTTTAACACCAACGGCGGCATCGTCACCGGTGATGGTATGGCGCTTGCCTACCGTCATGGCGTGCCTCTGCGCGACATGGAATTTGTGCAGTATCACCCGACCGGTCTGCCCGGTTCCGGCATCCTGATGACGGAAGGCTGCCGGGGCGAAGGTGGCATTCTCACCAATAAAGATGGTTACCGCTATCTGCAAGACTACGGTCTCGGGCCGGAAACCCCGATTGGTGAACCAAAGAATAAATACATGGAACTCGGTCCGCGTGACAAACTCTCGCAAGCCTTCTATCACGAATGGAAAGCCGGCCGTACCGTACAGAACCCGCGCGGCGATGTGGTCAATCTTGACCTGCGTCACCTCGGTGAAGCCTACCTTACCGAGCGTTTGCCCTTTATCTGCTCGCTGGCGAAAAAATTCGTCGGCGTTGATCCGGTACACGAGCCAATTCCCGTCCGCCCGACTGCTCACTACACCATGGGTGGCATTGAAACCAACCAGCGCTGCGAGACCCGCCTGCAAGGCCTCTTTGCTGTTGGTGAATGTTCATCCGTCGGTCTGCACGGCGCAAACCGCCTCGGCTCGAATTCACTCGCCGAACTCTGCGTTTTCGGCAAAGTGGCTGGCGAAGACGCCTGGAAACGCGCCAGCGGCAGCAGCTATCACGCCAGCAAAGAACAATTCGCCAAACTCGCGGAAAAAGCCTGGCAGCCGTTCCTCGAACTGAAAAACCGCAGTGGTGGCAGCGAAAAACCGGCTGATATCCGCCGCGAACTCACCGCAATGATGGAAGCAGAAATCGGTATTTATCGCAGCGCTGAAAACTGTGCCCGCGCCAGTGCCAAAATCAAGGAACTGAAAGCGCGTTACAAAAACGTCCGCGTTACCGATCACAGCGATACCTTCAATACCGACTGGCTCACCACCATTGAGCTTGGTTACCTGCTGGATGTCGCCGAAACCATGATCTATTCCGCCGAACAGCGCACCGAATCGCGCGGCTCGCACCAGCGGCTGGATTACCCCGAACGTGACGACGACAAGTTCCTCAAACACACTCTGGCTTTCTACCAAGAAAACGGGGAAAAACCGGAAATTGCCTACAGCGACGTCTGCATCACCAAATCCCAGCCTGCAAAACGGGTGTACGGCGCAGAAGCAGAACAAGCGAACCATTAAGAGGCACCCAACATGACACAAAAAATCCGAATCAACCTGATGCGTTACCGCCCCGACGAGGACGAAAAACCCTGGGCGCAGCCCTTTGAAATTGAATGGACGCCAGACATGTCCATCTTGGACGCCCTCGAACTGCTCAAAGCCGACTTCGACCCGAGTATTGCCTACCGCTGGTCATGCCGCATGGAAGTCTGCGGCTCCTGCGGGATGGTAATCAATGGGCAGCCGCGTCTTGCCTGCTCGACCTTTGTACGCGAATACGCGGATGTTGGCGAAATTACCATCGGTGCGCTGGATAATTTTCCCATCGAAAAAGACCTCGTCGTTGACCTTGACCCCTTCATCAACAAGCTCAACGCCGTCAGCCCCTTCATCATCACCAAAAACCCGCGTGCACTGGCCGAAAAAGAATATCTGCAAACCCCGGAGCAACTGGCCAAATTCAAGCAGTACACCATGTGCATCAACTGCATGCTCTGCTATCAGGCTTGCCCGCAAATCGGTATCAATGCCGATTATTTAGGTCCGGCCGCCATCGCTCTCGCGCAGCGCTATAACCTTGATAACCGTGACGAAGGCAACCGTCAGCGTTACAGCGCACTCATCGACGAAAACGGCGTCTGGCCGTGCACCTTCGTCGGTAGCTGCTCAGAAGTCTGCCCGAAACACGTTGACCCGGCGGGCGCCATCCAGCAAGTCAAGGCGACAGCCGTGCCGTACTGGGGCCTGAACCTCGTCAAACCCGAAAAAACGCCGAAAAACAAGGAGGCATGACATGGCGCGCAAACCCTATCATCACGCCCAACCCGACGACTGGTACAAAGCTAACTGTACCTACCGCTGGTACATGCTGCGCGAGCTGACCAGCATCACCACCGCCATCGCTGCCTTCAACCTCTTTTACGGTGTCGCCGCTTTGGCAAACAGCGAAGCCGCTTGGCTTGGCTGGATGCACTTCCAGCACAATCCGCTGATGCTGCTCATCAACATCATTGCCATCGTCGGCTCGCTGCTTAACAGCAAAACCTGGTTTGAAGCCATGCCGAAAGCCATCCGCATCCAGCGCGGCGAAAAATTTGTGCCAGATAACCTCATCATCAAAGGCGGCTGGGCGGCATTCGGCGGCGTTCTCGTCATCCTGCTGATACTCGTTGCCTGCCTGTCCTGAGGAGAGACCCATGAACGAACAAAGCACCAAAAACTACTGGTGGCGTTTCAAACACGAACACGTACGCCATACCCGTCACCTGAAACCCATCTACTGGGGGCTCTTCTCGGTTGGCGGCACCATCGCGGCCCTCGCGCTTGCACCGATTATCCTCGTTCTCTGTGTCCTGCTGCCCTTCGGTATGCTTGGTGATCCGGCGAAGTTCTACCACAGTATTCACTGGTTGGTAGCCAACAACTTCGTTTACCTGATCCTGGTCGGCATCATCTTTGCCATGTTGTGGCACGGCGTGCACCGCTTCTACTACGTCCTGCACGACCTGCACATTCACATCGGCAACCGTACGCGTAATATTTTTTACGCCATTGCCATCCTCGGCGCTCTCATTACCCTCTGCGTAGGCTGGTAAGCGAATCCGAGCGATAAAAAAAGCGCGGCATCTGCCGCGCTTTTTTGTCTCTATTCTTCTATACGACAAGAATTTCTCTGCTAACCGAGGTTACGTGTACCGAACGGTTCTTGCCCAACCTTTTCCGCTACGTGGCTTTGCGAGTTCCCAAACATCTCCCTCACCGGGGGAAAGAAATTTGCTGTGCACGAGGGGGATTGGCATCACAGCCGTGACGGCGGCACGACATCCTCTATATGTGTTGCGTCGCTTGCCAGCATCAGCAGACGGTCCACACCGAGGGCGACACCGGCGCAGTCCGGTAGACCGTGGGCGAGGGCAGCGAGGAAGTCTTCATCGAGCGGGATAGGCGGCAGCCCCATTTGTGCACGGGTGCGGTTGTCGGCGAGGAAGCGGGCGCGCTGTTCGGTAGCGTCCGTCAGTTCCCAGAAGCCGTTGCATAGTTCCATACCGTCAATGTAGAGCTCGAAGCGGGCGGCGACGGTCTCACCGTCAGCGTTCTCGCTGATACGCGCCAGTGCCGCCTGCGAGGGTGGGTAGTCGCAGATGTATTCCAATGCGCCGCGCCCCAGTTGCGGCTCAATGTAATGGCTGTACAGCAGATCCAGCATGGCATCACGATTGAGCTGCCAGGTAGCGCTTTCCGGGATGTGCGCGGTGGTCAGGCGGCGAATGGCGGCGTCATCGGCGCGGTGAATATCGATGGCGAAGCGGTCGCGGAAAAGGGCAGCGTAGGGCGTGTGGCGTACCGGCCAAGCGCGGCAGGCAGGTAGCAGGGTGCGGACGAGGTCGGTCACTTCATCCATCAGGTGCAGATGGTCGTAGCCGCAGCGATACCATTCGAGCAGCATGAATTCGCGCCGGTGCTTGCGTCCCTGTTCTTCACCGCGAAAAACGTGCGCCAGTTGGTAAATATCACCCGCGCCCGCTGCCAGCAGGATTTTTAGTGCGTATTCGGGCGAGGTTTGCAGGTAGCCGCCGTCAGCGGCAAGCGGGACGAGTTGCGGGTCGGTGACGCCGTAGGCGCGCAGTTGTTCGCTATCGACTTCGATGACGCCGCGTGCGGCAAAGAAGGCGCGGATAGCAGCAAGGAAGGCAGTGCGCTGGTGCAGGCGTTGGCGCAAGAGGTTCATGTGAGATTTTCCGGATTATGACGAGGTGTTCGTGTCCGCTTGTGAGAGACGGTGCTTTCTCCGCAGGGCACTGCCATGACGCCGACGACCGAGGTAGGTTAGTACCATGCCGCCGACCGCCAGCACACCGCCGCCGATGAGCGACAGATGCAGGCTTTCGCCCAGCCATAGGGCGGCAAAGAGGACGCCGAAGACGGGTTCCAGGGTCAGGTAAGCGGCGGCATTGCCCGCGCCGAGGGCGCGGATGCCATCGAAATACCAGGCGTAGGCAAGCACGGTCGAGCCGAAGGTCAGCGCCAGCAGGGCACCCCAGGTGGCAGGCGTGGCGTGGAGCAAGGTCGCCCAGCCCGCCATACCTTCCACGAACAGGCTGACCGGCAGCAGCAGGGCGGCGCCGATCAGCAGCGTCGCTACCGTCGTGCTCAGGGCGTCCATGCCGCCCAGCATCTTGCGTCCGATCAGGGTGTAGCCCGTCCACAGGAAGATACTGGCGAAGATCAGCCATTCACCGATGCCGATGTGTCCGCGCAACAATGTCAGCGGGTTGCCGTGAGCGATGACGATGGCCGAACCGACGACTGCGAGCAGAATCCCAGTCACGATCAGCGTGTTCAGCTTCTCGCGGAAGAGCCAGGCAGCAAGCAACAAGGTCAGCACCGGACTGAGTGCAAACAAGACCGCTGCCCGCCCCGCATCGATATGGCGCAACGCGATCATGAAGCACATGGTGTAGAGAACAATACCGCTGATGGCCGCGAGCGTCAGTCCCGCCCATTGCCGCGCGGTGATGGTCAGCAGTTGGCGGGTGCGGCGCAGGCGGTGCAGCCAGACAAGCAGGGCAAAAGAAGCGAGAAAGAAGCGCAGGGTAGCGGCGGTGATCGGCGGCACTGTGGCGACCACGGTCTTTGCCCAAGAATACGATGCGCCCCAAAACATCACCATGCCCAGCAGGCGCAGGTGCACACTCCAAGGTGTGGTGGTTGAATGATTGTTCATGTTTTATTCCGCTGCAACGATGGTGATGGTGGGTTTGGGCGGCGGCCTTTTCACCGCCAGCCATTTCATATAGCCGCGTTCGTCCAGTTCCTTGACGGTGATTTCGCAGCCGTTCAGATCAAGTCTGTCACCGGCGACCGGCACATCGCCGAAACGCTCGCGGAAGAGTTCCCCGAGGGTGCGGCCATCGTTGCCTTCGCCGATGTTGATACCCTGCGTCGCTGCCAGTTCGCCCATGCGCACATAGGGTTTGACTTCGATTTCCCCGTAAAACGCCTGTTCATCCGCGCTTTGCTGGTGTCCGGCGAACTGTTCGGCAAATTCATTGCCCCGGTCTTCAGGGAAGACATACCAGGCGATGTCGCCTTTTTTCATCTGCGTGTTCATGCCGACTTTCATGATGGCACCGTCGCGCAGCAGGGCGAAGAGGCGGGCATTGGCAAATGGTTTCTGGCGGGTGAGCGCGTAGGGGTGGCTGCGTTCGGCCTTCGAGTGCTCGGCAACCTTGAAGGATTGCAGTTGGATGGTGAGTTTGTCGGTGAGCCAGATTTCCTTGCTATCCAGCGGCTCCGGTTGCGGCGGCAGCACGACTTTGAGTTTGCGCGCCATGTAGGCGATGGTCGTCCCCTGAAAGAGCAGCGAGAGAATGACCACGGCGCAGATGATGTCGAAGATGAAGCGCGCTTCCGGCACCCCGGCCATCAGCGGCATCATCGCCAGGGTAATCGGCACCGCGCCGCGCAGCCCGACCCAGCTGATATACGCCATCTCGCGTCTGCTATACGAGGGAAACCAGCAGAGGCCGGTGGCGACTGCGAAGGGGCGGGCGACAAGGATGAGAAAGCCGGCAATGATGAGCGCGGACAAGCCGGTTTCCAGCAGGCGGCTGGGGGTAACAAGCAAGCCCAGCACGAGGAACATGGTCGCTTGCGCCAGCCAGGCAAAGCCGTCCATCACATTGAAAATATGTTCATTAGCGGGATTGCGCGAATTGCCGATGAGGATGCCCGCGATATAAACCGCGAGAAAACCGCTACCGCCGAAAAGATTGGTGAAAGCGAAAAGCATCAGCCCACCCGAAGCGACAAGCAGGGCGTACAACCCATCGGCAAGCGGGATGCGGTGTAACAACCAGGCGAGACCGCGCCCCGCCAGCCAGCCGAAGAGCAGGCCAAGGCCCAGTTGTTGAAGCAGGATCATCAGGAACGACCAGCCGCTGGTCATCTGCAAGGGGTCAAACAGCGTAATCATCGCCGTCACCAGGAAAATCGCTGTCGGGTCGTTCGCGCCACTTTCCAGCTCCAGCGTGGAAATGACCCGCGAATTGAGGCGCACACCGCTGCTGCGCAAAAGCGAAAACACCGCTGCCGCGTCCGTCGAGCCGACAATTGCCGCCATCAGGAAGCCCATCTGCCAGCTTACGTTGAGAAAGAAGGTGATGAAAAGCCCCAGTGCTAGCACCGTGCCGATAACGCCCCAGCTTGCCAGTACCGCCGCCGGTTTGAGCGAAATGCGGAAACTGGCGATGCTGGTGCGCAGACCGCCGTCAAGCAGGATGATGGCGAGCGCGAGCTGGCCGATGAGGTTCGCTACAAGGAAATTGCTGAACTGAATCCCGCCGATGCCCTGTTCCCCCGCCAGCATACCGACACCGAGGAACACCAGGAGCAACGGCATTCCCAAATGTGCCGAGAGACGAGTCGCTATCACACTGATAAAAAACAAAAAGGCAAAAATCAGGAATAACAGGTTCATGCTTTCCATAAGCGGCTCTCCTTAGACAACGGGAAAAAAGGGGGAAACGGGTGACTATTGTAAAAGGAAACCCGCCCGCCTGCGGCGGGAAATCCGCCTGCCCCCACGGCAAAAACGGGGCAGGCAGGTGCGTACTGCAATCGTATTAAGCGGGGCGTATGATGACGGTGTAGCAATATGCGCTACTGCAACGGAGAACAACCATGAGCGACATACTCAAAAACATCGCCAAAGCTGAAGTGCTGACCCTCGCCTCACTCGTTGAGTACAGCGAAGGGCAGGTGGTCAGCAAAACCCTGATACAAAACAAAGGCGTCGGCCTGACCCTGTTCGCCTTTGCCAAAGGCGAAGGCATCAGTACGCACGAATCCAAAGGCGACGCCCTCGTTACCGTCCTTGACGGCGAAGGCGAATTTACCATTGACGGCGTGCCATACCTGCTGCGCAGCGGCGAATCCATCGTGATGCCCGCTAACCATCCCCACGCCGTCTATGGCAAAGAAAACTTCAAAATGCTGTTGAGCGTCATCTTCCCGGAGAACTGACGAGCATTCGGTGCGTGAATAAAAAAGAAGGATAGACAGCTATCCTTCTTTATTTTGCCGGTTATTTTCATGTAGTAAGTGATAATGCTGGCTGTCTATTTTCTAAATAACGTCGTTCTCTCTTCATGGCTAATCGCCAAACAGCTTTCGTAGAAATCACGTAAGGACGGAGGATGGTAGCCAGACGTTTTCCATTTCAAGTCATGGTCGCATTTGGGGCAGGTACCGGGCGGATAAAGAACATCGCTCATCACACGGGGTTTATTCCGCCAGCCGCATTGTTCGCAGTGTAAATATCGGTATGCAGGAATGGCCATCGTTAATATTCCTCCTTTTTTGTTTCTTATTTCTCTTTATGATTTTTATACCACCATTGCTCTATGTGGTTTCTACACGAATCATAGGCACGATAGAGATAGTCGAGGCATGGGTAGAGACTTTAAGGGATTTCCACCTCAGATTGTCCCATGCTTTTTGCTTTGTACTAGCCTGATGGAGATTTTATGGTTTTCTAATCCAATTTACCGCCGCATTTTGGGCAATCCTCATCAGGTCCAAAGACACAATCACTTATTACAAATACATCGCTTGCCCAATGACATTCTTCACATTGCAAATTGTGCACATAAGGAAAAGGAAGTGGAAGCATGGTTATTCCTCTTTGATAAACGGATAAAACGGTTTGCCCCAATCTTCATCAGGGTTGTCCTGCATGACGGACAGAATAAGCGGCACACATTGCTGCAAGATAGCGCAGCCGTCGCATAATTGTTTACGGTTAGCCGAGCTGTTATAAGTCGCGCCGCCATGCAGAATTTGATTGCGCAGCGTGTAGAGGCGGTCAAAAACAATCAGCAATACGCCATCCGTATCTTTATTGGCAAGTGCCATTTTGGCTTTTTGCTTGGCACGGGCAAAATCTTCTTCCCAGGCACTTTCACTAATTTTGCCATTATGGAAGTTCCAAAACGGCTGAAAAGCATACCGGTTTTCCAGCAGCAGACGAATGCTGCCGGAAAACGTTTCCCACACCAGGCGATAAATACGCTGTTCTTTGTCCAGACGACAAACGGTGTGCAGAAACTGGCGGAAGGTTGAGCGGTCTGATAATTGCACACCTGCCTCCATTTCTTTGGCATAAGCGGCATTGAAGGCTATCCATAGGGTGATGAAGCGAATATCGTCATCTGCTTCACTTGCTTCCGCTTTTTTCAGCCAGCTAATGCTGCGATAAATACGCAGGCGCAGCACTTCTGAATATTGCTCTTTATTTTTCACAAATGTTTGCTGTAATTCCTGACTATTCATGATGATTTTCCCTGTTCAAGAGAAGAGACATGGCATTATTCATTTCCTGTTCTGCTTTTCCGTCAATTAGGCTTTCTGCTAATTGTTGGTTCGCCTGCCGTTTCTGGTGCAGCAGCGCTAATGCAGAAGATACTTGTCCCAACTGCTGCATAGCGTCTTGATAACCCCGTTGCAGCAAGGTTTTGATTTTTTCTTCCGAAAAATCGAACATTGCCGAAAATCCCATATCCAAATCTGTACCGGGTCTGATTTCAATGATGCTGGCTTGCGGGAAATCACCACGATGCCATAACGTTCCCTGGTTCAGGTGGCACACAATGACATGTGTGCAACCGGCATTGATTAGCGGCGTAATAGGAACATTGCCCTGCTCGCGTATATAGCCGCCTTGACCACCATCGGTATAGCGATTCCCTTCCATGTCATAGCGGGGTTTGAATAAAAGCGGGATAGCGGATGACGCCAATAGGGCATTTTTCTGTTCGCTTTCCGACAATGACTGGATATGCCTGAACTCGGATGCTTCATTTTCCCTTCCGAAAATGCCGGCCAGTGCGAGCGTGAAAAAATTTTTGAGATAGCTTTCCTGCCTGAATACGGAAACATATAAGGGAATGGAATGTTGCAGTTGTGAGAGATCCAGAAATTCCTCCATCATTTCCAGTAATGGCCTGTCTTCCAAGAAAGCCGGATCAGCGGTTTGCAGAAAATCTGCAAATTGGTTCAGTCCCACTTTGCGGGCGAGTTTTGCCAACGGGTCGCGCCAGTCAGACATGGCAGTTGCCATTGCAGCAGGCCCCATGCCCATGCGCAATCCGGCGGAAACCAACACGGTCATGTATACAGCAGCGCGCACAGCAATGCTGTCTTTGCCTTTGGCGATACGCAGAGGGTTCAGATGTGAAATTTTGTCCCACAAGGCACTCAGGCGCTCCGTGCCCGTTGCCAGATTAGGAGCGGATGCCAATACTGCCCCGTTTAATGCGCCAATACTGGCTCCGGCAATGGCATCCACTTGGATGCCCATTTCCAGCAGCGCGCGCATTACGCCCGCTTGATAAGCGCCTTTCGCGCCACCACCGGCGAGTACTAATCCCGTTTTTATCATGCGGCACGCTCCTTGAACATTTCATGCGTCATCTGCTCGCTAACCATCTCGATGCTCATCATATGGCGGGTAGCACGGCGATTCTCCTCGCGCTCTTTTTCGTCCAATAGCGCCCATTGGGTCGCGACGAAATTCACGGGAAAACTGCGCGGGTTGTACCAGGTCCAATCGCCCTGATATTGCAGATAGGGCAATAATTCTTGCGCTTGCTGTTTATCAGGCAATGCCAGCCAGTCATCACGGTGCAGGTCTTTATTATTGTCAAAGAGTTGCAAATCACGACGTAAGCAGGTCGTTATTTTATTCTTCAAAGTCTTCAATAAAGAGGCAGTTTCTGCCTTATTACTTTTTTGTATATGGACATTGAAATTGCCCCAATAAAGTGCATCCAGAACAGCATAGCATTTCCCCATAGGGCTTAAATGGTCCAGAGTGCCCGATTCCCATTGGCTTATCATCTCATTCATTTGTCTTTCTGCCATGACGGATAATTTCAGATCCACCAGTTCTTTCGTCAAGTAGGACACATTATTGGCGAGACTGTCGAGATTATCCCGGATAGCAATGGTTTCTCTGGTGAGCAAGGCGATATTGCTATATGCCTTTTTCAATCCCTGATCCAGTTGATGCAACACCATGGCATGATGACCAATATCCTGGCTGATTTCGCTCAACCAGGCACTAACGCCTTCCAGGCTTGCTATGAGGTTATTATTGATATCGTCCTGCCGCTTGCGGGATACACCTGATAATCCATCTTTGATTCTGGTAAAGAGGTCATGCCGCTTTCTCTGCGCGGCATTCAGTTCTTTTGCAATGGATAGGCCATTAATAGTATCAGCAATCTGTTTATCAGTAAGGAAGGGAATACAGTTTGCAACGAGCTGCTGAAATGAAGTATCATCATTTGTCATTGTAAGAGACTCCAAAAACGCTAAAGAGTTGCTGTGCACGTGGTTTGATTTTCTCATGCTGTCTGGTTAAATCCTCAACCTGTCTATGAAGCGCTTCTATTTCGGTTTTATTGGCTTGAGAAATCTTTATGGTTTCCTCAATCTCTTTCACTATTTCTGACACAGTATCTCTTACTTTGGAAATATACTGCTCAATGTAATTCTTACTATAATCTGTTAAGCTGCTTTCAATGTTATTCCTTATTTTTCCAAAAACATTATGCTCAAGATAATGGTAGATATGCTGTGTAATGCTACCTTTCGAATCGCAGTAATGGGTTACTTCGATTTCATCATAACCATAGTTACCAAAGGTAATCCAGCGGAGAGGAGCGTAGTACCACTCTTTGCTTTCCCTTCTTTCTTTTTTTGTATAGGTTTTTGCTGTCCGTTCATAATAAACAGCATCCGTATTGATTTCTTTATAGTTAATACTTGGTGGGATGGCAATGATTAAATCCAGACCTTTTTCCGAGAAATTTTTCCTGATGGTGTTAACCTCTTCCTGGCAGTCGCTGGACGCTACTTCCAAATTGAAGGTGATTTCTTCATAACCTTTGCTGACAAGGTCACGGGCATCATCGTTCACAGATTTTGCTAAATCTTGCAGAATGGTCGTCATCGCCTTAGTAAAGCTGTCTTTTTGTTGTGACGAGCTGAAGTTCAGCTCATCCCTACCACCGTTATTCAGGATTCTTTTTAGCTCTTCCAGTTCTTTTTTCTTTTTAGCATTGAGATTCCACAAGAAGATCTTGGTATGTTTTAATTCCTCTTTAAGCTTTTCCTCTTCTTCTTTCAAGTAGTCTGTAATTCTGCTATCCATCAAGTTACTTATTTGCTGCTGTGCAGTCTTCTGTAATTCATCGGTTCTAGTTTTTATTATTAAGGATTCTTTTTCAATTATGGCATTTATTTCAGACTTAATTTTCTTCTCAATATCTTTTATTGCTTGGGTACTATGGCAGGCTTCCTGTATTTCTTTATTAAGATGTTCAATTTCTGCTTCTGTTGCCTGCGTGATTTTTGAAATCTCGGCAACATCGTTGTATTGAGCAAATGATTCTTTTATTTTCTGCAAGGTTGAAGTGATTGCTAATAGTGGGGATTGTTGGCTGTTTTTATCAATGGCATTGGTAATCGGCTGCATCATGCCGCTTGCTGCCAAGATATCTTGTGCATCGTCCTGGATCTCTTCAGAGCTCTTGCTATCCCATAATTTTGCATAGCGCCTACCATAGGCAATATCAGCAAAATCATGTACCCAACCTGTATTAAGAGCTGGTTTATGACCTGTGGTTTTTATTTCATTCATAATACGATGTGCAAGAAAAGCTTCCTTGGTAGATACTGTAAAGATGTTATCTTTTTCTATTTTTTCTTCTAACAAGTTGTTAAAGACGAATTTTATAGTTGTTTCTTTATCATCAGAGTTTGAATCTTTTTCATCAAATTTATTTACCAACGCAAATAGTTGACTCTTATCCAGTCCACCTAATGACTGTATCTGTTTACGGATGTTCTCTTCAGATGCAGAATTTAACTGGCCGTAATCCAGTACGAGCAATACAGCAGAGCAGCGTTTCAGTTGTTCCGTCAATATTCTGGCGAGTTCCGGTTGTTTTGCTTCATTCGGCCCCGGGGTGTCGAGCAATGCCAGACGGCCCCCTTTATCTTGGGCATTTTGCAGATAGGAAAACTCCACTTCAATAACGGGCAGAGTATCGAATTCACGATAGGCCACATAGGGGAATGTTAGATTGGTTTCCAAGGATTCGTTAAGGACTTTAGCGAGGCGTGCCAAGTCATTCAGGCGTTTAAGGAAATCAAAGATTTTTTCTTCACCATGATAGGTGTCTGAAAAATTCATGTGTTGCCTGATGTCTTCTATTAATGACAAGAGGTCATTATTTTCTTTCAGTTCGGAATGCCCTTTAAGCGTTTCATCGTGATTTTGTAGCAGGATATCGCGAATTTCTCCGATAAAGGTATTCACGGCATCAGGGTTGAACTTGAGTTCGGGCTCTGTTTTCCCAGACGTATGGCGGATAAGGGTAGGCAGGGTCGTCATCGGGCGGTTGCGATTCGGCATGATTTCGCGCCCGACGATGGCATTGATGGTGGTTGATTTTCCGGCTTTCATGGTGCCAACGACGGCAAGCACCACGTCAAAGTTTTTCAGTTTCTGGATTTCACCCTGGAAAATGGCTTGATCTTCTAATATGCGTTCTGGTGAAAGTCCCGATTCGCTTTTCACAGACTCTTTTGAAACGCTTTCTGTGTTTTTCAGTTGGTTAATTTTGTTACGTTCTTTTAGATAATCAGCAATTTTATCTAGTAATTCATGCTGTTCTTCTAGCACATTAACCAAATCATCGCGGTAGCCTTGCAATTCCTTTAAGGTCAATTGGCTTTTTTGACTCATTTTGGGTCTCCTATTGTGTCAAAGGGTGGGGGTAAATGGGTATTCTGCCCGCTTCGTTATCAGGCATGATAGCCGAGACTAGCGTCAGGTTATGTCGCTTTTAATCTGCCGCACGTCTTTTGTGCATCTGCTGCAGCTTGCTTCATGCATTTTCCCTGCCAAACGTGCTATCCAAACTGATTTTCTCCACTTCCCACACTTCATCCCCGAATTTGGCCAGCCACCAGTCCAGCATGGCACTGTCCACCACGGTGGCGCGGATGCGGTAATGTTCGGCGTCGGTGGCGAGGATTTGCTGATCGGCGGAGAGCGGGGTTTCGGTGAGGTGGTAGCCCGCGCTGTGACTGATGCTGAAGGTGAGGCGGATTTTGTTACCGCGTCCGAAGCCGAAGCTGGCATCGTCCAGATGTTGTTGCAGGCTGAAGTCGGCGGGGCGGGTGAAGGTCATGGTGCTGGTTTTGGCGGCGAGGATGCGGTGCAGGGCGAGGTGGCGTGTGTCGCTGTAGCCGTCGAAGCGCACGACGAGGTAGGTCGCTGGGCCTTGTTGGACAAGGGCGAGTGGTATGACGCGCGCGGTTTTGCGTTGTTCTTTCTGGTTCTGGTAATCAACTTCCAGCCAGCGGTTCTGGTAAAGCGCGCTGCTGACGGCGTCGAAGACGGCATCGTCGATCGGCGCGGGCAGGAGCGGCTGCGCGGTAGGGACGACGGCGACTTTGTCCAGCCATTGTTGTTCGGGTGTGGCGACGGCGCTGTGTTCGCCCAGGGTACGTTTCGCCTGTTCGAAGAAGGGGGCAAGGGCGCGGTAGATGTTGGTGGGCAGCAGACCTTGCAGCTGGCGATCGGCGAGGAGGAGTAACAGGGATTCGGCTTCGTTCATCGCCGGGATGTCGAGGCTGCGTGCGGCGCTTTTCCAGCGGTAGCCGTAGGGCTTGCTTTGCATGTCGCATTCGATATCGAAGTGCTCGCAGAGGGTGTTCATGGTGCGCTGGATGCTGCGCTCGGTGCGTTCGTAGCCGAGGGCTTGCAGCTGGCTGTGGATTTCGCGCACGGTGGTTTTGCGCCGTTTCGGGATGCTGCGCAGGATGTGCAGGTAGAGCAGGGCGGTGGTGATGCTGTCTTCTTGTGCCATGGTGGTGTCCGGTGCGGGGTGGAGCAGCATTATAGATGGGCGTTGCTGGTCGCATCCGCGCGTGCTTTGTTTTACCCTTGCCGCTTTCTTGACACAGGGGTTTTATGAATATTTTGCTTTTTGGCGCGAGCGGTTTTATCGGCAGCCGCATCGCTGCGGTGCTGCGCGCCCGTGGGCATACGCTCACCACGCCTAGTCATCGTGAGGTCGATTTTTTTGCGCTTGACCCTACCCGCGTCCGTCCGCTCTTTGCCGGGCAGGATCTAGTGGTGAACGCGGTTGGCATCATGCACCGCCGCGCGGATGCGCTGGAAACGGTGCATCATCACGCGCCCGCGCAACTCGCCGCTTGGGCAGTGGAAGCGGGTGTGCCGCGCTGGGTGCAACTCTCTGCGCTCGGCGCCGATGCCGCCCATCCGGTCGTTTTTGTGGGCAGCAAGGGACGCGGGGATGCGGCGGTCATGGCAAGCGGCATGCAGGTTGCCATCGCCCGTCCGTCGCTGGTGTACGGGCGCGGCGGGCACAGCACGGAGTTGTTCTTGAAGCTCACCCGTCTGCCTATCCTCGCCCTGCCTGCCGGTGGCCGTTTTGCCTTGCAACCGGTGCATGTGCAGGATGTGGCCGACGGCATGGCCGCGTTGGTCGCAGATGCACCCGCGCACGGCACGGTCATGAATATGTGCGGCGCGGAAGTGCTGTCGCTTGCCGCCTATCTCGGCGTGTTGCGGCAGACGATGCACCGGCGCCGCCCGCCGCGCATTCTGCCTATCCCGCTGGCGCTGCTGCGTCCTTTTCTGCCGCTGACCAATCTGCTCAGTAACGGTGTGCTCAGTGCCGGCAATATTCGCCTGTTGCAGGAAGGCTCAACCGCCGATAATCACGCCTTTGCCGCCTTGCTGCAACGCGCGCCGCTCGCCCCTGCTGCTTTTGCCGCCCAACCTTAAGGAATCCCCCATGCCCGCTCTCAATGCTTACCGCCAACTTGAAGATATCCGCTACCGCCTGCCGACTTACCGCCCGCATGACCGCGCACCGCAGCACGCCGCCGATATCCTTGCCATCGCCGATGATTTTGATGTGTTCTGGTTTGATGCCTTTGGCGTGCTCAACGTCGGCCCCGTCGCCATCGACGGCGCGGTACAGGCCGTCGCCGCCTTGCGCGCCCAGGGAAAACGTGTTTTTGTCCTCTCCAACGCCGCCAGCGTCGGCAAACCGCATATGGTCGAGCGCTTCGCGGGTCTCGGTTACGATTTCAGCGCCGAAGAAATTGTTACCAGCCGCGACGCCGTGTTGGCCATGCTCGCCGATTATCCGCGCGACATGATCTGGGGGCTGATCGGCCTTGCTGACCGCCAGCAAGACCTCGATGCCCTCGGCCTGCGTGTCATTCACCAGAGCGACGCCCATTTTCATGAACGCGTTGATGGCTATCTCTTCCTCGCCACCGCCGACTGGGACGCCGCCCGCCAGCAGGCGCTGGTTGCCGCGCTGGATGCCCGCCCGCGCCCCGTCATCCTCGGCAACCCCGACCTTATCGCGCCGATGCCGGATCACATCAGTTACGAGCCGGGCAGCTATATCCTCACCCTGCCGGATGCGCTCTTTGCCAATGTACGCGTCTGCGGCAAGCCCTATCCCGCTATCTACGACATCGCCGTGCGCCGTCTTGACCACTACGATCCGGCGCGGACGCTGATGTGCGGCGACACCCTGCACACTGACATCCTCGGCGGCAACGCCTACGGCGTGCGCACCGCGCTCTTCACTGCGCACGGCTTCTATCGCGGCCTGGATTATGCGCACTATATTAAGGACAGCGGGATTGCCCCCGATTACATCCTGCCGCAGCTCTAAACGCCCTCGGATAGACGGGCACAAAAAACCGGCCCGGGCAGGACGGGGCATGCAGCCAAAATGGCTATTTGAAGACTATGCCCGACGCAGTGAAATCCACCTGTTCGGGCTCAACATTCAGCAGTGACCTGAACACCAGCCTGCCGATCTTCTTCAATTCCGCCGCATGCGCAGGATCAGGGTGCTGCTGCAACTCTTGCTGCATCGCCATCAATAAAAAGCTCAGCCCCATCGACACCTGATACGAATTCATCATTTCCGTGGCCTTACCCTCAAACAGTTCGGGACTCTTGCGTAAATACTCGGCAATCTGCAAAAACGCGGGCTTGACCGCCGCATCCGGCATCGGCTGATTAAAATACGCCGCGTAAGCACCGCCGAGCAGCGCCACAATACCCGTCGCTACATTTTCCTGCGGAATGCCATAAAGCTGCTCAACGCTGCCGTTAAGCTTGTCGATGCCGTCCACCAACAGGCGTCGTGCCTCCTCGCGCTGCGCCGCCGGGAACAGCTGCACCAACTGGTCAACCCCATCCATATCCAAAAAATCGTCTCCTGTACGCACCAGCGCGCCGGTGTAGAGTATGTCCGTCGTAAAACCCTCGACGTAGGCCGAATCCTCGGGCGGATTTAAATCCTTCTTCGCCTGATTCATGGCGCGGTTATAGGCATCCTGCCGTAGCCACTGCTCGTTAAAATCAATATAATCAATGACATATTGTGCCTGCGCGCTGCCGAAGCCCATCGCCAGCACCAACACTGCCGCGCGAGTCCGCGCCTTACCGGAAAACCACATAAAACACCTCAAAAATAAAAGAAAAAATGACAGCGCGACAATGCCACGCCACCGCTGCACATCATACGACACCCCTACAATAACGCGATGACAACCCCTATTCCCACCATAATCCTCGGCTACGACACCACTATGGACGGCAACGCCTATGGCGTGCGCACCGCGCTCTTCACCGCGCACGGCTTCTATCGCGGCCTGGATTATGCGCATTACATTAAGGACAGCGGGATTTCCCCCGATTACATCCTGCCGCAGCTGTAAGCGACACTGATCCGGCAATAAAAAAGGATGCCGCAGCATCCTTTTTTATCGTCAAACCTGAGCGAATTAACGCGGTTTGCAGCCAAAGCCAATCGGTGAACCATTGTGGTCAAACGATAGCACTTCCGCGCGGGCGAGGTTGTTGCCCTGGGTTTTGACCAAGTGCAGCATGCCTTCGTCGGAGCTGAAAATCAGATTCTTGCCACTGCTGGCCGAGGTATCCAGCGGCAGGCTGGAATCGCCGGAATCGCTGTGGACGACGGCGGTCGGGTTCGGCGTGTTGATATTCAGGTATTCGACGCTGAATTTGGCGCCGTTTTCACATTGATAATTGCGCGATTTGCCTTTGCCTTTTGCCGGGGCACGGGCAGCTTTACGCGGTGCCGGTGCTGCTTCCGGTTCGGCGTCCATTTCCGGGGCCGGCATGGCAGCGGCAGCCGGAGCGGCACGCATCGGTGAACCGCGTTTCACCGGCATTGGTTCGTTGCCGTCCATCGCCATGGGCGCTGCACCCATCGGCACACTACGCTGTCCGACCGGCATCGGCATGCCGTCTGCGGCGCCATCAAGGTAAACGGTCACGTTGTAGGGGCGGGCGGTTTTGCTGCGCGCGGCATTTTTGTGGTTCTGCACGATGCGCACTTCGTATTCGCCGCTGTACGGCAGGGTGTGTACCGAGCCGAAGCGCATTCCCATCTGCGGGTTGAAGAGGGCAAATTCCATCGCGAAGTTTTTGCCGTTCGGCACCATACGGATGGACTGTCCGGCGCTGCCGCTGAAGCTGTAAGCGGCGATGCCGAGACCGCGAATGCTGCCGGAAATGTGCGCTTGGCCGCCATTGAAATTGAGCGGACGGACACCAATGCGGTCACGTGCAGCAGCGGCATTCGGCGGCATGATCGGTGTGCCGGGCGGAATGGCTTTCAGCAGGTGACGGTTACGGATGGCAGGAATGCGCTGTCCGCCGACGGTGTAGGTTTCGTTGTAGTTCGTGACCCGGCTCGTTTTCGTCGAACGATTAGCTTTCGCTTTGCTTTTCTGGCGCGGAGCGGCGTCAACCGTGGTCGCAAGGGCGGCAGCGAGTAGCAGGATGAGGGCTTTTTTCATTGTGTAAACACTCCTGTGCGGATTAAGAAGAGATTGCAGTAATGTAACATATTTGCCATTTTGCGACAGGAAAAATGACATTTTTTCCATGTTTCTTTTTTATCTCCATGAAATCAGCATCTTGTGATGAAAGAATATGTGTCGTTTATGATACGCAGCGTTTTTTATGGGGGGAGAGTATGTCGGAACAGGGACACCATGCCGCCACCTTGCGGCAGTTGCTGCAATTGATTGACGCCGAGCCGGATCGTTTTATGGAGGCGGAAGAGGCGCTCGAAGATGCGCTGCTGGAAGCGCGTAATCACGATTTACCGCCGTTTTGGGCGGCCTACCATTTGTTGCAGCATGAAGCGGTGTTTGCCGCTGAATGGGCGGATATATTTGATTTGGTAGATGATTTGCGCGCAGTGGCGGCAAATTGGCAGGCGGATGTGTTTTTCGGCGTGCAGGAAGCGGATGACGAGCCGCTGGTTTTTGAGACGGAACCGCGCCTGCTGCTCGCCCATGCCGCGCAAGAATTGCAGGGCTACGGCCTGACGCTGTGGCGCTGGCAGGTGGATAATCCGGATTTGTGTGTCGGCTTCATCAGTCGCGAGGAAGACGAGGCGGCGGTACGGCGTTGTGCCGCAGTGCTGGATGCCGCCATCGTCGCCGTGCGCGATGAAGAGGTAGCGGATGAATGGTGAGACTTTATCGGTGACGGTCGTACCGACGGCCGCGGAACAGCGCGCGGCCTCGCGTGTATTGCAGCGCTTTTTGCCCAAGCCCATATTGCGGCGTATCCGTTGGGTGGATGCGCTTTGTATGCTGATTTTTATTGTCTGCGTTTATATTGCTGTTAACCGTTTTTCTTTCTTGAAAGATGGGGCTTTACTTGCCGATGCAGACGGTATCCGGGCGCTATGGTTCATGATTCAGGCGGTGATTTTTGCGCTAATGGCGCTGTCGATTTCTATTTTTTATGAAATCCGCATTAAACGGCATACCGCCTTCCGTCCATTGCCCCAGCGGCAATTTGTTTACACGGTAGCGCCGGAAGGCTTTTCTAGTGAAGAACCGGATAAAAGCCGTATGCTTTATTTTTGGCCAACCATTGAGCGGGTAATCTGTGAACAGGGGCTGTGGTTTGTATTTATTGACCAGGCCGCGGCCTTTGTGATTCCGCAACGTGTATTTGCCGATAAGGAAATGGAAAACCGCTATTTTCAGTTATTGCAATACTACAAGGACCTTTCATGACAAACGCCATGCAAATTACTTTCGCGGCAACGGAGCGCGAGAAACGGCAGGCGGGACGACGGCTTTGCCGCTACCGGGAGCCTGCCTTGCGGCGGAAACAGTGGCTTGGTATGGCGGCATTTACGCTGATGATGTTTGCCCTTTTTTATTGGTATGGACGGGCGATGGCTAATGTCGGCAATACGCTATACGGGAATTGCCATCTATTCAGTGATGAAGCAGGTTTGGATACTTGTCTTGCGATCGCCGATGATGCTTATCAATCCTTGCGGTATATGCTCTATTTGCTGGGCGCTTTGCTCCTTGCCGTGATATTTTTTCAGCGCTGGCAATATGGCAATTTTATTCGCGGTATGTTTTATCCATTGGATGGGCGGCAATTCACCATGACCCTGTCTCCGGAAGGGCTGACGCATGAAGAAGCGGGACGTGTCAGACATTTTTATGCTTGGCCTATGGTTTACCGCATCATTGAAGACAAGGATTTCCTGTTTTTTTATGTGGATCGCAATGTGGCTTATTTTATTCCGCAAGCGGCATTTGCTGCCGCCAATAGGGATAGCCATGCTTTTTTTCTACACGCCCGGCAATTCAAGGAGAACACATGAAATCCTTTACCGTCCTGATTTCCGGCAGCGGCAGCAATCTCAAAGCCCTGCTGGATGCCTGCGCACGCGGCGAGATTCCCGCGCGCGTCAATGCCGTCATCGCCGATCGCGATTGCAGCGGCAGACAGCATGCCAAAGCCGCTGCCGTGCCGTTTGTCCTCGTTGACCGCAAACGAGCGGATTTTGCCACAGCACTGGCTGCCGCCATTCCTGCCGCCACAGATCTGGTGGTGCTCGCCGGCTTCCTCAGCATCCTGCCGTCCGCGCTGGTCGCGCATTTCCCGCAGCGCATCATTAACCTGCACCCCTCGCTGCTGCCGAAATACGGCGGCGCGGGGATGTATGGTCTGCGTGTGCATCAGGCGGTGCTGGACGCGGGCGAGCGGGAAAGCGGCTGCACCGTGCATTATGTGGACAGCGGCATTGATAGCGGCGCGGTCATCGCCCAAGCACGGGTGCCGGTATTGGCGGATGACACGCCGCACACCCTGCAATCGCGCATCCAGCCGCAGGAACACCGTCTGCTCACGGAAACCGTCGCCCGCCTGCTGGCGACATAGTCGCCTAAAACAGCTCGTTTGAACCGACTATAATCACGACCTTTCACGGATACGGCAAACACGCGCCAAGCGAGACAACCACGCGCTTTTGCCGCCTCCCACACAACCAAGCGATAGAGGAACACCACCATGCTTAATATCCTGATCATCGGCGCAGGCGGGCGCGAACACGCGCTGGCCTGGAAATTCGCGCAAGACGCCCGCGTCCAGCAGATTTACGTCGCCCCCGGCAACGCCGGCACCGCCAACATGCAGCGGGTACGCAATATCCCGCTCACCCGCGTCAGCGACCTCCTGACCTTTGCCAAACAGAACGACATCGGCCTCACCTTCGTCGGCGCGGAAGCGCTTTTGGTTGAAGGCATCGTCGATACCTTCCAGGCTCAAGGGCTCACCATCTTCGGCCCCGACCAGCAGGCGGCACAACTCGAAGGCAGCAAGCGCTTCGCCAAAGACTTCATGCAAAAATACGGCGTGAAAACCGCCGCTTATGCTGCCTTCCACGAACTGGATGCGGCACTTGCCCACCTGCACGACTGCCCTTACCCGACCGTGGTCAAAGCCAGCGGCCTCGCCGCCGGTAAAGGCGTCGTCATCTGTCAGAACCAGGCCGAGGCCGAAGCCGCCGTGCGCGCCATGATGGAAAAACGCCGCTTCGGTGAGGCGGGTGCGGAAATCGTCATCGAAGAATACCTTGACGGCTACGAATGCTCGCTACTCAGCTTCTGCGACAGCCGCAGCATCGTGCCGCTGGTCAGCGCGCGCGACCACAAAACCATCGGCGAAGGCAACACCGGCGAAAACACCGGCGGCATGGGCGTCATCGCGCCGCACCCCCGCTTCGGCGCCGCCGAAATGGACGCTTTCCGCCGCGACATCCTCGAACCCACCCTGCGCGGCATCCAGGCGGAAGGCATGAACTTCGCCGGCGTCATCTTCTTCGGCCTGATGGTAACGGCGCGCGGCGTGTACCTGCTCGAATACAACATGCGCTTCGGCGACCCCGAAACCCAAGCCGTGCTGCCATTACTTGACAGCGAACTGCTTGACGCCGTGCAGGCCGCGCTGGAACGTCGCCTCGACGCCAACGTCTTCCGCTGGAAAGAGGCGCATGCCTGCTGCGTTGTCGCCGCCTCGAAAGGCTACCCCGGCGACTACCGCACTGGCCTGCCCATCCACCACCTCGAACAGGCGCGCTTCTACGCACAAGTCTTCATCGCCGGTGCCAAATACAACGACGGCCAATACCTGACCAGCGGCGGCCGTGTGCTGAACCTTGTCGGCGTCGCCCAAACTGCGGCCGAAGCGCGACAAAAAGCCTATGACGCCATTGCCCGCGTGCAGTTTGACGGCATCACCTGGCGCCGCGACATCGGGGCATAAAGCGAAAACGCGTAGTTATGCCGCTTGGCGGGCCCAGCAATCATCCCGCTTGACGGACCCAGTAATCATCCCGCTTGGCGGGCCCAGTAACTATCCCGCTTGGCGGGCCCAGTAACTATCCCGCTTGGCGGGCCCAGTAACTATCCCGCTTGGCGGGCCCAGTAATTACGCCGCTTGGCGGGTCCAGCAATCATCCCGCTTGGCGGGCCCAGTACCATCCCGCTTGGCGGGCCCAGCAATCATCTCGCTTGACGGGCCCAGTAACCATCCCGCTTGACGGGTCCAGCAATCATCCCGCTTGACGGGTCCAGCAATCATCCCGCTTGGCGGCCACCACCCAACAGACCATGAAAAAAGCACACATCGAAGCCCTCCTGGAAAGCAACAGCCGCTGGGCGGAAACCTTCGCCGCCGACAACCCCGGCATCTTCGACGCCCTCGCCGCCCAGCAAAATCCTGCCTACCTGTGGATCGGCTGCTCGGACAGCCGCATCCCCGCCAACCAGGTGATGGGGCTCCTGCCGGGCGAAGTCTTTGTGCACAGAAACGTCGGCAACATCGTCCACGCCATGGATCTCAACTGCCACAGCGTTATCCAGTTTGCCGTGGACGAACTGCAAGTGAGCGACATCATCGTCGGCGGCCACTACGACTGCGGCGCCATCAAAGCCGTCCTCAGCAAAAAAGACTACGGCATGATGAACAACTGGTTGAGCAGCATCAAAGACGTCTATAACAACAACCGCGCCAACTTCGCCCTTATCGACGAACAGGCCAAAAAAGACCGCCTGTGCGAACTGAACGTCATCGAACAGGTCAAAAACGTCTGCAAATCGGACGAAGTGCAACGCGCCTGGGCGCGCGGACAAAACTTGTGCGTGCACGGCCTGATCTACAGCGTGCACGATGGCCGCCTGCGCGACCTCAACTGCTCGGTGGACAGCAACGACGCGCTGGAAGAAATCTACCGCCTGAAACTGTGATTGCGGCGGCTGCCGGGCGCTATCGTTGGCCGTTCGAGCCGCCTTTTATCGTCGCTTCAAAATAGGGCAGAGACAAGGCAGCGAGCCGAAGACAACCCGGTTCAGAACTATGGGGAATGACCATGACCGTCATCCTCGCCATCCAGCAGCCAATACGCCCTTTCACCAAAGACCTCGCTGAAATAGTCCAGCACGGCGCAGAGATTGCGTGACGGCTGGCGGGTGCAGGGATAGACGGCGCCAACATAATGTTCATGGGGGTCGGTCGCTACCTGCCGGCTACCGCAGGAGAGGGATATCAGTTCGCCACGGCGGATATATTCACCGAGAAGCCAGTCGGGAAACAGCACCAGTCCGGCACCATCCAGCGCTGCCCGCAGCAGCATTTCCACATTGTCAGCGACAATCTTGCCGCGCAGGGGCGGACTTGCCCAGTCACGGGCAGAATCCGTGCGGAAAAACCAGCGATCTAGACCATTTTTCCCCCGATAAAGCAGGCAGTGATGCGCGCCCAGTTCATCCGGTGTCTGCGGTTTGCCGTGTGCCGCCAGATAGGAGGGGGCAGCAGCAAGATAATGATGCTCGCGGGCAAAGGTACGCATCTTTAGCGCGGAATCGGGGCGGCTGCCGATGCAAAAGGCCAGATCAAGACGGTCGGCCTGAAAATCGGCCTGTTCATCACGTTGCAGCAGCTCTACGTCCAACTGCGGATAGCGACGCAGCAGCCCGCCCAACCACGGCGCGATATGCCGTTGCCCGAAGACCAGCGGGGCATGAATGCGGATGGTGCCGGATGGCGTTTCGTGCAAATCGGCCAGTGCCTGCTGCGCCTCCCGCCAGTGTTGCAACATCGCCTCGGCGTACTCGGCGAAACGGTGTCCGGCTTCGGTAGGCAGGACGGCGCGGGTGGTGCGGTAAAAAAGCGGGGTGCGCAGGACAGTTTTCAGTTGGCTGATGCAGCGGGTGATGACCGGCACGGACAGATTGTGTTGCCGCGCCGTGGCGGAAAAACTGTGCCAACGATACACATCGAGGAAGAAAGTCAGGGTGCGCAAATCGGGATTCTGCGGTTCCATTAGGCATCATTTTGTTAAAAGCTATTTAGCGATTGTCGCATTTTTCCCTAAAAGCAGCGCCGCTATCATGCCCGCACCATCCAAACCAAGGAAAAATCCATGACAACTTTTGATAAACACGATTTGCGCGGCCTGCTCGGCAAACACCTGGTCTATACCTACGACAACGGCTGGAACTACGGAATCTACGTCAAAAACGCACAGACGCTTGATTACCGCATCCACAGCGGCATCGTCGGCAACCGCTGGGTCAAAGATCAGCGCGTCTATATCGCCCGGGTGGGTCGTGACAGCTACAAAATCTCCTGGACCGAGCCGACCGGCACGGATGTCAGCCTTATCGCCAACCTCGGCGACCGCCTTTTCCATGGCACCATTTTCTTTCCGCGCTGGGTGATAAACGACCCGCAGAAAACCGTCTGCTTCCAGAACGAACATATCCCGCAGATGGAGGCATACCGTGCTGCCGGCCCCGCCTACCCGACCGAAGTCATCGACGAATTTGCCACCATTACCTTCGTGCGTGACTGCGGGGAAAACGACGACAGCATCATCAACTGCGCCGCGAGTGAACTGCCCGCCAACTTCCCCGATAATCTGCGCTGATGCAAACCACAGGAGCCAGCATGAAGAAAACCCTTATCACCTTAGAACGTGTTCATTGTCTCAGCCTCTGCTGTAAACTATCGGCATGAACAGAA
>ERZ772772.179-NODE-179-length-39157-cov-10.096338_pt1 | contig 39157 bp, 33 predicted proteins | sample MGYA00511484_ERZ772772 | MGnify/ENA primary metagenome ERZ772772 (study PRJEB29015, sample SAMEA2737913) | human oral metagenome | biome: human oral; feature: human-associated habitat; material: dental | place: China | collected 2088 ... | reverse complement strand
GCCCGGTGGCTCAGATGGTTAGAGCGCCGCCCTGTCACGGCGGAGGTCGTCGGTTTGACTTTCAGTTTGAAAAAATCGCCGGTCATGCCGATATAGCTCAATTGGCAGAGCAACTGATTTGTAATCAGTAGGTTTTCGGTTCAAGTCCGAATATCGGCTGAGACCTGAGCGTTTCGCTTAGGTCTTATATTTATTATAGCGCCGCTGATTCCGGCACGGGCGCGGATTATTTTCAGGGAACTGTAGCTCAGCTGGTCAGAGCAGTCGGCTCATAACCGATCGGTCCACGGTTCAAATCCGTGCGGTTCCACGAGGGGGAGAAGACAAGGCAATCTGCCTTGTCTTCTTTTTATGCGCCGGGCTTCGTTATGTTGCGGTAACCCAGTGGGGGAATAAGAAATATTTATTCCATTTATTTTGTTAGCAGTCTATATTGAAGAGTGCTGATAAAGATGCTATAATGGATCGGTAAGAGTCTTATGGAGTCTCTTTTGTATTGCGCTGGAGAAAATAAAGGAGCAGAGGATATGGCAGAAAAGGGAAGTCTTTCGATCAACAGTGAAAATATTTTTCCGATCATCAAGAAGTGGATGTACAGCGATCAGGATATCTTTGTCCGGGAGCAGATCTCGAATGCGTCGGATGCGGTGACGAAGCTTGAGAAGCTTTCGCTGATCGGGGAGTGGAAGAAGCCGGAGGGATACCGTGGGCGGATCGATGTGATTGTCGATTCGGAGAAAAAGACGATCAGCTTCCGGGACAACGGCATCGGGATGACAAAGGAGGAGATTGAGAAATATATCAATCAGATCGCATTTTCCGGGGCGACGGATTTTATCGAGAAATATAAGGATAAGGCGAATGAGGAGCAGATCATAGGGCATTTCGGTCTGGGATTTTATTCCGCCTTCATGGTGGCGGATCTCGTAGAGATCGAGACGTTGTCCTACCGGGAGGGTGCGAAGCCGGTGCACTGGAGCTGCAGCGGCGGCACAGAATATGAGATCCGGGAGGGAGAGCGGAAGGAGAACGGGACGAGCGTCATCCTGCATTTGAATGAGGACTGCTTAAAGTATGCGAATGAGTGGGAAATCCGCACGGTGCTCGAGAAGTACTGCTCCTTCATGCCGGTAGAGATTTATCTCACGAAGCTTCCGAAGGATGCGGTGACGATCCCGGCCGCGGAGAAGCAGGACGGAGATGTGGTGCTGGAGGAGATCCCGGAGAAGACGGAAAAGGATGCGGACGGGAAGGAGAAGAAGCTTGAGGCGAAGCTTCGGATCGAGAAGCGGCCGGAGCTTGTCAATGAGATTCATCCGCTCTGGGGGAAGAATCCCTCGGACTGCACGAAGGAGGAGTATCTCGACTTTTACCGGAAGGTCTTCCACGATTACAGGGAGCCCCTTTTCTGGATCCACCTCAATATGGATTATCCCTATAATCTGAAGGGGATCCTCTATTTTCCGAAGATCAATACCGAGTATGAGTCCATCGAGGGGACGATCAAGCTCTATAATAATCAGGTCTTTATCGCGGATAATATCAAGGAGGTCATCCCGGAGTATCTGCTTCTCCTAAAGGGGGCGATCGACTGCCCGGATCTTCCGCTCAATGTCTCCCGCTCTCAGCTTCAGAATGACGGCTTCGTGAAGAAGATCTCCGATTACATCACAAAGAAGGTGGCGGACAAGCTCTCCGGCATGTGCAGGACGGAGCGGGAGAGCTACGAAAAGTACTGGGATGACATCGCTCCCTTTATCAAGTACGGCTGTCTCAGGGATCAGAAGTTCTGCGAGAGGATGACGAACTATATCCTCTTTAAGGATATCGACGATAAATACCTGCTGCTTCCGGAGTGCCTGGATATAAGCACTGCGAAGGATGCAGAAGCTGCGGGAGGATCGGAAAAGGGAGAAGACGAAAAGATCCCGCCGGAGGAAAAGAGCGGGGAGAAGGAAGAAGAAGCAAAGTCGGAAGCGGAGAAGGAGGTGAAGGAGGCCGAAGCAGGGGAAGAGAAGAGCGAAGGCGAAAAGGAGGAGAGCAAGGAGAAAAAGCCCTCGAAGGAAGAGGGCAGCGCGAAGTCCGGGGAAGAGGATGCGGCTTCTTCGGAGGGGGAGAAGAAGGATAAGACGATCTTCTATGTCACGGATCCTCTGCAGCAGAGCCAGTACATCGCGATGTTCCGGCAGGCCGGGAAGGATGCAGTGCTTCTCACGGAGAGGATCGATCAGCCCTTTATCACAGAGCTCGAGGCGAAAAATCCCGGCATTCATTTTAAGAGAATCGATGCGGACCTGGAATCCGAGTTCGGGACCGAGCTCACAGAGAGCGAGGAGAAGGAGCTTTCGGAGAAGGCGGCGGAGCTCGAAAAGAGCTTCCGCGAAAGCCTGAAGAAGGAGAAGCTTCGTCTCAAGCTGCAAAAGATGAACTCCCCGAAGACGGCGGCCTTCCTCTCGATCTCCGAGGAGGGGCGCAGGATGAATGATATGATGCGGATGTATGCGATGCAGGGCATGTCCATGGGGGAGATGCCGGTGGAGGAGACGCTCCTTTTAAATGCGGAGCATCCACTGGTCAAGCATCTCCTTTCCGTCCGGGATACAGAAGACGGAAAGCTCATCGAGAAGCAGCTCTATGACCTCGCAAAGCTGCAGCAGGCTCCGCTCTCCGCTTCGGAGATGGCGGATTTCATCGAGAGAAGCAATTCGCTCCTTCTCCGCATAAAGAGCTGATCCGCTGCCGCATCGGATTTCGCTCTCTTCCTCTCCGCTGAGAAAAAGGGAAGCTTGACGGAGGACCCCGCCCTCTCCTATAATGAATGAGGTTTCGTCGGTTCAGCCTGATTGGGAGGTTCGGATGGGGATTTCAGAGGGACTTTCGGGAGAGAGGGGGGATTCTGAAGCCCCCGTCATTGGGGCGGACCGCAGCAGGATAAAAAGGGACAGCTTAAGCTGTCCCTTTTTCTGTGGGGAAACGCTCATCACGGTCTTTCGGTCCGGAAAGGAGTGCGGATGAAGAGGGTTGCAGTCATCATGGGGAGCGATTCGGATCTCCCTGTCGTAGAGAAGGGGATTACGCTTTTGCAGAGCTTCGAGATTCCCTTCTCTGTTCATGTGTATTCGGCGCACAGAACGCCGGAGGAGGCCTGCCGCTTTGCGAAGCGGGCGAGAGAGGAGGGCTACGGCGTCTTGATCTGTGCTGCGGGGATGGCGGCGCATCTTGCGGGAGTGATGGCGGCGAACACGACGCTCCCCGTCATAGGTCTTCCCTGCAGCGCGAAGCTGCTGGAGGGGAGCGATGCGCTTCTCTCCACCGTCATGATGCCGCCCGGAATTCCCGTCGCAGCAGTGGGGATCGATGCGGCAAAGAATGCGGCTCTTCTTGCGATAGAGATACTCGCGGTGACGGAGGAGAGCCTCGCAAAAAAGCTCCGGGAGGAGCGGGAGCGGAACAGGGAGAAGGTGCTGGAGCGTGACCGGGAGCTTTCCGGGAGATATCAGGGATAGGGGGAAAGAGAGATGAAGAGCTGCAGCGAGTCTTACCGCAGAGCCGGTGTGGATATCACGGCGGGCTACCGCGCGGTGGAGCTGATGAAGCAATACATAGCGCGCACGATGACGGAGAATGTGCTCTCCGGACTCGGCGGCTTCGGCGGGCTCTTTGAGCTCCCGGAGGGATTAAAAAAGCCGGTGCTTGTGGCGGGGACCGACGGGGTGGGGACGAAGCTGAAGCTCTCCTTTTTGCTTAAGCGCTATGACACGGTGGGGATTGACTGCGTCGCGATGTGTGTCAATGATGTCATATGCTGCGGCGCAAGACCGCTGTTTTTCCTGGATTACATCGCCTGCGGGAGGAATGTGCCGGAGCGGATCGCGGAGCTCGTGAAGGGCATATCGGAGGGCTGCGTGCAGGCGGGATCCTCGCTGATCGGGGGGGAGACGGCGGAGATGCCGGGCTTCTATCCGGAGGATGAGTATGATCTTGCAGGCTTTTCCGTCGGGATCGTGGAAAAGGACAGGATCATCGACGGGAGAGGGGTGCGGGAGGGGGACCGCCTGATCGCTCTTCCGAGCAGCGGTGTGCACAGCAATGGCTTTTCTCTCATCCGGAAGGTCTTTGATCTCGATCGGATCTCGAAGGAGGAAGCGGAGGAGCCGCTTGCGCTTCTGGGGGGAAGGAGCCTCGGGGAGAGCCTGCTTCTTCCGACCAGGATCTATGTCAAGCCGCTTCTCTCCCTCATGGAAAGAGTGGAGCTCAAGGGACTGAGCCATATCACGGGAGGCGGCTTCTATGAGAATATTCCCCGCTCCATACCGGACGGGCTCGGTGCGCGGATCCGGAAAAGGGATGTCAGGGTGCTTCCGATCTTCCGGCTGATCGAGGAGCGCGGAGAGATCCCGGAAAGGGATATGTACAATACCTTCAATATGGGAGTCGGGATGACGCTTATTGTGTCCCGGGAGCAGGAGGAGAAGGCCCTTTCACTCCTTCTCGGCCTGGGTCTTTCCGCCTATCCGCTGGGAGAAATCGTGAGTTCCCGGGAAAAACTGCTTTTGGAATAGAGCTTATGCAGGACGCCGTTTTCAAGACGGATATTTCGGGAGACTTTGTCCTTTGCCGGGCTTTATCTGCCCGGTATAAGAAGGAGGGAGGAGGCGGGATGGAGCACTTTGAGAGGAAGGGGATCGGAGAGGCGCTCTTTGGGCTCCCCTATCCGGGGAGGGGAATTTTGCTTGGGATGGGAGAGAACGGAAGGGATCTTTTCCTCTCTTATTTTATCATGGGGCGCTCGGAGAACTCGAGAAACCGGGTCTTTCGGGAGGAGGGGGAGGAGCTCAGGATCGATCCGGCCTGTCCGGAAAGGCTTTCGGATCCCTCCCTCGTTCTCTATTCGCCGCTTCGAAGCGTGTCCGGGAGACTCATCGTCGCAAACGGCGATCAGAGCGATACGATTCATGACTTTCTGGAGGCGGGAAAGAGCTTTGAGGAGGCGCTTTTTACGAGGAGCTTCGAGCCGGACAGGCCAAATGATACGCCGCGGATCTCCGGCATTATGGACCTTCTCGGGAGAAATTACACGCTCTCCATCCTGAAGGCGGAGAGCCCGGGAAGCGGGAACTGTGCGAGATATTTCTATCACTACGCCTTTGAGCCGGGGCTTGGGCATCTCATCCATACCTATCAGGGTAGGGGGGGCCCTCTTCCGAGCTTTCAGGGGGAGCCGAGGCCGGTTCTGATCCGGGAGAGAACGGCGGAGGAGCTCGCCGGACTGATCTGGCGAAGCCTCGATCCGGAGAACCGAATCTCCCTCTATGTCAGGCGGATCGACCGGGAGAGCGGGGAGACGGAGAATGCGCTGATCAATCGCTTTCTGTGTACTTAGCTCTGCACTGAGACAGGGAGAGACGGCGGTTTTGAGAGCGCCGCCTTCATTCAGCGGCTCTTTGGGAGAGAAAGGATGGGGCATCCCCGATGGGATGAGGAAGAGAGAAGATGAAGGAATACGAATTGAAATACGGCTGTAATCCGACGCAGAGGCCCGCGAGACTTTTCATGCCGGAGGGGGATGGAGGAGCGCGGGACTTTCCCTTTGAGATTTTGAACGGGCGGCCGGGCTATATCAATTTTTTGGATGCGCTTAACGCCTGGCAGCTTGTGCGTGAGCTTAGGGCTTCGTCGGGTCTTCCCGCTGCGGCGTCCTTTAAGCATGTGAGTCCCGCGGGAGCGGCGGTCGGGAGGGTCCTCCCCGAGAAGCTGAAGAGGGCCGTCTTCTCGGAGGATATCGAAGGGCTCGATGAGAGCCTTCAGGCCTCTGCCTATGCGAGAGCGCGGGGCTGCGACAGAGTATCCAGCTACGGCGATTTCGCGGCACTCTCCGACTGCTGCGATCTCACGACGGCGCGCCTTTTGCAAAGGGAGGTCTCGGACGGGGTCATCGCGCCGGATTTTACGGAGGAGGCACTCGCTCTCCTCAGGAAAAAGAAGGGGGGAGGCTATAATATCCTTAGGATGGATCTCTCTTATCTCCCCGACGCTCTGGAGAGAAGGCAGGTCTTTGGCATAGGCTTTGAGCAGCTCAGGGACTCTGCCGCTCTGACGAGAGAAGGTCTCTCTAAAATCGTTTCCCGGGAGAAGGCGCTCCCCGAAGAGGCCGTACTGGATCTCATGACTGCGCTCATCGCCGCAAAATATACGCAGTCGAATTCTGTCTGCTATGCTTTGGACGGGCAGACGATCGGGGTGGGGGCGGGACAGCAGTCCAGGATCCACTGCACGAGACTTGCCGGGGAGAAGGCGGAGCTTTGGTTTCTCAGGCAGTCCGAGAGAGTCCTGGATCTCCCCTTCCTCCCCGGGATACGGAGAGCCGAGCGGGACAACTGCGTCGACGCCTATCTCTCCCGGGACTCCCGGGAGCTTCTCGCGGAGGGGGAGTGGCAGAAGCACTTTTCTTCCCGCCCGGAGCCCTTCACAGAGGAGGAAAAGCGGGACTGCCTCCGCGCCCTTCGCGGTGTCTCTCTGGCTTCGGACGCCTTCTTTCCCTTCGGGGACAATGTGAAACGGGCCGCAAAGTCCGGCGTCTCCTATATCGCGGAGCCCGGCGGCTCTGTCCGGGATGAGGATGTCATCGAAGAAGCGGACAGACACGGCATGGTTTTGATCTTTACGGGGAGAAGACTCTTCCATCACTGAGATTCACTGAGATTTTTCCGCTTCTCTGCGCTTTTGTCGGGGAAGCCGGGAGCGAGGAGGACTGCTGTTTGGAGGGAGAGCTTCCTTAAGAGAACCGCCCTGAAGGGAAGTCGGCCGCTGTCCCCCGGGCGGAGCCGGTCCCGGGCTTCGAAAGGGCGAAGCGCCGCATAGAAGGAAGCTGCGAAAGGACAGGGAAGAGGCGGAGGTCATTACGGCTCTGAGAGGGAGGATCCTGTGGAGTCTGGCTTTTAGGGTGCGGGAAGCCCTGGAGGAGGGGAGAAGTATGAAAAGAGGAAGGACACGGATCGCCGTGCTGGTCTCCGGAGGGGGGACGAATTTGCAGGCTTTGATCGATGCCTCCCGGAGGGGGGAGATTCCGGACGGGGAGCTTTGCCTGGTCATCGCCTCCCGGCCGGGGATTCCCGCCCTGGAGCGGGCGAGAGCGGCGGGGATTCCCGCTTTCACGATCGTGAGGGATGAGGAGGAGATGATCCGCAGCTTGAAGGGAGCGGGGATTTCGCTCATCGTGCTGGCCGGTTTTCTTACGATTCTCTCGGAACGCTTCCTCTCCTGCTTCCGGGATCGGGTCATCAATGTCCATCCCTCCCTGATTCCGAGCTTTTGCGGAAGGGGCTTCTATGGGCTCAGGGTCCATGAGGCGGCGCTTAAGAGAGGGGTGAAGCTGACGGGGGCGACGGTTCATCTTGTAAACGAGATCCCGGACGGAGGCCGCATTCTTTTTCAGAAGGCCGTGGAGGTCCTGGAGGGGGACAGTCCGAAGAGCCTGCAGCGCCGCGTCATGGAGGAAGCGGAATGGAAGCTGCTTCCGATCGCGGTACAGCTTATGAGCCGGGAGATTTCGGAGAGGGAAAGCGAGGAGAGGGAATGAAGATAGGAGTCATCGGATCCGGTGGGAGAGAGCATGCGATTCTGAGGGCGCTTTGGAGGAGCCCGGACTGCGAAAAGCTCTATGCGATTCCGGGGAACGGGGGGATGAGTGAGGCGGAGACCGTGCCCGGGCTGAAGGCCTCGGACCTCGATGGAATCGTGAAATTTTCCAGGGAGAAGGAGCTCGACTATGTGGTCGTCTCTCCGGATGAGCCTCTGGTTTTGGGGCTGGTGGACCGCCTGATGGAGGCTGGAATTCCCGCCTTCGGACCGTCCCGCTCGGCCGCTCTTTTGGAGGGCTCCAAGGTCTTTGCAAAGGAATTTATGAAAAGGCACGGAATTCCGAGCGCGGACTACCGGGTCTTCTCTGAACTTTCGGAGGCGGAAAAATACATCGAAGACTGTGAGCTTCCGATCGTCATCAAGGCGGACGGCCTCGCGCTGGGAAAGGGCGTCATAATCGCAAAGAGCAGGGAGGAGGCGAGGATCGGGCTTTGGAGCATCATGGGAGAGAAGAAATTCGGACATTCCGGGGACCGCGTCGTGGTGGAGGAGTACCTGGAGGGGCCGGAGGTCTCCGTTCTCAGCTTCACAGACGGGGAGAGGATCGTTCCCATGCTCTCCTCCATGGATCATAAGAGGGCACTGGACGGGGATCTGGGACCGAACACCGGGGGCATGGGCGTGATCGCACCGAATCCCTGCTATACGGAGGAGATCGCGGGAGAATGCATGGAGAGGATCCTGCTCCCGACGATACGCGGGATGAAGGAGGAGGGCAGGATCTTCCGCGGCTGTCTCTATTTCGGGCTTATGCTGAGCGGGAAGGGGCCGAAGGTGATCGAGTACAACTGCCGCTTCGGAGATCCGGAGGCTCAGGCCGTGCTTCCGCTCCTCCGCTCCGATCTCCTTCCGATCCTGCTGTCTTGCACAAGAGGAGGACTTTCGGAGGAGCTGGTTCGCTGGAAGGCGGGCCATAGCTGCTGTGTGATCCTCGCGTCCGATGGATATCCGGGGGCCTTTGAGAGCGGGTATGAAATCACGGGGACGAAGCTCTGCCGGGAGGTCTATATGGCGGGGGTTGAGAGGAAGGAGGGAAGGCTTTTCAGCAGCGGAGGAAGGGTGCTCGGCGTCGTCGGGACGGGGGAGAGCCTTCCCGAGGCGATAGAGAGCGCTTACCGGGATGTGGAGAAGGTTTATTTCAAGAATATGCGTTATCGGCGGGACATCGGAGCGAGAGCGCTCCGCCTGATGGGAGGGGAAGATGGTATATAGAATCTATGTAGAGAAGAGGCCGGGACTTCGAAGCGAGGCGGAGGCCGTATATCACGACATGAAGAGCAGTCTTCCTCTTGAAAATCTGAAGGGACTTCGACTTCTTCAGCGCTACGATGTGGAGGGTCTGGATGAGGAAGACTTTCAGAGGGCGGTGAGACTGCTTCTCTCGGAGCCTCCGCTCGATGAGAGCTGTCGGGAGCTTCCGGACTGGGGGACGGAGCGGATTTTTGTGGAATATCTTCCGGGCCAATATGATCAGAGGGCGGATTCCGCGGAGCAGTGCCTTCAGATCCTCCTTGGGGGAGAGAGACCGAGAGTCCGGAGCGCGAAGGTCTATCTTCTGGACGGGGAGCTCACGGAGGAGGAGCTTTCGTGCATCCGGCGCTGCCTCATCAACCCCGTTGAGGCGAGGGAGGCCTCGGAGGAGCTCCCTGAGACGCTTAGGCGGAGGCTCAGTCCGCCGGAGGATGTGAGAGTGCTCAGCGGCTTTTCGGAGGCGGGAGAGGAGAGACTCCGGGAGCTTCGGCAGGAGCTCTCCCTCGCGATGGATCTCGAGGATCTTCGCTTTTGCAGAGAATATTTCCGCACTGAGGGAAGGGATCCAAGCCTTACGGAGCTTCGGATGATCGATACCTACTGGTCGGATCATTGCCGCCACACGACCTTCCTCACGATGATAGAGGGCGTGGAGCTCGGGGATCCGCAGCTTAAGAGGGCCTGGGAGCGTTACCTCCATGCGAGAGAGGAGCTTAAGAGGGAGGCTCCCGCAAGCCTTATGGACCTTGCGACGATCGCAGCGAGGCTGCTCCGAAAGGAGGGGAAGCTGGAGGGGCTTTCGGAGTCCGAGGAGACCAATGCCTGCACGGTCCGGACGAAGATTAAGACGGAAGAGGGGGAGGAGGACTACTATCTCCTTTTCAAAAATGAGACGCACAATCATCCGACGGAGATTGAGCCCTTCGGAGGAGCTGCAACCTGTATCGGGGGCGCGATCCGGGATCCGCTCTCGGGAAGAGGCTATGTCTATCAGGCGATGCGGCTCAGCGGGGCCGCGGATCCCGGTTGCCCCGTGCAGGACAGTTTCCCCGGGAAGCTTCCGCAGCGAAAGATCGTCACCGCCGCGGCCCGCGGCTTTTCCTCCTACGGAAATCAGGTCGGCATCGCGACGGGGATCGTCGAGGAGCTCTACCATCCGGGCTATGCGGCGAAGCGGATGGAGATCGGGGCGGTGCTCGCTGCGGTGCCGGTGAAGAATGTGAGGAGAGAGCGCCCTCTGCCCGGGGATCTCGTCCTTCTTCTCGGCGGGAGGACCGGGAGAGACGGCATAGGGGGAGCGACCGGCTCCTCGAAGGCCCATAGCTCGAATTCCCTTTCGGACTGCGGCGCGGAGGTGCAGAAGGGAAATGCACCGGAGGAGAGGAAGCTGCAGCGCTTCTTCCGAAATCCTGCGGCGAGCCGTCTCATAAAGCGCTGCAACGACTTCGGCGCCGGAGGGATTTCCGTCGCGGTGGGAGAGCTTGCGGACGGGCTGGACATCGACCTCGACCGGGTTCCCAGGAAATACGAGGGACTGGACGGGACAGAGCTTGCGATCTCCGAATCCCAGGAGCGAATGGCCGTCGTGATCGCCCCGGAGGACGAGGCGGAAATCCTTTCGCTCGCGGAAAAGGAAAATCTCGAGGCCGCGAGAGTGGCCCGCGTCACGGAAAAGAGGCGGCTCAGAATGTACTGGAGAGGGAACCGCATTCTCGATCTGTCCCGCGACTTCTTAAGCAGTAATGGGGCGAAAAAGAGGATCTCCATTGAGAGCGGGCGGGGAGAAAGCATCTCCCGAAGGGTGGAGGGGAGCTTCCGGGAGCGTCTCCTCTCCCTTTCGGAGGATCTGAACAGCTGCTCTCACCAGGGACTTTCCGAGGAGTTTGACTCGACGATCGGAGGAGGGACCATCCTGCTTCCCTTCGGAGGAAAATATCAGAGGACGCCGATCCAGGCGATGGCGGCGAGGATCCCCGTCCGAAGGGGACGAAGCGATACGGTTTCCCTCATGGCCTTTGGCGGGAATCCCTATGTCACGGAGAAAAATCCCTACCGGGGAGGATACCTCGCGGTCGTGGAATCCGTCTCGAAGCTGATCGCCGCAGGGGCGGAATTCTCCGAGATCTATCTCAGTCTCCAGGAGTATTTCGGAAAGCCGGGAGAGGTGAAAAGCCGCTGGGGAGCGCCGCTCGGGGCCCTGCTCGGGGCCTTCTCCGCACAGCTCGATCTCGGTGTTGCGGCGATCGGCGGGAAGGATTCGATGTCCGGAAGCTTTGAGAAGCTGGATGTGCCGCCCACATTGATCTCCTTCGCCGTGACGACGGGAGAGGCGGGAGAGATTCTGAGCCCGGAGTACAAGGAGGCGGGTCACAGAGTCCTCTGGCTCCGCCCGGAATACAGGGAGGAGCTTCCGGAGACTAAGAGCCTCCTCCGGATCTTCGCCCTCCTCCAAAGCTGGAGGCGGGAGGGCCGCCTTGCCTCCCTCTATACTCCCGGCTTCGGCGGGATCTCCGAGGCGGTCATGAAGCAGTGCATGGGAAATGGTTTCGGCTTTCGCTTTGCGGAGAGCCTCTCCCTGGAGGATCTCTTCGGCTATCAATATGCCTCTTTCCTCTTGGAGCTCAGAGAGGAGGCGGATCTTTCGCTTCTCTACCGGGAGGCGCAGGCCCTGGAGGGAGTCATTCTCGCAGATCTTGGCACGGTGCTTCCGGAGAGAGAGTATCGCTATCAATCGGAAAGTGTCAGCGCGGACGAGCTCCTCTCTCTCTATGAGGGAAGACTGGAGGAGATCTTTCCGCTTCGAACTGTTCCGGGGGAAAAGACAGACCTAGGGGAGAGAGAGAAGAAAGACCCCAGGCTCCCGGATCATCGGGAGGAGCTCTGGGGAGCTCCCGCCGTCCCGGTATCCAGGCCAAAGGTTCTGATTCCGGTCTTCCCGGGGACGAACTGCGAGTACGACTCCGAGAGAGCCTGTCTTACAGCCGGGCTGGATCCGGAGATTCTGGTGATTCGGAATCTCACGGGGGACGCGATCGCGGAGTCTCTCCGGGAGGCATCGGAGAGACTCCGGGAAGCCCGGATCCTCTTTCTCCCCGGGGGATTTTCGGGGGGAGATGAACCGGAGGGCTCCGCGAAGCTCATTACCTCCTTCTTCCGAAATGAACGGATGAGAGAGAGCACGATGGAGCTTCTGGAGAAGCGGGATGGTCTGATCCTCGGTATCTGCAATGGTTTTCAGGCCTTGATCAAGCTGGGCCTTCTCCCCTATGGGGAGATCCGGGACAGCGATGTCCACAGTCCGACGCTGAGCTTTAATACGATCGGAAGGCATCAGTCAAAGATCGTGAGAACCAGGGTGTGCTCCAATCTGAGCCCCTGGCTCATGAATGCGGAAGTCGGCTCCGTCTATGAGGTCGCGGTCTCCCACGGAGAGGGGAGATTTCTCTGCGAAGAGGAGCTTCTCCGCAGGCTCTCGGAAAACGGACAGATCGCGACGCAGTATGCGGATTTTGAGGGGAGAGCCAGCATGGCGCTCTTTGACAATCCGAACGGTTCCGACTATGCGGTCGAAGGAATCTGTTCCCCGGACGGGAGAATCTTCGGAAAGATGGGGCATGTGGAGCGCTGGCAGCCGGGGAATTTCAAGAACGCAGCCGGAAACTATGACATGGCGCTCTTTCGTTCCGCGAAGGAATACTTCGAACTTTAAAGCATCAAAGCATCCGGAATCTTAGGAAATCAGATTTCAAAGGCGGGAGTCTCCCCCTCTTCCTCCTGTCGCAGGAGGAGCCTTTCCACGGCGTCGTCCTCTCCCTCTAAGCGGAAGAGGCAGCCCCCCTCATAGCCGCATACGCCGCCCGCCGCGACGAGCTCCGCGTCCAGCCCGAAGAGATCCCGGAAGGCATCCAGCTCCGTATAGCCGAGCCCCGGGCTCTGGAGCATGCGAAGACCGCTCGGGCTCTCCTGATTCAGGAGGGCGCAGAGCATCGGGATCGGGAGATCCACCCTTTTTTCCACACCGACGGGATGGATGAGGCGGGTCCTTCTTCCCACTGCGGCGCTGAGGATCGGAATCATCGTGCCGCCCTCCGGGCTCTGGATCAGAATGCCGACATCCCGGGAGCTCAGCTGGACGGCATTTCCTCCCTTCAGAATGAGGTCCTCCGCTCCGAGAGAAGGCGCGATATCGAAGATGCTCTTTTCCGGGAGCAGCTCGCCCTTTCGCAGGATAAAATCATACCTTTGCCGCGGGGCGGAGGGCTTTACGGACTTTGGTAGGAGAAGCCCCCGGTAAAAGCCCTTTTCCTCAAAAGGAAGCCCGAGCCTCCTCGCGAGCGCGGAGGCGAAATAGGTATTTGTGCTCCCCATGACGACGGCCAGAGTATGCTCCTTTGCCGCAAGAAGAACATCCTCCCGCCCGGAAAGAGCGTCTCCAATCAGCTTTTTCCCGGCGGAGGGACTGAGATAAACCTGAACTGCTTTCATATCTATGGCTCCTTTCCTGTGCTGCCGCCCTGCGGATCGGTCGATTCATAAAAAGGCCGTCTGCCGCCCCAGCGACTCGGCTTCGCCCGGGAGGCATCAGCCGACCTCCCTACGGGAGGCACTTCTCTTCGAGAAGTGGTCAAGAACACTCCGAGTCTGCCTGATGGCAGACTTCTACGCTCATGCGCCGCTGGCCGCGGCAGCCGGAGCGAGAGCGTCCTGTGTTGGAACGGACGGTCCGCAGAGTAGGCGGCACTCTCGCTTTCTTCATAAAGTCCTCTCTCCGCTCCCGTGCAGAGCACGTCGCGGCGGAGGGACTTTCCGTGCCGCAGCGATGATTCCCCGCATAGCTTCGCTGCTTCGCAGCTTTTGCCCTGCTTCCTTTCATTCGCAGTCCCGCGGCGCAGAGCACCGCTTCCTGACCGCTGCAGAGCTATTTTACTGGTTTTTGCTCAGAGCGTCTGCCGCCCTGCGGACCGGTCGATTCATAAACAGGCCGTCTGCCGCCCCGGCGTTTAGCGATTTGGCATTTTAAATCGCTTATGCGCCGCTGGCCGCGGCAGCCGGAGCGAGAGCGTCCTGTGTTGGAACGGACGGTCCGCAGAGTAGGCGGCACTCTCGCTTTCTTCATAAAGTCCTCTCTCCGCTCCCGTGCAAGGCACGTCGCGGCGGAGGGACTTTTGACACTGGAATCATCATAGCCCTTTCTTCTTGGATATGCCAGGTGAATTTCCTTTAATTCACTGGCAGGGGGCCGCGGGACTATGCTATAGTTATCGGGAAGGGAGGAAAAGAGATGAAATCCAAGTGGAATGTTTTGTCTTATTTTGTGATCGTGGTCGGCATCGTCCTGGCCTTTGCGCTCGGGCTTTGGTCGAGGCAGTCCGGAAGGCCTGTAATACCGAAGACGGCGCTCAGAGGGGAAGGGAGTGCGAAGGGAAACAACGGGGAGCTGAAGGTTTCCATCTCCGCCGATCAGGAGAGGATCTATGAGCTTCGGGTGCTTGAAAATCAGGAGACGCCGGGAATCGGCGATAAGGCAATCGAGCAGATCCCCCCAAAGATCATAGAGGCTCAGAGTCTTCAGGTCGATGCGGTATCCGGCGCGACCGTGACCTCGAAGGCGATTATAGAGGCGGCGAAGCAGGCGCTCGAGAACGCGGGCATCGATCCCTCTATCTTTGAGCGTGCGCCCTCCGCTTCCGCGGAAAAGGCAGAGGATCAGGAGCTCACGGCGGACATCGTGGTGATCGGGGCCGGCGGAGCGGGCATGATTGCCTCGATTCAGGCGGCGGATGCCGGACGGACGGTCGTCCTCCTGGAGAGCCAGAGCATGCCCGGAGGGAATTCCGTCAGGGCAACGGGCGGAATGAATGCGGCGCATACGAAGTGGCAGGATGAGAACTCCTTTGATGAGGCCGCCGGGGTAGAGAAAACGCTGAAGACCGCTTCCGAGAAATATGCGGACAATCCGGAAATTTCCGCGCTGGCTAAGACTGTGGCGGAGCAGTGGAATCGGTATCAGGCGGCGCCGGAGGGCTATTTCGATTCCGCAGAGCTCATGGAGCTTGACACGATGATCGGAGGGAAGGGACTCAATCAGGCGGCGCTTGTGAAGACGCTTGCGGAAAAGAGTTCGGATGCGATCGATTATCTGGATTCCCTGGGAGCATCCCTGCACAGCGTCGCCTCTTTCGGCGGGGCTTCCGTAAAGCGGATTCACCGGCCGGTCAATGCGGAGGGTAAGACCACGGCGGTCGGCGCCTACCTTGTGCCGATCCTCGAGGAGAATCTGAAAAAGCGTTCCGACAAAATCACAAGTCTCTACAATACGACGGCGGACCGCATCCTGACGGAGAACGGCAGGATGAGCGGGGTTCATGCGCTAGGAGAGGACGGGCACAATGTGACGGTGCACGCAAAGGCCGTTGTCATTGCCAGCGGAGGCTTCGGAGCGAATCTCGAGATGGTGGAGAAATACCGCCCGGAATTAAAGGGCTATAAGAGCACCAACGCAGACGGCGCACAGGGTCAGGGCATCGAGATGGGGGAGGCCGTCGGAGCGGCGACCGTGGATATGGATCAGATCCAGATTCATCCGACCGTCACGGCAGAGGACGCACATCTCATCACGGAGGGACTTCGCGGGGACGGAGCGATCCTTGTCAATACAGAGGGAAAGCGCTTTACCGATGAGGTCGGGACGAGAGACGCGGTCTCCAAGGCGGAGATCGAGCAGCCCGGAGGCTGTGCCTGGCTCATTATGGATCAGAAGATGGTGGACCGCTCCGCTGTGATTCAGGGCTATATTAAGTCCGGCTTCACGGTGCAGGGGGAGAGCTATGAGGCGCTCGCCTCGGCCATGGGGACGGATCCGGAGACGCTGAAGGGAACGATGGAGGACTGGAACAAAGCCGTCCAGGAAAAGAATGATCCGTCCTTTGGACGAACAAGCTTTGCGGAGCCGCTGGACAGTGCCCCCTATTATGCGATCAAAGTGACGCCGGGGATCCATCACACCATGGGCGGTCTTAAGATCAATACGGACACAGAGGTACTGGATTCTTCGGATGCGGCACTTCCCGGGCTGTATGCGGCAGGCGAGGTCACAGGGGGCGTGCACGGCGCGAACCGGCTCGGAGGAAACGCGGTCACGGATTTCACGGTCTTTGGTAAGATCGCGGGAGAGAAGGCTGCGGGCTACAGTGAAAGCGCGGGCTGAGAAGAATTAAAATCCGCTCCTCTTAGGGAGGCATCTCCTATGCTTCTTACGGCGGCCAAAGGGAGTTTTCCGAAAGACAGATGGCCGCTGTATGGGCGATTGTTCCCTTTGAAGGAAAAGGACCAAGAGATGCGGCCGGGCTTTTCGGAGGATTCCTCCGAGGCCCGGCGGGCCTTGTTTTCGTTTGGAGGTCTGTGAGCGAATTTTTCGGATGTGACCCGGGCGCCCCTTTTCCGGTGATATAGAGAAGAAGAGAAATTTGCGCCGGAAGCTTTCCGGCAGAGCATGCTTTCCGGATCAGCGGAAAAAGGGAGGAGCTTATGAAGAAAGAGAGAAATGCATTTCGAAAAATGAGAAGAAGGGGGAGGGGGCTTTTGCTTTTTATGGCACTTCTTCTCCTCAGTCTGAGCGCCTGCGGGCATGTTTCGAGAGCCCGGCGCTCTTCGGATTCGAGCTATGACGTAATCAGCTCCTCAGCCGAGGGAAGCGGCCTTCGGAAGGAGGCAGCAGCGGGAGACAGCTCCGCGGGAGGGATGGGATCTGCCGCTTCAGAGAAGATTCTCGCGGAAGAGACAGGGGCGTCCTCGGAGGGAGAGAGGACAGAGCTTCCCGCCGCCGATCCGGACAGGATCTCGGAGGGGCGGAAGCTTATCCGGGATGTGAGTCTTAGCTTCGAGAGCAGTGATCTTATATCCTTTACAGACAAGCTCCGGAATAAGGCAGCGGAGCTCTCGGGATATGTCGAGAGAGAGGATATCGGGGAGGAGGACCGCTTTTCGAAAAGAGGGACGGCTTCCCTCACGATTCGGATCCCGACGGAGAAGCTCGACACTTTCCTCGCTTTTTCGGAGGGGGAGGCGAAGCTTCTCAGAAAGAGTGAGAGCGCGAGGGATATCACGCTGGAATATCACGATATTGAGGCGAAGAAAAGAGCGCTCGAGGTCGAGCAGGAGAGGCTTTTAGAGCTTGTCGCAAGGGCGGAGTCCATGGATGCCATTATCAGCCTGGAGCAAAGACTCTCCGATATCCGCTATCAGCTGGATTCCATGAGCTCCAGCCTCCGGCTCTATGACAATCAGGTTCAGTATTCCACCGTCGAGATCTATGTCTCGGAGCGGAGCATCCCGAGCAGCAGTCAAAAAGACAGCTTCTCTGTCCGCCTTCGCACAGGCCTTTTGGAAAATCTGGACAATATCCGGGAAAATGGTGTAGAGCTGCTCCTGGGCTTCCTCATTTTGCTGCCGCAGCTCCTCTTTCTCGTACTCTTAATCCTGCTGCTTCTCTTTATGGTGAAGAGGATCCGGAGGAGAGCAGGAAAGAGGAAAGCGGCCTCCTCCCCGGATCAAAGCGGCAGGATGAAGTCCGGAATTCCTCCTGAGCAGTCGAAAAAAATAGAGTCCGGAGAGAAGAAGCCCGGAGAAATTCCGGGAGAGGAAAAGAAAGTCGGGGATGGAAAATAGGGATTTCGGAGTCAAAGCTCCCGCCGCTTCCCTACCCAAAAGTCCCGCTGCCTTTTGCCGTCGCAGCCAAAGACAATGTGATCCTCCGAGAGGATATATGCGGAGTGAAGAAAAGCAGCGGGACCTCGCGCGGAGCCCTATCCCGCGCTTTCTTTTACCTGGTAGATCGCCTTTTGCACTGCGGGGACTGCGAGCAGCAGCAGGGTCAGGATAAATTCGGTCCCGATATAGGAAATATTGTACTCTGCGGAGTAGAGGATGGGGGCGACACCCTCCGGGGCATAGCTTCCGAAGAAGAGATAGCCGGAGAGAAAGGCGAAGACGAAGCGGCCCAGCGCAGCCGCAGAGTAGCCCAGGAGGAGGGCATGCTTTTTCTTCGAGAAGAAGCCGGAGAAGCCGAGTGCGCCGAAGGCGAAGAGGTAATCCACGGCGACCTGCGCCGGGCTGTAGATCTCAGGCTTTAGGATGAAGTGGAGAAGTCCGTAGGCGACGGCGGAGGAGATGCCGTAGAAGGGGCCGAAGAAAAAGCCCGGGAGAGCGGCGAAGAGCATGGAGGCTGGAGTGATAGAGCCCCCCATGGGCATACTGAAGAGCCGGATCTGGCTCATCACGGTGGCGAGCGCGATACACAGCGCGCAGTAGACCAGCTTTTTGATATCCTTTGACATGAAAAAACCTCCTTTTCAACGCGATTTGCGTCAGGAGGGGCACGAAAAAAACTGCTTCCCTACGCCGGCATTACCCGGATCAGGTATAAGGGTCGATTCGAAGCTCGAATCCTCTCAGCATACAGCGCCCCCAGCAACAATACAGGGATATTATAGGAAAAGAGAGAGGATCTGTCAAAAGTTTATGACAGATCCTCTCTGCATAAGTCCCTGCCGGCACTGTGTCGGCACAGCGGGAGCTCCGGCAAAGCGGAGCAGCGTGTTTATGGCTATGGCGGCGCTGTTGACTTTTTTATCAGGCAAAACCTTAATGCTCTTATCAGGCAAAGCCTGTAAGGGGCTTTACTGGATGCCGGCGGCTTCCTTTGCGATGCGGTCCGCCAGCTCGTTAAAGAGGACGCCGCTGTGGGCCGGGACCTTTCGGAAGGAGATTGCAATCTCCTTCCGTTTTTCTTTTATGAAATCCCGATAAGCTATAGTCCCCTTCTTATTGCATTTCCATTGACCGTCCGCCCAGGCCTCAATCCCCATATAGTCATAAAAAATCGTGAGAGAGGAGAGGCCGCGCCGAATTCCCTCGAGGACGGCCCGCATGGAGCCGAGGATCTCTCCGGAGACATTCCGCATCACAGCGAGCTCCGGATCACTGCCGCTTCCCTGAAAATACGAAAGCTCTCCGCTTCGCTCCAGCAGGATCGCGCCGTAGGCATAGACTCCGGAAAGCGCGTTATAGCTTCCGTCCACATAGGCGATGGCCGAAGAGTCTATCCCGGAAAATTCCGCCTTCACCTCCTCCGCACTGGGAGTGAGGGAAGGATTTTTCTTCTTCCCGGGGGACGACGCTTTCCGGGAAGAGGAAGAAGCCGGAGCCCCGGATTTCTTCTCATAGCCGTCCGAGAGGAGGAAGCGTTCCGCCTCCTCCCTTGTCCTGAACTTTTTATATACCGCGCCGCTCACAGCCTCTACGGCCTGCGAGCAGGATGCCCAGTCGCTGTAGATCCCCGGCTTCTTTCCCTTTTGTACAGCGTAGTACCATTTCATAAAGACCTTCTCCTGCTTCCTGTCATTCTGCCCTTCATTCACATTCCCGCATTGCTGATTTGCTGGTCTTCGCCAAGGAGAGCTGCCGCCCTGCCGAATGGTCGATCCATAAGCAGGGCGTCTGCCGCCCCGGCGACTCGGGATTAGCATGAATATAAGTTCCATGTGCTGCCTTGCAGTCTTCGCCATGCTGTCCTTTGCGTTGCTGTGCTGCTGTTTTACTGGCCTGCGCCAAGGAGAGCTGCCGCCCTGCCGAATGGCCGATCCGTAAGCAGGGCGTCTGCCGCCCCGGCGCTTAGCGATTTGGGTTTTTAAATCGCTTACGCGCCGCTGGCCGCGGCAGTCGAAGCGAGAGCGTCCTGCGTTGGAGCGGCCATTCGGCAGAAAAGGCGGCAGAAAAGGCAGAAAAGACAAAAAAGACAGCAAAAGGCGGCAATGTTTTCTCATTCATAAAGTCCTGCATCCACTCCCGTGCAAGCACCGCCCTCCGCCGTGGTATTGTAATGATTCCCGCATGGCTTCGCTGCGGTGCAGCTCGCGCCATGCTGCCTTCATTCGCATTCCCGCGCCGCTTCGCATCGCTGCATGCTCATGAAGGGGGCGTGCCATAAAGTCCTGCATCCACTCCCGTGCAAGCACGTCGTGGATGCCGACTTTCGGCACTGGAATCATTATACCACGCTTTACTTTCGAGCAGGAGGGGCTTCTATTTCTTCGTATTGTTCGCTTTGCTGGACAGAGTCTTTGCTCTGAACTATACTGTAGGCACTGCGTGGGGCTTATAGCTTCTGCGCTGTTTTGCCATGGCCGCGGCATTTCTGTGACGATGACAGGCATTCGAAAGCTGCTTTTCTGAGCGGCCGGAGAGAAAAGGCGGCGGGGAATATAGAGGAAAGAGGAAAAAGAGGGAATGGGAAGGGAAATCAAAGCGCTTTTATTTGATCTGGACGGTACCTTGGTCAATACTATTTACAGTTTGCAGGACAGCATCAATAAGGCAATGAAGTATTTTGGCCTTCAGGAGCTCACAGAAGCGGAGACGAAGAAGGCCGTGGGAAACGGCTATCATCTTTTCGTGGAGAGGGCGATAAAAAAGACGGCTTCCTTTTATTATCAGGAGGCGGAGAAATGGGAGGACAGGGACCCGGATAAGGCGCTTTCCTTTGATCAGAAGGCGGATGAAATCATGGGTCTCTATGATGAAGTCTGCGAGTATTACATCTCTGTCTTTCAGAATAACTGCCTCTACCGGGCGGAGGCCTATCCCGGCATGAAGGAGAGCCTCGGGATTTTGAGGGGGCAGGGGATAAAACTTGCCTGTGTGACGAATAAATCGCTTCACGAGGCGGGAAAGGTGCTGGATCACGTCTTCGGAGAGAATTATTTTGACTATCTTTCCGCGGATGATGGGACGCATCCTCTGAAGCCGGACAGTGCGCTTGTCCGGGATTGCTGTGAGCATCTCGGCGTTTTGCTGTCGGAGGCGGTATTTGTCGGAGACACGAAGACCGATATGGAGACCGCGAAAAGAGCGGGAATTCCGGGAATCGGCTGCGTCTACGGCTTTCGAGGCCGGGAGGAGCTCCTGGACTACGGCGCAGACATTTGCATTGAGAATGCCGAGGCGCTTCCGGACGCAGTGGAGACGCTCCGGGGCTGATGCTTTCTTGACAAGGCGCTGCGGCGAGCCTATAATCAGCAGTTAAGGAAAATGAGTGCTAAAAGCGAGACTGTCCGCCTCCGGGCGGCGGGATTTTAGGAGGTATCATGACAAAAATAGATATTATCTCCGGCTTTTTGGGAGCCGGAAAGACGAGCTTTATCCGGAAGCTTCTGTCGGAGGCGCTGAAGGGGGAGAAGGTCGTGCTCATCGAAAATGAGTTTGGCGAGATCGGCATCGACGGCGGCTTCCTCAAGGACTCCGGGATTGAGATCCGGGAGATGAATCAGGGCTGCATCTGCTGTTCCCTGGTCGGAGATTTTGAGAGCTCTCTCCGGGAGGTAGCGGAGAAATTCAAGCCGGATCGGATCATTATTGAGCCCTCCGGAGTGGGGAAGCTCTCTGATATCATCGGAGCGGTAAAGTCCGCCTCTAAAAACATGGAGGTGGAGCTTCATGCAGCGGTGACGATCGTGGACGCGAAGAAGGCAAAGCTCTATTCGAAGAATTTCGGCGAGTTTTTTGACAATCAGATTCGCTATGCCGCGGCGGTTGTGCTCTCGAGGACGGATATCGCGCCGGAGGATAAGATTCAGGAAGCGGTGGAAATCGTGAGAGAGCGGAATCCGAAGGCAGTGCTCGTCACTACGCCGCTGGACAAGCTGGACGGCGGGAGGCTGATGGAGCTTATCTCAAAGCCGGATGATATGGAGGAGGAGCTTCTTCGAGAGGCGATGGAGAGAGTACGGGAGCACGAGGAGCGGCACAGGGAAGGGGAGGAGCATGATCACCGTGACTGCCATCACCACCATCATGGCGAGGACTCCGAGGCATGCGAAGAAGGACATTCCCATCATGAAGGCGAATGCTGCGGCCATCACCACCATCATGGCGAGGATTCCGAGGCATGCGAAGAGGGACATTCCCACCATGAAGGCGAATGCTGCGGCCATCACCACCATCATGGAGAGGACTCCGAGGCATGCGAAGAGGGGCATTCCCATCATGAGGGGGAGTGCTGCGGCCATCACCACCATCATGATGAGGATTCCGAGGCATGCGAAGAGGGGCATTCCCATCATGAGGGGGAGTGCTGCGATCATCACCATCATCACGAGGAGGAGGCGGAGAATGGACAGGGCAGTGAGGATGGGCTGCGGGTCCACCGCCATCATCATCACCATCACGGGGAAGAACACGATGCCGATGAGATCTTCACAAGCTGGGGGCTCGAGACCGCGAAGGCCTACGACAGAGCCTGGCTTGAGGCGCTGCTTTCGGATATGGCGGAGAGCGAGAAGTTCGGCAATGTCATCCGGGCGAAGGGCATGCTCCCCGCTCTGGACGGCAGCTGGCTCTACTTTGATCTCGTGCCGGGTCAGACAGAGATCCGGGAGGGCGCGCCGGAGTATACCGGAAAGGTCGTTGTGATCGGAGAGAAGCTGAAGGAGGAGCTCCTGGAGAAGAGCTTCCGGGAGGCGGGATCAGCGCATTGAGCTTTTACTGCCGGGAAAAAGCGGAGAAGGAGGGGAAATGGCAGACAAGATTCCTGTTTTTCTCATCAATGGTTTTCTGGAAGCGGGAAAAACCGAATTTATCAAATTTACGATGGAGCAGGAATATTTCCAGACGGAGGGGAGGACCCTCCTCCTGCTCTGCGAGGAGGGAGAGTCGGAGTATGAGCCGGCTTTTCTCGAACAGTACCGCACGACGGCGCTCCGCATGGAGGAGATTCGGGACTTCAATCGAGAGTATCTCTCGGCGCTTTCCGAAAAATACCGCCCGGAGCGGATCATCATTGAGTGGAATGGCCTCTGGAATCAGGATGATCTTTGCGGCGGGCCGATGAGCGAGCGGGTTCTCTCCGAAAAGCAGGGCAGAGCGCCGGACTATGAGCTCTCCCTGCCGGAGAACTGGGAGATTTATCAGATCATCACGATCATCGACGGCTCCACGCTGGAGCTCTACCTCGGAAATATGAAGTCCTACCTCGGACAGATGCTTCGGAATGCGGAGCTTGCGGTAGTTAATCGCTGTGACAATATCTCAAACGAAAAGCTGGTCGATTATCGGAGGAAGATCCGTGCGATGGGGCAGAATGCAATGATCGTCATGGAGGACAAGGAGGGGGAGATCCCGCAGTCCGCGCTTCCCGAGGAGCTTCCCTATGATCTCAATGCGGAGCGGATCGACATCAAGGCAGAGGACTATGGAACCTGGTTCCTCGATTGTATGGACAATCCGGAGCGCTACCTCAATAAGAAGCTGTCCTTTGCCGCGATGGTGCTGAAGCGGAGGGGAATGCCTGAGAATGAGTTCATTCCGGGCCGAATGGCGATGACCTGCTGCGCGGCCGATATGAGCTTCCTCGGCTTTGTCTGCAAGGGGGACCCGAAGGAGCTGGCGCCCTTTCATACCCGGGACTGGGTGAAGCTGAGCGCCCGTGTGAAGCTGGAGGAGAGGGAGGAGTATCGGGGAATCGGACCTGTGCTCTATCTCGAAAGCATCGCAAGAACAGGGGAAATCAAAGAGCCGGTCAGCTTTTAGGAGGGAGAGGCTGCGGGATACAGCTGTAAAAGCATGGTCAGAGGGAGAGCTTTGGATCGGCGGCAGAGCGTTTCTCCGGGAAGGAATCCCCGCAGCGGAAGTTTGCCGGGCAGGAAAGGCCGATTGCTCCGGATTTTTCGGCGGGGCGGCAGGAAGGAGCGCCGTTTCCTTCGGAGCGGAAAGGAGAGAAGACTATGATGGAGAATGCGAAGGAGAGGACGCTCGCGGCGCTGGACGCGGCCGGGATCCGCTATGATAAGCTGGAGCATCCGGTGGTCTGTACGATGGAGGAGATGGACGCGGCCGGCATCACGGCGAGAGGGAATGTGTGCAAGAACCTCTTCGTTCGGGATCAGAAGGGAAAGAACCATTTCCTGATTGTGGCCCTGGAGGAGAAGAAGGTGGATCTTACGGACGTCGCGGATCAGATCGGCTCCTCGAGGCTGAGCTTCGCCTCTCCGGAGCGTCTGGAAAAGTACCTCGGTGTCTCGCAGGGCTCGGTCTCTCCGCTTGGAATTTTAAATGATGAGGAGCATGAGGTGATCGTCGTCTTCGATCAGGATCTCAGGACCAGAAAGGAGATCGGGATCCATCCGAATGAGAATACCGCGACAATCTGGCTTTCCTTCCGGGATCTCCGGCGCTTCATCGAGAACCAGGGAAATGAAGTCGATTTCGTAAAGCTTCCAAAATAATCTTGAGACACTTTAATAGCCTTGGGACGTTTTTCTCTGCCCGCACTCCCGAAACGGGGATGCGGGCGCTCTTTCTTTTCTGATGATGGAGGGGAGGAATCCCGCTTATTTCTTCGGGGGAGGAAAGAAAGAAACTCTCCCGGAAAACTAATTGTGGGAATCCCATAGAATTCCCCCCTTTTCTCCGGCAAAAGGCAGAAAGTCCGGAAACAGGCGCCGAAGGATTGAGGAAAAGCGCTCTATATGCTATACTTTTTTAAAGCCGGATGCCGCAGGGCAGCGAGTTCCATTTTGCTCGGGTTTTTATTCTTTCTGAATTCGCTTTATTCTATCTGAGCCCGTTCCGCTAAATGAGAGCCCGCTTTCAGGCGGCTGAAACGCCACCTGGCAAAAAGCGGCGGCATGAAAACCGACAGTATTCTGATTCTGATATTCAGCATTCCCATTTTCCGATCCTCCAGGCTTCCCATTTCTCAGTCTTCAATTTTCTGATTTTCCAATCTTCTGATCTTTCAATCTGTCAACTTCTGAAAAAGCGGACGGCTTTTGATTTTCCTGCCAGTCCCCACGCCGTTTCTCTTCGGCAGTTTTCATTTCTTCGGCAGTGCGGGATCAGAGAGCATCCATGGGACCATTTCCATGCGGCTTTTCTCGTTTACCATGATCTCTCCGCTATGTTCTCTGGCGGCGTCTCTCTTTCTCCATCCGGGAATTTCCGTCTTTCTTTATTTCTTCCACTATTTTTTCTACCTGTTTTCCGGAGGCTTCTATGAACAGTTTTATCTTTTCGGAGGAATACTCCTTTCTTGAGGTTTTAGATTACGCACTTTTTCAGAGAATCGGGGAACACAGCCGCTTTTATCTTCGCGCCTTGATCCCGGAGTCCGAGAAGCAGCGCTGTCTTGGCAGTACGGGACATTCTGAGAGGATTATGGAGCATTCGGAGGAGGGAGATCAGCTTTTCTTTCAGGGAGTAGTGAGCGCGGTCCGGGTTCAAAGCCGCGCTGCCGTGCATGAGCTCTTCTGGGAGCTTTCGAGCGCCACCGTTTTTATGGATCAAAGAGAGCATCTCCGCGTTTTTCAGGATCCCGCTCTTCGCTTTCGTGAGCTTGTCTCCCGTCTGGTCCGGGATTATTCCGGGGCGGATGTCATCATGCCTTCCTCGGCGGAGCGCCCGATTTCCAGACTCTATGTTCAGTACAGGGAGAGCGACTGGGCATTTCTCTCGCGTCTTGCCTCGGAGCTTGGAAGCTGGCTTTGCCCGGATCCGGCGAGCGGGGGCTGTCATTTCTTTTTCGGCATTCCCGAAAGAGGGGAGAGCGAGGAGGAGATATCGGAGAAGGAGCTTCTTTCTGTATCGGCGCTTCAGGAGTGCGCGGGCTTTACGGGGGCGGTACGTCTCCTGCACTGCAGGGGGAGGAAGCGCTATAAGCCCGGACAGAAACTTCGCCTGGGGGGAGAGAGCTACACGGTTTTTCAGACCTCTCTTCGCCTGGAGAAGGGAGAGAGCATGCAGGAGAGTCTCCTCGTGAGGACAGGGGATCTGAAGGCGTCCCGGCGCGAAAACAGGCGTCTCTCCGGCGTCCTTCTTTTCGCTGAGGTCTCTGAGGTCTCCGGTGTCACAGTGCGGCTTTCGATCGAGGGAGATGAGTCCGGTCTTCGCCCGGCGGCGTATTTTCCCTATGCGACAGTCTATTCCGGAAGGGACGGGAGCGGATGGTACGGCATGCCGGAGCCCGGGGACCGGGTGATGCTGCGCTTTCCCGATGCGGACGAGAGAAAGGCCTACGCCGCAAGCGCCGTGCATCTCGGAACAACCGGAGGCAGGGACAGGCCGGAGCAAAAGTTTCTGAGGGACCGGAACGGGCACGAGCTCCGGCTCTATCCCGGAGGGATTCTCCTCAGAGACCGCGGGGGGAATTTTATCAGCTTATCCGATCGGGATGGGATCGAGGTCCGGAGCAAAAAGGGATTGTCGCTTCAAAGCGGAGGGGAACTCTCTCTTTGCAGTGAGGCGGAGAATGTCTGTGTGAGCGCGGCGGGAGAGATCTATATCCGGCAGCGGGAGGGGAGCATACGGCTCTCGGAGGAGATCCGGGCGGACGGAAGAAGGATACTGATGAGCTAGGAGGGAGGGGATATGCGGGATCGAGAAAGGCGGAGAGAATTTTCGGAGCGTCTGGAAAGGAAACGGGAGAGCTGTCTTTCGGAGCTCTCTCAAATCGTTTCCCTGCTGCTTGAGAAAAAGCCGGAGACAGAATTTCTTCTTCTCTCCCCGCTTCGATCGAGCTATCTCTCCGGGGACTATGGGGTCCTTGTCACGGCCTGCGACCGGGAGCTCTATCTCGATCTCTCGGAGGAAGAAGCCTTTCTGCCTGTTCCGGAGCTTCGAGAACAGATAGAGGAGGATCTTTCCGCCTTTCCCTCCGGAGAGGAACGGGAGAAGAGGCGCCTCTTAGGGGCAGAGCTCTACGAAGCGGAGCTTGAGCGCTTTTTTTCGGAGCTCTGTTCGGAGCTCGGGGAGCGGCTCCTCGCGGAGGGGAGGAGGGTATTCTTCGGCTTTGGCATTTATATGGAGAGAGTGGATCCGCTGTTTTCTTCGGGAGAGCTGTCTCTCTCCTAAGAGGGAGAGGCTTTCCCGGAGGAGAGCTCTCCGGATCCTTTTGCGGGAGATTTCGAGGAAGCGCTTTTTTCATCCGGGAAGGAGAGCTCCTGAGGGAGAGATAAGAGAGCGGGCAGAGAAAGACAGATTTTCTGAGAGAGGCGGGGAGTATGAGAGGAAGGTATTATCTGATCGGGGGGAGGCAATACAGAGGGATATTCCCGGGAATCCGTGAGCTCTCCTCCCGCTTTCCCGCGGAATATGCAAGGCCCGGCTTCTCCGGGAAGCTTCCGGAGCTTCTGAGCTTCCGCTTCTTTGGGAGAGAAGTACTCCCGGAGCTTGATGTCTACGAGCGGGAGCTCTTTCTGATCTCAGAGCGCTTTCAAAGGGTTTTGAGCCTCTATGAGCCGCGTATGGTCTCTAAGAGACTGCTCCTTCTCAAAGAGGAGGAGAAACGGGAGTATTGCATTCCAATCCTGAAAGAAATTCCCTGCCTTTCGGAGAAAAGCTCCCGCCGCTTTGGCGGGGAGCTTGAAAAAGGGATCCTCATAAGGGAGAAAATTCCGGATCTCTCCCTTTTCCGCATTCCAAATCATGTGGTAATTCGCGTGGATCTCGCGGAAAGCCTTTTAAAACGCGGAGTTGACGGCTTCTCCCTCCGCGCTCTGGAGCTTGCCTGAGAAGGGGAGATCCCATTCAGGGCATGGGAGATGCAGATCGGTCGGAAGCCGCGGGATAAGAAAGGGCGGGCTTCTCACCGGAAGAAGGGAAGGGCTCATTGGGGGCATTAGTGATGCGGCTCGGCCGGGAGTGCAGCGGGATGGGAAAGGCCGGGCTCACCGGAATCCAAGGAAGGCCCGAGCACAGAATTGCTGCTCTTTTCAGAGTGCGGATGCCTGGGGATAATAGCTTCGGGCGGAGAGTGATAGGAGAGAAGAAAAGCCCCGGAAAGGGGAGGGATAAGATCGGGAGGAAGAGTATGATCACAGCGGGGGAACTCAGACTTTCTTTGGGAGAGGGAGCGATGCTTCCGGAGAAGCTTTCACTCTTTGCATCGGCAAATGAGCATGCCTTTCTCCGGGCGGAGGGGATCCTTTCCGGCTCCTCCGGGGGTGTGGGGGAGCTTCCCGGAAGCCCGGCGGAGCTCTTTTCCTCGGAAAATGGGGAGAAGCTTTTCGCCGGAATCCTGTGGGGAATCCGGATTTTCGAACGGGCCGGGAGCCGCTCGGCTTCTGTCCTTATCCTGAGCCGGAGCCGGGAATTAGACTGCCTCCCTCAAAATCGCTTTTTTCAGGAGGGGGAGCTTCCTCTTTCGGAGCTTTTAAGAGAGCTTCTCCCGGAGGAGGAGCTTCCGCCCCGTGTTCCCGCGGGAGATATCCGGGGCATCCTTCTTCAGTACCGGGAGACGGACTGGGAGCTTTTAAAGAGAGTGTTTTCCCGAATGGATGCGCTGCTCCTTCCGGAGTATGGGGGCGGAAAGGCGTGCTTTCACATCCTTTCCGCCGGGGAAGAAGGGGAAGGGCGGGAGCTGTCTTTTTTACCGGGATCCGAGGAGCTTTCGCGATTCTCTTCCTCTTTGTCCTTTTCGGAGGGATTCCGCTTTCCGGAGCGCCCCGCTTTCGCCGGGGCCTTCGAGGAGGCTGTCCTCCGGGGTGGATTTGGGGACGGCTTTTCCAAAGCCCGCGCTGTCTCCGGAAGAGGGCTTTCTTCCCTCGCGGAAGCAGGCTTTTTCGGGCTCGGGCCTTTCTTTTCCCCGGAGGAGGATGCTTTCTCTCGGACTTTCTTTCCCCCGAGGGGGGATGCTTTCTCCCGGACTCTCTTTTTCCCCGGAGGGGATATTGATCCGGAGGGATCCTTTTTCCCGGACCTGGGAGGAGCAGTCTGGGAAGAGAGGGGAGATTTTCCGGGGCAGACCCCTGCTTTTCTTTTCCTCTCCTCCCGTGAGAGTGCCCGCTTGGGGGAGCGCCTTTTCTTTCGGGGAGGACGCTTCTTCATCGGAGAGGTCCGGGCGGAGCTCTCGGGAGGGAGCCTGATCTTCCGCTATGGCCTGTACCCGGAGAGGATGAGGATTCGGGAGCGCTTTAACGAAGGGATCGCCGGGCTCTCTCTTTGCGGGAAGGTGCTTCGGGCGGAGGAGGAGAGCCTCGCTCTCTCCTTCCCGGAGGACGCGGGAAGGGGAGGAGAGAAGCTCTATCCCTGGATGCCGATCAGCGGGAATGTGATGTACTGCATGCCGGAGATCGGCGCCGGAGTCCGGCTTTTCTTCGGGGACAGGAATGAGCGGGAGAAATGCTTTGCGCTGGACTGCTGCCATGCGGAGGGAGCCGATGGGGCGGGGGAGATCGGCCTTCGGACGCAGAGCGGACAGCATTTTCTTTTAAAGGGAGGAGGGACAGAGCTTCTCTCCGAGGACCGTCTTCTCCTTGCGGATTCCGGTCTTTCCGGGAGGAGCGGGCAGGGGATTCACCTCAGCGCGGGCCGAAGAGCTCTCGTTTATGGGAAGGAAATCCGCATCCGCTCGGAAAGGGATGTGGATTTTCAGAAGCTTTGATAGGAGAGCGCGATGTATTATGATGAGGAAATCATTCTCCGAAGGCAGCTTAAAAGAAGAGATGTACTGGGGAATCTGGAAGAGGGGCTTTATATCCGGGGGGAGCTTTGCCGCTTTCAGAGAAAGAAAGTCCTGCTCGGAGCGTTTCGGATCGCCATGCCGGAGAGCTTTATCAGGATGCCGGAGGAGCTTTCCGGGGAGAGATATCTTTTGTCTTCGAGACCGGAGGAGATCTATATGAGCAGAGATACGATGGCAAACCTCGCCTTTTCCCGTCTGGGGAGGGATGCGGGAGGGGATGCGGCTCTCGCGATGGCGGCGGTGCGGGAGCTTCTCCTCAAATGGAATGGAGGATATGAGCTTCTCTTTGAGAGGAGCGGGGAAGCACTTCCCGGGGGAGGGGCGCTGCTTGCGCTCAGAAGCCCCGGACTGGAGGAGGACTGCTTTCACCTCGGCGCGCTCCTCTCCGCCGGAGGACAGCTCCTGCATGCCTCCTTTAACTGTCCCTACCGGGAGAGAGAGGAATGGGAGAGGGCAGCCCTTATGATTTTTGAAAGTCTGGAGGGAGGGGAGATCTGTGGGAACGAGACTTAAAATCCGGGAGGGGAAGCTTTCCTTCCAATGCGGTGCTCTGCGGCTTCTCTCCGAAGAAGGAGAGAAGCTGAGAGAGGAAGAGGGGGAGAGCAGGCAGCCTTTTAGGAGGAAGCTGCCCCTTCACATTCTTTGGAAGCGGGCATTCTCTTCGATTCCGGAACTTCCGAAGAGGGAAGGAGAGCAGCTTCATAAGGAAGGAGAGCGTCTTCGTAAGGAAGGAGAGTGTCTTCCGAAGACAGAAGAGGCGGAGAGCTCGAATGAGAGCATCCGAAGGAAAATCCTTCTTCGAATGCTCGGCAGCATTCCGCTCTCCTCCGGGAATATGCAGAGCCTCTCCTCCTATGACTTTGAGAAAAGAAGGATGCGAAGAAGATAGCCAAGGCGGCGGGCGGGGAAGGCCGCCGGGATATGGGAAAGGAGAAAGGATGATGGAACTGATCCGCGCTCAGGAGGATCTGTACCGCTGTGAGGAGCTCTCCTATGGGGCCTACCGCGCCTATTGCCTTTACTTTACGGGAGAAGGGATGCGAAGCGGCGCGGGAAATCCGGCGCGGGAAGGGCTTTTGGCCTACCGCGCGGAGCAATCCATACGGAGAAAGGGCTTTCCTTCCGGGGAGCCGAAGCTTCAAAAGAAAGCAAAAACGCAGAATCCGAAAACAGGGAACAGAGAAGCCTGAATCAGGAAAATACAGGGCGAATCCGTGTCCCGGAGCCCGGTTTCGCCGCCTTGCTGCGGCGGGACCTTTTTTACTTTCTCAGAAAGAAAAAAGAAAAACGTCAGATTCCCCGCCCCGCACTGCCCTAGGACTCCGCGGGAATATATGCTATGATGCCAGTGTTATGAACTCCCTTTGCCGCACTGCGCGTGCAGGAGAGGGTCGGAGGGACTTTATGACACGGAAAAAGATAATATGCTTTGCAATACGGCAAAGAAAGCCAGAAAGGAGAAAAAGATGGATCTCACTTCTCTTGGGATTTCATCCCCGGCGCCTGTACCGGCCTATAAGGACAGCGTCTATGATCTCGTCTCTGAGGTCGCCTATCTCATCGGAGTACCGAAACGGATCTTTGAAAATGATTTCGAATCTCCGCAGCTATCCGTCTATGAGCGGCTGGAGCTCGACAAATCGGCGAGAATTATCCGGAATCTATGCATTTTGCGGACCTCCATCGAGAGAAATTTTAAAAAGATCAATGATCTCATGCGAATGGAATATAAGGGACTCTACTCCATACCGGAGTACATCTATCCCGAATGCCTGAAACAGCTCGGCGAGGACGGCGTAGACTTCATCAAGCGTTCCAGCACCAAGCTCTGTCATCACGTAATCGAGATCAACCGCATCATTTCTCAGAGAATTCATAATTGTAAAAATATTTTTCCGGTCTGGATCAAGTGGGACTATATTAAAGAGCTTTTCCTCATGCCAAACGGCCTGACAGAGGCCGGGACAAAGACAGCTGCGGATATCTACTACGCAAATCTTCCCTTCTATCCCTATCAGATGTATATCAACTGGCCCCCGAAGGATGAGGGCAATATTCTCTATAACGACAAAAAATTTGCGACTCTTCTCTACAGCTGGCATAATGACCGCTTTATGGAGGGCAGCAAGGTCTCCGACGCGGGAGCCTACATTAAAAATAGCATTTACGATTTTATCAATGAAAATGAGAATACGGTGCTCGTGGTAGACTGTGAGAATTCGGATCCCTATAAGTTCTGTGCGGCACTCCGGAATCTGGACCGGGAAATCATAAAGAAGATTTCCCGGATCATCCTTTTTGACGATGTGCACACGACGGATACCTGGAGCATTCTGGAGAGCTATATCCGGATTCCCGTGGAGTATCTCCTCATAGAAAGAATCAAGCAGGACAAGTCCCTGGTGGATATCCGCCTTACGACCAGAGTCTGCAAGGAGCACTGGCAGAATCAGGTCAATGCCTTCGTCCTCGTCTCCAGCGATTCCGACTACTGGGGCTTGATTTCCGCGCTCCCGGAGGCGGATTTCCTCGTTATGATCGAGCACACAAAGTGCGGGCCGGATATGAAGAGCGCCCTCGAGGAGAGGGGAATTTTCTATTGCTACCTGGACGATTTTTATACGGGAAACAGCGAGGATATCAAGAGGGACGCGATTCTCCGGGAAATGAAGCGCTGGGCCGACGACAGATTCCACTTTAATATCAATGAAATGCTGGACAGCGCGCTCTACCAGACGAGGATCAATTTGAGTGAAGAGGAGAGGCGCTACTTCACAGAGCGCTATTTGAAGACCATGACGCTGAATATCGATGAGGAAGGCGAGCTAAGCCTCGGATTCAAGTCCCGCTAGTCCTCTCTTTCTCTCCCTTCCCCAAGGATTTGGCGCTTCCGGATCGGAGCGCCGCTTCCCCTCCGTTTATCGAAGACGGAGAAGGCTTTGCTCTTTTAGGAGCGGGGAGCGCCGCGGGCGCAGCCTGCTTCCGATGGGAAAAGGGCAGGGCTATTTGACGTTTTCTATAGTATGAGAGAAATTTATATGTTATGATGGGGGATGTGTTATAAGATCTGCAATCTTATGCATGAGAGAGCTTCTGAAAAAGAGGAGGAAAATGGATGGGACTTATCAGAGTGGCCGCTGATACGCTGAATGGAGTCTTGGCGGATCAGTGGAGGGAGTATTTCTATTGTGATTCACTTCCCAATGGCGTGCTTGTGAGGAAGGGGAGCAAGCATCAGTCAAAGCGGAGCTCCAATACCAAGGGGAGTGAAAATATTATTTCGAACGGCTCTGTCATCGCGGTTCAGGAAGGTCAGTGTATGATCATCGTGGAGCAGGGCGCGATCGTCGAGGTCTCCGCGGAGCCGGGTGCCTTTCTCTTCGACAGCTCCACGGAGCCGACGATCTTCTACGGGGGACTCGGCGCGGGACTCATGGACAGCTTCAAGCTCTTCGTAAAGCGTTTCACCTTTGGAGGAGATACCGCAAATGACCAAAGAGTCTATTTCTTCAATACAAAGGAGATCCCGGGAAACCGCTTTGGAAGCTCGAATCCGATTCCATTCCGTGCGGTGAATAATGCCATCGGTCTGGATATAACGATCGCGCTTCGCTGCCACGGCGAATACTCCATCGTTCTCACGGACCCGATTCTTTTCTATAAGAACGTATCCGGCAATGTGGAGGAGGAGTATACCATCGATGAGCTGCTGAGTTCCCAGATGAAGTCGGAGTTTGTCACGGCTCTGGCTCCCGCCCTCGGGAAGCTCTCCGACATGGGGATCCGCTACCATCAGATCACAAACCATACCCAGGAGCTCGCAGATGCCCTGAACCAGATTCTCTCCGAGAAGTGGAAGAAGATCCGGGGAATCGAGATCCGTTCCGTGGGAATCGAGGCCACGGCTCCGCCTGAAGATGCGAAGATGATCCAGGATATGGAGAGGACCGCGGTCTTCCAGAACGCGAGGATGGCGGGAGCGGGAATCGCCAGCGCGCAGATGGATGCCATGAGAGATGCGGCGAAGAACAAGGCAGCCGGCCCGATGATGGCTTTCGCCGGGATGAACATGGCTCAGAATGCCGGGGGAATGAACGCAAAGGATCTCTTCAGCATGGCTTCTAAGGAAGAGAGCGAAAAAGCCGGAGCCAGAGCCGCTGCTTCTTCTGCGGGCTGGAGCTGTGACTGCGGTCAGAGCGGAAATACCGGGAAGTTCTGCTCCAACTGCGGAAAGCCCCGCCCGGAGGAAAACGGCTGGAGCTGTGAATGCGGCCAGAGCGGAAATACCGGAAAATTCTGTTCCAACTGCGGAAAGCCCCGTCCTCTCGCACAGAGCAGCATTAAGTGCGCTCAGTGCGGCTGGGAGGCAAAGGACCTGGAAAATCCGCCGAAGTTCTGTCCGAACTGCGGCTCCCCGATCGGCGGAGAAAAACAGCAGTAGAAAGGCATGCTTCTGCCGGGGAATTGCATTCCGGTCTTTTGCCCGAGCCGCCTTTTCCCCGGTGCTTCACGCTCATAGCTCTTCCTTCGTCGAGGATCCAAATGCTTTTGCGTATCGCATTTGCCTTTTTGACGGAGACTGATACAAGTAGACTGACTTGTGGCTTCCGGCCCATGGGGCAGAGGAGGCAGAAAGGGATGGAGGAATTATCTATGAATTACAGCTTTTTATTTAAGATGCTCGCCGGGTATTTTGCGGTTCTGATTATCATCCTGCTCATCGGTATCGTGATCTGGGGGCTCGGAGCCTATGGGCTCTACTGCCTTGCAAAGAACAACGGGGAGCAGGAGAAGGCGCCGATCGCTTTCATTCCCGCCGTGAACCAGGCCCTCATCGGGATTTTCGTCGGGGACATGAAGATTTTCGGATTTGAGTTAAAGGGGATGCACGTCGCGGTCCTCCTCGTCGTTCTGCCGCTTCTCACCCTGGTGCAGGGGATCGGCTGGATCGCCTGGATTCTGTGCCTGATCCTGAACTTCTATGTCTACCGGAGGTTCTACCGCATGTTCGGCGTCGTGGATCCGATCCCTCTTACTATCTTTTCCGTCATCTTCGCCGTGGTGCTTCCGATCTACCTCTTCCTCCACAGAGACGCGCGCTTTCAGCCCGTAGTAGAGGAGAACTGAGACGGCGGGGCTGATAGAGCAGCTTCAGAACGAGAGCTTTAAGCGGCTTTGGAGCGGAATTCTGATCCTGCTCCTGGAATTTTCGGGGAAGCTCGTCCTATCCGCTTTGATCTTTTTGATCGGACGCATCCTGGTCCGGAAGCTCACCCGCATATTTGAGACCGCCGGGGCGCTGAACCGCATGGATTCCACGCTCCGGAGCTTCCTCGGGAATCTGATCTCTCTGCTCCTCTATCTGATTCTCGGGATCACCATCATCGGCATCCTGGGGGTGCCGCTCGCCTCCGTCATCACTGTTCTCGCCAGTGCCGGCATCGCCGTGGGACTGGCCCTTCAGGGGGCGCTCGGAAATCTCGCGGGAGGGCTGATGCTTCTCCTGAACCGCCCGTTCAATGTAGGGGATTATATCTCTACGGCGGGCACGGAGGGGATCGTCCGCTCCATCCGTCTCTTTTATACGGTGCTCGTCACACTGGACAACAGGCGGATCATGATCCCAAACGGAGTTCTGATGAACAGTAATGTGGTGAATTTCAGCGCGGAGCCCAGGCGCAGAGTGGACCTTGTCTTTCAGTGCGGAAGAGGAGAGGAGAGCCGCAGACTGAAGGAGCTCCTTCGGGAGGAGTGCATGAAGGAGGAGAAGGTGCTCAGAGAGCCGGAGCCCTTTTTCGGACTCACGGATCTCGACCTTTACAGTATGGAGTTTTCCGCCAGAGTCTGGGTGAGGAATTCGGATTTTCGCGCTGTGCACGACAGCCTGATCGAGCGGATCACGGATCGCATGACGGAGGAGGGAGTCTCTCAGCCCTCTGTCAGGGTCATGGCCTCGTCGGATGGGCAGGCAAGTATCTCCCGCTGAGCCCTTGGGGGCGGATCGGAAAATTAGGAGGGGAAGGATGAGATTAAAGGAGAGGGAGGAGCTGGAGCAGGGGCTTCTCGCCGGAAATGAAAGGATCGAGGAAGCCATCGCGGACTTTTCGAAGAACAGGAAGCCGGAGCTTGCGGCGAAGGTCTTCGAGGCGATTTCCGCCCAGATGAAGGACGGGAAGGAGCTTTTTCTCGCTTCCTCCGAAAAACCGGGCCGGGAGAAGCCGGAGCTTCGGATGCTGAAGCTGGAGAACGGGCAGAGCTACGCGCTCGCCTTTACGAAGCGCTCCGAGAGCCGGAGGGGGAGCGCGGAAAAGGACGCAGAACCTCAGCTTCTCTCTCTCCGCTATATCCTGAACCTTGTGCTTGAGAATAAGACGCTCGCGGGGCTGGCGCTCAATCCCTTTTCAGAGAACAGCTTTCTACTTGTGAGAGAGGCGATCGAGGCGATCTTTAACCAGGAGCGGATGGAGAAGATGGAGCAGCTTCTCTCTGAGGAAAATCAGGAGATCGAGGAGGCGATTCAGAAGTTCTATCAGGGACAGGAGAGCCTTCCCGAAGAGAAGGAGGCGGCGGAAAGCATCCGGAGGGCCTTGCTTCAGAATGTCCTGGACAGCCTTCTCCGTTCCCTTTCCAGAAAGGCTCAGGTCCTGGTCGCCGTCCTCCGCCCTTCGGAGGGGGAGGAGGAGAATGAGGACGGGAGCAGGACCCTGACTTTGAATCATCTCCGGACCGGCGATGGGCAGGATGTTCTCGCGATATTTACCAGCGGAGAGGAGATCCGGAGGGAAGGACAGAATACGCAGGCGGTGCTGATGCCGCTCTCCGATATCATGAACAGTGCCCTTCAGATCGCAAAGAGCGGGAAGCTCGACGGAATCGCCATGAATGCCTTCGGAAGGTCCTTCCTCCTGAATATGCAGCTCATTGAGTGGCTTCTCGGGGAGAGCCAGAGGAGAGCGCTTCTCGCAGGGAGGAAGCTGGAGAACCGGGAGAGGGGGCTCGGAGCCATCTACGGAGCCCTGCTCGGGGGATCTCTCCTCCTCGCAAACGGCGGGACTGCCCCTTCGGAAGGGGAGATCGGAGAATTAAAGAGAGTGAGCGCAGGGGGGAGCCTGCTCCTTGCGGAGCTGGAGAGCCTCTATGAAAAGCGGAAGCTCGACTACGCGGATATCATGGACCGTTTCTATGAATGGGGGATGCACGGCAAATACACTCTGACAGAGGACGGCTCTGAGACGGAGCCTGCCTATACGCAGGCGATCATGAGGAATGCGCGCGGCGTGGAGCCCGTTCGCTGCGGAGAGAGCGGAGAAAAGGGGGATGGAAATGAGTCCCTCGCCCGCATCCTTCCCTTCTCCCTCCTGCTCTGCAGTCCTCAGCACCTCTTTACGGAAAATGACAGGAGGATGCTGCATGACGCCTCTTCTCTCACAAACGCCTCCCCGAAGGCGGAGCTCGCCTGTGAGCTCTACTCTCTTATGATCCGGAACATCCTCGGGAAAAACGGCGGGGAAAGTCTGGAGGAGCAGTTGGAAGCCGCGGTGCGGGACGCAGCCCTCTTCTATTTCTTCGAGGAGGAGGAAGGACTTTCGGAGAGGGAAAAGAGGGAGAACGAGGAGGCCATGGATGCCCACAGGGAGGATGTCCCCGGCTATGACAGGCTGCGGGGTGCGTTTCCGGCTTTCTCGGCTCTCCTCTCAATATCAGAGCTTCGCTCCCTGCCGGAGCAGGAGCTTCCGAAGGGAAGGGATGCGGCGGAGAGCCTGATTCTCTCTGTCTGGGCGCTTTTAAACAGCGGGACCTATCTGGAGACTCTTTCGAAGCTTCCCGCCGGGGAGGGGGGAGCGGCCCTCGCCACCATTGCGGGGGGACTCGCGGGCTGCTGCTTTGGCTTAAGCCGCCTCCCCGAGCAGGGGCGGCTGCAGATCCAGCTCACGGCAGACGGAAAGGGACTTCTCGGAGGCTTTGTCCGGAACTGGCTCGGCGCCTAGGGAAGGATTTTGAGCGGCACATGAGGTTTATGTGCCGCTCAAAATCTTTTCCGGCGCTTTTTTGCTTCCTGCCTTTTTCGGCGGAGGGCGCTCTCGCTCCGAGGAATCTTTTTCAGATTTTTATTGACGAATCCCCTTTTTCAGGTTATTCTAGCGGATAAGAGACGCGGGAATAAGACATGGATGGACAAGTCTTTATAAAGAAGAACTGCCGCTGCGTCTTTCGGAAAAGGAGGGGAATTATGAGTGAGAAAAAGAAGAACAGCGGAGCGCTTCTCGGCGCGGCATTTCTGATGGCTACTTCGGCGATCGGCCCGGGCTTTCTGACCCAGACCGCCAAATTTACCGGCGATTTTCATGCGAGCTTCGGCTTTGTCATCCTCTCATCGGTCCTGCTTGCGGCGATCGCCCAGATTAACATCTGGAGAGTGCTTTGCATCAGCGGACTCAGAGGACAGGACATCGCAAACAGGCTTCTGCCGGGCCTTGGCTACTTCGTCTCCTTTCTGATCGTTCTGGGAGGGCTTGTCTTTAATATCGGGAATGTGGGGGGAGGCGCGCTGGGCTTTCAGACCCTGCTCGGCATCCCGACGGGGATCGGCTACTTTCTGGCCGGAGGGGTCGCGATCCTTGTCTTTCTCTCGAAGGACGCCAAGGGCATCATGGACCGCCTTGTGAAGCTCCTCGGCGCTCTGATGATCCTGGTCATCCTGATCGTGATCTTTGTGGTGAAGCCCCCGGTCGGGGAAGCGGCGAAGAACAGCCTCTTCCCGGAGAAGGGCTATGCGGTGCTCTTTCCCGCGATTCTCACTCTGCTCGGCGGCACCGTGGGGGGCTACATCACCTTTTCCGGCGCGCACCGTCTCATTGACGCCGGCATCACGGGCAGGGAAAAGCTCGCGGAGATCGACAGAAGCTCCATCCTCGGACTCTTTGTCGCGGCGCTTGTGAGGATTCTTCTTTTCCTCGCGGTTCTCGGTGTCGTGGCGAGAGGAGTCAGCCTTGATGCGAAGAATCCGGCGGCGGATGCCTTCCTCCAGGGGGCGGGGCAGCTCGGCTACCGCTTTGCAGGCCTCGTGCTTCTCTGCGCCGCGATCACCTCGATCATCGGAGCAGCCTATACCTCGGTCTCCTTCCTGAAGACCTTCCACAGTGCGATCGCGGAGCGCGAAAATCTCTTCATTATCGGCTTCATCGCTTTCTCCACCATTGTCATGGCGATTATGGGGAATCCGGCGGTGCTGCTCGTCATCGCGGGCTCTCTGAACGGCCTGATTCTTCCGATTACGCTGGGGATCAGTCTCGTCGCCTCGGGGAAGAAGTCCATCATGGGGGAGGATTACAGGCATCCGCTCTGGCTTCTCCTGATCGGCATCCTGGTGGTTCTCCTGACCGCCTATGTCGGACTTCAGTCCCTGTCAAAGCTCTCCGCGCTCTTTTAGGGCAGGGTGGCAGACTCGGAGCGTCCCTGACCACTTCTCGAAGAGCTGCCGCCTTTTCTGCCGTTTGTCGGCCCGTCTCAGGACGCTCTCGCTCCGACTGCCGCGGCCAGCGGCGCGTAAACGATCTTGAGAGACCAGATCGCTAAGCGCCGGGGCGGCAGACGGCCTGAGCCCAGGCGGACAAAGCGGCAGGCCGGCGGGCATTTATGAGAGCTCCTCCCGGAGGGAGGTCAGCAGAAGCCACCCGGGCGAAGCCGAGTCTCTGAGTTGCGGATGCAGCGAAGAAAGAGCGTAGAAGTCTGCCATCAGGCAGACTCGGAGCG
>ERZ772772.178-NODE-178-length-39257-cov-24.506479_pt1 | contig 39257 bp, 36 predicted proteins | sample MGYA00511484_ERZ772772 | MGnify/ENA primary metagenome ERZ772772 (study PRJEB29015, sample SAMEA2737913) | human oral metagenome | biome: human oral; feature: human-associated habitat; material: dental | place: China | collected 2088 ... | reverse complement strand
TTTGATATTCGCTGAGTTTCATAAAAGGAGGAATCTGTTCGATGGCACAAGTCACATACTACGGCACAGGCCGCCGCAAGACTTCAGTCGCTCGTGTTCGTCTCGTTCCCGGCGACGGCAAGGTTACAATCAACGGCCGTGAAATGGCAGAGTACTTTGGACTCAAGACGCTCGAATTGATCGTTCGTCAGCCCCTCAATCTGACCGAAACGGTTGATAAATACGATGTTATTGCCAATGTATCCGGCGGCGGTGCATCCGGTCAGGCCGGTGCAATTCGCCACGGCATTACCCGCGCGCTGATGGAGATGGATGCGGAGCTTCGTCCTGCTCTCAAGAAAGCAGGCTTCGTCACACGCGATCCGCGCGAGAAGGAACGTCGTAAGTACGGTCTCAAAAAGGCACGTAAGGCTTCTCAGTTCTCGAAGCGTTAATATTAATATTTACGCATATAAAATCCCTTCTTCTTACGAAGAAGGGATTTTTATTTGACATTTCTCCCTCTTTAACATATTATATTGATATAAAAGATATGTTTTATGAAAAGAGGATGTTTTATGAAAATCTCTGCAAAGGGGCGCTATGGACTGGCTGCTATGATTGTTCTTGCACGCAGCTATGAATCCTCCTCCCCTGTTACCATCATCAGTATCTCAGAACACCTTGGAATCTCTAAAATATATTTAGAGCAGGTGTTTTCTCTATTGAAGCGCAGCAAACTTGTCAACTCGATCAAAGGCTCTCAGGGCGGCTATCAGCTTTCTCGGCATCCACGCGAGATTACAGCTTACGAGATCCTATCCTCGATCGAAATTTCCCTGATCGAAAAGACTGGAACGGTCTCCGAGAAAATGGATCAGCTCAATCATGTTCTCGCTCGGGAACTCTTTGACCAGCTTGATAAAAATATCTTTGAGACGTTGAACGCCATTACCCTAGAAAGGCTTCTTACTGCACTCATTCACGAAGAAAGCAGCGAAACACTGATGTACTTTATCTAAATTTATAGGACGTTCGTGCAAATAAAGAGAAGCAGACCTATGCATCCGCCGACAAGAGATCCATTGATCCGAATCCAAAGCAAATCCTGCTCCACCTTATCGTAAATCAGATGATTGAGTTCTTCATCTGTAAGCCGCGACAGCACATTACCGACAACAACGCCAACCAGCGTCTGGGCATGGAGCGCAGAACGTGCCAGCAGATCGTACAATACCTTCGCTATAATCTTCTGGAGTTCCTGTCGGGACTGAACCAGTGAAAGCATATGCTGGTATTCGACATGGAGAATATTGCGCAGCTGCAGATAAAACGCAGGCATATGCTCTTCGATCGGATCTACTTCACGGCTCAAATCCATCTGGAAGTGTTTTCGAACCCCTTGGAAGAGACGTGCAAGAGTCTCGTCGATTGGGAGTTCCTGAGCAAGTTTTTCCTGCAGCTCACCGATCAGATGAATCACCTCTTCATCTCTGCGAAGGTCTGACAAACAGTCATGGATAAGTGCAAGGGCATTATTCTGCAAAGAGGAGTTCTCTCTTCCGAGTTCTTTCAGCACATTGCATGTATGACGCTGAATCAGTTCAGCCCCCTCATCCAGATTGACCGTATTTGTTGCTTCAAGGAGATGTGAAAAAAAACCATCACCAATTTTCTCATATTCCAACTGTGCAAGCGCATCTCGAATCGAGGTCCTTGTTTCCTCTGTTGACACTTCGCTTACAAGAAGAGAAGAAATACGCATAAGAGCTCTTTTGTTCCAGCCATTTGAACCTGCGAGCAAAGCAAATCGATGCATAAGTTCTAAGGGATTTTCTCTCAGCAGAAGGGCCTTCAGACGCATGGACAGGTAAGCAATCATCTTTTTATTATTTTTACGAAGAAAAGACGCCCGAATAAAATGCAGGACCATTCCCGTCAGCTGCTCTTCCGTTTCCTTCCGCTGCAGATATTCCTGGAGCATAGGAATTAAATGGATTTTTTCCATATGGCGAAATATCTTACGCCGGGAAAAGAACTCTTTTTGCACCATAATAACAATTGATTGAATGAAACTGTCCCGCCGCCGCGGTAAAATCGCTGTATGATACGGAAATCCCAGCGGCTTACGAAAGAGCGCAGTGACAGCAAACCAGTCCGCAGCTCCTCCGACAAGAGCGGCTTCGCTGACAGTCAGCAGGCCATCGGCCCAAAGGGCATTTGGAAACTGCAAGTGCAGATATAAAGAAGCAAGAAATGCAAGGAAGGAACCTGCAAGAGCCGCATCTGCCTTATTGACTCCAGTCATATCCCCCACATCCTTTCTGCCATCGTCACTGCAACTGACAGAAGCATGCCGACGAGTGCACCGACGATTGCCCCATTGATCCGAATCATCTGCAGATCTGTTCGCACCTTTCGCTCGATAAAAGAAACGAGTTCATCATCCGATTTTTGATTCAGATAATCACGGATAAATGCGGCTATCATATCGTGATGCTTTTCTACTTCTCCGGCAGCCAAATTTTTCATCCATCGATCTGCACGACTTCTCCAGCCATCCGAATGAATAAACAGATCAATTTTTTCATTCAAAATCTCTCTGACGTAGGGAACCCAAAAGGGATGATTGTTCTTCACGCGCTGTTCAACAAAGTCTGCCAGAATACTTTCTATGTCAATCTCCTTGATGAGGTAGATTTTATAACGATGAAACGCTTCATACAAGGACGCATCTTTCTGCATGGAGGCAAAAAAAGAAGAAAGTGCCCGGACACCATCTATATGGCGCTGATCCGAGGGGTTCATGGCAGACTGCAGGATCTCTTCCAAGCGCGTTGTCATCCATCTTCCAATCATCTCATCATCAAAAAAGGATAAAACAAAAGCACGCACCATACCGTCGCCTTCATACTCCTTCCGTATGGAGGCGATATTCTCATGGAGCATGTCTTGAAATATCTGTGTATGGACCAATGCAAGCCCCATACGGATCAGCATATTGAAAATGCGGTCTGTATGGGGTTCTTCTCTCAGAACATCGAAGAGTTCAGCAAAGCTGTCCTCCAGCGGCAGTGCATGAAGTGCCTGCATGACATAGGGGCTCAGTTCTTTCGAGATACGCCGGCTGTCAATGTCGGCCGCAACATGTCGAAGGATATCGACAGCCGCCTCAACCAGCCTTTCACGCCCACCCCGGTGTTCTAAATACTCTGCAAGAAGTGCGCCTATGTTTTCACGCTCGACAACATCCATGATGTTCTCTTTGCTAAGCAAATCATCCGATGAAAATTTTACAAGCGACTCCATAATGCGTGCTCGATTGCGGCGAAGTATATCTGTTCGATGTGATATGCCGAGTGGGCGTCCAAAAATTGCCTTCACTGCAAACCAATCTGCCAGTCCGCCCACTGTTGCAGCTAAAAAGCCGTGATGAACCACGCCTGCAAAGAGAGAGTCCCCGCCTTTTCCAGCCGTCACGGCCGCACCGATCACACTGAGTGCAAGAGCCAGATTCGCTTGATTTTCTTTCTGCAATAGAATCGCCTCACATCGTGTCTACGATTTTTTTAAGATAGGCTTGAAAAGGACCTCCGAGATCCGGGCGCCGAAGAGCAAACTCAACCGTTGCTTCCAAGAAGCCAAGCTTATCTCCTAAATCATATCGCTTTCCCTCAAAATCATAAGCATAGACAGCCTCGCGCTGTGCAAGTACTTTGAGCGCATCCGTCAGCTGGATTTCCCCGCCCTTCCCCGGCTTTGTCTCACCAAGGATGGAAAAAATCTCCGGCCGTATGATATAACGGCCAAGTACGGCCATACGACTGGGGGCCTCCTCAAGAGACGGCTTCTCCACCATGTCGGAAACACGCATCAGGCGGCGGTTTTCAAGGGTTTCTCCCCCAACAATACCATAGGAAGATACCTGCTCATCCAATACGATCTGACAGCCAAGGACAGATCCCCCCGTCTCTTCATAGATGTCGATCAGCTGCCGCAGCGCGGAACGCTCCGGATGATAGACAACGTCATCACCCAGAAGGACAGCAAAAGGCTCGTCGCCGACAAAACTCCGCGCACATAGAATTGCATCGCCAAGACCACGCATATATTTCTGGCGTACATAGTGAACATTTACATCCGTTGTTTCCCGCACGACATCAAGGAGGTCCTGCTTCCCCTTTCGTGCAAGTTCATGTTCCAATGCCGGTGCTGAATCAAAGTGATCTTCAATGGCACGCTTTCCATGCCCGCTGATAATCAAAATATCTTCAATTCCGCTTTCCAGAGCCTCCTCAACGATGTATTGGATGGTCGGTTTATCCACAATGGGCAGCATTTCCTTCGGAGTCGCCTTAGTCGCGGGCAGAAACCGCGTTCCGTATCCCGCTGCCGGAATGACCGCTTTCCGTATGCCGTGTTTTTTCTCCATGATCACATACACCCCATCCGTTATGTAAATAGAGCGCGAGGTACAGAGACCTCGCGCTTTTCACTTTATACAAGCTCATAGGCACAGCGTATCACACGCTCACATCCGCACACACCTATTTTCCTTGTCCCAGAATAGGAGCATACATCAAGAGCCTTTAATATGTCTCTGCAATCGTTTTGATGAGAAGGGCTTCCTGCTGGCGTGGGAGGCCGCTCCGATGGAGTGCACGCCCAAAACCAATAAGGAAGTCGATCTTCTGCAGGCGTGTAAGTGAGGTGTTCTCACGCAAAACCTTCGTAATCGCACGCATGCCCGCAACAGTCGGATCACGCCGCAACTGAACCTCCATAGCAAGCTGTCCGGCAAGAATATGGCGACGCACTTCATCCGAAATACCGGCAAGATCATTATCTGATCCCTGTACAGTGTAGTTTGGTGAAAAATCCGGGACACCATCAGGGCGAATCGAGTGTTCAGCAACGGGCGCAGCATCTTTAAAAGAGGAAGGAGCAAGACGCTGGGACGGATTTTCCTCCAAGGCATTGAAGCGTTCCGGCCGTTTCGGCGGAGCCGCAGTATCTGCAGGGGGAGTCAGAGAAAAGTTCTCATGCGGCATCTGCGGATACCGCTGCCGCACCGGTCGTTGTTCGCCTCTCTCCTCAGTTGAAGCACTGACAGGCTGTACAGCGGATGTCTGCACTGCCTTGGGCGGAACCTTCTCTGCTGGCACAAGCGGCTGAACAGGCGGTTCTGTCGGACGAACCAGAGGCTGCTCCTGGGAGCGAACGATCTGCCGGACGGGGTCCTGCGCAGGGGGCTCCCTCCGCATATTCACCTCTCCAACCAGTTCTTGCGCAGGACGCCCCTCTTTTACTGCCAGCTTTTCCTCACGTTTTACATCTTCAGCTGTTATGATGACAGGCTTGGCCTTCTGTGAAGCAAGCGTGAATGCAGGCTGTTCATTGCGTGCCGCAATGCGCGTGTCAACACTTTCCCAGCGAAGTCTTGCAGGCTGCGGAGCGGCCTTTCCGGGAGAAGCCGGCTGCTGTACCTGCTTCTCCGAAACAACACCTTTCTTTTGAGAAGAGATCGATGCTTCATAACGATCCTGTACCACGCTCTCTTCCATTTCATGGTTTTTCCCTCGGTCAGCAGCAGCACGGCTCGAATGTGATAGGTTCTTAGTCTCTGATGCTCCTGGCGTAGCCGCAAATGCGGTACTTGAAGAGAGTGCAAGAAGCACCGCTGCTGTGAGCATTGTTTTCTTGGATGACATATTCATAGAAATCTTCTCCTTACATTTCTTTCTTCTCTACGATTGAAAACAATCTCTCACTGCATGGCGTGCAGTGTACGCGCCCCCTCTATAAAGGCGGAGAGAGAGTCGGAGCGAAGTTCCGGATTATCGATGAGCTCAAGCCCGTAGCGCTTCCCATTTTCGCCGCGGAAAAACAAAAGTGCCATTTGGCTGTCCGCCGACGCTGTCGCATCGACAACACCATCGCCATCCTCATCAATTTCAACTTCCTTTGCGGTCGTGGCAAAGATGGCCTTATTGCTGTCGGATAAATTGACCAGCATAATCCCTTCATATCCATTGCTGCCCATAATCCCGCCAAGAAGCTTGACCGCCTCTTCCGGATTGATTTTGTTAAGATCGGGTACTGCACTATCTGAGAAAGCATTTACGAGAACAACCCAAGCATATTTGATGTGATACTCCTCATTCTCAAAGATCAGGACTTCTCCCTCTCGATTTTCAAACAATGCACTTGCAGGAATAACACCGACAGGCTGTTTGGGACACATGATGCGGTACCCGTATGCGGCACTCTCATAGGTATAGGGAAGTTTGACCGATGAAACGGTCTTTGCAGCTTCCTGTACAGCCGATCCCTTTTCAGCAGCCGGAGCGGCATATGCTGCTCCGCACAAAAGTGTAACGGCACTTAATAAAGCGGCAATTTTTTTATAACTCTTCATCTGTTTTTACTCCTTATCATATCTCGTATCATCTCGAGTGCTTTTCGGACCGACGCAAACTTATTTTCGCTACGCGATCCATCGAATTGATTCTTTACAACCATGGTATTCACTCCAGATGATACTGCAATGTACACAAGACCAACCGGTTTCTCGGCAGATCCCCCACCGGGACCCGCAATTCCGGTAACCGCGGCCCCTATATCTGTTTGAATCAGTCTTCTCACTCCCTCAGCCATCTCACGTGCAGTTTTCTCGGATACGGCACCATAGGTATTTAATGTATCAGATGCAACATTAAGAATGCGCATTTTCACATCGTCCGAATAGGATACAACACTGCCCATGACATAAGAGGAACTCCCGGAAACATCCGTCAGCAAGCTTGTAAGAAGGCCGCCTGTGCAGGATTCTGCACAGGAAATCGTAAGCCCTGCAGCGCTGAGGCTCCTGCCGACTTCCTCAGACAGCTGCTCAAGTGCTGACTCCATCAGTGCACCCTCTCCCCCACGATATCGTAGGTGAATCCTTGTAAAAAGCGAACACGAACAATATCGCCGACACGGCTTTCCATGTCTCCTTCAATATAGACTTGCCCATCCACCTCAGGAGCCTCGCGATAAGAACGACCAACTGCAATCCCCTGCTCCTCCGCGTCGCGGCCCTCAACGAGGACGTCGGCTTCCTGGTTCTCCAACGATATGTTGATTTCTTCAGAAATCTTGCTCTGCAGACTCATCAGATCATGGTAGCGCTCCTGCATAATATCCTCAGGGACCTTTTGAGGCATCTTCGCAGCCGGTGTGTCTTCCTCTTCAGAGTAGGTAAAAATTCCAACTTTATCGAATCGCTGTTTCTCAACAAAGGCACGGAGTGTTTGGTAGTGGGTATCCGTCTCTCCTGGAAACCCGACAATAAATGTAGAGCGGATCGCTACTCCCGGGATACGCTCGCGCAGTTTTTTAATCAGAGTCTCCACACTATCGCGCGTATCCGGACGATTCATCGAGCGCAGGATTGCATCATGCGCATGCTGGAGAGGAAGATCCACGTATTTGACGACCTTTGGCTCCGTCGCAAAGACATCAATGAGTTCATCAGTAAAGTATTTTGGATAGCTGTATAACACACGAATCCAAGAAAGTTTCTCGACCTTTGCCAATGCGCGGAGCAATTCCGGCAGCATTGGTTTCTTATATCGATCAAGTCCATAGTTCGCACTGTCCTGCGCAATCAGAACAATCTCCCGCACACCACTCTCCGCAAGGTCCTGTACCTCTGTCAGAATATCCTCCATCACCCTGCTGCGAAAACTGCCGCGAATGAGTGGGATCGCACAGAAGGCGCAGCGATGATCACAGCCCTCTGCAATCTTCACATAGGCAGTATAGTTTGGCGTCGTACGCAAACGCGGGGTTTTGGCATCGTAGATCGTTTCATCCTTACCTACAATCAAGAGGCGGCGTCCCTTGAGTGTCTCCTGAATGACCTCCATGATGCGGCCCCATGCCCCCGTGCCAATGATTGCGTCCGCCTCCGGCAGTTCGTCAAGCAGCTGCTGACCGTAACGTTGTCCGAGGCATCCGGCCACAATGAGGCTCCTGCACCGCCCTGTTTCCTTATAGTCGGCCATTCCAAGCACCGTCGTAACGGACTCCTCTTTTGCCGACTGGATGAATGCACATGTATTGACGATCAGGATATCTGCCTCAGCTGGCTCATTTGTTATATCGATACCATGCTCACGCATAATGCCGAGCATAACCTCCGTATCAACGAGATTCTTTGCACAACCGAGACTGATAAAGCCTGCTTTCACTGATAAAACTCCTCTGACTCTAATTACTCTTCGTAGAACCGTACCTCTTTGATCCAACGATCCAAAAGGATCTGCTTTTCTTCCCTGCTGAAATACGGCCTATTCTTAAAGACACTAATATTTTTTCCCGCAAACATCTGATAGGAAAGGGTCATGGGATTCGTCGCAAGGAAATAGAATCCGTGCTGCGTAAGCGCAATCTGCGCTTCATCGGTGAGAAGCCAGTCTGCAAAATTTGCGGCCTCGTGTATCTCGCGTTCCTCCGCCTTAAATGCAAGACCTGTACCATAGATCACGGCAGATGTTCCATCAACAGGATAGAGAACGCGAATGGGATAATCATCATGGACATAGCGCAGGGTTTCACTAAGTATGGCAATCGCAAGATCCACTTCGCCCATACCGGCCTGTCGGACAGGCGTATGCAGATACTTGGAGTACTGCATAATCTTCGGCTGAACTCTGCGCCAAATTTCAAAGGCGCGCTGATCACCATACTCGGCAATCATGCTGTAAAGCAAGTTCGATGAAGCATCTGCTGCCATAAAATCCGTTATTCCAATGCGAATATCGCTTTGCTGTGCAAGCATCTGCCATGAATTAGGAAGATCGAGGTGGGTGCGCAGATAATCCTGGTTTACAGCGAATACGACAGGATCATACCATACACCGGTCCAATATCCGCCGGGTTGGCGAAAAGCATCTGCAACCTGATCACTCTTTTCAGAGATATATGGGATGAGATATCCGGCGGCTGCCGCACGGTCAAGTGTCTCACGATCAGCCAGAACAAGCGCAGACACAGTGTCCTGTTCTCCATGCGACTGCTCGTGAAGACGCTTTAAAATCTGCTCAGAAGAAAGCTGAACAAAATTAACGCGAATATTATATTCTTTTTCATAAGCCTCTGACAGCGCTATGGCGGCCTCTGCCGGAAGCGATGTATATGCAGTAATTTCCTGCATCGGATGATGGTCCTCTCCGCGTGATCCGGACGAAAGAAATGCCGATCCTGCAGCAACCGAGATCACGAGGAGTGCGGTCATCGCAATGAACAGAACGTACCGCTTCATGAACAATCCTCTTTCATTTAGAACATCTAAACTGTTTACATTATAAACAATTCCCCAAAAATCCACAAGCCATTTTATCTGTGCAGCAGTCCCGGATTATTAAAACAAAAAAAAGATGCCTTCACTGATGTGAGGGCATCTTGTGCAATACATTTACTTTCCGACAAGTTTTTTGCTCTGAGTGATGATATGATCGGCGGTCAAGCCGAATTGTTTCAGCAGCTCTGCAGCAGGACCTGAGTGGCCAAACTCATCATTGACACCAATACGGTGTACAGAGACGGGGCATCGCTCGGCAAGAACAGAGCAAACAGCCTCACCAAGCCCGCCAATAATATTATGCTCTTCTACCGTCACAATTCTTCCGCACTCATGCGCTGCTCGAACGACGAGCTCCTCATCGAGAGGTTTGATCGTTGCCATATTGATCACTCTGGCATGAACACCTTCTGCAGCGAGCTGCTTTCCCGCCTCAATTGCCTCAGGAACCAAAGTTCCCGTCGCAATGATGGCGAGGTCATTGCCATCCTGAAGAACTTCTCCTCTGCCGACGCCAAAGTCAAAGTCTTCATCATGATACACAATCGTTGCCGCACGTCCAAATCGAATGTAAACAGGACCTTCCATCTCATATGCAGCATGCACCATCTTGCGTGCTTCTACGTCATCCGAGGGACACATGACCGTCATTCCCGGGATCGTGCGCATGAGTGCAAAATCCTCGCAGCACTGGTGTGATGCGCCATCCTCGCCGACAGAGATTCCTCCGTGCGTTGCACAGATTTTGACATTCAGATGAGGGTAACCGATGGTATTGCGCACCTGTTCATAGGCACGTCCCGCCGCAAACATAGCGAAGGTAGACACAAATGGAACGAGCCCCATCGTTGAGAGGCCTGCACCGACGCCAACCATATTGCACTCCGCAATACCACAGTTGAAATGCCGATCTGGAAACACCTTCTTGAACGTACCGCTCTTCGTAGCGCCTGCAAGATCCGCATCCAGGACAACAACATTCTCATGCATTTTCCCGAGCTCTACAAGCCCGTTTCCGTAACTGTCACGTGTTGCAATTTTCTTTACATCTGCCATGCTCATGCCTCCTCAAGATTCTTGCGAATTGCAGCAAGTTCCTCAAGCCCCAGAGCAAGTTCATTGTCATTCGGTGCCTTGCCGTGCCAACCGGCATTGTTTTCCATAAAGGAAATATCCTTGCCCTTGATCGTTTTCATGAGAATTGCCGTTGGTTTTCCGCTCCCCTTATTTGCATGGAACATGGCAAAAGCATGCTCAAGCGCATTGAAATCATGCCCATTGATCTGAAGTACTGCACAGCCGAACGCCTCGAACTTCTTGTCGATCGGTTCCGAATTCATCACATCAGCTGTTGCGCCATCGATCTGAAGCCCATTTACATCAACAGTGATACAGAGATTGTCCAGACCATAGTGAGCGGCAAACATCGCTGCCTCCCAGACCTGTCCCTCGGCGAGCTCTCCGTCCCCAAGAAGCGCATAGACATTAATATCTTTTGCGAGATACTTCGCGCCCTTTGCCATACCGGCAGCAGTCGATATTCCCTGCCCAAGTGAACCGGTAGACATATCAATCCCAGGAGTCAGATTCATATTCGGGTGTCCCTGCAGACGCGAATCAATATGACGAAGCGTCAGCAGTTCATCTACAGGGAAAAAGCCCCGATGGGCAAGAGTCGCATAAAGACCTGGCGCAACATGCCCCTTGGAAAGCACAAAACGGTCACGATTCGGATCCATGGGGTTCTGCGGATCAACGCGAAGTTCCTTATTGTAAAGATAGGTAAAGTATTCCGTTGATGAAAGTGAACCGCCCGGATGTCCGCTCTTCGCAGCATGTGTCGCACGCAGAATTCCCTCACGCACCTGAACCGCAAAAAGCTGGAGTTCCTTTTGTTCCGCTGGCGTCATATAACTCCTCCTCGCCCAAATAAAGAATGATACACAAGAAATAATATGCTTCGAATTTATTCTACCCTTTTTTCTTCATGGGTGCAACATATGCAAAGCCAGATTTTTCCCAGCGTATTTACAAATACAAAAGTCGCCCGTAAAGGGCGACCATGTATTTAAATCTCCATAATAATGGGCAAAATCATCGGGCGGCGGCGTGTCTTATCGAAAAGATAACGGCTGAGCGCATCGCGTACATTCGATTTAATCGCCGACCACTCACGCACATTTTCATCCTCACAGCGATCAAGCGCCTGCTGAACACGTGCGCGTGCCTCCTCCATCAGAGCCTCTGATTCGCGGACATAGACAAATCCGCGTGAAACAATGTCCGGACCTGAGACAACACGATTCGTCTGGCGATCCATTGTTACGACAATAATGAGAATACCATCCTGTGAAAGCTGACGGCGATCACGCAGAACAATGTTGCCCACATCGCCGACACCGAGGCCGTCAACCATGACCATACCGGACTGTACACGTCCGACAACCTGGCCCTTTTCCTTCGTAAACTCAAGGATCTGCCCATTTTCACTGATGAAAATATTCTCCTTCGGCATGCCAAGTTCGCGTGCCAAATCAGCGTGCTGGACTAGATGATGGTACTCGCCGTGCACCGGCATAAAGAATTTCGGACGCACAAGATTGTGCATCAGCTTAAGCTCTTCGCGGCTGCCGTGTCCGGATACATGGATGCCTTTATCACGTCCATAGATGACATTGGCACCAAGCTTCATCAGATTATCCACAGTCTTGGAGACCAGCTTCTCATTGCCCGGGATCGGTGTCGCCGAGATGATGACCGTATCCCCCGGAACGATCGTAATCTTGCGATGATCGGAGGATGCCATACGCGAGAGCGCAGACATCGGTTCGCCCTGACTCCCCGTGGTAACGATGACAATCTGTTCCGGACGGAAATTATTGACTTCGTCAATGCCGATGATGGTCCCTTCCGGTGCTGTCAAATAGCCGAGTTCAAGAGATATGCCGACCACATTCTCCATGCTGCGTCCAAGAACAGCAACACGGCGCTTGCACTTCACAGCCGTATCGATGACCTGCTGGATACGATGTACATTCGAGGAAAATGTTGCTACGATAATGCGCCCACGCACATTATGGAACGACTTATCAAATGCTGCTCCTACCGTCCGCTCGCTCGCCGTATGCCCCTCGCGCTCCGCATTTGTGCTGTCTGCAAGGAGAAGCAGGACACCCTTGTTGCCAAGATCGGAGAATCGGCGAAAATCTGTCATCTGCCCATCGACAGGCGTATAGTCAAGCTTAAAGTCTCCTGTATGAACGATCATCCCCACCGGCGTCTTGATGGAAAGGCCGACCGCATCCGGGATGGAGTGATTGACACGGATGAAGCCGACGCTGAAGCAGCCAATGTTGATGATATCGCCAGCCATCACAGAGTGCAGGTTGCTGGAATCTACGCCGTTCTCTTTCAGACGGCCTTCCAGAATACCGAGTGTCAGCCGCGTCCCATACACGGGCGCGGGAACCTGCTTCATCACATACGGCAGAGCGCCGATGTGGTCCTCATGCCCGTGCGTCAGGACAATCGCCTTGACCTTATCCCTATTTTCGATCAGATAAGTAATATCCGGAATGACAAGGTCAACGCCCAGCATGTCCTCCTCCGGGAACATCAGCCCGGAGTCAACGACAAGTATCTCATCATCCACACGGATGGCAGTCATATTCTTTCCGATTTCACCAAGACCGCCCAGAGGGATGACCTGCACCTTCTGTACATTTTTTCCATGGTTTCCACTGCTGCCATTACGATTTAACGACAAAAAACACACCTCCAAAAATATCGGACAAATTCGTCATGTCCCTGTTATAAAAATATTTCTTCAGATTATATTCGATCCTGAAATCAGAATTCATTCACACGAAAATACAGCGACATGGAGTTCTGTCCTCCATCTGCCGCCACATAGAAATACACCGTTTTCATCTCTTTGCTGTGAAAAAATACGACCGCACAGCAACGCTGAAAACCGCAAGAAAAATGATCCGATCCATTCACTTATGCATTATTCTACCATTACAACAGCGACAATGCAAATAAAATTTAAAAGGCACCTCCTTGCATATGCAGGAGATGCCTTTATGCGGTTCGAAAAAATCAAAAACGCATTGTAAGTCCGACACCAACGCCGCTTTCACGGCTGCCATGATCCGGCTTGAAATTATGATAGTTTACATTGAGATCGAGATTTGCGATCAGAGATTTGTTGAGTCCGACCTGCGACTCATTGAAATCCTTGCCGGCAATGTAGGATGCATAGGCATTGAATCCAAGTACGGTCGGTGTGCTGAGCCCAAGTCCTACATAGACGTTATTCTCGTCTTTCTGTCTCATATCCCAGCGATAGCCGCCGAGCAGCCGAACGTTCTGCCCGAGAACATTGTACTGCATGTAAAGGTCTTTCGGATTGCCGTACTCATCGCGATCATTACGGGCAATGCCGACTGTAATCTCCTCCGTTGCCTTGTGCTCCACATAGGCCTCTTTTGTGCCGATACCAACGGCAGTATCATGTGCATCAAGATGGTTGATCGGCGCAGCCGTTGCTGCCGACGAGATTGAAAGAGCGATCGCCGCAGCCAAAAATGCATACTTTTTCATCGTAACCCCTCCTTTTCAAGATATTTGTATTATTCACTGAACGCATTAAAAATATATTATTTTCATATTATGGTTAAATGATTTTATAGTACCTAGCCTCAAATAAATAAGCTTAGAGTATTTTCTGCTTCTGCTGCAGCGCAGAAATGATACGTTCCCCCTCAGCAATCAGCTTCTCTGCCGCATCGAGCTGCATGGTCACCTGTTCGTACGATGTTCCGCCGTAGGATCTTCGGCAGGCAACGCAGGTTTCCGGACGAATCGCCTCATATACATCCGCCTCGAAGAGCGGCGAAAGTTTTTGATAATCCGGAAGAGACAGATCGGCGAGCCAGATGCCGCGCTCAATGCACTGCGCAACAGCCTGTCCCGATACACTGTGCGCCTGACGGAACGGCATTCCCTTGCGAACGAGGTAGTCCGCAAGATCGGTTGCATTCGAAAAGTCCGCCTCAACGGCGTGCCGCATGACATCAGCACGTACCTTCATTCCGCGAATCAGCTGCGCATAAACAGCGAGACTGAACTTCACCGTATCAATGGCATCGAACAGTCCTTCCTTATCCTCCTGCAGGTCCTTGTTATAGGCGAGGGGAAGCCCCTTAACCGCCGTGAGCATCGCCATGAGATGTCCGACAACGCGTCCGGTCTTGCCGCGCACGAGTTCGGAGACATCGGGGTTCTTCTTCTGCGGCATCATGGAAGAACCTGTGCAGTGCGCATCATCTAGTTCCACAAAGGAGAACTCGCGCGAGCACCAGAGAATGATCTCCTCCGAAAGACGTGAGAGATGAACCATAAGAATGGATGCCGCCGAGAGAAATTCGAGAATATAGTCACGATCGCTGACGGCATCCATGCTGTTCGTATAGATGCGTTCAAAGTTCAGTCTCTTTGCAACAAACGCCCGATCAATCGGCAGCGTTGTCCCTGCAAGCGCCCCCGCTCCAAGCGGCATGATGTCTGTCCGCGCATAAACGCCCTGGAAGCGTTCAAAGTCGCGTGCCAGCATCCCAAAATACGCCATGAGATGATGGGCAAAGAGGATCGGCTGCGCATGCTGGAGATGTGTATAGCCCGGCATGATGACATCCTTGTTTGCAGCTGCAGATTCAACAAGCGCATGTTGGAGTTCCCTGATATGGTCCAGCACCTCTACAACAGCGTGCCGCACAAACATATGGGTATCAAGCGCCACCTGATCGTTGCGGCTGCGTGCCGTGTGGAGGCGGCTGCCGGCATCTCCGATCGCATCCGTGAGACGCTTCTCGATATTCATATGAATATCTTCAAGTTCCGTACTGAACTCAAATTCCCCGCGTTCGATCTGCTCCAGAATGTCACGAAGTCCCGCTGCGATCGCAGCATGATCCTCCTCCGAGAGAATACCTGCCTTTGTCAGCATCGCAGCATGTGCAAGAGAACCGGCAATGTCCTCGCGGTACATACGTCGGTCAAACGCAATGGATGCCTGGAACTCGTTGATCATTTCATCGGTTGTCTTGGAGAAGCGTCCGCCCCAGAGCTTCTCGCTCATTTATTCTGCCCCTCCTGCATGAGCGCACGCACCTTGAGCGGCAGGCCAAAGAGATTGATGAAGCCCGTTGCATCCGCCTGGTTGTAAACATCGTCATGTTCAAATGTGACAAATTCCTTGCTGTACAGCGAATACGGAGAAGTTGCTCCTGCTGAGATGATATTGCCCTTATAGAGCTTAAGGCGTACCTCGCCCGTCACCGTCTCCTGCGTGCTGTCCACAAATGCGGCAAACGCCTCACGCAGCTGGCAGAACCACATGCCGTCGTAGACGAGCTCGCCGTAACGGATCGCAAGCCCCTCCTTGTAGTGATAGGTCGCACGATCAAGACAGAGATACTCGAGCTCGCGATGGGCATAGTAGAGGATCGATCCGCCCGGATTCTCATACACGCCGCGCGACTTCATGCCGACGAGACGGTTCTCGCAGATGTCAACAATGCCGACGCCATTGCGTGCACCGATCTCATTGAGGTTTGTCAGCAGCTCGACCGCACCCATCTTTTTTCCGTTGACAGCAACGGGAATACCTTTCTCGAACGAAACGGAAACGTATTCCGGCGCATCCGGTGCATCCTCCGGCGCGCAGGAGATGAGGAACATGGAGTTCTTCGGCTCGTTTGCCGGATCTTCGAGATCGGAGCCCTCGTGAGAGAGATGCCAGATATTGCGATCCATGCTGTATGTCTTGTTGTCCTCCGCAACAGGGATCCCATGTTTCTTTGCGTACTCGATCTCAGCTGTACGGGAATCGAGATCCCACTCACGCCATGGCGCGATGATCTGCAGATTCGGAGCAAGTGCTTTCACCGTCAGCTCAAAACGCACCTGATCGTTCCCCTTGCCCGTCGCACCGTGTGCAATTGCATCCGCCCCTTCGCTCTTGGCGATATCGACGAGAGCCTTTGCGATTACGGGACGCGCAAACGATGTACCAAGCAGATACTTTCCCTCGTAGACAGCCCCCGCCTTGAGCGTCGGCCAGACATATTCCTCAAGGAATTCCTTCGTCAGATCGACAATATACACCTTCGATGCACCGGAAGCGAGTGCCTTATCATGTACAGGCTCAAGTTCCTCACCCTGCCCGACATCGGCACAGGCGGCGATGACCTCACAGTCGTCATAGTGCTCCTTCAGCCACGGAATGATGACTGAGGTATCAAGGCCTCCGGAATATGCAAGAACTACCTTTTTGATCTGCTTTGCCATACTTGAAACAACTCCTTAATATAGATCAGCCGCCCATAACGAGCCCCATGACAGCCTTTTGAACGTGGAGGCGATTCTCCGCCTCATCGAAAATCACATCGGCAAACTCTTCAAAAACCTCCTCCGTGATCTCCTCTCCCCGGTATGCCGGCAGACAGTGCATGACGATGCAGCGTGCATCGCCCGAAGCAGCAACAAGTTCACGGTTGACCTGATAAGGCTGAAACACTGCAGTACGCGCGTCATGCTCCGCCTCCTGCCCCATGCTCGCCCATGTGTCCGTCACAATAACATCAGCGCCATCAACTGCCTCTTTGGGATCCCGCGTGATCGTAACTGCCGCCCCCGTTGCTGCTGCATCCGCCTTGGCATTTGCCACGACCTCGGCATTCGGCTCATAACCCTCAGGTGTCGCCGCCGCAAAGTGCATACCAACCTTTGCCGCCGCATACATCAGAGAATGCGTCATATTATTGCCGTCACCGACATACGCCATCTTCAGTCCTGCCAGATTCTTGCCTTTATACTCACGAATCGTGAGCAGATCGGTCAGCGCCTGACAGGGATGCAGAAGATCGCTGAGGGCATTGATCACGGGAATGTCCGCATACCGTGCCAATTCCTCGATACGATCATGCCCATAGGTACGGATCATGATGCCGTCGAGATAACGTGAGAGTACACGCGCTGTATCTTTAATCGGCTCGCCGCGCCCAAGCTGGAGATCACGGCTGCTGAGAAAGAGCGCCTGCCCGCCAAGCTGGTACATACCGACCTCGAAGGACACACGCGTCCGCGTCGAGGACTTCTCAAAGATCATGCCAAGCGTCTTGCCCTGAAGCAAATGGTGCGGAATCCCCTCCTTCTGCTTTACCTTGAGCTCCGCAGCAAGCGTCAGAATCTCCTCCACATCATCGGCACTGAGTTCATGGATGGAGAGTAAATCCATGCCTTTTTTCATCATAGCCCTCCTTGCTCACATATGTCAAGAATACAGCACTCCAAGACACCGATCAGCTCATCCACTTCCCTCTTTGCAAAAATCAGCGGCGGGATAAAGCGCAGAACGTTTCCTGCTGTACAGTTAATGATAACCCCATGCTGCAGGCACCGTACAGCAATTTCAGCTGCGTTCTCATTCTTCCGCATCTCCATTCCGAGGATCAGCCCCGTACCGCGCACCTCAGCAATATGTTCATCATATTTCTCCTGCAAACCTGTCAGAGCCTGTTTGAAATAGGCACCAGCCTCCTGTACGGCTGCCAGGAAAGTCTCATCCGCAACCGTATCAAGAACAACATTCGCCGCCGCGCATGCAAGGGGGTTTCCACCGAAGGTGGACCCGTGGTCGCCAGCCTTAAATACGGCAGCAACCTTCTCGCAGACGATGAAAGCGCCGATCGGAACCCCGCCTGCAAGTCCCTTGGCAAGGGTTGCAATATCCGGCATCACGCCATACATCTCATAGGCATAGAATTTGCCCGTGCGCCCCATCCCCGTCTGAATCTCATCAAAGATCAGGAGGGCATCGTACTTATCGCAGAGCGAGCGCACCTGCTGCAGGTACTCCGCTGACGGCATGCGTACGCCGCCCTCGCCCTGAATCGGCTCGAGCATAACCGCCGCTGTACCCTCGTTCATTTTCGCTTCAAGAGCTTCAATATCATTATACGGCACATAGTCAAATCCGCCCGGCAGAGGTTCAAAGCCCTTGTGAAACTTCTCCTGACCCGTCGCCGTCAGAGTTGCGAGAGTACGTCCATGAAAGCTGCTACGAGCCGTGATGATCCGAAACTTCTGAGGACTGATCGCATGCCCGTATTTGCGTGCCGCTTTGATTGCTCCCTCGTTCGCCTCTGCGCCGGAGTTGCCGAAGAACACCTTGCCTCCTGCGCTCAGGCGGGAGAGCTTTGCGGCGGCATCCGCCTGAGCCTCGGTATAATAGAGGTTTGATACATGGATGAGACGTTTTGCTTGATCGGCAATCGCATCCACCAGAGGGCCATAATTATGTCCGAGCACATTCACTGCAATCCCGCCGAGTGCGTCGAGATACTTTTGCCCGTTAACGTCCCATACATAGGAACCATCCCCATGGTCAAGGACAATCGGATAGCGAGAAAAAACGGGCAAGTAGCTTGCCTGATTCTTTTCAATAATCTCTGCTGCGTTTTTCATTACAACTCCTGACTATGGAAGCACCATTGTTCCAATGCCGCGCGATGTAAAAATCTCCAATATGATCGAGTGATCCAGCCGTCCGTCGATAATATGCGCCTTGTGCGCCCCTGCCTCAAGCGCCCTGAGACATGCTTCCACTTTTGGAATCATCCCGCCTTCGATCACACCGCTGCGGATATACGTCTTCGCTTCTTCCAAGTGCAGCTGTGAGATCAGACTGCTCTTATCTGCAAAGTCCTTGTATACCCCCTCGACATCTGTCAAGAGAAGCAGCTTCTCTGCCCGAAGCGCCCCGGCAATCTCTGCGGCAACATAATCGGCATTGATATTGTAGCTTTCACCATGCTCCCCCATGCCGATGGGCGCAATGACAGGGACGTAGTCCTGATGCAGAAGGTCTGTGATGATGCGTGTATCAACCGCTGTGACCTCACCGACATAGCCAATGTCCACCTCACGGACTGCGTCGTTGTCATACACGGCAGCAAGCTTCTTCTTCGCCTTGATCAGCCCCGCATCCTTCCCGCTGAGACCGACTGCGCGCACCCCGCGCAGATTCAGAAGGCTCACAATTTCTGAGTTTAACTTGCCGTCTAAGACCATTTCGGCAATTTCAACTGTCTCTTCATCCGTCACCCTGAGCCCCGAGACAAACGAAGATTCTTTGCCGACCTTTTTAAGAAATCCCGTGATCTCCGGACCGCCCCCATGTACGAGAATCGGCCGTATTCCAACAAATTTCATCAGCGCAACATTACGCATGACGTTTTCTTTCAACGCCTCGTTAATCATGGCATTTCCGCCGTATTTAATAACGACGGTCGTCCCATAAAATTCCTGAATGTATGGGAGCGCATCCATCAATATCTCAGCTTTGTCTTTATCAGAGTACATGGCTCCCCTCCTCTCAGGTATGGTATTCACCGTTGATCTTTACATACTCATATGAAAAATCACACGTCCAAACCTTTGCCTCCTCCGGTCCGTCACCGAGATCAACTTCAATCACAATATCATGTGCCGTCATAACAGCACGAAGTGCATCTGCATCGTAAGCTGCACCAACACCGTCCGCATACACGGGAATATCGCCGAACTTCACTGTTGTACGGTTTGGATTCATCGAAACGCCTGCGTAGCCGACCGCGCAGATGACACGCCCCCAGTTGGGGTCTTCGCCGAAGAAGGCCGTCTTGACAAGCGGACTGTTTGCAACGCTCATCCCGACCGTCTTCGCATCGGCAAACGATTTCGCTCCCTTCACATGAACGGTGATGAACTTCGTCGCGCCCTCGCCGTCGGCAGCAATTTTCTCCGAAACGCCCTGACACAATGCAAGAAGGGCACTCTTAAACGCCTCATAGTCTGCGTTCTTCTCTGTGATCTTTGGATTCTCGGCGGCTCCGTTCGCAAGTACAATCGCCATATCATTTGTACTCATATCGCCGTCAATTGAAATCATATTGAGACTGTGCTCAATGACCTCGGAGAGAGCCTCCTGGAGAAGTACTCCGTCAATATCCGCATCAGTCGTGATAAAGCAGAGCACAGTTGCCATATCCGGCCGAATCATGCCGGATCCCTTTGCAATGACCCCCAGCCGTACCTCTTTGCCGCCGAGTACAACAGATGTTGTTCCGGCCTTGGAATAAGTATCCGTCGTAATGATGGCATTCCCGGCATCCATACTTCCATCTGGAGAAAGAGCCTTGACAGCCGCATGAATGCCAGACGCAACCTTATCCATCGGAAGAAGCTGTCCAATGATGCCGGTTGATGCAACAATCACATCCTGTGTTCCGCATCCAAGTGCATCTGCCGCGATCTTCTGCATTGCAGCAGCATCAGCATCGCCCTGTGGTCCCGTACAGGCATTCGCACAGCCTGCATTAGCAACAATGGCATGTGCTGTATGCGTTGCAACCACCGCCTTAGAGACATGCACAGGCGCTGCTGCAACGGCATTCTTTGTAAATGTCCCGGCAACAACCGCCTCCTTCTTACTGTATATTACAGCAACATCGAGGTTTCCGCTCTTCTTTATGCCTGCTTTTACACCGGATGCCACAAATCCTTTCGGATAGGTAATTCCCGCTTTTGCACTCTGTTCGCTAAACATTTTATTTCCTCCATTCACTTACGGATACATTGGCACGAGATCAAGCCCCATGCGTTCATCAAAGCCAAATGCGATATTCATATTCTGAATTGCCTGGCCCGCTGCCCCCTTCACAAGGTTATCGACAGCAGAGAATACAATAACACGTCGTGTGCGGGGATCTACATGCCATCCAATATCACAGCAATTTGTACCGCGCACATACTTTGTTGCAGGATATGCTCCTCTGCCGAGCAGACGGATGAAAAACTCATCTGCATACATCTTCTCAAACGCAGCATCGATCATTTCTGCTTCTATGCCGTCCCGCATCCTCGCATAACATGTTGCAAGTATACCGCGTGAGATTGGCGCGAGATGCGGCGTAAAGCTGATTGCAATTTTGTCACCGCACATATCGAAGAGTGCCTGCTCAATTTCAGGTGTATGACGATGCGTAACGGCACCGTATGCAGTGAAGCTGTCGTAGAACTCCGGGAAATGCGTATTTTCCTTGGGAGAACGCCCTGCCCCGGAGACGCCTGAAACCGCATCAACAAGAATGGAGTCCGTCTGCACAAGATGGTCCGAAACCAGCGGAGCAATTGCAAGAATGCTCGCCGTAGTATAGCACCCCGCATTCCCGATAATATGTGCACGCCGTATATGCTCTCGATAAAGTTCGGCAAGACCATAGGCGCGGTCTGCATGGGGATCAATATGCTCCACATGATACCACTCCTCATATACGGAGGTATCTATAAATCGATAGTCCGCCCCCAAATCAATAATACGAAGCGGCAAATCCGAAATCTTCGCCACAATCTTCATCGCGTGTCCATGCGGAAGTGCAATAAAAAGCACATCACTATCCTCGGCAATGCGGCAAATATCCTCCATAGATTCGAGCTCGTTGTTATAAATATTCCTTACATGCGGATAAAGATTCGATATACGCTCTCCCGTGTGCCGCTCTGAAGTCATATGTGCGATTTCGATCTCCGGGTGTCCGTGCAGCAGTCGGATGAGTTCTTCCCCTGCATATCCGGATGCACCGATGATACTGGCCTTCATATCATCTCCTCCATTTCTCTCCAAAAAGATTTTATAATTATACATCTTATATGCATATTTTTTCAAGTATTTTTTGAAAAAAAATTTACCGGCCTGCTGTTGGCAGACCGGTAGATAAAATCAAGATTATGGACGGGAATCTTTCCTATGCAGAACACGAGCCCCTTTCGTATCTAAACGAAGGTGCAGCGGATGGGCTTCTATGTCATGTGTGCGAAATGCTTCCTGCATTGCAGCCGCCACGTCTTCCGTACAATTGCGATGTTCCGGAACAAAGGCAATGAGGCACGGCCCCGCTCCGCTGAGAGCAGCACCATAAGCACCCGCCTTCTTTGCCGCTGCAAAAACATCAAACATGCCGGGGATGAGCGGCGCGCGGTAGTTTTGATGCAGCGCATCCTCAAAGACATTCTCGAGGTGTTTTTCCGAACCGTGAGCCAAGGCCGCAACCATCATTGCTGCATGACTGATATTAAAGACAGCATCCTTCATGGGAACTTGTGCAGGGAGCACCTGCCTGGCAGATTTGGTTGAAAGATAGAAATCCGGCACCATAACGACAAAACGCAGGAAGATACGCGGAAGAAATGAAAAAGATTCAACAAAACCATTTGTTACGGTATTCACCGTAAAACCACCAAAGATTGCAGGAGCGACATTATCGGGATGCCCTTCGATATCTGTCGCAAGCTGAAGCAGGTCCTGACGATTGAACGGGTTCCCCGCCAGGGCATTCGCTGCTGTAAGCCCGGCAACAATCGCCGTTGCACTGCTGCCAAGGCCGCGCGAGAGCGGAATCCGATTGCTCATGCGGATCTTTGCTCCACGAAACTCATCAAGGCGATCCGCCCTCTGCAGAAGATATTGAATGGACTTCCATACGATATTTCTTCCATCGTTTGGAATATATGCGGAGCCTTCGCCTCGGGCCGCAATTTCGAGCCCCGGCTCATGGGTAAGCGTAAGAGTCATCTCGTTATAGAGCGTGCAGGCTACTCCAAGCGCGTCGAAGCCTGGTCCCAGATTTGCGCTCGTCGCCGGAACGCGAACCCGTACCGTACGCTCTTTCATAACGTATCCTCCTGGCCGTCCGCCACGCGGATCAAACTGCGCACCTCACGCACAACAGGAAGCATCCGCAGTGCATCTGCAGCTGCGGATGCGGCAGCATGCGTAACGACATGCGTCACCGCCACGATCTCCGCATCACCATCCTCGGTCCAGCGTGCCTGAATCACAGATTTCAGGCTAACCCCGGCACGACCGAAGGTCGTTGCAATCTCACCGAGCACCCCCGGCTCATCTGCAACAACAAGACGCAGATAGTAAGATGACCTTGTTTTCTCCACCGGACAGAGCTGCTTTCTCTCACCAACCCTGTATTTCATGCGTCCTGCAGTCCCTGCAACGATGTCCCGCGCAATATCGATAATATCGGCAGCAACTGCCGATGCCGTTGGCAGAGACCCCGCTCCGCGCCCGTAAAACATCGCGTCGCCAATAACATTGCCGCGCACAAAGATCGCATTAAAGACCCCACTGACGGAAGCAAGAGGGTGCGTCTTCGGAAGGAATACCGGATGCACGCGGACATCAATCCCATCTTCCGTATTGCGCCCGACTGCAAGCAGCTTGATCACGTATCCGAGGTTGAGCCCGTACTCAATATCATCCTCTGTGATATGAGAGATCCCTTCCACCGAAACATCCTCAAACTCAACCACCGTATCAAATGCAAGCGACGCAAGGATTGCTGCCTTGCGGGCAGCGTCGAGGCCGTCCACGTCTGCCGACGGATTCGCCTCAGCATAGCCTTTCTCCTGTGCGCGGCGGAGAACAGCATCATAACTGACATGCTTCTCCGTCATCTTCGTCAGCATATAGTTGGTCGTGCCGTTAACGACCCCCATAATCTCCGATATTTTGTTTGCCGTCAGACATTCCTTCAGCGGTTTGATGATCGGAATTCCTCCGCCGACACTTGCCTCATAGAGGAAATCCACACAGTTCTCATCCGCAGCGGCATAGAGTTCGGAGAGATGTTGAGCAATGACATCCTTATTTGCCGTTACAACATGCTTTCCGGCCGCCATAGCTCGCAGCATGTAGTCCCTTGCGGGGGAAAGTCCGCCCATAACCTCCACGACAATGGAAATTTCATCATCATGAAGGATCTCATCAAAATTATCCGTCAATACAATTCCATCTGCTTCCGGGCGATGCTTTTTGGCGTCGCGCACCAAAACCTTTTTTATCTCGATACGCGCGCCGGAGCGTGCCGCAATCGTATCTGCGTTCATAGACAGCGTGCGTATGACACCCGATCCGACAGTTCCAGCTCCTAAGAGAGCAATCTTGATCGTATTCACAGAGCTTCATCCCCCATTTCAAATCTCTTCAAGCACATTGAGACGTCTATCAGACAGCAAAAGTATAGCATATGCAATAGATTTCCCCAAACAAAAGCGTATCTCTTAAATTTTATTTTCCGTTCCGTGCACCAGCCGATTGATATTCTCGCGATGGCGCAGAATAACAAGTGCAGCTGCAATTATCGCAAAGATAAGGTACTCTGCCGGGTATTCAAAGGCTGCGGCAAGGATGGGGGTAAGAAACCCTGCTATGACTGAACCAAGTGACACATAGCGCGTTGTATAGACAATTGCCAGCCAGATCAAGAACACAACAATGGTCACATTCCCCATCAGCATAGTCAGCACACCGAGCGATGTAGCAACGCCTTTCCCGCCGCGAAAGCGCAGGAACAGCGAGAAGCTGTGCCCAATGATGGCAAAAAGTCCGCCAATCACCGCCGCCAGCGGTGTTCCCGCAAATGAAAGGCCCAGCAGTACGCCCGCCTGCCCCTTTAGACTATCCGCAATAAAAACCGCAATGCCCGGCACCTTTCCCAATGTCCGCCATGCATTCGTTGCACCGATGTTATGGCTCCCGTGCTCACGCAAATCTGTATGCCAGAAAAGTTTTCCCAGAATCAACCCGCTCGGAATTGACCCGATCAAATAGGCGAGCACGGCCACGAGAATATAGTCCGCCATCACTCCTCCTCCTTGCGTGCACGTACAACCAGACGGATCGGCGTTCCCTCAAAGCCAAAACTCTCGCGCAGACGATTCTCGATGAAGCGCAGGTAGGAGAAGTGCATGAGTTCAGGATCATTCACGAATATGATGAACGTAGGAGGAGCAATTCCAACCTGCGTAACAAACAGGATTTTGAGTTGTTTTCCTTTTTTTGTCGGCGGCGGATTCACGGAGACCGCATCTCGAATCAGTTCGTTGAGAACACTCGTCTTGATGCGCATCGACTGCTGCTCGGCAACGTATTTGACCAGTTCCGTTACACGCTCAACCCGCTGGCCCGTAAGTGCTGATGTATAGAGAACAGGAGCATACTGAAGGAATCCAAGCTTCTCCCGCAAATCATCAGTAAAACGCAGGGTTGATTTATCATTCTTCTCCGGAAAAATATCCCACTTATTTACGACAATAATAACGCCCTTACCTGATTCATGCACATAGCCGGCGATCTTTGCATCCTGCTCCAATATGCCCTCAGCAGCATTGATCACCATAAGTACAACACCTGCACGATCGATTGCACGAAGAGAGCGTATAACACTGTATCGCTCCACAGGCAGCGTAATCTTCCCCTTGCGCCGCATGCCGGCAGTATCGATGAGGAGATATTTCACATCATCACGGGTAAAGTGCGTGTCTATGGCATCGCGTGTCGTTCCCGGAACATCGCTGACAATCACACGCTCCTCGCCCAGCAGACGATTTACCAATGATGATTTCCCGACATTCGGGCGCCCGACCACCGCAATTGCAATCTCATCCGGTTCGACGCCATCCCCGGCTTCTTTCGGAAATGCCGCCACAATTGCATCCAATAGATCGCCAAGATTCATTGCATTCGAGGCTGAAATGGGAATCGGATCCCCAAGACCGAGCGAATAAAAATCATAAATCAGAGACTCTCGGTCAAAGCTGTCAATCTTATTAACTCCAAGGATCACCGGCTTTTTTGTCCGGCGCAGAAGACGCCCAACCTCCTCGTCAGAGGAGGTCAGCCCTGCCCGTCCATCGACGAGAAAGAGGATCACATCCGCTTCTTCCATTGCAAGTTCAGCTTGGCTGCGCATAGAGCGCAGAATGTGATCACTTTCGTCAAACTCAATGCCGCCTGTATCAATAATTGTAAACTCATGGTTGAGCCATTCCGCATCCATATAGATTCGATCGCGTGTCACGCCCGGCATGTCATCGACAATCGACACTCTTTTCTTGCCGATCTGGTTAAACAGTGTTGATTTTCCGACATTCGGCCGTCCGACCACCGCTACAATAGGCTTACTCATCCCGCTTCACTCCTCTCATTTCATCAGTTCAGCGCTGCCCGGCAGCTGGTTTTGTATATCCGGCGTTGCTCTGCCACGTGTAGCCGCCGCTGATCCGTTCACGATGATAATGCGTCCAGTCCGAAAGGGCTTCCCGATAGTCCCTCCCGGTCGCTACAGGCTCAATGCGGAGCCCTGGGAAGGATGCCCGCATATCGTCAAGAGAAACATCATCCAAAAAGACATCCTCTCCTTCACGGAGCGCAGCAGACGGTATCAGTACGCCTTCAACCTGATCTGAAATCCCGCGCAGAGCCTGTATGATGTCATACCCGGTCAGGAGACCCGATACATTGACGGTTGCTCCAAAGTGGATATTTTCCACGGCCAACACCCGAATCCGGACGCCACCCGGATCAATTTCGCGTGCGAGCTGCTCCATCACAGGGGCAACAGCTGTTCCGCTGATCACTGCAAGCTTTGCAGGTTGGTTTACTTTGCCAGAAGGAGGATCCATACTCGACCACTCCTCGATGAAGTTGCGTGTCAGCCCAATGCCGTTATCCAACTGCGGAAAGCCGTCATACATCTCAGCAGGAGGAACTTCACGTCCTGCAAGAAAATAAAACTCATCCCCCAGGTAGATAAACGTACGCCCTTCCTCCGCACGAATCTCCTTCTGCCAGCGCTCAACCTCATCGATCACACGCGCAGCCCCCTCGCGATCGAACTGTACCAAGGGAAAGGGATCGCTGCGATGCTTCGTAAGGCCCACGGGAACGATTGCAAGCGACAGTGCATACGGCCGGCGCGCTGTAATATCACGGATGGTACGCTCCAACTCCGCCCCATCATTGAGTCCGTAACAGAGAACCACCTGTGTATGATACTCTGCTCCCGCTTGCTCAAGTTTTGCAAGCTGCCCAAGTATATCTGCCGCTCCCTTATAGCGGAGCATCTCGGCACGAAGAACAGGATTCGTACACTGTACAGAAACATAGAGCGGCGATAGGTGAAACCGCTCTATACGTGAGAAGTCTGCAGGTCCCATATTGGTCAGTGTAACAAAATTCCCGTAGAGAAAGGAGAGACGGTAATCATCATCCTTGACGGAGAGGCTGTGCCGCATATCTGGCGCAATCATATCGACAAAGCAGAAGTAACAGTGATTTGCACACTCTCGAATGCCATCAAAAACTGCATGCTCAAACTCCACACCAAAATCCTCATCGTAATCCTTATCGAATTCAATGAGTTCCTGCTCTCCATCTGCATGTTCCACAAGGATTTCAATTTCCTCATCTGCCATCGCAAAACTAAAGTCAATAATATCACGCAGAGGCATATTATTTACCGACAGAATCTTATCGCCCGGTACGAGTTCTAGCTCCTCGGCAATACTTCCCTGCAGAACACGCAGAATGATCCCCGGATATGTTTTTGCCATATTCCCCTCCTTTCCCACAAATAAAGGAGTGACATAGCATCACTCCTCTATTATCGTATGAAATTATTTACGAAATTTACTTCAGCCAGTCGAGATGCGCCTCAACCTGACCTTCCGTGTTTGTGCTGGATTCTGCCTGCTCCGACTGATGCTCGTCCACGTACTTCTTGATCTCCGCGGCGTCTGCATCACGCTTCGCCTTGGTGATCGAAAGCGAAATACGCTTGCGCTTCGTATCAATGCGAAGGACCTTAACCGTCACGATATCACCCGTATGAACAGCCTCATCCGCACGCTCAATGCGCTTCTCAGCAAGTTCGCCCATCGGAATAAGTCCGTCAAAACCCGGCTCAATCTCCATAAATGCGCCGAAATCCGTTAGCTTGATAATCTTGCCTTCGATGAAGTCGCCTTCTGAGTACTGCTCTGCCTTCTCAATCCACGGATCAGGAAGCGTATCCTTCACAGAGAGAGAAATGCGCTTTGCATCGCGATCCACACTCTTGACATAGACCTCGATCTCCTGTCCGACCTCGAGAACCTCCGAGGGATGCTTTACACGGTGCCATGCAAGATCAGAAATATGAGCAAGACCGTCTACGCCGCCAATATCAATAAATGCGCCGTAGTCAACAAGACGCTTAACAGTGCCGCGGACAACCTGCTCCGGCTCAATCGCCGAGAACACAGCCTCCTCCTTCTCTGCACGATCACGTTCAAGAAGCTTGCGGCGTGAAAGAACGAGACGGCGCTTCTGAACATCTACTTCGATGATCTCCGCCTCAACCGTCTGATCAACGTAGACAGCAAGATCCTTGACGAAGTGAAGTTCCATCTGAGATGCGGGGATAAAACCGCGCAGGCCCATCACATATGCAACAAGACCGCCCTTGACTTCCTTTGCAATTTTGGCCTCAACCGTATCGCCATTCGCCTGAATGACCTCGATATCCTTCCATGCGGCCATCTTATCAGCTTCAACCTTGGAAAGGCTGCCGCCATTATCGCCGCCGAGGGACTTGATGTAAACATCAATCTCATCGCCGACCTTTACAACATCACGTGCATCGTCCGGCGCAGGAACGGCAAGATCCCTCTTAGATACAGGAATTTCCTGCTTGTAGCCAATATCGACATACGCCTCGTCGCGGGATACCTGAACAACTACCCCTTTGACAACCGTACGCTCTTGGATATCGGGCATATCTTCCTGTTCCAAAAGTTCTTTCATGCTCTGCTCTGACACTGTTTATAAACCTCCTTGATAATCCAGTCCGGTGTAGAAGCACCGGCTGTAATACCAATTTTATTAACATTTTTTATCCAATCGTCCTGCAGTTCTGCCACAGTTTCGATGTGATATGTTTTGCATTTTTCGGCGCACAACTGTGCAAGCCGTGTGGTATTTGCGCTGTTCTTGCCTCCGATGACAAGCATCACGTCCACGGTCTCAGCGAGTTCCAAAGCTGCTGCTTGACGCAGATCGGTCGCTGTGCATATTGTGCGAAGAATCTTGATGTCACGCGACTTTTCCAAGAGACATGACACAATGCTGCGGAAGCGGTCGCTTGAAAAGGTTGTCTGGCAGACAACCCCAAGTTTTCCAACTTTTGGAAGCGCCTCTGCCTCCTCCTCGGTCTCGATAATACGAGCACCATGCGCCGTCCATTCGAAGATACTCTTGACCTCCGGATGATTCTTCTCGCCGACAATAACAACCGTATATCCTTCCTCGGACAACAGTTTTGCCGAAAGCTGTGCCTTCTTGACGTGCGGACAAGTCGCATCCACCAGTTCTAACCCGCGTGATGCCGCCTCCTCATAAACCTTGGGTCCCACTCCATGCGATCGGATGATGACAAGGCCTTCCGCCATCTCATCGAGTGAGGAAACGGTGCCAACGCCCTCATTTTTCAGGCGCTCCACCATTTGCGGATTATGAATGATCGGACCGAGGGTGCTGGACGTACCGTCCGGGGAGGCGTTCTCTCTGGCGATTCCAACAGCGCGTTTCACACCATAACAGAACCCCAAGTGTTCAGCTAAAATAACCTCCATTGACCTCACCAAGAACGTGTAATGATTCTCAACGAATGTACACGGACCTAATCCCATCTACACAATCTGTTTAACAGTATAACACGCCAACCTCAGACGCGCAAATAAAATTTATTTTTTATCTTTGCTATTCGAGTTCGATCGTCGAGGGCGGCTTCCCCGTGCAGTCATAGAGCACACGATTGACTCCGTGCACCTCGTTAACAATGCGGTTCGTGGCCTTTGTCAAGACCTCCCATGGCAGTTGCACCGCCTCTGCTGTCATGAAGTCACTGGTCTCAACGGCGCGCAGGACAACGGCATAGTCATAGGTTCGTCCATCGCCCATAACACCAACAGAGCGCATATTCGTCAGTGCTGCAAAATACTGTCCGAGGTTCTTCTGTATTCCTGCGCACGCAATCTCCTCACGATAGATGGCATCGGCCTCCTGGACAATCTGCACCTTCTCTTCCGTAACCTCGCCAATGATGCGAATCCCAAGTCCCGGCCCCGGAAACGGCTGGCGGTCAACAAGATAGTCCGGAATACCGAGTTCACGTCCCGCTGCACGAACCTCATCTTTAAAGAGCAGACGCAGAGGTTCAACGATCTCCTTAAAGTTGACGTGCTCGGGAAGTCCGCCGACATTATGATGCGACTTGATGACTGCAGATTTGCCGAGCCCGCTCTCAATGACATCGGGGTAGATTGTTCCCTGTACCAGAAAGTCAACTGCACCGATCTCCCGCGCAGCCTCCTCAAAAACCCGGATGAACTCCTCACCGATGATCTTTCGCTTCTGCTCAGGGTCGATGACCCCCTTCAACTTCGCGTAGAAACGATCACGCGCGTTAATACGGATGAAGTTAACATCGTACGTTCCAGTACCGCCAAAGACCGCCTCGACCTCATCGCCTTCATTTTTTCGCAGCAGCCCGTGATCTACAAACACACAGGTAAGCTGCCTGCCGATCGCCTTGGAGAGCAGAACCGCTGCAACGGAGGAGTCAACCCCGCCCGAAAGTGCACAAAGCGCACGGCCCGCACCAATCTTGGCACGCAGTTCCTCCACCGTTTTCTGGATGAAGGAATCCATACGCCACGTCCCCGTGCATCCACAGACATCATAGACAAAATTCCGCAAAATTTTTGCACCGTTTTCTGTGTGCATGACCTCGGGATGGAACTGCACAGCATAGAGACGTTCTGCCGGATGCTCCATGGCAGCAATCGGACAGACAGGCGTGCTGGCAGTCGTATGGAACCCCTCGGGCAGACTGCTGATATAGTCCGTATGACTCATCCAGCAAATATTTTTTCTGGGCACACCCTCAAACAAGAGGGATTTTGCATCCGCAACATCGACCTCGGTCCTCCCATACTCACTGGTCGGCGCCGATTCTACACGACCGCCGCACAGATGTGCCATAAGCTGCGCGCCATAGCAGATGCCGAGCACCGGAATTCCCAGCGAAAAGAGTTCCTTCGGAGCGGTTACCGCCTCTGCCCCGTAAACACTGTTCGGTCCCCCTGTCAGAATGATGCCGCGCGGTGCCAATGCACGGATATGCTCAAGAGAGAGCGTATGCGGGTGCACCTCGCAGTAAACTTGATTCTCGCGCACGCGCCGGGCAATGAGTTGATTGTACTGTCCGCCGAAATCGAGCACCAAGATCATTTCTGTACCATTGGGTCTGTTCATAATGGAAGTCCCTTTCTCCTATTATTCTTCTGCACCAGCCGTAAAGTTCCGAACGGCACTGTGTGCTGTATCGATAGAAAATCCTTTTTGGCACAGATTCGCGAGCATCTTCTGCACCGGATCCGTCGGCCTGTACTTCATTGCAAGAACACGTTCAGCCGTTGATATTTCCCGTTCAAAGCTGTCAGCCGGGACAACGTTCCAGACTAAATCATGATCGAATCCGCGCTGAATCAGTTTGGCACAAATCTGCCGTACAGAGTTTCGATTTTCATTGTACAGATACATAAACTGCTGCGTGCAGAGTTCCGCATCATTCAGATATCCGCGTTCGATCAGGCGTACAATCGCATCATCAATCTCCTCGGATGAGAACCCTTTGCGGACAAGCTTTTCCCGCAGCTTTTTTTCACTGTGTGCCTGGCGTGCAAGATAGTCCACCGCAGTGACCAGAGCTGTTTTGGCACTGCCCCTTCCCCGCCGGCTGCACAGTTCATCCTGCTCAAAGCTCATTCAGCCCCCTTTTCGACACGATCTGCAAGGCCGCTTACCTCAGGTTTTACAAGCAGTTTTGCCCGTATCTTCTCCTCAATTTCCGCAATGAGTTCAGGCTTTTCCTCCAGTGCGGTCTTCGCATTTTCTTTGCCTTGGCCAAGACGTGTCCCTTCATAGGAATACCATGCCCCGCTCTTATCGACAATATCCAGGTCGACCCCCATGTCGATGATGCTGCCCAGACGCGAAACGCCCTCGCCGTACATGATATCAAACTCTGCCGTCTTGAAAGGCGGAGCGACCTTATTTTTGACAATCTTGGCTCGGGTGCGGTTGCCAAGAGATTCCGTCCCCTGCTTAATGGAGTCCGCACGGCGCACATCAATGCGTATGGATGCATAGAACTTCAGTGCACGCCCGCCCGTCGTCGTCTCGGGGTTGCCGTAGGTGACGCCAATCTTTTCACGCAGCTGATTGATAAAGACGGCAACCGTGCGTGTCTTGCTGATAATGCCCGTAAGCTTGCGCATGGCCTGGCTCATAAGACGCGCCTGGAGGCCAACCAGCGAGGAGCCCATGTCTCCTTCGATTTCAGATTTCGGCACGAGCGCAGCAACCGAGTCCACGACAATGATGTCGATTGCACCGCTGCGCACCAGCGCATCAACAATCTCAAGTGCCTGCTCCCCTGTATCCGGCTGGGAAATGAGTAGTTCCTCGATATTTACACCCAACTTGCGGGCATACTCGGGATCGAGCGCATGTTCTGCATCAATAAAGGCTGCAACGCCTCCTGCTTTTTGTGCCTCGGCAATCATATGGAGCGTGACCGTTGTCTTTCCGGAGGATTCCGGACCATATACCTCGACGATACGGCCGCGTGGAATCCCTCCAACGCCAAGTGCAATATCGAGAGGCAGAATCCCGGTTGAGATGACCTCAATATTCATATTCGCCTTGGCTTCGCCAAGACGCATAATGGACCCCTTTCCATGTGTCTTTTCGATCTGTTTGAGGGCGTTTTCCAACGCCTCCTCCCGAGATGTCTTCTTATCCTTCTCTGCCATATCATCCGCTCCTTGTCTATTTTATTTTCTTCTCAATTATACGAAAATCCCCGCTCTTTTGTCAAAAAAATATGCGGGGCTTCGGTAACATATGAATATATTATTTTAAAAGTGAGCGAACGATCTCATTCACAAGTTTTCCGTCAGCACGTCCTTTCACACGAGGCATGAGAACACCCATGACCTTCCCCATATCCTTTGCCGTTGCTGCTCCGACTTCTGCAACTGTATCTTCTACGATCTTCTTTACCTCATCTGCCGTGAGCTGAGCAGGCAAATACGGCATCAGGAGATCAATCTCCATCTTCGTTTTTTCAATGAGATCGGCGCGGCCGCCGCGTTCAAACTCCTCGATGGAATCACGACGCATTTTTACTTCCTTCGTAATAACTCCAATGACCTCATCGTCAGTCAGCGTCTTTTTCCCATCAATCTCAGCCTGCCGAACAGCCCCGCGCACAAGGCGAATGACTGAAAGGCGCTCCTTCTCTCCCTGCTTCATAGCAGTTTTCATATCAGCAGTAAGCTGTTCCATCAGTGACATAGCAATTCATCCTTTCATACAAAACACAAAAAAGAAAAACATCCGCGGCGCTGTGTCCACGGATGCCTTTTGCAATCAGCCCCTGTATTTGCGTTTACGCGCTGCCTCAGATTTCTTTTTGCGGCGAACGCTCGGTTTCTCGTAATGTTCACGCTTGCGAACTTCGGCAAGAGTGCCGGCCTTCTGTGACATACGCTTAAAGCGGCGGAGAGCACTGTCGATCGACTCATTTTTGCCGACCTTGATTTCATTTGCCATGCATTTCCCCTCCCTCCACGCGCGGAGTAATTTGGCACCGAAAAATGATGCAAGGATATTATACTCTATTGCTATAATCCATGTCAATCATTGAATACAATTTTCATAAAACAATCATTCGAGTATTGTATATCGCAAGGCGGCATAAAAGATGTAAAATACGGGTATTTCTCCCGGAAGGCAATGGTCAGAGACCCAGATCGCCCATTTTAATCTCTTCTACGCGGCCATGCTCGACCTCAAAGGCAAAGCCAACCGTCGGATCGTCTTCGGAAAAGTAAATATAATCCTCTCCATAGACCATGCTTGGCTCGCCATAAACACGGCGCAGTTCCTCAACAGGAGTACCGATGCGAACCCCCTTGCCGGAAGAGAGAGTGCTGCGCTCGGACACTTTGACCAAACGTACAAGTCCATCGACGAAGTCGAGGGAAAGTCCGTCCGCATACTCGTATTCAACAACCTCTTTGCCCGCATACCGCATCGAGCGCTCTGACTCCGTCTCAAACGGAGCACCATAGCGCGCACGCACGGCCTCCTCCTGGGCCCCATAGGAAATATCACCAAGCAGCAATTCTTCACGTGCAATACGTGCCGCCGAATTTTGCTCTTCCGCACGATGTTGGCGACGCGCCTCCGCGGCACGCTTAGCCGCATCATCTGCTGAAAGAGTCTGCTCTACAGAGTCCCGTGCAATCGTAATTTTTTTCCCATCATCGGCACGCACCGGTGCTGTATCCGCACCCCAGAATGCATTTGCAGCAAAGTTCGCAGCAATACCGGCAGCCACTGCAATTCCGACGCAGGCAGCCCCCATACGAATGTTCAACGGTTGTCTCTCCCCCAAAATCCTATGCCGGCAGACGAACGACCACTCAGTACAGCACGCCCATCTTGATCTCATCGACACGATTGTTCTCAACCTCGAAGTTAAAGCCAATCGTCCGATCCCCGTCCACAAAATAGATGTAGTGGTCACCGCGGATGGCATCCGGCTGCCCATAAGCAGCGATCAATGCATTCACATCCGTACCGACCGCAATGTTGGCTTTGGTCTGAATGCCGTTGCGTGCACCAATCTCAACCTGACACACAGCGCCGTCTACGAAGGTGATGTCAAAATCATTGCCGTATTCCCACTCTGTTGCCTGTCCGCCTGCGTAGAAGGGATTATACTTTGTCTCAACCTCACGCGGTGCACCGTACCCACTGCGCACATAGCTTTCCGACGCACCGTACTCGATACCTCCGACGACAAGGGCGTCCCTCGAAACAGCCGCCTGCGCAGTCCCGGCGCCAAGGAGGCTGATGCCAAGAGCAATGCCCGCAATCTGCTTTCCAAACCTAAACATAATCTACATCTCCTTTGCTGAAAACACATTCGTTTTATAAACTTTCGTTGTTGTTAGAAATTATAGGATAAGACGCTGAAAAGCCCCTGAAGGATTCTTTTCAGAAGCTTTTCATATGAAAACTGCGGTGAACCGAGGTTCACCGCAGTCTGCATCTCACAGAAGCTTACGCTTTTCCTGCAAGTTTCTTATAGTTGTTGTAGCGCGTCTCCGCATCTTTCTGCGTCTTTTCAAAGAGTGCTTCCGCAGCCTCCGGGAAGTTGGTCTTGAGGCTGATATAACGGTTCTCGCCAAGAAGGAAGTCCTGGAACTTCGAGAAGTCCGGTTCCTTGGAGTCGAGCGTGAACGGATTCTTGTCCGTCTCAACAAGCTGCGGGTTGTAGCGGTAATTTGCCCAATAACCGCACTCGACCGCAAGCTTGCCCTCGAGCTGAGCACAGCCCATGCCCTTGCGAATGCCATGGTTAATGCACGGCGAGTAGGCAATGATGAGGGACGGTCCCGGATATGCCTCTGCCTCGCTGATCGCTTTGAGTACCTGATTTTGATCGGCACCCATATCCACCTGAGCAACATAGACATAGCCGTAGGACATCGCCATCATACCGAGATCCTTTTTCTTCGTCTTCTTGCCTGTTGCCGCAAACTCTGCGATTGCCGCCGCAGGAGTCGACTTCGATGCCTGTCCTCCCGTATTCGAATAGACCTCGGTGTCAAAGACCATGATGTTGACATCCTCGCCGGAGGCAAGCACATGGTCGACACCTCCGTAACCGATGTCGTATGCCCATCCGTCGCCGCCAAAAATCCACTGCGACCGCTTGACAAAATAGTCGTGATCGTTGTAGATACGGCAAAGGAGTTCGTCATCTCCCTTTTCTTTCTCAAGCAGCTCGCGAAGCAAATCTGCGCGGTCGCGCGTTCCCTCGCCGCTGTCACGCTTCTCCAGCCAGAGCTGCATCGCCGCCTGAAGTTCGGGAGATCCCTTCTTCTCCTCAATGGCCTGCGTCACAGCCGAGGCGATCGCCTCGCGTACAGCCTTAGTGCCGAGCAGCATACCAAGGCCGTATTCCGCATTGTCCTCGAACAGAGAGTTCGCCCATGCGGGGCCGTATCCTGCTGCATTCTTCGTATAGGGAATCGCCGGAGCACTCGCCCCCCAGATAGAGGAACAGCCCGTTGCATTCGCGATCATCATACGATCACCGAAGAGCTGCGTAACAAGTTTCGCATACGGGGTCTCGCCACAGCCGGCGCATGCGCCGGAGAACTCAAGCAGCGGCGTCTCGAACTGCGAGCCGATGACCGTATTCTTCTTCATCGGGGTATTCTTAATGGAAACCTTCTTCGTATCCACACCGTAGTCAAAGTACTTCTGCGCATCACGAAGCTTATCATCCAGCAGCGTCATATCAAGGGCCTTGCCCGGGCAGACCTGCGCACAGTTGCCGCAGCCGAGGCAGTCAAGCGTTGAAACGGCTATGGTGAAATTCATTCCCTTTGCCGGGCGCGACTTCACTGACGGGAATCCCTCGGGAGCTGCCGCAAGTTCCTCATCGGTCGTGAGAACCGGGCGAATGGATGCATGCGGACAGACAAAGGAACACTGGTTGCACTGAATACACTTCTCCGGACGCCATACAGGAACAGAAATGGCCGTGCCGCGCTTCTCGAACGCTGTACCGCCGAGAGGGAATGTCCCATCCTCCATGCTCAGGACATCGGAGATCTTAAGTTTATCTCCCTCCTGGCGGTTCATGATGTTCTGGACCTTCGTGATAAATTCCGGTGTATTTTCATTGACGGCAGGCGCCTCATCCACAGCGTCCTTCCAGTCAGCAGGCACAGCAACACGATGCAGAGCCGCAATGCCCTGATCGATTGCCCCGTTGTTCATATTGACAACCTTCTCGCCCTTGCTTCCATAGGACGTCTGAACGGCATCCTTGAGATACTTCACCGCGTCGTCGAGCGGAATGATGTTGGCAAGCTTGAAGAACCCGGACTGCATAACCATGTTAAAGCGGCCGCCGAGACCGAGTTCACGTGCAATCTGAACAGCATTGACCGTATAGAACTCGATTTCGTTCTCTGCAATATAGCGCTTCATCGATGCGGGCAGATGCGTGTTCAGCTGCTCATCGGTCCAGACCGTATTGAGCAGGAACTTGCCGCCCTTCTTGAGTCCCGCGAGAAGATCATACTGGGTGACATAGGACTGCTGCGAACAGGAGATAAAGTCTGCCTTATTGATGAGGTACGGGCTCATGATCGGTGCCTTGCCGAAGCGCAGATGACTCATCGTAATGCCGCCGGACTTCTTCGAGTCATAGGCGAAATACGCCTGCGCGTACATATCCGTCTTGTCACCGATGATCTTGATCGCGCTCTTGTTCGCACCAACTGTGCCGTCCGAACCAAGCCCCCAGAACTTGCAGGCAGTCGTTCCCTCTTTCGTGAGGTTGACATCCCCGTGGATCGGCGCAAGACTGCGGTTGGTCACATCGTCCTCGATACCGATCGTAAAGCCGTGGATCGGATCGTCCTTCTTGAGCTCCTCATAGACAGCAAAGACCTGATCCGGCGTGATGTCCTTACCGCCGAGACCGTATCGGCCGCCGACAATGACAGGGTTCATTCCGGAACTGTAATACGCCGCCTTGACATCGAGATAGAGTGGCTCACCAAGGGATCCCGGCTCCTTCGTACGATCGAGAACGGCAACCTTCTGCACCGTCTTCGGGAGATGTTTGAAGAAGTGTTCAACCGAGAACGGACGATAGAGATGAACGGAAAGAACACCAACCTTTTCGCCCTGTGCATTGAGATACTCCGCAACCTCCTGCGCCGTCTGGCAGATTGATCCCATCGCAATGATGATACGTTCGGCATCCGGTGCACCGTAATAGTCAAAGAGATGATGCACACGCCCGGTGATCTTTGCCATCTGCGCCATTGCTTCCTCAACGAGTTCAGGAATTGCATCGTAGTAGCGGTTGACAGCCTCGCGGCCCTGGAAGTAGATGTCCGGATTCTGAGCCGAGCCGCGCACTACCGGGTGATCCGGATTGAGTGCACGGCGGCGGAACTCCTCAACGGCATTCCAGTCAAGAAGTTTTGCGAGATCGTCATACTCCACAACCTCGATCTTCTGGATCTCATGCGAGGTGCGGAAGCCGTCGAAGAAGTTAATGAACGGTATACGCCCCTTGATTGCCACGAGATGGGCTACAGCAGCAAGATCCATGACCTCCTGCACGCTCGACTCCGCGAGCATCGCAACACCCGTCTGGCGTGCCGCCATGACATCTTGATGATCTCCGAAGATGTTCAGCGAGGAAGCTGCGATCGCACGCGCACTTACATGGAACACACCCGGCAGGAGTTCACCCGCAATCTTGTACATATTCGGGATCATCAGCAGGAGCCCCTGCGAAGCCGTATAGGTTGTTGTCAGGGCCCCTGCCTGCAGCGAGCCGTGAACGGCACCTGCGGCACCAGCCTCAGACTGCATCTCAATCAGACGTACTTGCTGCCCGAACAGATTCTTCGTGCCCTTTGCCGCAAGACTGTCAACATGTTCTGCCATCGGCGATGACGGCGTAATCGGATAGATCGCCGCAACATCGGTAAATGCGTAAGAAATATAGCCGGCGGCGGTATTGCCGTCCATTGTCTTCATTTTCTTTGCCATATAACTGCTCTCCTCTCGAAAGAAATGCGAAAGCACTTCCATAAATGTTAAAATATAACCACAGAAGTATAGCGCCGATCCCTCTCTTTTCGTAAGAATAGGAGTCGAAAAGAATATCTATGATGGGGACGCCTTTCTATACTTTCCATTTATTATACAACGGAAAAAGTTCCTTGTAAACAAGATAGGCTTGCTCAGAAATAAAAAAGATGTAGGATTACAATAGATATGTTACACAAGTAAATAAAAGAGAAAGCCAATTTG
>ERZ772772.177-NODE-177-length-39323-cov-3.866227_pt1 | contig 39323 bp, 33 predicted proteins | sample MGYA00511484_ERZ772772 | MGnify/ENA primary metagenome ERZ772772 (study PRJEB29015, sample SAMEA2737913) | human oral metagenome | biome: human oral; feature: human-associated habitat; material: dental | place: China | collected 2088 ... | reverse complement strand
GAGGTGGCGCGGCCCCCTGAGGGAGGCTCTGGATGCCCTGAGGGACTCGCTGGCCGACATCTTCGAGCGCGAGGGCCGGGGGCTCCTTCCCGACCCCTGGGGCACCCGGGACGCCTATATCGCCGTCATCTCCGACCGCTCGCCCGAGAACGTGGAGCGCTGGCTCGCGCAGCATGCCGCGCGGCCCCTCGGCCCCGCGGAGCGCACGCGGGCCCTCTCCCTGATGGAGATGCAGCGTGCCGCCCTGCTGATGTACACGAGCTGCGGCTGGTTCTTCGACGACATCTCCCGCATCGAGACGGTGCAGATCCTCCGCTACGCGGCCCGCGCCATCGAGCTGGCGAAGGACCTCTCCGGGCGGGACTGCGCCCCCGAGTTCCTGAGGATGCTGGAGAGGGCCCCCAGCAACATCCCCGAGCTCGGGAACGGCGCGCGGGTCTACGAGCTGCTGGTCCGGCCCGCCCGGATCACGAAGGCCCAGCTGGCCGCGCACTACGGGATCACGTCGCTCTTCCCGGGCTTCGCGCCCGCCTTCTCCGAGGGCTGCTGGCGCTTCTCCGGGACCGCCTCCGTCCCGGAAAAAGCCTCGCGTTCGGGAAAAGCCTCGATTTCGGAAAAAATCTCGCCCCCAGAAGAGTCCCCGGCGCAGGGGGCCGCGGGCTCCTGCGCCTTCTCGGCCGGGACGGTCCGGGTCCGCTCCGCGGTCACGAAGGAGGAAGAGACCTTTCTCTTCGCCGCCAACTATCGGGGCGGCACCTCCATCTTGTGCGGGGTCGCCCCCGAGCGGGAGGTCCGGGAGGTGACGGCCGGGGAGGCGGACGCCCTGCGCGAACTCTTCGCCGGGTCCGACGAGAGGGGATTGGTCGGGCGCTTCGGGCACAGCCTGTTCTCCCTGCGCCATATCCTGGCCGACGCCCAGCGCGGGGTCCTGGACAAGCTGCTGCGGCAGGACGTCGCCCGAATCGAGGAGAGCGTTCATTCCATCGTCCGCAGCTACGACTCGCTCCTGGACTACCTGACGACCCTGGAGATGCGGCCGCCCCGGATCATCGCCTCGGCCGCCGAGGTCGCCCTGACATCGAACATCGTCCACGCCCTGGAGCACGAGGTTCCCGACGTCGCGCACATCCACGGGCAGCTCCGCCTCGCGGCGCGGTGGAGGACGGCGCTCGACGTTCCCCGCATCGGCTTCGCCGTCTCCCAATGGCTGAACCGGCGGATGGAGCGGCTCTGCGGCGACCCCGGGGACACCGCAGCGGCGGACGGGATCTGCGCGATGCTCGCCCTCTTCGTCGACGAACACCAATGGCGCCTCAGCCTCTACCGGGCACAGAACCTGTTCTTCGAGGTGCTGGAGGCACACCGGAAGTCCGACCTCCCCTCCGAAGCGCGGGAGGCGCTGCGCCGCCTGGGACGGCGGCTCCGCTTTTCGGAGGCCATGCTGAAGCCCTGAGCCCCAATCCCTCCCCCTCTCGACACGAAGGGCCGCCCCCATCCCAAGGACGGGAGCGGCCCTTTTTTGGCCCCTGCTTCGGCTATGCCGTCAGGCCATGGGGACGAAGGTCAGATCCCGCCCCGAGCCGACTTCAGGCGTCCGCTCACCGGATCGTTCATCAGCCCCGGTTGCGCCGGGCGTATTCCAGGGCGGTCCTCCCCGAGTCGTCGACGATGGACGGGTCCGCTCCGCCCGCAGCGGATCCAGCTCCGTCGTCCGGCCGAACCGCTCCCCCGCGGTCCATCGCGATGAGGTTGTCCGAGCCGCGGGTTAAGCAGGCGGCCAGCTCTTCGGGGTGCCGTGCCCCGAACGCCGTACCGATACGGCAACGCCGTAAGCCTTCGGTCCGTTGCCCGTTGCCGCGCTGTCGAGTCAAGTAAACCGTATCACGGACGGACGTTCCGAGACAGATTGAGGCTACGCATGCCGCCTCGTTGCCCAGGAGTCCCTAACGCCCTTCTTCTGTCGAGTTATCGGAATTTTAAGGCTCCCCAGTCCTATTGCGTTCGACTGTTTCGGTCAGACATGTGTTAAGTCGGAGCATTGTATTATCCTTGCGCAGCACACTACCTTCTCGGGCCAGAAATCCTCCAGTCCACAGACTTTTCCCTCGTCAGTCTCCAAGTCGAACACGCCGCTCTCTATCGCCAACCTTCGAAGTTTCGCGTAATATCGTGCACCTGCCGCGTTCAAGAACAGCCCATACTCGTTAAAACGCATTTTCTTCCTGATGCGTATCCTATGTGCTCGCAGTTCGGGTTCAATTTGCTTAAACCTTGCCCGCTCTTCCTCCAGGATAGAATAGGCATTATCATCATAAAGGTAAGACTGCCCCACCACGCCAATACAGTCAAACCCCATAGGGACGACCTGATGGGGCTCGATATCGAACCCCTTTAAATCCGCGTAAAAATTCTTCAGGTCATCCCCCAGAAAGCAGACCTCCGCGTCCATCCCCAGATTCCGGCAATGCCGGAGATACCTGAGGGTAAAGGGCCAATCCGGTACAACCTCAAGGGCGCTGCAGCTCACAATACATTTAGCCCACCTCTCCTGCGCCTCCTGAGAAAGAGCCCGAGACGCAGCATCCTCCTCCGTGTCCAAAGGCCAGCTTGATGTGTTCCGGGCCATACCACGATAGGGCGAAGGATCGTCTTGGGCAGGGACTGTCCTTTCAAAAACCGCAAATCCATTCCTCTCTATGACAGGACGGTGATCGTAAATGCCTATCACCTCTTTATTTTTGATAGAATCTATCTTAAATGTCCATGTGAGTTTTACTTGATAACGGAAATACGCTTAACGGGGCCTGGCAGCAACCTTGGAAGCTTCAAAATGAAATGGGAGAGGACAGAGGTTCTGAAATCGACGCCCCGGGCGAAGCACGGCGTATCGCAGCTCAGGGTTCCGGCGGGGTTAAGGAGAATACGCCCTGGAGGGCTCCAAAAAGCGCGCAGAAGCAGCAGCAACGCTCCACACGCTTTTTCATGTTCATACCCCATCGTCTCTGCAAAGGACTGAATGTCCGCAGGGGTCGGGAGGACAAGGAAGCCCGTTCCCCAGCCCCTTCTCTATCGAGTCCTCTCCAAAATCGACATCCCGTGCGGGACTGCGCGCAGATACTGATCGGGAGCGACGACGCTCGCACCCAGCCTGGCCGCGGCCAGCCATGGCCAGTGGGAGTTGAACATCATCCCACGGCCCACGGCCACCAGGTCGGCCTGCCCCGAGGCGACGGCGTGCTCCGCGAGCTCCGGCTCCGTGATCAGCCCCACACCGACCACCGGCATGGAACAGGCGGAGCGGATGGACGCGGCCAGGGGAAGCTGGTAGCCGGGGTAAAGGGGGATGTCCTGCTTGGGCGAAAGCCCGCCGGAGGAGACGTGAATGTACCGGCACCCCCGAGCCTCCAGCTCGCGGGCATAAACGGAACACGACGCCACGTCCCAGCCGCCGGGAATCCAATCCGTCGCCGAGACGCGAATGCCCAGGACGACGGAGTTCGGAACCTCACGCCTCACGGCCTCGAATACGGAGAGCGGAAACGCCATGCGGGCCTCCGGAGATCCGCCCCACCGATCCGCCCTGACGTTGCTGAGGGGCGAAAGGAACTGATGCAGCAGATACCCGTGCGCGCTGTGGATCTCGATCAGGTCGAACCCCAGCCTGACGGCCCGCCGTGCTGCGGCGGCAAAGTCCTCTCGAATCCGATCCATATCGGACTCGGAGAGTTCCAGGGGCACAGGAGACGCCTCATCCCACGGCAGGGGCGACGGGGCGACGACGGGCCATCCGCCCTCGCCGGCCGCCGCGCTCTTTCCGCCCTGCCAGGGCGGCAGGGTCGAGCCCTTCCTTCCCGCATGGGCCAGCTGGACGCCCAGCGCCGCGGAGCCATGGGCGCGAAGGACCTCAAGCAGGGCGTGGAGCGCCTCCTCCGTGTCGTCGGACCAAAGCCCCAGGTCGAAGGGGGAGATGCGCCCCTGGGGATTGACGGCCGTGGCCTCCAGGATCAAAAGCCCCGCCCCGGATCCGGCGAGAGCGCCGTAGTGAATGCGATGCCAGTCCGACGCCCTCCCCTCCACGGCGGAGTACTGGTCCATCGGCGGAACGACGATGCGATTGCGCAGGGTCAGCGAACCCAGCTGAAAGGGCGAGAACAGGCGGGACATGTGCATGCACCTCCAGAACGAAAAGACGCCCGCGCCGCACGGGACACGGAGCTTCGAACAAACCCGACGACCTCGGATAAGTATACCAAACCTTGCGGCACGGCACGGCTTCATGATACCCTTGCATCAGGCGGATATACGGCGCAGGTCCGTTTTGGATCTTTTGAGCCATCGGATTTTTATTGACGGAGGGGATCGGCATGAGCGGGAGCGACGAGAAACCGGTTACGCGGGCCAAGCGTTCGAACAACCTTTGGATGACGGAGGAGCAGACGGAGAACCTTCGGCTCTCGCTGAAGGTCTCGGACATCCTGCACAAGGAGCGGACCCCCTGGCAGGACATCTTGGTCGTGGAGACCCCGGAATACGGCAGGGCCCTGATGTTGGACGGAGCCATCCAGCTCACGGAACGGGACGAGTTCTGCTACTCGGAGATGATGGCGCACGTTCCCATCTGCTCACATCCCGACCCCAGGCGGGTCCTGATCGTGGGCGGAGGGGACGGCGCCATCCTGCGCGAGGTCCTGAGGCACCCCTGCATCGAGGTCTGCACGCTGATCGACATCGACGAGAAGGTCGTAGAGACCTCCAAACGCTGGCTCCCCTCCATAGGGTGCGCTCTGGACGATCCGCGCGCCGACGTGCGCTGCATGGACGCCCTGGAGTACATCCGCACCACGTCCGACCGTTTCGACGTGGCCATCGTGGACAGCACCGACCCCGTGGAGTTCGCCGCCGGGCTCTTCCAGTCCCCCTTCTACGCGGACATCAAAAGGGTGCTGACCCCCAAGGGGCTGATGGTGGAACTGACGGAGTCGCCCTTTTCCGACACGGCGCTGATGAAGCAGGCCATCGGCCAGATGCGCGCCGTCTTCCCCGTCGTGCGGATGTACTGGGGAGCCGTCCCCACCTATCCCACGGGGATGTGGACCTACGGGGCCGCATCCCTCTCCCCCGACCCGGCCACGCCGATCCGGGAGGTCCAGGGTACGCGCTACTACACCAACGCCGTGCATCGTGCGGCCTTCGTGCTGCCGCCCTTTCTGGAGGACCTGATCCGCGAGGACCGGTAACAGCGCGGGCACGCAGCGCCGCAAATTTTTTCAAGGCGCCGTCCCGCGCTCACCGCCGCCTCCGCCGCCCCCGTGCGGGCGGGTGCGGCGTCCCCTTTCTGCCGGCCCCTTCCGGCGTCTCCCCGCGGGACTCCGCGATCAGGTCGCGCAGCGTCGCGGCACGCTCGAAGTCCAGCCGCTCCACCGCCTCCCACATCGCGCGCTCCAGCTCCTTGACCGTGAGCTTCGGGGTCTCCGCATCGCCGTCCCTCCGATCGCCGCGTTCCGCGCCGTCCAGCGAGTAGGCCTCCAGCAGCTCCTGCGGCAGCAGGCTCTTGATCTCCTTCTCGATGTTGCGCGGCACGATTCCGTGCTTCGCGTTGAACGCCATCTGCTTCTCGCGGCGGCGTCCCGTCTCGTCCACCGCCCTGCGGATGCTCTCCGTCTCGACGTCCGCGTAGAGGATGACCGTACTGTCCACGTTGCGGGCCGCGCGCCCCATGATCTGGATCAGCGACCGGTAGGAGCGCAGATACCCCTCCCGATCCGCGTCCAGGATGGCGACGAGCGTCACCTCCGGCAGGTCCATGCCCTCGCGCAGCAGGTTGATCCCCACCAGGACCTGGACGTCCCCCTTGCGCAGGTCGCGGATCAGCTCCGCCCGCTCGAAGGTGTTCAGCTCCGAGTGGATGTAGCGCACCTTGAACTTCAGCTCCCGCAGATAGTCCGCCAGGTCCTCGGACGAGCGCTTCGTCAGGGTGAGGACCAGCGCGCGCTCTCCCTTCTCCGACACCGTCCGCAGGCGCTCGATCAGGTCGTCGATCTGGTCCTTCGCGGGCAGGACCAGCACCTCCGGGTCCGGGATGCCCGTGGGGCGGATCACCTGCTCCACCACCTGAGCGGAGTGCTCCAGCTCATAGTCGCCCGGCGTGGCGGAGACGAAGACCGCCGTGTGCAGGTGCCCCTCGAACTCGTGCCACTCCAGGGGCCGGTTGTCCAGGCAGGAGGGCAGCCGGAAGCCGTTTTCCACCAGCACGGTCTTGCGGGCGCGGTCGCCGTTGAACATGCCCCGAACCTGAGGCAGCGTGATGTGGGACTCGTCCACGATCATCAGGAAGTCCTCGGGGAAGAAATCGACCAGCGTGCCGGGCGGGTCGCCGATATTGCGCCCGTCCAGGTAGACGGAGTAGTTCTCGATGCCCGAGCAGTACCCCACCTCGGTGAGCATCTCCAGGTCGTAGCGCGTGCGCATGCGGATGCGCTGGGCCTCCAGGAACTTCCCCTCGTTCGTGAAGCGCTCCTCCATCCGGGCCAGCTCCGCCTCGATCAGGGGCTTGGAGCGCTCGATGGCGTCCGTCTGCGTGACGTAGTGCTGCGCCGGGAAGATCGACGCCTCCGGCATCCGCTCCACCAGCTTGCCCGTCAGGGGGTTCACCAGGTCCACCCGCTCGATCTCGTCGTCGAAGAAGGTGACGCGGATACAGTTCTCGTCGTAGGCGGGGAAGATCTCGATGGTGTCGCCCCGCACGCGGAACTTCCCGGCCTCCAGCACCGTGTCGTTGCGCTCGTAATAGTTCTCCATCAGGTGCTGGAGAAAGGCGCGGTGCTCCCACCGGTCGCCCTCGGCGAAGGAGAAGATGGCGTTCTCGTAGTTCTCGCGCTTCCCCAATCCGTAGATGCAGGAGACGCTGGCGACGACCAGCACGTCGCGCCGCTCGATCAGCGCCTTGGTGGCGGCCAGCCTCAGCCGCTCGATACGGTCGTTGACGGAGGCGTCCTTTTCGATGTAGGTGTCGCTGGACGGGATGTAGGCCTCCGGCTGATAGTAGTCGTAATAGCTGACGAAGTAGTGCACGGCGTTCTCCGGAAAGAACATCTTGAACTCGCTGTAGAGCTGCGCCGCCAGCGTCTTGTTGTGGGCCAGCACCAGCGTGGGACGGTTGACCGCGGCGACGACATTGGCCATCGTGAAGGTCTTGCCGCTGCCCGTGACGCCCATCAGGGTCTGGAAACGGTCCCCCTGTCCGAGTCCCCGGGTCAGGGCCTCGATGGCCTCCGGCTGGTCGCCCGAGGCGGGCCAGTCCGAGTGCAGGATGAAATTTTTTGAGAGCAAGGTCCGATGCCTCCAACACGAAAGATTCAAGGGGAGCGCCGATGGAATCCGCGCGTCCTCAGCCCGGAGGGGCCTCCCGCCGAACGCAGCTCCAGGGCCTGCAGGCACAGCCCTCCCCCTTCAAGTTTCTTATCTGCGGAAGCCGTTTGTCAAGGGTGTTTTCCGCTTCGCCCCCCGTTCTCCGGGCGCGATCTACGGGATATCGAGGTTCAACATGGCAATTGCCGCCCAAAACAGGTATGATTTGAAAACCGCAGCGGTCCCGGGGAGGGGCGCCTCATCGACGACGCTCGCGGACGAAGGGAGAAGATCGAACCATGAAAAAACACTTCAGGGAAACCCGGACGATTGCCGCCCGGCTCACGGAGGTTTGAGGACATGGCCCCAGACCTGGCGCTCAAAAGAGCGTACGAGGAGGCCAGCCCCTCCGACGGCTGCCGCGTCCTCGTCGATCGGCTTTGGCCCCGAGGCGTCTCGAAAGAGGCTCTGAGGGTGGAACGATGGTGGAAGGAGATCGCCCCATCGACGCAGCTGAGGCAGGAGTTCGCTCACAAGGAGGACAGATTCGCCGAGTTTGCGGAGCATTATCGGGGCGAGCTGAACGCGAACCCCATGGGGCCGGAGTTCCTCGGCTGGGTCCGCGAACGTCTGAGGGAGGGAAGAGTCAGCCTGATCTACGCGGCGAAGGACACCGCCCACAACCAGGCGGTCGTCCTGAGGGACTGGGTTCTGGAACGCCTGTAGCTCCCGGCCCTCCTCCGCCCGATCCCCGCGGAGAGGCGGGAGGCCGCCGCCCGTGTCGGCCCTCCGCCTCTCATCGCCGGATAAGCTACTTGTCGTCGTCGGAGAGGTCCAGGATCCCCTCCTCGATCTCCATGGGGCCGTCCAGCATATCGACCTCGAGCGACGCCGCGCCCTCCTCCGCGGCCTCCGGGGCGTCCGGGTCCCCGCCGGGGTTCGGCTGGGGATGGAAGCCGATTCCCCTGGCGACCTCCGCCATGATCTCCCGGATGATCTCCTCCTGCACCGAGGGGTTCTTCTCGAGGAACTGGGCCACCGCCTCCTTGCCCTGCCCCAGGGTCTCCCCCTTGTAGGAGAGCCAGGACCCCTTCCTGCGGATGACCTCGTAGTCCACCGCCATGTCGACCACCGCCACCCCCATGGGGATGCCCTTGCCGTAGATGAGGCTCGTGTGCGCGGAGCGGAAGGGGGGCGCCAGCTTGTTCTTGACCACCTTCAGATAGAGCTCGTGCCCGATGGTCTCCTCGCTTTTCTCTATCTTCTTGCCACGCCGCACCTCCAGGCGGACCGACGAGTAGAACTTGAGCGCCCGGCCGCCCGTCGTCGTCTCCGTCGGGCCGGCCCCGTATCCCGTCGAGATCAGGGCCCGGAGCTGGTTGATGAAGATCACCACGCAGTTGGTCTTGGACACGATGGAGGTGAGCCGCCGCAGCGCGTAGGACATCAGGCGCGCCTGGAGGCCCAGCTGGCTCTCGCCTATCTTGCCGTCGATCTCCGCCTGAGGGGTCAGGGCCGCGACGGAGTCCACCACCACCAGGTCCACCGCACCGCTCCGCACCAGCGCGTCCAGCACGTAGAGCGCCTGCTCGCCGCTGTCGGGCTGGGAGAGGTACAGGGCCTCGACGTCCACCCCAAGCGCGGCCGCCAGCCGCGGGTCCAGCGCGTGCTCCGCGTCGATGAAGGCCGCGACCCCGCCCGCCCTCTGGGCCTCCGCGATCGCATAGAGGGCGACCGTCGTCTTTCCCGAGCCCTCCGGCCCGAATATCTCCACGATGCGCCCCTTGGGGTAGCCCCCGACGCCAAGCGCGATGTTCAGCGGCAGAATGCCCGAGGGAATTACCTCCACGTTCGCCCGCGCGTTGTCGCCCAGACGCATGATGGATCCCTGCCCGAACTTTCCCCGTATGTCCTCGATGGTCTGCTCCAGCATCTCCTCGCGCGTCTGCGGCACTTTTTTCTTCGCCAAGGCCAGATTCACATCCCTTCCTCAGTCCGTCCAGTGGGTTAAAATCGGAAACGGCTACCTGCCGCCCGGCTTCGTATCCTTTGCGGCACGCCACAGGGCCGACAAAGCACAGGCCACGGCCCGTTCCCGGACGCCATCCCGGTCTCCCCGCAGGTTCCGCAGAAACGCGGAGCTCCGTACTCCGCCCTCCTCCATGGAGGCCACGGCAAACCACACGGTCCCCGTCGGCTTCTCCTCACTGCCCCCTCCGGGGCCCGCAATGCCCGTGACGGAGACGGCGAGGCTCGCGCCATACAGCCGAAGGACCCCCTCGGCCATGGCCCGGGCGCACTCCCCGCTGACCGCGCCGTGCCGCGTCAGTACCTCGGGGTCCACCCCCAGAACCTTTCGTTTCGCCTCGTCGCTGTAGGCGACGACGCCGCCAAGAAAAGCGTCGGAGCTGCCGGGGACCGAGGTCAGGGCCCCCTGCACGAGTCCGCCCGTGCAGGACTCCGCGCAGGAAAGCGTCATTCCCCTGCTGCGGGCCTCGTGAAGCACGGCCTCCTGGAGCGCCGCACAGCCGGCGGGAAGCGCATCGTCCGGGAAACGGTCCCGAATCAGCCCCTCCGCATCCCGAACCCTGCCGGGCTCGCCCCGGACGACCAGCTCGACCGACGCGAAGGAGGGAAGCACCGACACGTGGAGCGCGGGGTCGGCGATCACCTCGGGAACCCGCTCCACCGCGCACAGCTCCGAGACGCCCGCCAGGACGACGGAGGTCCAGCGGTGAGAGGGAACGAAGAGCTCCGGCAGCTCCTGCCGGACCATCGCCGCGAACTCCGAGGGGACCCCGGGCAGGCTCAGACCCCTCGTCCCCAGGCGCTCGAAGGCGATCCCGAGCGCGGAACCCTCGGGATTGTAAAGGCCCTGCGCCGAGGCCGGGACCAGCGACTGGCTGGAGCGGACGTACTCCAGCGCGGCCCGGCGCTCCCCGTCGTATCGCCCCACAATCCGGTCGTAAAGGGCCTCCTCCCGCCGCAGGGGGCTGTCCAGATAAGCGGACAGGGCCTCGCGCGTCCGGTCGTCATGCGTGGGACCCAGCCCGCCCGACAGGACCAGCAGGTCCGTCCTACCCACCCAATGCCGAAGCAGCCCGACGATCGATTCCGAATCGTCGGGGACGACCTCGATACGCTCGACGCGCCACCCGGCGTCGTGCAGACGCCAGGCCAGGGCGGCGCAGTTCCCCTCGCGGCGCACCCCGCTCAGGAGCTCGTCGCCCACCGCGGCCAGGACGGCCGACCTCACCCCACGAACAGATTCCATAGCCAACCCTGCCCCCAGAGGTATCCATTCAAAAATTGAAGAAACAGGTTCACCATCACGCCGCCGACCACATCGTCGGCCATGATCCCGACCCCGCCCGGCAGCCGTTCCGCCGTGGAGACCGGGAAGGGCTTGAGGATGTCGACCACGCGGAACAGGAAAAACGCCGGAAGCGAAAAGGAGACAGGGAGCGCGTAAAGCGATACCCACATCCCCACCGCCTCATCCACGACGATCGCCCCCGGGTCCTCCGCCCCCATGGCGCGCGCGCAGGCTCCCGCCGCCCAAATGCCCACGGCCCCCAGGGCGAGAATGCCCCACCAGGGGACCGGGAGAAGGACGTAAAAGATACAGGCGGCCGCGGACCCCAGGGTCCCCGGCATCTTGGTGAGAAAGCCCAGCCCCCCGAGCGTCGCGGCGAGGACCGGAAGCGCCCTGCGATTCAACTCAGACATCCCCCTCCCCCTTGCCGACGGCCTCGCCGAACAGGTCGTACTCCTCGCAGTCGGTGATCCGCGCCCGGACGAAGGTTCCGAGCTCGGCATCCCCCGCGCCCGAGACACAGACCATGCCGTCCACCTCGGGCGCATCCCGATAGGAACGCCCCCAGGCCTCGCCCGACTCCCCATCGACCTCCTCGACGAGGACGTCCAGCTCACGCCCGACGAAGAGCGCGCTGCGCTCCCGCGAGAGCTCCGACTGGAGCTCCATCAGGCGGGCGTAGCGTTCCTCGCCCACCTCGCGGGGGACGAGATCCGGGAACGAGGCCGCGCGGGTCCCCTCCTCGGGCGAGTAGACGAACGCCCCCACCCTGTCGATCTCCGCCTCCACCAGAAAGTCCAGGACCCTTCGGAACTGGACCTCGGTCTCACCCGGAAAGCCCGTCATGATGGTCGTGCGCAGGGCAAACAGGGGATTCTTCTCCCGAAGGTAACGGAACATCCTGCGGATATGCTCCCCCGCAGGGGCACGGTTCATCCTGGACAGGATCGTATCGTCGATATGCTGGACCGGAACGTCCAGATAGGGCAGAATCTTGCCGCTCTCCATCAGGAAGTCCACGAAGGCGGGCGTCAGCCTGTCGGGGTGCAGGTAGAGCAGCCGCACCCAGGTCCCGTCGGGCAGGGCCGCGTCCAGTTCCCTCAGAAGACGCTCTATGGCGGGGGCCCCGTAGAGGTCGCGGCCGTAGACCGTGAGGTCCTGCCCCACGAGGCAGAGCTCCCGGGCTCCCTCCGAGCAGAGGGCGAGGGCCTCGTCCACCAGGCGCTCCACGGGAAGGCTCCTCAGCCTGCCCCGGATGAGCGGGATGGAGCAATAGGAGCAGAAGGTGTCGCAGCCCTCCCCCACCTTGAGGTAGCGGGACCACCTCGGGGTCCCCGGAAGCGGAACGCGTCCGCAGCCCGTCCGGGAGGCCGAAGCTTCCGAGTGCTCCAGCCCCGCGAGGTAGTTCACGACCGCATCCCAGTCCTCCGCCCGCGCGAACAGGTCCACGCTGTCGAGCTCCCGGCGCAGCTCCGCCTCGTAGCGGTTCACGATGCAGCCCACCACGACGATCCGCTCCAGGACCCCGCGCTCCTTGAGGAGCTCCAGGTCCAGAATCGCGTCGATATTTTCCTTCACCGCATCCTGGATGAAGGCGCAGGTATTGATGATGCCGACACGGGCATCCTCGGGGTCCGCCACCACGGTATGCCCCTCGAACGCGAGGCGTCCCATCAGGTTCTCGCTGTCCACGCCGTTCTTCGCACAGCCCATGCTCACAAAAAAAATGTTCAATGCGGCAAAGCCACCTTCCCGACAGTTCCCCCGAGAGACGGCGAAAGCCGGGGACGGCCCTCCCGATCCTCCGTCCCCGGCCTCTCCATTCGGCGCCCTCAGTTGACCTTCCTGTAGCTCCCGTCCGGCAGGTAGAAGTAGGTCTCCGAACGTTTGCCCTTGGGATTCGCGACGCCGAGGTCCTTGCCGTTCAGGGTGACCGAGGCCGCGTTGGGCCGCCCGTAGGAGACCTTAGCCTGAGCAGGCAGGTCCCAGGACACGACGGAGCCCTTTTTCAGCGTCTTGGAGAACAGGACCTTGTCCCCGATCGTCACCTTCATCCAGACGTCGGAGACCGCGCGGATCTCCAGGCTGGGAGGAGGCGGAAGCGGCTTCGACTCGGGTTGGCGTTCCGGGTCGGAGACCATGATCTCCATCGAAGCGGGGCTGACCCCGGCTACCCCGGTGTCGCCCGACGCGTCCTCGGAGGTGAGGGCCGAGAGCGCGGGATCCTCGGGCCGCATCGTCCGAAAGGCGTCCAGGGAGAGCCCTCCGCTGGACCAGACATACCAGACGTAGACCCCCGTTCCGATCAAGGCCGTCAGCAGGACGAGAAAGAGCCAGAAGTGCGAGACGGGCCTGAAGCCCCTCGTGGGGGACGTCCCGTTCCCGAGCACGTTGGTCGGGGCCTCCGGGCCCCGGGGCATCGACCGGTTCAGCCAGCCCATGAAGGGCTCCTGGAGATCCTCCGCGCCGATGACGCGGAGGTAGGTCCGAACGAACCCCTTGGTGTAGACGAGGTCCGGAAAACCCGCGTAATCCCCCTTCTCGATTCCGCGCAGAAACTCGATGCGGATGCGCGTCCGTTCGTATACGTCCTCAAGCAGCAGGCGCGCTTCCTCGCGTCTTTCCGCGACCAGGCGCCCCAGCTCCCTCAATGCCTCGTCACGATCCGATATCGGCATCGTCCAGAGCCTCCTTCACTTTAACTCTCATGGACTCCAGGAAAGCTCCCGGATCGGGGCTTTGGAAGACCGCGCTGCCGGTCACCACGACATCGCATCCGGCCAGAGCCACCCGTCCCACATTTTCTTCGTTGATCCCGCCGTCCATCTGGATGAGGTAGCGACGTCCCTCCGCAGCCCTCAGCCGGACGAGGTCCCGTGTGCGCTCCAGGGTCGCCTCGATCAGGCTCTGCCCTCCGAACCCGGGGGTGACGGACATGACCAAAACCAGATCCGCGATCTCCAGGACGGGACGAACCCGCTCCACGCCGGTGGCCGGCCCCATGGCAACGCCGGCCCGGAGGCCGGACCTCCGGATGGAGGAGAGCGCCGCATGGAGAAGCTGCGGTTCCGTCTCCGCATGAACGGTGATCAGCGACACCTCCGCATCGACGAACAGGGGCAGCAGCACGTCCAGGCGATCCACCATCAGGTGGGCGTCGATGAAGGCGTCCGGATAGCGCCGGCGCAGCGCCCGCGCCATCGCGGGCCCGAACGACAGGTTGCGGACGAAGTGCCCGTCCATGATATCCAGGTGCAGCCAGTCGTAGCGCCCTCCCAGCCCGTCGATGGCGGCGCCGACGCACAGAGGATCGGCCCCCAGCAGGGAGGGAGCGAACAACACCCTTCGCCGCGTCCGACTCCCCGTATCCTTCCAGTAGGTTTCCGCTTCCATAGCCCCGTCCTCTTCCTGACAATCGAGCCGGCCCGAGACGGGCCTCACTGATGTTTGTCCTGCCAGACGAACTCCCCGCCCAGGTAGAACGTCACGACGCACTCCTTCTCGTAGGGGACCTCCAGGGAGACGAGCTCGCCGCTCCGCGCCTTGCGGTCCAGGACGACCGTCTTCCCCGAGGGGTCCACCTTCTCGATGCGCAGGTCCAGAGGCTGCGCCAGAGGAGGCACCTGATAGCGGACCTTCGCGACCTTACCCTTCGGCGTCAGAGGAGCCGACGGCTGCTTCGGCGCCGGGGGCTGCACGGGTTCCGCAGGAGAGGGCTCGACGTCGGGGCGCGTCTCCGGGCTCGGGGGAAGGGCTGGATTGAGGATCACGCGCTTCCCGCCCTCCGGCCTTCCGGCCTCCTGATCGAGGACCGTCAGGTTGGGGTTGGCCTCCGTAACCGGAGTCTGTTCGGCCGACCCCTCGCCCACAAAAATGTCCCCGTGCCCCGGGACCTTCACGACCACGACGCCGCCCCGACCCCCCGACTCCGTCTCGGGCTTGGGTGCGTTCGCCGGTTCGACATAGCCCGCGGGCTTCTGCAGGGTCGCAATCTTCAGGCGCACCCCGTCCCCGGCCCGCGCCTGAGCCCCCGCGGAGGGGCGAGTCTCGATGGCCATTCCCTCGGACATGGAGGGGCTGTAGATCTTGTCCACCGCCAGGACCCTGAGCCCGCTGGCCGTGAGCATCTCCCGCGCCTCCCGCTCCGAACGGCGTGCGACGTCCGGGATCGTCAGCTTCCCATCGCGGCCGCCCCCTCCCTCGCTGACCAGAAGATCGACCTTCCGCTCCACGGGGATGTTGGCGGGCGCCGAGGGGCTCTGGGCGATGATAACGCCCCCTGGCTGGGATCCGTCCTTGATGCGAATCACGTCGCCGACCGCAAAACCCTGATCCTGGAGCACCCTCTGGGCGCGGGTCAGCTCCTGCCCCCGAAGGTCGGGGACGGCGCGCTGCTCTCCGCCCTGACTGACCTGGAGAATGACGAGCTGGTTCTTGTTCACCCGGGCCCCCGGCTCGGGCGACTGGGCCAACACGCGCCCCGAGGGCAGAGAGGAGGCCACCTGCTCGATTTTTACGGCAAACCCCAGACGCTCGGCCTCGGCCACGGCGTCGACCACGGAACGCTCCCGGAGGGGCGGAACGACGATCGTGTTCGACGGCCGGAAGAACACCGTATAGAAAGCCACGGCCCCAGAGGAAAAGATCACCAGGACGACCAACAACAGGGTCCAACGGATTGCTTTGCCCATCGGCACTCAGACCTCCGCTCTCTTCATGATGATGGAACAGTAAAAGCCGTCCAGCCAGGGCGACGCGGGCCAGATGTACGCACCCCACGGACGGCCCCTGCGGAAGGGGCCGGAGGCACCCCACGGCGAGGGGACCTCCACGCCGTCGGCCCGGCCCGACAGGACCTCCGCCACGACGTTCTCGTTTTCCTGACGAAGAAGGCTGCACGTGACATAAATTATAATACCATTTGGCGCGCACAGGTCCAAAGCCCGCGCCAACAAATCCTTCTGAACGGAGACCAGGCGGTCGAAACGGGACCAGGAGAGCTGCCACTTGGACTCCGGCTTCCGGCTCCAGGTCCCGCTCCCCGAGCAGGGAGCGTCCAGCAGAACAAGGGTGGGGGCCTCACGCGGCTCGAGCTCCAGGGCGTTGCCGCAGCGCAGCTCCGCACGAGCCTCCACGCCCAGACGCCGCATCTCGCGGGCGGCGCTCAGGTGCCGTCCGCGAGAAAGCTCCCAGCACTCCACACGCGCTCCGGGCAGGGACTGAAGGATCTGGCCGGCCTTGACTCCCCGTCCCGAGCACATGTCCAGAATCGGGCCCTCCCTCCAGAAACGCTCAGCCAGCGAGGCCACGAGGAGCGACCCCTCCGTCTGGACCGTACACCACCCCCGTTCATAACCGGGAAGAGAGGTGGGAAGCACGGTGCCTTGAAGGCGGAGCGCTCCCGGGATGTCGGAGGGCTCGGGCTCCAGCCCCCCTTCCCGCAGCAGGTCCTTCAGCGCATCCGCCCGCCCCGGGGAGACGCGGAGGGAGGATGCCGGCGGGATGCGCATCAGGTCGAAGAGCTCGTTCAGCTCGGACCGCTTCCACGATTTGGTCCAGGCCGGCAGAGACCAGACGGGCACTCCCGCCCAGAGGGCACGGTCCTCGAGGGAGGCCGAGCGCCGCAGCGCCTCGACCCTCTCCGAGCCCCGCTCTCCGACGGCGTGCAGGACGGCGTTGACAAGGGAGACGAACCTTCCCTGCCCCTCGTTCTTGAGGTGTTCCAGCAGTCCGTTGACCAGAACGCCGCCGGCGAAATGACGCAGCTCCAGAAGCCCCGCAGCCCCCACCAGCAGGCAGTCCGCGATCTGGGGCGGCAGGCGCCCTCCCGCCGCGGGCCGCCCCGGAGAGCGGCCCCCGCCGCCCCGGCTCCGGGAATCCCCGGACCGCAGGAACCCCCCGACGATGTGCCGCCACATCTCCTCCCGCCGCAGCACGATATAGACCAACGAGGCGGCGAGGGACAGATCCCCGGGGGCCATCGCCGAGCCGGAGTCCCGCAGGGCCTCCGAGGCGAAGCGCCCCTCCCTCACACGGGCCAGTACGTGAAGCGCTCCCTCAATCCCGCGCACGATGTCCTCCCCAACGACCCAAAAATCGAAAGAAAAAGGAGCACCCCCCGACGGGTGCCCCATCGCTGCATTTTGACGGCAAAACGAAGATTCGTCCCATACGCGAATCAGCGATCCCGAGAGGAACCCCTCAGGACCAGAAGGCGCACCAGCTGCAGCACGGCCATCAGGGCGGCGGCGACGTAGGTCCAGGCGGCGGCGTTCAGAACGCTCCTGGCTCCGTTCAGCTCATCCTGGGCCAGGGCTCCCGTCCCGTTCAGGATCGTGATGGCGCGCGAGCTCGCGTTGTACTCCACCGGCAGCGTCACCAGGTGGAAGACGACTGCGCCCAGAAAGAGCACGATGCCCAGGTTCATCAGGAACTGACCGCGCATCAGGAGGCCGATGAAGAAAAGGGGGATGGCCATGTTGGAGACCAAACCAACCACAGGCGCCACCCGGTTGCGGAACATCAGGGGCGCGTATCCCTCGCTGTGCTGGATGGCGTGCCCCACCTCATGGGCGGCGACTCCGATGGCGGCGATGCTGGAGCTGGAGTAGACCGCGTCCGACAGGCTGAGCGTCCGGTCCCTGGGGTCGTAGTGGTCGCTCAGGTTCCCCTGAACGTGATTGACCGGCACGGAGGACAGTCCGAAACGATCCAGCAGCATCCGCGCCACCTGGGCGCCCGTGACGCCGCCCCGCGCCTGCACCTGGCTGAAGCGTTCGAAGGTGCTCCTGACGCGCATCTGAGCCCAGAGCGACAGGAGCAGCGCCGGGATCAAAAGGAGCATCGTGGGATCGAAAAAAGGATAATACATGAGGCGGATTCCCTCCCCGTACATCAAGAGTATGTAAGCCTAGCCAGTATAGCCGCGGGCCGCATAAAGCGCATCCGCAGAAACCACACCGGCAGGGCCGCCGCCGCGGTTGGCGCGGGCTGCTCCCATATCGTTCCGGGGCTAGGCCGGAAAAGCCGCGATCGCCTCCACCAGACGCTCCTGTTCCTCCGCCTCGAGGCCGGGGAAAATCGGGAGCGCCAGGGACTCCTGCGACAGGCGCTCCGCCTGCGGACAGTCTCCAGGCCGTCCCCCCAGAAAGGCGAAGCAGGGCTGGAGGTGCAGCGGCAGGGGGTAATAGACGCGCGTCGTCAGCCCCAGCCCGTCGAGGTGGGCCATCAGCCTGTCCCGGTCCGGAACGCGCACCACATATTGATGATAGATATGATGGTTGCCGGCGAGCTCCTCGGGAAGCGTCACCCGGTCCGTCAGCCCCCGGGACTCGAAGAGCAGACGATACCGGTCGGCGCAGAGGCGCCGGTCGGCATTCCAGCGCTCCAGGTGGGGCAGCTTCACATCGAGGACCGCCGCCTGGAGGGCGTCGAGCCGGCTGTTCAGCCCGACCTCCTCGTGAAAGTAGGTGCGCTCCTCGCCATGGACCCGCAGGCGCCGCAGCCGTTCGGCCCGTCCTGCGTCGCGCGTTACGACCATTCCGCCGTCGCCGCAGCCCCCCAGGTTCTTCGTGGGAAAGAAGGAGTAGCACCCCACGTCCCCCACGGCGCCGGCCCGCGCGATACGGTTCTCCACCCGACGCCAGGCGCCGAAGGCCTGGGCGGCGTCCTCCACGATCGCCACGCCCCGCTCGGCGCAGAGCGCCGAGATGTCCTCCAGGGGCACGGTCTGGCCGAACAGATGCACGGGCAGAAAAGCCTTTGTCCTCGGGGTCAACCTGCGCTCGGCCTCGGCCAGGTCGATGTTCCCGGTCACGGGGTCGATATCCGCGAACACGGGCCTGGCCCCAAGGCGCACGACCGCCCCCGCCGTGGCGAAGAAGCTGTATGGGGTCGTGACGACCTCGTCCCCCGGCCCGACATCCAGGGCCATCAGGGCCAGGATCAGCGCGTCCGTCCCCGAGGCGCAGCCGATCGCCGAGCCCTCGGGAAGCTCCAGGTAGCTCTCGACATGCTCCTCGAAAGCGCGGACCTCGCGCCCCAGGATGAAGGACTGAGCCTCGAACACGCGCTCCAGAGCCCCCCGCACCTCGTCCCGTATCTCCGCATAGGCCCGGGACAAGTCCAAAATAGGCAGACGATCGTTCACCCTACCATCTCCTCGAAATTCAAATCGGCTTAGGCTCAAATATCCGCCGCGGCGTTTTCGTTTTTATGATACATTATCCCTCAAACGTCGAAATTCGAGGAGAACGACATGCGGCTTTTCATCACGGTTCTATCCATGATCTCCGTCATCGCGTTCGGCTACGCCCTGGCCGGATATGCGGGATACGCCCTCGGGCGCGGAAGGGAGGACTACATCGTCCTGGGGCTTGCCCTGGGCTTTCTGACGGGCTCCCTCTCCCTGTGGCTCTGGAAACGGTGGATGCCCCTGTTTCTGGAGGAGGCGGACCCGGGGGAAGAGGAACGCAGCGATCGAGACGGAGGGACATCCGTCTGAGCCCTCGTGTTCCGGAACTCTCCGGCCCTCGATCTCGGGCGGATGGGAAAAACCATCCTGACGGGGGTATTGCCCTTCCGGGGTTTGGAGCGGTTTAATGGACCCGGGTTCGAGTCCCCGCGGGAAACCGCTCGAGGGCGCGGTTCGGGGGATTGAAAGATAATGGAAGGAACTGGAGGGAACGGAAATGGACGCAGCACAGCGCATCGCCCGCGCCACCCCTTTCGAGGCGGCTTCGATGTCGATCGGCCTCGGGCTCTTTCTCGTCTGGCTCTCGCAGGCCCCGTCCCGGGCGCTTCTCCCCGTCGCCCCCATCCTGCTCACGTCGTTTCTCTTCGCCTTCGCGCTGAGCTGCACGCTGATAGCCCGGACCAACCTCCCGGGGCCAGGCAGTTTTGCGCGGACAATCTGGCTCATGCCCTGCCTGCTGCTGCCCCTGCCCCTTTTGGGAGGCCTTTGGGGCCCGCTGAAGATCCCCGCTCTGCTGCTGCCCGCCTTTGGGGCCGCCCTGCTCTTCTGCCGATGGATGACGCTCTGCGCGCGCTTCTCCCCCAGGACCTTTCCTCTGCTCTACGGGCTGTCCGCCCTGGCCTCCGCAACGGGGAGGCTCGTCATCCCTCAGTTCCCCCCGCTGCTCCACGCACTTCCCTTCCTCTCCACGGGGCTCCTTCTCCTGGCCGTCCGGGAACGGCGCTGGATGCCCGAGGGCGAACACTACGCCAGCCCCGTCTTCTCCACCCGAGAGGGGGTCGGCCTCATCGCCTTCGCACTCGTGATGAACGTCATGCAGGTCATCGCCGACTCCGGATTTTCCGCGGCGCGCCCCCTGTCCTCCGACGTTCCGGAAATTTTATCCGCACTGCTCTCCCTGGCCGTGCTCGTATCTCTGCTCCGTCTGAGCAGGCCGATCTCCTGCCGAGGCATCCTGACCGGGGGCATCGGGCTCTGCGCGGCGGGGATCCTCCTGGTCGGGGTATCCGCCCCGATCGCGCTGCTCTCCATGAGCATGGGCTGCTTCTTCCTCGAGCTCTCCTTCTGGCTGCTGATGCTGCAGTTTGCCGCGCCGTCGCCGAACCCGGCGCGCATGATCTGCATCGGGGCCTCCCTGCTCACTTTCGCCCTGATCGCCTCGCGTACGCTTCTGAACTTCCTCTCCCCCCTCGGCGCGGAAGCCCTCTCGGTCCAGTCCGGTTTTGCCCTGTTCACCGGCCTGATCTCCGCTGTCTTCGTCCTTTTGCCCCGCGCCGCAGCGGACATCCCCGCCCCCGCCTCCGCGGCCCCGATCGCCTCCGCCGCGATCCCCAGGCAGGCGCCAACGGCGAATTCGGACGACGGCCGGGAGCTTCGCCTCAAGGAACGTTTCGAGGCCCTGGGACTGACCCGCCAGGAAATCCGCATCACCATGATCCTCCTCGAGGGGACCGGCGACGAGGAGCTCTGCGGGCAGCTCTTCATCTCCAGGAACACGCTGAAGTTCCACATCCGCAACATCAATCGGAAACTGGGGACGTCCGGCCGACGCGAACTGCCGTCCTTCGCGGAACGCCTGCTCTCCCCCGAAGGAGAATGACGACGCCCGCGCTCAATCCACGGCCATACCGGCCCTGAAGACCTCCAGCAGCGCGTCCAGATCCGAGGCGCAGCCCGCGCGGCGGCGCAGCTCGGCCGCCCCGCTCATCCCCCTGAGCATTCCCCCCATCAGCCGTTTGAGCAGCACCACGGCCAGACGCTCTCCGCACAGCGCCCTGGCCCGCTCTCCGAGGCGCGACAGCTCCGCGCCCCTCAACTCCGGGCTCGGATCGAGAAACCCTCCGGGGATCGGGAGCTCCAGCGCACGAAGCGATTCGGGGAACAGCCAGGGATTTGCCAGAGCGCCCCGGGCCAGCATCACGGCGGCACATCCCGCGTCCAGGTATTCCCGAACATCCTCGGGAGTGCGCACATCGCCGCTGGCGGCAATCCTGCCGGGGAAACGCCGCGCCGCCTCCGCCACGACCGTCCTGTCCGAGCGTCCCTCGTAGCGCTGGGCCGCCGTCCGCCCATGGATACAGACGTTCTCGGCCCCCGCATCGAGCAATCCCTCCACAAAACGTATCGTATCCTCGTTTTTTCCCTCGCTGACCCGGCGCATCTTGACCCAGACGGGGAGCCCCAGGCGCTTCAGCCGGCGCGTCATCTCGAACGCCTCGGAAGGGACGTTCAGCAAGGCCGCGCCCGCCCCCCGCCGGGTTACCTTGGGCATGGGGCAGGCCATGTTGAGCCCCAACCCGGCAAAGGCGGGCCCCCCTCTCGCGCCCTTGAGCTCCAGGGCGACCTCCGCCCCCCTCGCCACCGTGTCCGTCTCCCCCCCAAAGAGCTGGAGGATCACGGGCCCCTCGCCCGGCAGGGTCTCGAGCATGTCCGAGGTCTTGCGGTTCGCCCGCACCAACCCGGCGCAGCTCACCATCTCCGTGTGGGTCAGGGCGGCTCCTAGCCTCGTAAAGAACTCCCGGACCGGCGCCGCCGTGACCCCGGCCAGGGGGGCCAGGCAGAGCGGGCTGGCAAGCGCCAGGCCGCCGACGAAAAACGCGCTCGCCGTCACGGCAAAGCCTTTTTCCCGGAGGCTCGCTCGTGGATCAGGCGCAGGCCGTCCAGGGTAAGCCAGGGGTCCACCTGGTCGATGGTCCTGGATATCCCGGCCATGAGCTCCGCATGTCCCCCCGTGGCCACCACCCCGGCATGGACGCCGAGCTCGGAACGGACCATCTCCACAAGCCGATCCGTCAGCCCCGCATTGCCGAAGAGGATCCCGGACTGGATGGATTCGTTGGTATTGCGTCCTATGACCGAAGGCGGCAGCTCCACGCCGACCTGAGGCAGCTTGGCGGTGCGGCCGAAGAGCGCGGAGATCCCCGATAAGAGGCCGGGGGCGATCACGCCTCCCAGGTAGGCCCCATCCGCGGACACGACGTCGAGGGTGATGGCCGTCCCGTAGTCGACGACGATGAGCGGCGCTCCATATTTCGCGCGTCCGCCCAGGGCGTTGACGATGCGGTCCGCCCCGACCTCGCGCGGGGAAGCGTAACGTATCTCCATGCCGATGTCCGTGAAGGCGTCCACCCTCAGCGCCTCGACGCCCAGGAAGTTCCGTATCGCCTCGCTCACGGGGAGGTCGAGGGGGGGGACGACGCTCGCGAACACCGCGCCGTCGATCCCCTCGGGCCCCACCCCCTTGGTCCCGAGCAGGGTGAGCAGATAGACCCCCAGCTCGTCGGACGTATGCAGAATGGAAGAAAGCCGCCAATGCGCCGTCAGTTTCTTCCCGTCGAATATCCCCACAACCGTCGTGGTGTTGCCCACATCCATCACCAGGAGCATTGCGCCCTCCTCCTTGGCGGAACAGTGCCTTTGGCCTCGGCCTAGAAAGCCCGGTCCCATGTTTTCTTCAGTATATCAAAGGCAGCTTGCAAGGCGAAGCCAAGACATGACAACAGTTCGCCGACAAGCTGCTCTCTGCCCCTTGACATATCCTCACAATCACTGTAATCTGTATCTACACCGTCTTAAGGGTCGGTAATTTCTTCTGTTTTAGGAGGCTTTTCTTGATGGCTCAGGGTACCGTGAAGTGGTTCAACGAGAGCAAGGGGTATGGTTTTATTACGGCTGACGAGGGGAAGGATGTTTTTGTGCACTACAGCGCTATTCTTGGTGATGGATTCAAAACCCTTGCCGAAGGCCAGAAGGTGTCTTTTGAAATCGTGAACGGCGAGAAAGGTCCCCAGGCAGCCAACGTCGAAAAGCTCTAAGCCACCCTTTCCAAGTTCCAGGCTAACGAAACAAAGAAACGGAGCCCCGGGGGGCTCCCTTTTTATTTGCTCGACATAATCCGCCGCCCCCGCAAGCGGTTCCCCGTTCCCTCCGTTTTTTCAGGAAACGGCCCCCAACTGCGCCATATCCCCCTGCGCGGCGGGGCGTTCGTGGATCTGACGCAGCACCTCGATGGCGACCTCCAGGGCACGTTTGCCGTCCCGTATCCCCACGAGGGGCTGGCGCCTCTCCCTGACGCAGCCGATAAAATGGGCCAGCTCCAGCTTGAGGGGCTCGCTCTTGGGGAAGATCGGCGTCTCCAGGATCTCGGTCTGCCCGTTGGAGTCCCGGACGCACCGATTGATCTGGACGGTCTGCGTCTCGTAGTTCACCGTGATGTGGCGCTGGGGCTCCATGATGTCCAGCTGCCGCTGCTTCTTCTCCGAGACGCGGCTGACCAGGATGTGGGCCATGACCCCGTTCTCGAAGGTGATCTGGGCATCGGCGATGTCCTCGTGGTCCGTATGGACGCACCGCCCCGTCGCCGCAATCCGGGCTATGGGGGACGAGACCAGGGAGAGGACGATATCGATGTCGTGGATCATCAGGTCCAGGACGACCCCCACGTCGTTGATGCGCGGGGAGAAAGGCCCTATCCGTTTGGACTCCAGATAGATCGGGGTGTGAACCGTCTGGGAGATATAGCGCACGGCGCTGTTGAACCGCTCGATGTGGCCGACCTGAAGGACCAGGTCCTTCTTCGCGGCGAGCTTCAGCAGCTCCTCGGCCTCATCGGGACGGGTCGTCACCGGCTTCTCCACCAGGACATGGATGCCCGCCTCCATCGCCGCCCTGGCCACATCGAAATGAAGGCTGGTAGGGACGACGATCGAGACCGCATCCGGGGCCTGCCGGGCGATCAGCTCCTCCATCGTGGAATAGGCGGGGACCCCAAGATTCTCGCCTATCAGATGCGCACGCTCCTCGTCCCGATCCACAATGCCGACCAGGCGTGCATCCAAAAGCTCCGTATATACCCGTGCGTGATGCTGCCCCAAATGGCCGACGCCAATCACGCCCACCCTCTTGATCGCCGATTCCATCGCGGTTGTCCTCCAGGATTCGTATGAGACAAAGGAGTCTCGAACGCTCAAGACCTTCGATCCTCAACGAGGCCCCTTTTCTTTTTGCTTCGCTTTTATTATCCCCGTCGGAGACGATTTTGTGGCATATCCCGAAGCAAGTTTCTCCGGAAGGACGAAAAAAACGCCTCAGGCCGGGCGCAGGCGGGCGTGAAGGAACATCCTGTCCTCCCGGTCTCCCCCTCTGTAGGAATAACAGACCTCCCGGCGCTCGAAGGTATCCAGACACGAAACGAAGATGCGGTCCTGGTCGATCCCCGACTCCATCAGCTGCAGCCGAATCTCTCCCGCAATGTCGAAATAGAAATGCCCCTCCATCTCACAGACGTTCTCGGCACGGAAGGCCTCGAGGCCCCGGGCCGTCCACTCCTCCATCGTGCGGGGATAATTGCCCCCGCCGATGCAGGGCCCCACCCAGGCGGAGGACGAGCGCACGGCATCGGCCCCGAAACGTCTGGCCACCTCGTCGAGCCCGGAGCGAACGATGTTCTGCACCGTTCCCTTATAACCGGAGTGCATCAGGAGCACCCAGGGCGTTCCGGCGGCGGCCCATTCCCCGGAGGGCATGACCACCACGGGGGCGCAGTCCGCAAAACGCAGCGACGCCTCCAGGCCGGGACTCGTCAAGAGGACCCCGTCGGCCTTGGGCGTAAGGGGCAGGACGTTTTCCGGCACGGAATCGAGGATCGAGACCCCATGGACCTGATGGGGCGCAACCAGCGGAAGGGGCTCGCCCAGCCAGGGGGTCAGTCGCTCCCGGATAACCTCGGCCCTCCCGCCCGAGGCATCCAGCAGCCTCCCCCTCATGAACAGCCGGACCTCCGCAAACGAGACATCCGGCAAGAACTCCAGGGCCGTCTGTCCGTCCCGCTCCGTTACCGCGAAATGATCCGGGGTGCACCGCAGGCGTCTCGACAAGGGATCCATCTTCAACCATCCTTCTCCCGCTTCATTCATTTTTCAGCCCCTGCAGCCTGGGACGAATCCAGCCGATCAGGTAGAGGCTGCCGCAGACGAGGACGACTTCGTTCTCCGCCGCCGCGGCCTCCACGGCGTCGAGGGGGGAATCGAAAGGACATGGGGCGTTCCGCCACGAAAAGCCCTCGGCCGCCTTCAGGAGCCCGGCGGGCTCGAGGCTCCTCGAAAGCCTGGGGACGGCCGTGACATAAAGCGCCGGCGACAGGCCCTGCAGCAGGGAAAGACAGGCTCCGTACTCCTTGTCCCGCATGGCCGCGTACACGATTCCGACCCTGCGGCCCGGCCAGAGTTCCCGGACGCTCTCCACCAGCTTCCGGACCCCGTCCTCATTGTGCCCCCCATCCAGGACGACGAGGGGGGCTTTCCGCACCACCTCCAGGCGGCCCGGCCAGAAGGCGGCCTCCATCCCTTCGCGAACGCTTTCGGGGGTGAGCCGGGGAAAACGATCCCACGTCCGTTCCAGGACCGACAGGGCAAGCGCCGCGTTGGACACCTGATAACGTCCGACCATGCGAATGCGAATATCCCGAAGGGACAGGCTTTTTCCGATAAAATCGAAGGAGCATCCGCAGTCCGTCACACGGACGTTTGTCGCCTCGGAATCCTCGGAGACGACGTGGGGCAGGGCTCCCGCCCGACTGCAGAAGGACTTGAAGAGCGGGATCAGCCCGGCATTATCCCCCAGGCAACAGGCCGGAACGCCGGGGCGCACGACGGCGAATTTCTCCCCCGCGATCCTCTCGAGCGTGTCCCCCAGGTATTCGGAGTGATCCCTGGAGATGGAGGCGACGACGGAACAGACGACGTCGCCCAGCAGGTTCGTCGCATCCAGCCTTCCCCCCAGGCCCGCCTCGACCACTGCGACGTCCGCCCGTTCCTCCGACGCAAGGCAAAAGGCCGCCGCCGTGACCATCTCAAAATAAGAGGGGGGATCCGCCTCGAGCGACGAGTCTCCCCTCACGGCATCCACAGTTTTTTGAACCGCAGCCATCCATCGGTCCGCAGCGAGTGGGCGCCCCGCAATCAAAAGGCGTTCCCCGGGGCTCTCCAGGTGAGGGCTGCTGTAAAAGGCCGTCCGGTATCCCGCGGCCCGCAGGACGGACTCCAGAAAGGCGCAGGTCGAGCCCTTGCCGTTCGTCCCAACCACATGCAGGGCCGGATAGTCGTCCTGAGGGTTCCCCAGGAGCTCCAGAAGGCGCCTGACCCGCTCCAGGCCGGGGCGAATCCCCGGGGAGGCCGCAAGGGCCAAAAGCGACTCGACATCGTCGAAGTCCTCCGCCCCCGGGACATGGACCTCTCGAATCATGATGATGCTCGCTCCTTCCTTCTCGGGACGCCTCCGTCAATAAGCGAGCGGAGGGATGGAAAACGCATCGGGGAAACCTTCCTTATGGAGGCGCGAAGCAAGGGTCAACGCATCCTGCCGCGACGAACCGGCCTGAACCACGACCCTGTGGAACCGGACTCCGGACAGGATGGAAACCTTATAGCCGGACTGCGACAGTTTCTGTAAAACCTCGGAAGCGGACTCCTTGGTCGAGAATGCCCCCACCTGCACGCGCCATGGCGGACTCTTTGGATTGGGAGCCTGCTTGGGCGGCGCCGGGGGCGCCGGAGGCGTCACCGGAACCTCGCGCCGCTTGGTCGGGGCAGGCCCGGGTTCAGCCTTGCGGGCAGTTCGAGGCGAAGGCGGGGGCGAGGCTTTTGGAGGCTCGACCGGAGTTTTCCGGGACCTGGGGGGCGGCGAGACGACGACATTCACGCGTTTCCCCGCAGGTCTGGGCGCATCAGCATCTTTCTTGGGCGAGACTACCTCTCTTCTGGGCGCTGCCTCTTTTCTGGGCGCTGCCTCTTTTCTGGGCGAGGCTGCCTTTTGGCCGGCCTTTTCGGACGAAACGTCTCCATAAGGGATGGCCAGGACGTCCAGGGTCATGGAGACCCTGCGCTGCCCCAGCGGTTTTCCATTCAACGCCGCATCCGAGGAGGCCCCGGCGAAGGCCGACGAGTCCCCCGTTCCCTCGGGGGACGGAGGAACGACCTTCCGTTCGCCCGTCTCCGCCTGCGCCGCTCCGGGTTCGACAGGCTGGCGGTTTCGTGCCAGGAGTACGGCGTTTCGATCCACGCGGACTCCGCTCACGAAGAACAATTTTCCGGCAACGACCAAGAGGCCGATCGCCACAATACCCACGAACGGCAACATGATATCCCCGAAGGATATCGAGACCCCTCTTCGTTTATAACGCCTGCTTTCTCGTGAAGCCAATAGTCCGACCCCCTCACTCTACGTCGAGAAGCCCGAAGTCCTTACTCCTGCTGGCGCTTCCGGTAGATGGCGGGCAGATCGTAGGCCGTCTTCGGGACCCCTCGAAACAGATCCGTCTCCTCCTCCCCCGGCGCCTGCAGCCGGGCCTCCTCGAAGCCGTTCCCCTCGTTCTTCCTGGAGCTGAAGAGCGAGGAAATCGTCCGAACGGACGGAGAGGGGACTTCCTTCCTGGACTTCTCCACAACCGGCGCCGGCTTGGCCTTGCTCTCCGGGAATCCCGTCGCGATGAGGGTCAGACGGATGGCGTCCCCAACTTCGTCGTCGATGACGTGTCCCCAGATCACCTCGGCGGTGGGATCGGCCGTGGACTTGATGACCTCGGCTGCGCGGGCCATCTCGGCGAGCGTGACGTCGGACCCCGTCGTCACGTTGAAAAGGATCCCCTTGGCGCCCTGCATCGGAACGGACATGAGCGGGGACTTGATCGCCGCCTTGGCGGCCAGCTCGGCACGGCTGTCCCCCTCCCCCACGCCGATTCCCATGATCGCGGACCCCGCGTTGCGCATGACCGTCTTGATATCCGCAAAATCGAGATTGATGACCCCCGGTTTCACGATCAGGTCCGTCACGCCCTGGACGGCCTGACGCAGGACCTCGTCCACCATCTGATAGGCGTCCACCAGCCGCAGCTTCTCGTCGGCCAGTCCCAGAAGCCGGTCGTTCTCGACGACAAGCAGCGCGTCGACGTTGTCCTTCAGGCGGGCGATGCCGTCCTGGGCCGTCAGAAAACGCTTCTGCATCTCGAAGCTGAAGGGAAGGGTCACCACGGCAACGACGAGGATGCCCATCTCACGGGCGACGTCAGCGATGACGGGAGCCGCTCCGGTCCCCGTTCCGCCTCCCATGCCCGCCGTGACGAAAAGCATGTCCGCTCCCTCGATGTATTCCTTGATGCGATCCATGGACTCCTTGGCGGCATCCATCCCCACCTGGGGGTTGGCCCCCGCTCCGAGGCCGCGGGTCAGCTTCTCACCCAACACGATTTTGTTGGGAGCCTTGTTCAGGGCCAACGCCTTGGCATCCGTGTTGGCCGCGACGAATTCCACGCCCTCCAAACCGGAGTTGATGATGTGGTTCAAAGCGTTGCCGCCGCCGCCGCCCACCCCGAAGACGATGATGTTCTCCCGCTGTTTTATGGAATCAGTAAGCTGAAACATTTGAGTCTGCTCCATCGATAGTCCTCCCTGCCGATCTCCGAATCCGACGTTTGGCCCCGTGCCGCTTCGGCCATTGCCTCCTCGTCAAGAAACACGAATCGTCCTTAAAGTTACGGTTCAGGCACTCGTCAGCCGTCAAAACAGGTCTTTGATGTTTTCCCTTATTTTATCCAGCATATTTTTCATGTTCCATTTAGGCCCCGACGACGGACTTCGATAGGGCTCCACGGGCTCTTTGACCCCGGCCCTCGGCAGCGGGAGCAGCTCCGTCTGCGGCGGTTCGATGAAAAGATGCGGATAACGCCGGTGGTACAGAATATACCTCAGAAGCCCTGCCGCACTGACATAGCTTGGGTCCTCGCGGCCGGGGGGCATGGGGTAGAGCGCCCCTGGGTTTGCGATGCGGACCGGCATACTCAGGATATCGGAGAGCATCTCCCCGATCCCGGGAGTCCCGGCGACGCCTCCGGACAGGACGACACCTCCGGGGAAGAGCTGAGGGTCGCACTCCCGAAGCGCCTCCCGAACATGATCCACAAACAGCTCCTCCACCCTGGCGCAGATCACGTCAAGGGCCAGGCCGACGTCGATCCCCTCGCTCCGAAGCGTCTCCTCCTCCTCGGTGAAAAGGCGTTTCTTGAGGTCCTCCGCCTTCTCCAGCGAGATCCGAAGCACTCCGGCAAGATCGTTCGTGATGTGGTCCCCGCCGATGGGGAAACTCCGAATCTTGAAAGGCCGGCCGGCCTGATAGAGGACGAGGCCCGTCGAACCGCCCCCAATGGACAGGGATACGGTCCCGATGCGCATCTCCTCGTTCGTCAACGCCCCCAGGGAGGAGGCGAGGGGCTTGATGACCAGGCCCTCCACATGTATCCTCGCATCCTCGACGCAGGTAATGACGTTCTGCACATAGGTCTTTGGGACGGAAACGGTCTGAAGCGCCATCTCGAGGCGCATCCCCGTCATATTGAGAGGCTCGTCGACCGAACGGTCGTCCAGAAAATAACGGACCGGGATCGTATGCACGGAGAGCGTGTTCTTGGAGAGGGAAAGCCGACTCTGAGCGGCTTCGATCACCCGATCCAGATCCGGGATCTCGACCCGGCTGGGCTCGCGTCCCCCCAGCGCCACCATCCCCTCCGTCATGACGCTGTTCACCTCCAGGGAGTTGAACGCAACGACGGCCGACGTCAACTCCTGTCCCACGATGTTCTCGGCATCTCTCACCGCGTTCAGGACGGACTCCGTAGCCTCGTTCAAATTGACGATAACGCCCTTTGAGATACCGCGTGAAGGGGAGCATCCCACGCCGATCACCTGGACGGAATCCTGGTAGCGCGGGTCCCTTCCCGCCACGATAACGGTGACTTTCGTGGTTCCAACGCTAAGTCCGACTAAGATGTCCGTCTCCCTATGCAATTATTTCAAACTCCCTTCGTTTGGCCCGCCGGGTAGATTCCGCAACAATATCTTCCCTTCGTAAGTGGCGTCGATCCTGTGATTGCCGGCTTCCTTCGCAAGCTTCTCCAGGATGTCCCCCAACATGGCCCCCAGCTCCTGGCCGCCATATTTGCTCCGTTGTATCAAGAGCTCGAATTTCTGTTTTCCCCTCTCGAGGGTCAAACGGTAGAGTTCGGCCCCGGCCCTGCGGTCCAGGACGATCTCCTTCACGGTGCCGAACCACGGATAATCCTGATATTCCTGCAGAAACGCGGCGACGGCATCGATCGATATCGGGGACGAAAAGACCCCCGACGGCATGGGCCGCACATCGTCGCTCAACGAAGCCAGGTGCCAGACCGGCCCTTTCACCTCCAGGCCCCCGGGCGATTCGCCCGAGTCCGAAGCATCCCACATGCGGCCCTCCCGCGAGATGCACCACAGCCGGCCGCGCCACTGCACCCTCAGCCATGGCTTCAGCCATTTCATCGTGGTGACGAAACGGCCGAACCCGTCCATGCGGGTGGACACGGTCACAGGCGAGGCACGCTCCAGAAACTCCTTCACCCTCTCCGCATCCCGAAGGAAGAAGAGCCAGAAACGCACGCTCCGCGCCGGAAGGATCTTCCAAAAACGCTTCTCCAGAGCCTGATTGTCGGCCTCGATACGGCAGCCCTTCAGCGACATCCACTCGTTGTACTCGTAGAGGCGCCAGACTCCGCCGAGGAACATCACGAACAGAAGAAACTTCATCCGACGCAAAACACTGCTCCCTCAACAAAAAGTTTCCCCGTAAGGACAAGACCGGGGAGCCCGGCTCAATGCGTTCCTCATATCCGGGGCTGGCTCCTCATCCCAGGCAGGTTCCCATCCCAGAAACCGGACCTCCGGCTCGAGCAGGACCCCCGTGCGCTCGAACACCCTGCGCCGACAGGCCCGCAGCAGGGACAGAACATCCCCCGCCGTCGCACGGCCGCGGTTCAGGATGAAGTTGGCGTGACGGTCGGACACGACGGCATCCCCTATGGCCATCCCCTTACAGCCGCAGCGGTCCAGAAGGCGTCCGGCGCTCTCGCCGTCCGGGTTCTTGAAGCTGCAGCCCGCGCTCCTGCCGCCATGAGGCTGTATCCTCCGGGCGGATCGGAAGCGCTCCAGGCTCTCCTCGATCTCGGCCCTGGGGGCGGGGCCCAGGATCATTTTACAGGATAGGAGCAAACGCCCCGGCTCCGAGAGAGAACACCTGCGATAGGAACAGGAGAACTCCTCCGCCCTCCACCTGCGAAGGGTCCCGTCCGGCTCCGCGGAGAGCACCTCTTCGAGCCCGTCGCCGACACTCCGCCCTCCGGCCCCCGCGTTTCCGGCGACGGCACCACCCACGGTCCCGGGGATCCCCAGGGCAAACTCCAATCCCGTCAAGCCCCGTTTTGCCGCGGCAGCCACCAGGGAAGCGAGACCATACCCCGCCTGCACGTCCGCCACAACGCGATCCTCCCGCGGCAGCCACCGGACGGCGCTCCATCGGCGGGTCGAGACGACGACGCCCGGAATCGGTCCGTCCGCGAAGACGACGTTGCTCCCCCCTCCGACGATATGAAAGGGCACGCCTTCCCGATGGGAAAACCGACGCAGGACGAGGAAGTCCTCGAGCTCCGTTGGCTCGGCGTAACACTGCGCCCATCCCCCCACCCCCAGGGTGGAGAGGGCCGACAGGGGCCTGTCCCTCTCCACGGGACAATGCAGCAATCCCTGCAGCGCATCCGCAAGCCCCGCTCGGCTCATCATGAGGTACGCTCCAGGCGGCTCAACCTCGCCATAATTTTCTCCATTATATTATAGTATAGTCCAAGCCCCCCTATCGGCAAAGGCAAGGGGCATCCCCCCTTCAGTCCTTCGTCCCCCCGCCGGAGAGGAAAAGCCCGCCCAGGCGGGATACGCTGCCGGCCCCCAGGGTCAGAAGGACGTCCCCCTCCCTCAGGAGTGAGCCCAATGCGGAGAGTGCGTCCTCCTCCCCCTCACAGAGGCGGCAGGGATGTCCCTCCGCCCTCAGCCTGTCCGCGATCCCCCGGGACGAGACCGAGGGGACGACGGCCTCCCCCGCTCCGTAGACGGGCAGCAGCAGCACGAGGTCCGCCTCCCGCAGTGCGGCGGCCAGAGGCTCCAGGAAAGCCGCGGTACGGCTGTACCGGTGCGGCTGGAATACGACCACGAGACGGCGGCCGGCGTGAACCCTTCTCATGGCTCCGAGGGAGGCCGCTATCTCGGCGGGGTGGTGCGCGTAGTCGTCGATGACCAGAACCCCGTTCCGCGCCCCCAGGGTCTGGAGCCGCCGTGCGGCGCCTCGAAAGGTCCTGAGCGTATCGGCCGAGGTCCGGAAGGGAACCCCCAGCGCATCGGATGCGGCCAGGGCTGCCAGGGCGTTCAGCACGTTGTGCTCTCCGGATACGGACATCTCGAGGCGCCCCAGGTCCTCGCCCCGGCGGCACACGGCAAAGGAGACGCCCCCTCCCGGCTTGTGCCGGAGGTCGAAGGCCCCCCAGTCCCAGGACCGTCCCCAGCCATAACGGAGGAAGGGGCCCCGGGCCTCGGCCCCCGGGATTTTTTTCATCATGGCCTGAACCCCCTCGTCCTCGGCGCAGGCCACGAGCGGCGCACCAGGCTTCAGCCCCCCGACGAAACGGACGAAAGCCTCCACGACATCCTCCCGGGACTTGAAGTGATCCACATGATCCCAGTCGATGTTGGTCACGACCGCAAGGGCGGGGTGAAAGTATTCGAAGGAGCCGTCGCTTTCGTCCAGCTCGGCCGCGAAGAGGGAGTTGTCCCCGAGGCGGGCGTTCGTCCCGATGTCCCGAACCTCGGCGCCGATGTAGAGCGTAGGGGACAGCCCCGCTTCCTCCAGGATCAAGCCGATCATGGACGTCGTGGTCGTCTTTCCGTGCGTCCCCGCAACGCCAACCCCCCGGGCCTCGTTGAAAAGCCAGCTCAGGGCCTCTCCGCGCCCGACCGTCCTGATGCCTCTGCGCCTGGCGGCGGCGAGCTCCTCACAGTCCCCATCCACGGCGCTGCTGAAGATCACCAGCTGCGGGTCGAACCTCTCGAGGTGCTCCCGGGAATGTCCGGCCGCACACGGAATCCCCAGAGCCTCCAACGCCTTTACGCAAGAGGATTCATGCCGCAGGTCGCATCCGCTGACCGCGTTCCCCATGGACGAGAGCAGCCGGGCGAGGGAACTCATTCCCGACCCGCCGATCCCCATGAGATGAATCCGTTTTGCCCCCGCGAGTTCCGACATGATATCCAAAACGCTCCTATTTCATAAAGCCCCGAACCGGTTGCCCCGCCGGGTTCCATTTAATTTTCTGCCGCAAAGCCCTCCGGAGATGCCCCGGACATCAGGGGTATTGTACCAAACGGCCTCTTCGACATATTCCCGACATATGCCTAAAGGGGAAGGAGCGCGCGAAGGGCGAAGCAGGCATCCGGAGCCCCATCCGCAGCGCCTCTTCCTCTTTCGAGCAGCCTCTCGAGCGGACTTTCCAAAGGCTCGCCGCCGCTCTCCCTCCATGCGATTCCCCCGCCGGCCTCCTCGAAGCAGCGTGCGTTGCGTTCCTGATGCCCCTCGGCGGCCCTCTCCCAGGGAACGACCACGGCGGGGATGCCCCAACTCAGGGCCTCCGCGAGCGTCGAGCCTCCGGCCCTGCAGATCAGGACGTCGCACAGCGAGTAGAAGGGGTTCATGTCCCACTGCCTCCCCACGAAACGGACGTTTGGAGGGAGGTCGGGCCCCGGCGGATCCCCCAGGAACAGGAAGACGACGTCATCGCCCTTCCTCTCGAAGAACGCGGCCGCGGCAAGCGCCCGTTCCACGAGATCCCTGCTCCCGAGGGAGCCGCCCGCGACCCCGACGACCCGCCCCCCTTCGGGGAGCTCCAGCGCCATCCGCTCCCGGGCACGGGAGGGCGAAAGCCGTTCCGGCCGCCTGACGGGGATTCCGACGGGGAGGAATGACGGCACCCCGTCGCACGCCCTCCATCCCGAGGCCACGGCGGCGCCCCACCGGGAGGCCAGGCGGGTAACCCGGCCTGCGACGGCGTTCTGCTCGTGGATGACGACGGGGATCCTCCCAATCCTGCAGACCAGGAGAGGGGGCAGCGAGACATACCCCCCGAAGAGGACGCAGACATCGGGCTTTTCGCGAAAAACACATCGGGCCGCCGTTTCCAGGGATTTGAGGAGGGCCAGGGAGCGAAGCAGCATGCGAACCGGCGACCGTACGCCCAGGGGAGACCCCTCTATGGGGAGTCTTTGAGGCTCTATCCCGAAGGAGGCGTAGATCTCCCTCTCCAGGGGGCGGCCCCCCGCGAGGTAGGAGACCGATGCCTCATGGCGCGCCTCCAGCCACCGCCCGAACACCACCGCGGGGAGGATGTGTCCCCCCGTTCCGCCCGCAGCGATCAGCACCCGTTTTTCCCTCAGCATCCCGCAAGCTCCCCGTTCACGAAGCCCTCCGTCCTCCGGGACGTTTTCCCTCTCGTTCCTCCTCCCGGGACGAGATCCTGTTGACGCTCAACAAGATCCCGACCTTCGCCCACATGAAGAGCATGGCGCTGCCCCCCGCGCTGACGAAGGGAAGAGGGATGCCCGTGAGGGGCATCAGTTTCATGACCCCGCCGACGTTGATGAACATCGGACCGATGATCGACGTCGTCAACCCCAGGGTCAGGACGGAAAGAAACGAATTGGGACAGCGCCGGTAGATCCGGTACGCGCGAATCGTCCACACCGCGTAAAGGGACAGGAGGAACAGGGTGCCCGCAAGCCCGAACTCCTCGCCGATCGCCGGGAAGATGTAGTCCGTCTGTGCCGCGGGCAGGTACTCGTCCTCCTGGAGCCCCTTGCCTATCCCCACCCCGAAAACTCTTCCGTTGCAGAAGGCGACCAGCCCCTGGATGATCTGAAACCCCTTGTTCATGGGGTCCGACCACGGGTCCCAGAAGGCCAGGAAACGCCTCATCCTGTAGGGCTCGATCATAACGAGGGAGGCGAACAGCGCCACCATGAGAGCCCCGCCCAGCAGGGGATATCTCCAGCCCCTGTTCTCGACGTGCATCATCAGGCAGATCAGCGTCACGAGGATGGTCCCGCCCAGGTTGGGCTGAAACAGCAGGGGGAGGATCGACAACAGCAGCACCAACATCGTCGGACGCAAAAAACCCTGAAACCCCCTTCTCCGCGACTGGTTCAGACGGTCGGCCAGAAAAAGAGGGATCACGAACAGCAGAAACTCCAGCGGCTGAAAACGTACCACCTTCAAGTCCAGCCAACGCCGGGCCCCCCCAACCCGGACGCCCAGGCCCGGGATGAGGGTGCCGACGAGCAGGAGCAGTGCGATAAACCACAACAGGCCGCTCCAGCGGCGAAGGCCGCGCAGAGAGGAAAAGGCGCAGAAGGACATCAGGCCCAGCCCCATGAGCAAAAAAATGCACTGCTTCACGATCTGGGAATAGGGCGATCCCCCCGTCATGCTGTTGCGCAGCGACAGGGAGGCGATCATGACGAGCCCGCACAGGCTGAGGACCAGAGGGATGCCCCAGATCAGCCACGGTCCGCCGCCCTTCGGGCGCTCCCCGTCGTTGAAGGCGGTCACGGCTCGACCTTCAGGCCGCGGACGATGGAACGGAAGTGATCGCCCCGCTCGCCGTAGTTCGCGTACATGTCCCAGCTGGTGCACGCCGGAGAGAGGAGGACCGTCATTCCCGGACGCGCCAGCTCCCTGGCCGTCAGAACCGCTTCCTCCATATCCTCCGCCATGCGTATGGCAGAGAACCCCGCCTTTCTCAGCGCGTCGGCAACGGCATCCCGTTCCTCGCCCAGCAGGACCGCCGCGTCCGCCTCCCGCACCACGGCCTCGGCCAGAGGGGCGTAGTCCTCCCCCTTTCCGCGCCCGCCGAGGATGACGACTTTGCGCCCCTCGAGGGACGTCATGGCCGTCACGGACGCGGCGACGTTCGTCCCCTTCGAGTCATCGACGTAGACGACGCCGTCGACCGACCCGGCGTGCTCGCAGCGGTGGGGCAGAGGGGCGAACCCCTCCATCAGATCCCGCGCGGGCAGGTCGATCCCCAGGATCCTCAGCACGGCCAGGCTCATCGCGACGTTCTCGCGGTTGTGCCCCCCCAACAGGGAGGTCTCCGAGTAGCGGAAGAGCGTCCGTTCCGCCCCGTCCCGTATCAGGCTGGCCTTGTCGGCGTCCATGAAGATGTGCCCGGCCATACGGTGAACGGGGGTCCGGCTCCAGCTCAGGGTCAGCAGCCGCTCGGCGTCGGCGGCGCCCAGGGCCTCCACGTCCCGGTCCTGCACGACCCCCCAGCCCGAGGGGGCCCGCAGGGAGAGTACCCTGGCCTTCGCCTCGACATAGGCCTCGTAGCTGCCGTGCCAGTCGATATGGTCCGGGGCCAGGTTCGTGACGACGGAGACCGCCGCGGAGAGCACGGACGCCCGGGCCAGCTGGAAGCTGCTCAGCTCCAGCACCACGGCGTCGAAGTCCCGGTCCGTGAAGGTGGACGCCGCCGTCCCCAGGTTTCCGCCGACCCCGACGTTTCGCCCCGCCCTTCGGAGCATGTGCCCGATCAGGGAGGTCACCGTGCTCTTTCCGTTGCTTCCCGTCACGGCGACGAGCTTCCCCCGAATATGCGGCGCGACGAGGTCCAGCTCCCCGATCAGGGGAATGCCCCGCCTCTTCGCGCCCTGCACCACCTCGGCACGGGGCGGGATCCCCGAGCTCAGCAGCAGGGCGTCGGCCTGGAAGGCCCTCTCCGTATGCCCCTCCCCCTCCCAGTCGATCCCGCTGCGCCCAAAGAGGTCCGAGGCCGCCGCGGAGACCGGCCCCGCCTCGGACACGAAAACGCGCGCCCCAAGACGCCTGGCCATCAGCGCCAGCTCCCTGCCGCTGATCCCGGCCCCGACGACCGTAATGCGCTTCCCCTTCACGTTCAAGCCATCCAAGTTCACGCCATCCATACCGCTTTCTCCTTAAACCCGAGGCCCTTATAAATCCTTCCCCTTATAGATTCTTTCATTCGGGAACAAGGCCCTATCTGCCGAACAGGGCTGTGAAAAGCGCCGAAAGCCACAGGGACCCGACGGCCTGGACCAGCCAGAATCGCATCGTAACCGAGGTCTCGTCCCATCCCAGGCGCTGGAAGTGATGATGCAGCGGGGCCATCAGCAGAACCCTCCTGTTCAGCTTCCTTATCGTAAAGATCTGCACCGCGGAGGAAAGCAGTTCGACGCCGAACAGGAATCCCACCGGAATCAGGGCCAGCAGCCTGCCGTTCATGACGCAGAGGGCCGCGAGGGCCCCCCCCAGAAAATGCGCCCCCGTATCCCCCATGAAGGTCCGGGCCGGATGAAGGTTATAGAACAGGAAGCTCGACGCCATCGCAAAGAGCAGGACCATCGCCAGCGCGTTGAAGCCCGAACCGTCGGAGGAAACATCGGATGGAAGCAGAAAGGCCAGGGCCCCGAGGGCGATCAAAAAGCACCCTCCCGCCAGCCCGTCCAGACCATCCGTGATGTTCACCGCGTTCATCATTCCCGAGACGCCAAGGATCGCCAGGGGGAAGACCAGCCACACCGGCCCCGGGATCCCGCTCCAGAGGGCCAGACCGCCGCGAAGGTGGACGACGAGCGCCCAGGCTCCGCACACGACGAGCTGGACCTTCAGCTTGGCGAGGCTCCGAAACCCCTCGCTGGATTTGCGGAAAAACTTCATCCCATCGTCGACCAGCCCGATGGCGCCTCCTGCGATCGGCAGGGACCAGAACACGAGGGCCTCGCTTCCCCATGCCGCGAGGAGGGCCAACAGGGCCATGAACAGGAAGACGCATCCCCCCATCGGAGGAGTCGCGGCCTTGATCTCGACGTCGATTCCAACCCCGTAGCTCTTTTGAGCCTGTCCGACGCTCCATCGCCGCTGGACGCCAATCCAGACACGCTGCAGGAGGAGCCCCAGGAGAAAAAAGCCGCTTCCCCAGACGGCGATCTCCATCATGAAGCCTCCCCGGGGCCGTCGGAGGAAACGGGCTCCGCCGCAAGGCCCTCGACGACCCTCTCGAGCTCCAGGCTGTTGGAACCCTTCACCAGGATCCCCGCCCATTCGGCGGCCCTCGCGGCGTCCAGAGCCTCTCTCCAGCCCCCAACGAAACGGCGGTTCGGCTTTTCCTCCAGGGCCCCGCGCCAAAGCTCCCCCACCAGCACGGCCTCGTCCACCCCGTCGATCAGGGGCTCCAGCTCACGATGGTATCGTACCGCATCCGGCCCCATCTCCCGCATCTCCCCCAACACGACCATCTTGGGCGTCACGGACCGAAGGGACAGGAAGGTCTCCAGGGAGGAGCGCATGGAAAGCGGATTGGCGTTGTAGGCGTCGTCGACGACGAATCCTTCCCGCCCCGCGGCGGGAAGGATCCTGCCGCGCCCCTTGATCCCACGAAACCCCTCGAGGGCCGCGGCCCCCTCCCTCAGGGGAATGCCCAGCCGGCATCCCGCCGCAGCGGCGAAGGCCAGGGGCAGGGCCAGATGTGGCCCCCACAGGCCGGAACGGATGCATGCCTCGTCCCCGCCGCCCCGAAGGCGGAAGGTGAGGAAGGGCAGGACGCCCTCCAGGGCAAAACGGGGTTCTTCGATGAGAAAATCCGCCCCACATTCCATCCCCACGGAGTCGACGGAGGGCCCCGACAGGCCCGCGGCGGCCCCGCGAAGCAGGGGATTGTCGAAGTTGTAGAGGAAGCGGCGCAGCCGCCCGGAGCCGGCGATCTCCATCTTGGCCCGTAGGACCCCCTCGACGGACCGGAACCCCTCGAGATGGACGGGCGCCACCTGGGTCACCATGGCCGTCGTGGGAGGAAAGAGCTCGGACAGCTCCGCGATCTCCCCCGCCTTGTTGGCCCCGAACTCCAGGAGCAGCAGCTCCGCGTCGGGCGGCATGGCCAGGACCGTCGCGGTGCATCCGATACGGGTGTTCAGGCTCCGGTCCGCCGAATGGACCCGGAAGCGCGTCCTCACGACGCACCGCAGGGCCTCACGAGTCGTCGTCTTCCCCACGCTTCCGGTCACCGCGACGACCTCCTCCGGCGCAGTCCGTCGGAGGTAGGCCGAGGCCAGCCGGGCCAGGTCCCGCTCGGGGTCCTCCAGCTCGACGCAGGGAACGGCGGGGTCCTCGGGACGCTTGCCGCGCCGCACGACGATCAGGGCCGCGCCCCTCTCGAGCGCCTGAGGGATGTACCGATGGCCGTCCGTCCGCTCTCCCTCCAGGGCGACGAAGACGCCC
>ERZ772772.172-NODE-172-length-40068-cov-16.900182_pt1 | contig 40068 bp, 37 predicted proteins | sample MGYA00511484_ERZ772772 | MGnify/ENA primary metagenome ERZ772772 (study PRJEB29015, sample SAMEA2737913) | human oral metagenome | biome: human oral; feature: human-associated habitat; material: dental | place: China | collected 2088 ... | reverse complement strand
ACCGCCCCCAGTGGCGTGGCATGCGGTGAGGAATAGGTCTCGACCTCGACCTGCATCAGGTCGGCGATGGCCTGCATCAGATACCGCGACCGGGTCAGGCCGCCATCGACCCGCAACCGGCTGATCTGCTGGCCCGAATCCTGCTCGACCAGTTCCGCCAGGACGGCCACGTTGGCGGCGATGCCCTGCAACACGGCCGTCACGATCTGGGCCTTGCCGCTGGCCAGGTTCATGCCGGCCAGCGCGGCGCGGGCGTCGCTGCGCCACCACGGCGCGGCCAGCCCGGCCAGCGCCGGGACGAACATGACACCTTCGGCATCGGGCACGGCCAACCGGTCCAGTTCGCGGGCGTGGTCGATCACGCCGAGCTGTGTCAGCCAGCGCACCGCGGAGGCCACCGTGTAGACCTGCCCGTCGTAGCAGTAGGACTGGACGTCGTCCACCAGCCAGGCGGTCGATTCCGCCAGGCCGGCGGTCGACGGCCGAGGCTGGGTGCCGGCGTTGACCAGCAGGAAGGCGCCGGTGCCGAAGGTGCATTTGGCTTCGCCGGGGGCCAGGCAGGATTCGGCCAGCAGCGCGCCCTGCTGATCGACCACCGCGCCCGCCACCGGAACCGGATTCCCGAACAGTGCGGTATGCCCGAGGATCTCGTCGTTGGCGGCCATTCTCGGCATTCGCTCGTCGGCCAGCCCGAACAGTCCCAGCAGTTCGGGATCCCAGTCGCGTTGCCGCTGGGATTTCAGCAGCGAACGCGAGGCGGTGGCGATGTCGGTTACGAATTCCCCGGTGAGCCGGTGCAGTATCCAGGCATCCGAGGTGGTCAGTACCCCTTGCCGGGTTCTGTTTCGCCGCAGCCAGGTCATTTTGGGAGCGGTGAAATAGGGGTCGAGCACCAGCCCGGTGCGGGCCGCGATCAGTTCGGCGTGCCCGGCCAGCTCGTCGCAGACCGACTGGGCGCGGGAATCCTGCCAGACGATCAGTTCGCTGAGCGGTTCACCGGTTTTCGGATCCCAGGCCAGCACGGTCTCGCCCTGGTTGGTCAGGGTCACCCCGGCCAACGGCACCCCGGCCTGCCGGACGGCCTGCCGAGCGGTGTCGAGCACCGAGTCCAGCAGTTCCGCCGGATCCTGCTCGACGCCGCCGTCGGGCAGGTAGCTGGGCCGGATGGCGGTTTCCACCAGGGCGAGGATGGTGTCGTCCGCGCCGACGACGATCGATTTGGTGCCCGAGGTGCCCTGATCGATGGCCAGAATCGCGCCGTTCATGCTTGCTGCCCCAACTTGTCGAGTTCTTGGTCGATATCGGACAACTCCGGCATGTCCAGGCCACGGCTACCCCGTTTGAGGAACAGGTAGGCCAGGTAGAGGCCGCCGATCAGGAAGAAGATGGCGATGTAGAGCCAGACCGAGGCGAACGACGCGTCCCGGAAGATCAACAGCTCATATATCAGCCACACGCTGGCGACGCTCAGCACCGGGAGCTCCCATCTGCCCAGCTTGAAACCATCGGTGGGCGGCAGCTGGCGTCGTTTCACGATGTACAGCAGGGTGGTGCCCGCATAGATCATGGCGGGCAGCAGCGTTGCCGCGCTGAAGAAGGCGAACAGCACCCCCGTGGAGAAGCCGAAGGCCAGCAGGATGGCCTCGGAGACGATCATCATGAACAGGGCGGCGTTCATCGGGGTGTTGGTGGCGCGGTTCACCTTGCGCAGCCACTGCCAGCCGGGGAAGCGTTCGTCCCGGGCCATCGCCCAGACCTGCCGCGAACCCGAAACCGTGATGGTCAGCCCGCACGAGTAGATCGAGATCACGATCAGCACCAGCAGCGCCTTGCCGGCCACCGGGCCGAGGGCCGTGGTGATGATGTCGGCGAGCGCGGTGGGGGAGTCGGCCAGGGCAATGGGATCCTTGATCAGGGCGGTGGCGCCCAGGACGAAGGCGAAGCCGATCACCCCCAGGGCGATGACCGCCTGCCGCATGGCCTTGGGGATCACGTGGACGGCGTCGCGGGTCTCCTCGGCCATGTTGGCGGCGGATTCGAACCCGACGATGGTGAAGGCGCCGGCCAGCGTGCCCATGATGAACGGCCCGGCATGGGTCAGGCTGCCGAAACCGAAGTAGCCTTCCCGCGGGATGGCGCCGGTGTTGAAGACCATGGACCAGTCGAAGGCCCCCTTGAAGAAGCCGACGGCATACAGCAGCACCACGACCGATCCGATGCCGATGATCTGGATGATCACCGCGATCGAGTTCAGCCGCTGGGTGTAGTGGGTGGACCACATCACCAGCCCGGACTGGCTGGCCACCACCACGGCGGTGATGATCAGCGCGTTCAGGTTGGTGCCGGCATAGCCGAACAGGTTCGGCAGGATCGCCGAGGCGATCGTGTAGTCGACCGCGAGCACCACGATCGCCAGGAAGGTGAAGGTGACCCAGCCCATGATCCAGCCGAGCACCGGGTTGGCCAGCCGAGACACCCACTGGTAGGAGTAGCCGGAAACCGGGATCCGGGCGGCCAGGCCGCCGAAGATGAGGGCAACCATCAGTTGGCCGATGATGACGATCAGCCAGGTCCACACGCCCATCGGCCCCGAGGTGCCCAGCATCGCGCTGTAGCTGGTGAACGTGCCGGTGGCGATCGACACGAAGCCGAATGCCATGGCGAACGACTGGAAGGGGCCGAGTTCGCGTTTCATCTCCGCCTTGTAGCCGAACTGGGAGACGTCGTCGACCGGGGCAGCCGGTTGCGTAGGTTCCGTCATTGGAACTCCTGTCATTTCGGTTCCGGCTGCCGGCACGGCAGGAGGCCGGCGGCCGGTGGTATTTCTAGGTGTTGCGGGTTTCGGTCCTGCGGGCGCAGAACCGCTGCCGAGCCGGGCTCGGCGTGGCGATCCGGGTGTTTCAGCAGAGACTGATGGTCACCTCGCCGGCGCCGGGTTTGGCCGATCTGAGGATGTCGGCGGGGATCCGGAAGGCGCGTCCCGGGGCTGCCGGCCAGGCCAGCCGCATCCGGTGCAGTTCCCGGCCGTCCTGCGAGGCGACGACGGTGGGGAACCGGATGAGGGAATCGCACCAGGCCACCAGCCGGTTCCGTGCCGGTCTCGGGTCGCCTTCGTCGATCCGGCCCGGGACGATCCAGCGTAGCGGGGCGGTCGCCTTGATGGTGTAGCCGCGTTTCGCGGGGCGCTTGCCCAGCAGATAGTCGCGCACCGGCTGCACCACCTGGACGCCGTCCAAGGCGGCCGCATCGGCGGTCTCTACCGGGTGGATCAGGTTGCCGATCGCGAAGATCCCCGGCTGGGAGGTGCGCAGGGACGCGTCCACCAGGGGGCTGCGGGAGCCGGCATCCAGGCTGAGACCGGCCATCCTGGCCAGTTCGTTGTCGGGGATCCAGTCCCCGGTGAACACCACGGTGTCGCATTCGATGCGTTTCCGGACGCCGCTGCGGATGTTCTCGACGATGACCGCCTGGACGCGGGGTTTGCCCTCCACCCGGACGATCCTGGACGAGGTGGCCACCTTCGCCCCGAAGTACACCGTGCCCGGCGCGGAGAACAGCCGGTAGGAGTCCGGCCGGGGATGGCGGGTGACCAGCAGTCTGGGCTGGCAGCCGGCCTGCTTCAGGGTCAGCGCGGCCGACCAGGATACCAGTTCGGCACCCACGATGACCGCCTGGTGGCCTACCGGTTGGTGTTTGAGGTGCACCAGCTGCTGTAGCTGGCCGGTGGTGTAGATGCCTGCGCCGCGGTCGCCGGGGATCATCCGGGCGGTGCGCGGCCGTTCGCGGGCCCCGGTCGCCAGGATCAGCGCCTCCGGTTTGAGCACCTCGCGGCCGCGGGCCGAGGTCAACTGCAACCGGCCGTCGGCGGACCAGCCGGTGGCCTGCACCCCGGTGCGGATCTCCGCACCGGCCTGGCGGGCGTCCTCGGCCAGCCGGCGGGCATAGGCGGGGCCGGTCATGAACCGTCCCAGATCGCGGATGCCGTAGCCCGGGTGCTCGGCATGCCGGGGAATGCCTCCTGGCTCGCGTTCCCGGTCGAGCACCAGCACGGGACCGTCGATCACGGGTGCCAGTTCGCGGGCGGCCCGCAGGCCGGCCGGCCCGGCCCCGATGATGGCCACGGTGGGACGCAGGATGGTTTCGGCCATGGTTCAGCCCTCCAGATGCCGGTTGAGCAGTTCGTTGACTTCGGCGCCGCAGAAGAAGCCCTGGCAGCGGCCGTTCATCGCGCGGGTGCGTCTTCGCAGCCCGCCCAGGCCGCACGGTGGCACCGGGCTGGCGAAGGCATCGCGGATCTCGCCACGGCTGACTCGTTCGCAGAAACACACCAGTTCGCCGTACTGCCGGTCGCGGGCGATCAACTCGGCGTTGGCGTATGGCCTGATGGTGCGTTCCCCCAGCGGGGGCATCTGCACCGGTTCGGGTAGTCCGGTGCGCGCAGCAGGCCGGTGGCCGGCGGCCTGCATCTTGCCGATCAGGTATTCCGAGACGGCCATGGCCGAGGTGAGACCCGTGGAGCGGATCGCCCCGGCGATCGCATAGCGCCGGCCGGCGTCCACCTCGAGCAGGTAGTCGCTGAGGTTGTGGGCGGCCCGCAGCCCGGCGTAGCTGGCGGTGACCTCCTCGGCGAGCAGTTCGGGGATGATGCCGGCCCCCTTGTCCAGCAGGAAGGCGAAACCGTCCGCGGTGGTGGCGGTGTCCTCCCGGTCGGTCATGTCTTCGGCGGTCGGCCCGAGCATGACATTGCCGAAGACCGTGGGGCTGACCAGCACCCCCTTGCCGAGCTTCGACGGCACCGGCAGCACGATCCGCTGTACCAGCCGGGCAGCCAGTTTGTCGTAGACCAGCAGTTCCCCGCGCCGGGGATGGCAGATCAGGCGGTCGTGGCCGAAATAGCCGTCGATGGTATCGGCGCCCAGCCCGGCGGCGTTCACCACCCAGCGAGCGTCGAGATCGCCGGTGGTGGTGGTCAGGGTGGTGGTATCCGGGCCGACCCGCACCCCGGTAACCCGGGTTTCGCGCAGGAGATCGGCGCCGCGGCGCACCGCGTCGGTGGCCAGGGCCAGCGGCACCGACCAGGGATCGATGATCGACTCGCCGGGGACGAGCAGCCCGCCTTGGGCCCGGTCGCTGGCGTGCGGCAACAGTTCGAGCACCTGTTCGCGGGTCAGCAGCCGGCTGTCGAGGTAGCCGTTCTTCTCCGCCTTCGCCTTCAGGCCGGGCAGCGCCGCGAGCTGTTCTGCGTCCCAGGCCACCAGCACGGCGCCGAGTTGCTCATAGCAGATGCCGGTGGCCTGGCAGTAGGCCATCAGCAGGTGGTAGCCCCGGGCCACCAGCCGCGATTCCAGTGTGCCGGGGGTGGCGTCGTAGCCGGTGTGCAGGATCGCGGTGTTGGCCTTGCTGGTGCCCTCGTTGATATCCGCCCGGGCGTCCAGGATGGCCACCCGCTGCTCATAGCCGGCCAGGTCGCGGGCCAGAGCCGCGCCGACTACGCCACCCCCGATCACCGCTACGTCGTATTTGCGTGCTGTCAGCGTCACTTCGGTCTCCTTGGCTGGGCTTGCGGGTTGCTCGCTTCGAGGGTTTGGGGCTGGGCCGACCGCGGTTCGCCGGCCGCGCCCGGCACCGGATCGCCGACGGCGGCCACGACGATCCGGGTGCCGGCCCGGTTCATCTCGTCCACCAGCCCTCGTGGGGGTGTGGCATCGGTGATCAGGCCGCGCAGGTCATACCAGGACAGCACTCCGAAACTGCCCACCACCCCGTGTTTGGAGGAATCCGCCACGATATAGGTGGCCCCCGAGTTCTGGGCCACTCGGCGTTTCACGTCGGCGTCGTCGAAGTTGAAGTCGGTCACCCCGGCTTCGGCGTCGATTCCGCCGCAGCCGATGAAGGCGGCATCGAAATGCATCCGTTCGAGGAAGAGCACGGTGGCGGAGCCGGTCACCGACCACTCCCCACGGCGTAGCCGTCCGGGGGCCAGGATCACCTCTACGTTCCCGGTCTCGTTCAGGGCATCGGCTACCAGCAGGGATTGGGTGACCACGGTGCCGCAGAAGGAATCGGCCAGCGCTTGGGCGACCGCGGCGCAGGTGGTGCCGAGATCGATGAAGATCAGCTGGCCGGAGGTGACCAGCCGGGCCGAGGCCGCGCCGATGCTCCGCTTGGGTTGGGTGTGCAGCAGGGCGCGCTGCCGGAACGGCGGCTCGGAGCTTTGCTGTCTACGGATGGATACCGCACCGCCGTAGATCCGGCGCAGTTCCCCCTGCTCTTCGAGCAACAGCAGGTCTCGGCGGATGGTTTCGGCAGAGACCCGCAATTGCCGGGCCAGTTCCACCGTGGTCACCGAAGCCTGATCCGCGATCCGCGCCTTGATGTGCTGCTGCCTGTCCCGGGCGAGCATGGGATCCTCCTTGACCTATCGCCAGCCGTCGCCATTCACATGGTGATTGTTTGTGGAAAATCGGTCAAGGGGTGTGGTTTTCTATGGAACTCTGCGTACCGCGGTGGGCGGGGTCAGCGGCGCGAGCCCGGCCAGTCGTTCATCAGCAGCCGCCGGGCGAGCCGCTCGTTGCCCATGATGTCGGACAGATGCCACAGCTGGCTTTCCTCGTAGGCCTGGCTGAATGCGGCGATATCCAGGGCCAGCACCTTGCGGAATGCCTCTACACCGGCGGGCCCGGCCTGGCTCGCCACCTGCTCGCCATGCCGGCTGACCAGGTCGAACATGGCGATCGGATAACGCACGGGCAGGCCGAGCCGCACATGCACCTGCCCGATCCGGAACCTCGCCTGGGCATAGTCCAGGTCGTAGACGCCACTGAATAGATCGGTGAACCAGCCTGCCAGCGTGCCGATCAAGGCTTCGGCCGGATAGGGCGCCGCGTATTCGCGGGTGACCTCGCTGCTCAGTATCCGGCCGCAGAACTCCTGGGCGAACGCTTCCGAGGCCGCCCGAGCCTGCTCGTGTAGTCCGGCCAGCAGCCGGCAATCGGCATCGGTGAGCTTCAACCAGTCCACCAGCTCGGCGACGACATCGGGGCCCTTGATGTCCCAGCTCTGCCTGGTGATCTGTGTCATAGGTGTCCTTTCGCTTCCGGAGTACACCGACCCTGGGGGGAACGGCCTGCATCTCGACACCCAATGCAATCACAGTTGTGTGGTCAACTGGTCACCGGATGTGCCGGGCGGGGCAACCGGGCGGTTGGGGCGACTCGCCTCCCGCATGGCCGGAAACCGGCCACGAACCCACGACTTGGGTGAACACCCGTATAGGCCGGTAGCATGGTACCATGCGATCGATGGAAGACCATGCGGTCTGCCCAGAATGCCTGAGCCCCGATCCGTATGCGACCCCGCTGCGCGAGCCGCTGGCCTGCTTGACCAATCACCTCCAGTATGTGTGTGGCACCTGTGGCCGCTGCACATGCCTGGAGCCGAACGGGGCCGGTCTGTGCAGATGGAACTTCCCGTTCGCATCCTACGAGTATGCGGTGCTTTACCTGCGCGCGGCTCAGATCGCCAGCGGCGCAGCCTGCCTGATCAGCGAGTTGGCATCCCCGAAGGGTCGTCGCAGCTTCCGCATCTTCGCCGGTGAGCGGGAGCAGCAGGCATATCTGGGCAAGCATGCCGGCACTCGGTTGCTGGCCACGCCCGGCCATCGGGCGGCTCTCGATGGTTTCGATGGGCAGCCGGTTGTCCGCCGGTTGTCGAAGAGGGAAGCCCGGGCCTACGCCGCGGCACAGCGCAGGCGGCAACGCTAGCCGGTATCGAGTCGCCCGGCCGGTGGTGCCGCGATCGGGGGTCAGCCGGTGTGCGCCGGGCGCCCGGGTGGGTTTCGCCGGGCAGCCGCAGGCAGGCATCCCAATGGCGGGCCCGGTTGCGGCCTCGCGGGCCCCCGGATCAAAAACTGGAAGACGGCTTCGGCAAGCTAAAATACACCTGATATCGACCGGACTGTGGGTGCGGATCGGTCAAGATCATTAGGGTGTACAGCAAGATGCCGCGCCGGGATACGACCTAGTAGTACTTCGGTTTCTTCACGAGTTGGGAATGTGTCATGCCGCTCATTGAAATAGACCATCTCACCAAGACCCTGAGTGGTCATACGCTATTGGATGATGTCTGCATAGGTATCGAGGACGGCGCATTCGTCGTTCTCCTGGGGGCGAACGGTGCGGGCAAGACGACTTTGATCAAATGCCTGACCGGCCTGTATAGAGCCGACCATGGATCTATCAGGGTCGCCGGCATGGAGTGGAATAAGGCAAACGACCACAAGATCAAACGGCTGTTCTCGTATGTTCCCGATAAGGCAAATTTCGATCACAATCTGAACGTGGAGCAGAATCTGATCCACCATGCCGCCTTGTATGGCATCAAGGCGGACCAGGCGCGGGCCGACATCGACCGGCTGTTTGAGTTCTTTGGCCTGGCCGGCCGGCAGACCGATTTCATCGGTCAGTATTCGTTCGGTATGGGGAAGAAGGCTCTCATAGTACGGGGGTTGCTGTCGAAGCCGCGCATCCTCATCTTCGACGAGCCCACCATCGGTCTCGACTACCGGGCGAAAGTGGATTTGATCGAGGAGCTGCTGCGCCTGAACTCAACGGGCATCACGGTCCTGCTATCGACCCAGTCTCTCCAGGTGGCGTACAAGGCGCACAAGGTGATTTATATCGAACGTGGCCGGGCACGCGAAGTGGATCCAGCCGTATTGGCGGCCCAGGCCGGCCAGGAGAGTCTCCGCTTCTCCACCGCCGCGATTTCCGGCCGGCAGGCCGATGGGCTGCGAACTGCCCTGCTGGGTCTGCCGGGCGTACGCGACGTGCAGACCGATGCCTATGGGCTGCAGGTCGTGGTGGACAAGGATCCCGAGCTGATCGCGGGTTGCATCCGCGAGGTGCTGTGCGCCGGGATCTCCCCCTTCGAGATCGAGTTCGAGAGCGTCAGCTATTCGCATCTATATCTTCAGGAAACGGCGGGGTGAAATGGTCAGCGATCTGGTTTCCAGAGTTTTTGGTAGGAGTCGGTTCCTGAGCGTCTTCGCCAAGGAGTTCAACGCCACCTTCCGCTTGATCCCCCTGGTGCTTGGCGGCATGGTCACTCCGTTGTTCATCTATTTCATGTTCGGCCGGGCGATGGGGGCCGGTCAGGTGATGATAGCGGGGGTCCCGCTCCAGCAGTACATGGTGCCGGGGACGCTGTTCTTCCAACTCGTCTACTCCACATTCTATCAGGCATCGTATTCGACGTTTTTCTCGTCCAACATCACGCAGACGATGGACGAGTTGCTGACGTCGCCGCTCAGTTCCCTCGATATCCTGATGGGCCGGGTCGCGAACACCACCGTGGTCTCCATCTTGGTCACCATCCCTTTGCTGGGTATACTGGTGGCCGTCTCCGGGATAGGCATCCATCTTGGATGGCTGGTCGTGAGCCTGGCGGCTCTCTTCCTGGTTGCCGTCATCTCCTCCCTGCTGGGCACCCTGCTGGGGCTGATGGTCAACAATGAATTCAGTTTGATCAATTTCGCCAATGTCATTGTGATCCCTCTCATATTCCTGTCCGATACCTTTATACGGGTCAGCGACCATCCCGTCGCGAATGCCCTGCTGTACCTTTCACCCGTGAAGCTGGGCAACGACGTGGTTCGCCGAGGACTCATTCAACATGAACTCGATCTGGTTGGCTCCGGGCTGCTCGTGCTATACGCAGTGGTCTGGGGAGTCATCGTCTACCGCGTTTTCGATGCCAAAAGTCGTGGGTGAAACGCTTTACCGAGCAGGATCTACCAAGGAGGCAGTCCACCATGAAAGCATGTCTTATTCAGAAGCGACAGGCCAAAACCCCTGCGCACAACATACGCGACGCCCTGGATTGCCTACACCGTGCCGTGCAGACGGGAGCCGGGCTGGTGGCGTTCCAAGAGTGGTTCCTGGGGACCAATCCGCCCGATCAGATTCCCAACAAGTTCACGAACATGATCGCGGATGTGGCTCGGCAGAGCCAGACGATCGTTGTGACCGGGAACATGCGTATCCAGCTCGATCAAGCAGGAAGGCAGTTCATTCAGGTAACCTGTGTGTTCGACGGGCACGGCAACCTAGTCCTCAGTCAATACAAGAATCGGCTTTACAAGGGAGAACGCGCCTGGTACCGGGAGGGCGACGAGACCTTGGCGGGCACCGTCGACGGCATTCCGATCGTTGCGACGAGTGGTATCGACTCCGTCGATCCCGATATCTACGACAGAGTGCGTGCGCTGGCACCGAAGATATGGGTCGCCCAGGCCAACGAGCACGTGTACGATGCCCACACGTCGGATTACGAACGCGTCATTGAGCTCATGAAGGAACGCAGCAGCCAATTGAACTGCGCCATTCTGGTTCCGATGATGCTGGGGCATTTCTACGGCGCTCAATATACCGGGCGGAGTTTCGCAGTCGCGCGGGGCGAACTGCTTGACTCGGCGAGTGCGGAACCCGAGCTTTTGGTGGTAGACATCGATGTTGGGTGATGTGGTCAATTACCGAGTGCCCAATCCGGGTGGCCGGCTCTACCCCGCATCGGTATGTCTGCAAATGGTATTGGCTGCCAGGGGAGACGGGTATCAGATCTACGAGCTTGAGAACATCTCCGGCCATCCCTATGGGTGGTTCTATGTGAACCAGCTGATCGACGGGCAGGGGACGGAAATGGAGCTCTCGCCGGGCACCGAGCTGACCAATTCCCTGCTGGTCGCGGCTCGCACATTGGGATATGACCACGAGCATTGCTCGACAGCCGACTGGGATCGGATGTGGGGTTTCCTAACCCACAACCTTGCGCAACGCCAGCCCGTCATTTTCGGTCCGATCGCATACAATCATTTGACGTATCAGATCGGCGCCATGCGGGCCACGGCCATGGCGAATCACTACATCGTGCTTGTTGCATTGAAAAACGGCGAGCTGTTGTTTCACGACCCCAACGGCATGTCCTACATACCGATGTCACCAAGCAGCTTGCGGGACGCCTGCACCCCAGAGGTCGTGGTTCCCGGTACTCCGCGATATTCTGCTGTCAAGTTGGGCGAACGGCGCCGGGTACCTGCCGCCCGGGAAATCCTCGGCATGGTGCTGGCACAGGCTGTTTCCGGTTACCAGGAACGCCGAATTCGCGGTCACGGGTACTTGGGTTTGGTCTGTCTCGCCAAATATGCGGACCATATCACCGAGTGGATGGGAGCCAAGACTCCGCGCGATCGCGAGACGGTCATGCGCAAGCTGGGTCTCTTCTTCTATCCGAAGAGCAACCAGATGCGATCGGATGCCATCACCTTCATGCAGAACGCCAAACCCCAGTTCGCGGCCGCCGATCGCGCGCTCGTTGACGAGTTCTGTGGCATCTTCGCGGAGGCCTGCGCGCGCTATCAAAGGGGAGCCCAACTGATTACTCCGCGATTGATCGACTTCGACGAGGGCGACATGGGTTCGATCCTGGACGAGCTCAGCAGGGATGCACTCGTGCTCCACAGGCTTGAGAGCCAGGCCCTCGAGGTCATCAAGTCGTTGCGGGCGGCCTACGAGCGGAACGCCTAAGGGAAGGGGAGGAGGTGGGAAGAGATGGCAGCGACGTGCAACTATTGCGGCCCGGCAAAGCAGTCATGCAACTACTGCGGCCCGGCAAAGCAGTCATGCAACTACTGCGGCCCAGCAAAGCAGTCATGCAACTACTGCGGCCCAGCGAGTAGGTAGCTGCTCGAAGGATGCTGCGGGCCCGGGGCCCGCAGCATCCCCCCAAAGTCGTCTCGACAAGGACAACGGGAATTGGAATGTCGGACGACGCCCGCCATGCAGGCCTATCAAACACGGGAGTTCGAGATGCCAGCACTGAGGACCGGAATCCATTGTGGGTCCTTCCTCTATTTTGAGCAAACGGGAAGCTATCGGCGTCTGGCGCCGGGGTTTGCCCGCGTGATGGAGTACGCACGCTCCATTGGCCTGCCGAGCGAGCGCCCGCGGGCAGCGGTATTGCTGTCCGACCCCGAGTACACACCGGAACAAGAGCTCATCAGCCGAGTCGGTATTCTTCTGCGGGACGCCGGGTTGCCAGAAATCGAGATGCCCTTCCAGGCCGAATCGTTGGACGGCATCAGGTTCTGTGCCGCCGAGTATCGGGGATCCCTCGAAGATGTGCCGGCCTTCTACCGGGATATGACGAAGCTCCTGGCGGCGGAGGGATACAGCCTATGCGGGTATCCCATGGAGGTGTACCTCAAGGACCCCTCCCTGGCCGAGCTCGACGGCCACTGCCATATCCGGGTACACATGCCCATCCTCGGCTGAGACGCGGGCTACGGCTCTTCGGGTTAGGCGGTGCGCTCGCCAATGGAACCGCAGACCGATCTCCTCGCGGAATCTCGGCTGCCGGTGATCCCATCCATTGTCATTCCGATCATCGAAATCTATTGAAAACCGAAGTTAAAATCGCATACAGCGTTTCGCGCTATAGGGAATCCACAGGATTCAAAAACAACCAGATCGGGAGTGCAAAATGAAGCTGATGATCAGTGTCGTCAATAAGCAGGAAGCGTTGATTGCCCAAGAGGCACACGCGGATCTAATAGATATCAAGAACCCCGCAGAGGGCTCATTGGGGGCGCAGAACCCGATGGTTATCAAGGAGATCGTGGCCGCGCTCGATCCCGCTGTCCTGGTCAGCGCCACGGTTGGCGATGTCCCATATCTGCCCTGCACGGTGGCGCAAGCAGCCTATGCGGTGGCGGGTCTCGGGGTTACCTACGTGAAGGTTGGGTTCAAGGGAGCCCGGACCGGTGCGGAAGCACGGTCCATGGCTCAAGAGATCGAACGGGCCATAGCGCCGTTTGCGGGAGTCAAGCTCATTGCCGCCGGCTATGCCGACTTCCGCGAGCGGGGGACGCTATCCCCTCTGGACCTGGTGCATGCGGTGCGCGGTACCGGAGTCAGCGGGGTTCTCGTCGACACCTTGTCCAAGGACGGCAGGAACCTGTTCGACTTCATGTCGGACCAGGAGCTAACCCAGTTGGTCACGTCGGCTCACGAGTGCGACCTGCTATGTGCCCTGGCGGGTTCGATCGAGATCCAGCATGTTGGCCGATTGCTCGATATCGGTGCCGACGTGAGCGGGGTCCGGGGAGCGATCTGCAGCGGCGGCAGAACCGGAACCCTGGTGCCAGCCAAGATCGAGGCCTTTCTGTCCGTACTCGGCAGTCCGGTCGCCTGAAAACGATCATCGGCGATGAACGGCGTAGCGGGGCTCACATGGTTCGACCCGGGTGGTGTCGAGCGACTTCTGACCGCCATGGCACATCGAGGTGAACCGAGGCTGCTGCCAGCCCCATCGCCATGGTGCATAGGGGTGAACTGCGGGTACGAACAGGTTCAAGCGGAGCGGGGATCCGCCCTGCTGGCACTGGTTGGGCAGATCTACTCTGTCGATGGGGAACCGGTGCCTCCCGCCCAGCAGGCTCGGACGGCGGCTCGGATGCTTGCCGGGGATGGCGACCTGGCTAGGCTCGATGGCCAGTTCTGCCTTGCCTATCGCGATCCCGATGGGGCGCTGTGCCTGGCGCGCGACCATCCCGGCATCATGCCCCTGTTCTTTTCTCTCGATGAGCGGGGGCTGGGTTTTGCGAGCGAGTATCAGGCGCTTGAAACGCTGGGCTATGCGAATATCGAGCCCGTCGTTCCAGGATCCATTCTGCGATACGCAGCCGGGGCCATTTCGATTACTTCGCTGCCGGCCGATCGCCCGGCAGCGGCGGGCCTCGATCTGGATCGCACCCTCGATGCCGTGGTCGGCCGGGCCGTGTCGCATGGCGTCGCGCCCGGCAAGGTGGGGCTTCTGCTTTCGGGTGGAGTGGATTCCGCCCTACTTGCCGTCTACGCGCGGCGTCATGTCGCCGGATTGACCTGTCTGACACTGGACGGCCCGGATGTTCCTGTCGCCGAGGAGGTATGCGCCCACCTGCGAATCGCAAACCACATCGTGGTAGGCGCACTCGGAATGCTCGATTGGGCAAAACGATATCGAGCACGGCCCTACAACCAGCAGTTCGAATCGCTCAATCGCTCGTTGTACGCGCCCAGTTGTCTACTCGCTCGGGCGGCCGCCGGCCGCGGGCTCGCAGTGGTGCTTTCCGCGGATGGTGTGGACGAGGTGTTTGGTGGTTACGATTTCGAATGCGCAGACGAAGCGGTCAATTCTGTTACCCGTCAGATGATCGACTCGATTTCGCTGTACAGTCTGGATCGCCTCGACGAAGCCTGCATGTATCAGGGCGTGCAGCCGAGAGTTCCGTTCCTTTCGCGTCCGGTCATTGACCATGCGCTCGGATTGGATGCGGCGCTGAAGAAAGACAAACGGTGCATCCGGGACCTGGCCGAGCGCTACTTGCCGCGTCGCATAGCCCGCCGCCCGAAATGCCCCATGCAGGTTTCCACCGGTAGCTACAGAACCATCACCGGTAGGGACTGGATCAACAGCTACGTGAGTCAGTAGGAGCCGATATGAACGCGATGTCCGGATACCCGAGCAGGCGGCCGATGCCCCTTGCCGGTGAGCACGGGCCAGCCACCGGTGAAACCGCCGGTACGACGATCGGCTGCATGCAGGTCACCTTTGATCCCGGTGCGTGCGTAGAGTCTTGCGATGGGAATACCCATGCCGTGGCCTGCGGGCAGTTGACCGCAGGCCACCTGCTGCCCAACGGGGGGCCAACCGGTTTTGAGCAGTTCGCGGCCTTCATGGCCGATGGCGGAGACCTCAACGAGGTCCACGGCACCTTCCTCGCCGTCATCGCCGGTCCACAACCGGATACCATCCGGTTGTGCCGGGATCATCCCGGATCGCTGCCGGTATATTTCGCGATCGAGGAGTCGGGGCTGCTCTTCAGCACGGACTACGATCGACTGCGGGCGGGTACCACGGCGCCGGTGCGGTGTTTGCAGCCCGGGAATGCGCTCACGGTGCGCGCCGGCCAGGCCAGCCTGGAACGCTTCTATGCTCCGCATGCGATTCGAATAGGCGATGACCCGGTTTCCACGCTGGACGATCTGCTGTTTGCCACGACCTCGCGCATGCTGTCCGATCGGCGGAGCGCACACCTGCCCATCCACACCTTCCTGTCGGGCGGTGTCGATTCATCCCTGGTCGCCTATTATCTCTCGCGCGTAGCCGAAGACCTCACCGCCGTGACGATAACCGGCAAGGACGTCGCATTCGCGCAACGGGTGATAGCGGTAACAGGAACCGACCATGAACTGATATCGATAACCGATGAATCGTGGCAAGAGTTGAAATCGATCTACCCCAGGCGGGAATACAATGCCAGTTTCTACGATCTGACCAATTCGCTTTTCGTGCCGAACCTGGTGCTGTGTTCCTTCGTTCGAGACCACGGTGGGCAGGTAGCCTTCGGAGGCGCCGGTTCCGACGAGATCTTCGCCTCCTATAACCGGCACCTGCAATATATGAGCGATATCTCGTATGCCACCAGGCAAATCATGGACGACTGTCACGTCTTCCTCCTGGAGGCAATACACCTGGCCTCGGTCTTGACCGGCGTGACCTGCCATTCGCCCTTCTTCGACCGCGAAGTAATCGACTTCGCGCTTGCCCTGCCCGACGAACTAAAGATACGAAACAGCGTGGAGAAGTGGATCGTGCGCAAGGTAGCGGAACGGTATCTGCCGAAAGAGGTGGCCTGGCGAGAACCCGGCCCGTTGCAGGTAACCACGCGCAGCTTCGAAAACATTAACAACAAAAGCTACTACGAATCATATTACTGGTGAACAGTTAGGACCGAACGATGACGACGGCAACCAATGCATCCTATTATCAGACATACATGGCCGACAACTACGATCGAATGTCTTCGACATATGACCTGTCCATGGACTACCGCTGGCGCAACGACAACGATCCACGCTATTTGTTCGAATCCATGGTGCTCGATTCCTGCGGCACCGGGGACGAACCCTTAAGAGCGCTCGACGTCGGTACCGGCACCGGGAGGATTTCGCTGCTGATCGCCAAGCGGTTCCCGAATGCCGAGGTCCGGGGGCTCGACCAGTCGAGCCAGATGATCGATGTGGCCCGGGCGAAAGCGCTCGAACAGGGACTGACCAATGTCGAGTTCGACAACTATTCGGTGGAGACCGAGCTCCCCTATCCTTCTGACCGGTTCGACCTGGTGACCTGTTCCCTGGCGATGATCTATTTCACCGACAAGGACCGGTTCATCGCGGAAACCGGACGTGTCCTGCGACCCGGAGGATCCTGCCTGGTAAGCACCATCGGCCCGGCCGATATGAACAGCGTGTTGGATCCCTTCTGGGAGCTTTACAATACCTACAACCCCTCGTATACCAATACGTTCAACCCACGCAAGAGCGCGGCCGAGCTAAAGGCCATGTTCCAGCAAGCCGGGTATGACGAGATCGACGTCACCAGTTGCTGCGAAGACGTGATCTTCGGGACCCTGGACGATTACCTGGCCCTGTTCAATACCTACGGACTGTCCGGCCTGCTTTTCTTCCTGCCCAAATCGGATGCGGTACGTCTCATGGCAGAGTACCGCGCCAGGATCGCGGCCCTGGCCGATGACGACGGTTCCCTGACCGTGCTTCGCGAGGTCATGATGGTCAAGGCCAGGAAGGCGGGCCAGCGATGACGCTAGTGGTGCGGCTGGCGCAGCTGCCGGTGCGGCAGGGGCGATTCGAAGAGAATCTCACCAGAATCGCCGCCGCCACCGCCGCTGCCGCAGATGATGGGGCCGACCTGGTGGTACTGCCGCAGTATGCGGTGACCGGGTACCCATCTGGCGAGGTCCTCTCGGCGCTGGTGGGCCGCGGCGACGAATTGACCCACAGGCTAGCAACGCTCGCGGCCGAGCATGCGATCGCGATCGCTTGCTCGTTGCCCGTCGGCTCCGACGCAGCGTCCTATGCGGATATCACCTATATCCACGGGGCCGATGGCCACCGGTTGGGTGCATACCAGCGGATCAGCAAATTCTGGCGGGAGGATGGCTGCGTCAGCGGCGACCGGCTCTGCCTGGTCGAGATCCGCGATACCACCGTGGGTTTCCTAGCGGGCGACGACATCTACTTCCCCGAGATCGTCGGCGGTTTGGCGGCCGGCCGGGCCAGTGCCGTCATCTGCCTCACCTACAACGCGACCCATCGATTGGGCAATGCCTTCAGCACCAAGGATCTCCTGCCCTGCCTGGCCACCGCGCACGCCGCCATTCACGGCGTCGATTTCATGCTCTGTGCCGCCACCGGGACCATCGATCTCGACGATGGCCAGTCGATCATCGCCGGCGCGAATCTGGTGCCCAGCACCTGCGCCTTCTCGATCTCGCAGGGTGGCTTCATCGGATGTGCGCCCGGCGAGCCGGGCATCACCCTGCGTGTCGAACCGGCGAATCTTGCGTTCTTCCGCCACATGTGCCGCCGCGAAAAAGGTATTCGATTTGAGAAAGAGGTGTGACCGATGCGAATCATGGTTTGTGAACCCGTTCAGCTATCGGGCAACGATCAGCATCGAATGGACAATGCCATTCCAGATAAAATGCTACAGGCCGCCCAGTCGGCCTGCGAGCTAATCCGAGACGCCGGTTCGGCCGACGCCGATCTGGTGTGTTTCCCACAGTGGTTCGTCGGATTCGGCAACATCGCCGGCTTCCCGAATGAAATCACCGGGCTTCTTCAGCAGGCGGCGCAAGACAGCGGCGTCGTCGTCGCGACCGGTACCTTCCGGGCACCCGGTTCCGGCATGAAGAGCCGGCAGTGTTCGCTGCTGTTGGATACCACCGGCGAAATCGTTCTCGTTCAGCAAAAACGCAACCTCTACCCGCTCGAACGGCAATGGCAGCTGGCGTCGGAGGAGATCCGATGTGCCCAGACCGCTGTGGGCCGGGTGGTCATCAGCCACGGCGACGACGCCGCCGATCCCGTGGTCTACGAACGGGTGCGGGCCCTGCAACCCGACGTGTGGGTCGTCCAGACCAACGACATGATCGACGTTCCCAAATGGACCGGGCACCAGATCGGCTTCCGCGATCTGGTGGCGCAGCGTGCGCAAGAGATGACCGCGCCGCTCGCCTGTCCGATGCTCAAGGGCGAATTCATGCATGTCACCTATTCGGGAGGCAGCTTTCTGGCGTGCCCAGACGGTCGCATCCACAGCCTGGATCCGGCCACGAACGCTCTGATCGTGGATGTGTGAGGTATTCCGATGACCGTAATGTTCGCGCTCGACGTCAAGGACGGCCGGGTTGTCCACGGCGATCGCGGGGAACGCTGGCGCTATCGCAGCCCGCGAAGCCGGCTGGCGGCGGATCCGGCGCCCTCGAAGGTCCTGGCGGCGGTGCATCGACAGCTTGGGCTGAGGGACTACTATGTGGCCGATCTGGACAGCATAGCCACGGGCGGTGTGGCGGAAAGCCGGCTGCGATACCTGCCCGCAGAATGCCCATGGGCGTCGCTTTGGATCGATGCCGGCAGCCACGATCGCGAGCAGACACAGCGACTGCTGAATGCGGGATACGCTCGCGTCATCGTCGGTTTGGAGACGCTTCCCCGCCTCAATCTGCTTGGCAAGCTGTACGAGGAGTTCGGCGAACGCGTGGTGTTCAGCCTCGATCTGCGCAACGGCCAGCCCACAGCGATCGATCCAAACATGCTTGGCCGCAGCCCGGAGGCGATCCTTGACGAAATCGCATGCCTGGGGGCAGTGGACGCGATAGTGCTGGATATCGCGAAAGTCGGTACCCGAGACGGCTACGATCAACGCCGCGCCAGCCAACTTGAGGGACTGGCTAGCATATTGCCCCTTCACGTGGGCGGGGGGATAGCCGACCTGGCCGAGGCCGAGCGGCTCCTGGAATACGTGGCACGCAGCATCATCGTTGCGACGCTCGTCTACAACGGAGCGCTGGGCAGGAACGAGATCGCCCGTCTGACATACGATAGGGAGTTCACCTGATGTGGCGAAGCAAACAGTTTCTTTGCGAAATGGTCAACGACCTTTTTGTGTATGACCTGGAACTCAAGGAACGACTCGACGGCATCGTCCACGAGTACGGCGAATCGAGTCGCTTGGAGAAGGTGTTCCTCGATGTCACCAATCGTTGCAATATTCAGTGCCTGCACTGTTTCACCAATGCGAACTCTGCGATACGCGATGAGTTGACTACCGCAGAGGTCAAGGCTCTCATCGACGATCTTGCCGGACTGGGCATCGATCGATTGGCTTTGGGCGGCGGCGAACCGCTGTGCCGGCGAGACATATACGAGCTCATCGAGTACAGCGCGGCGCGCGGCATTCGCGTTCATATCAGTTCGAACGGGTTGCTGCTGACCTCCGAAAGACTACTTCGGCTGAAGAAGTGCGGGTTGGACTCGGTGCAGATCAGCATCGACAGCAGCCGACCCGAGCAACACGATCACCTGCGCCAGAAGAGGGGGCTTCATGCGATCTGCCTGGACGCCATCTCCAGGGTGCGGGATGCCGGCTTGACGCTGCTCATCTCCACCACCGTGACCAGCCTTAATATCGATGAGCTGGAGGATATCGTCGAGATGGTCCGGACCCGCGATGTGCAGATGCATCGCTTCATAAGGTTCGTCCCGGTCGGTCGTGGCGAGGCCAATATCGGCACGCTGTACGTGGACGGCGCAAAACTGCGTAGCCGCATCCATGAACTGCATACCACCTATGCGGAGTACTATTACGGCGATCCGGACTATGTGTACGGTATTCCCTTCAACGGAAGGGGTGTCGGGCGCGGTCCTGGACCCGATGCCCAGGGCTGCGAGGCCGGACGTATCTCCGTGGATATCCTGCCGAACGGCGATGTGGTCCCCTGCAATTATCTGGGAATCACTCCTCGGTGGGTCTGCGGGAATATTCGAAGCGAGGCATTCGCCGACATTGCCCGTCGCGTGGAGCGACGGAATACGCTCAGGTCTCTTCCGGGCAGCGGCATCGAGGGCTGCTCCTCCTGCTCGATCGCATATCGATGCGGTAAGGGTTGCCGAGCTGTTTCGTACAAGTATTACGGGGCGCTGGAGGCACGCGATCCGGTGTGCCCCGGGATCAAGGAGTGACAACAATGAAAATCGCAGTCAGCAATTTCCGATATGCTAGCATGTTCCAGTCCAATCTCAACAAGGCGGCATTGCAGGCGCAGGCCGCGGCCGAGAACGGCGCCGAAATCCTGGTGTTCCACGAGTGGTTCCTGGGAATCAATCCCATCGGGACAGTGCCCAACAAGGTGACCGACGAACTCGGGCGGCTGGCTCGCGAGAACCGGCTCACCATCGTTAGCGGTGGCATCCGCTTCATCGACGAAGACGGCAGCACCCGTGTCGGGTCGTTCGTGTTCGACACCGCCGGCGCGATCGTCGGCGTTCAGCCCAAGATCCACCTGTATGAGAACGAGCGGCAATGGCTGGCCCCCGGTCGAGCGATCGCGCCGGTGGTGACCGCCCTGGGGCGCATTCTGATCCTTTCGGGGGCCGATGGGCTCGACCGGGCGCGGGCATTGCAGACCGTATCCGACCACCCGGATCTCCAGTTGATCGTATTGCAGTGTACCGAGTTCAGCGAAGAGGGGGCGCTGGGAATCCAGCAGACGGCCGTCGAAATGTCCAGCCTGGCCGGCTGCCCGTGCGTCATCGCGGGTATCCATGGCTTCTTCTACGAGCAGGAGTGCTACGGCCAGAGTGCGGTGGCCGATGACGGGGCTCTGGTTGCGCTCGGGGGCGCCGAAGACGACGTGGTCAACGGGTTCGAACCGGCCGGATCCGGCGATGACTTCGAAGTCGTCGATGCCCACGTCCACATCGTCTTCCGCGAGCCCGGGGAGGTCGTGCTCGACACGAGGGTCCAGCGCCTGGTCGAAAAGAGCGTGGATGTGCCCGTGAAGGCCTCGATCCTCAAGTTCATGAACCGTGCCGGCATCGACCGATCGGTGATCTTCGATTGGTCGGGAGCGCTGGAACACGATTACCTGGCGACCAACGCCAAGGTGATGGACCTGGCTCGCTGGAGCGATCGATTCATCGGATTCGGGGTTCCTTCGGCCACCGACCCCGATGTGATCGACCGGCTCTGCGAATTGGGCATTCGTGGGCTGAAGGTGAATCCCGGATTGCAGCTGTTCTACCCAAACAGCGAAGATTTCATCGCCGTATGCAGGCGAGCCGCCGAGCATCGGCTTCCGATCTTGATTCACACCGGGCCGGAATCGGCCGGCAAATTGAAATACGATCTGCCCCTGCACCTCGATGACCTGGCGGTGGAGGTGCCGGATCTGGCAATCATCGTAGCGCACATCGGAGTACGCGGGTTCACCAGCGAGCAGGCGCTGATGGTAGCGGAAAAGAACCCGAACGTGTATGTGGAGACTTCTTGGGCCAGCGATTCGCTGATCAAGAGGGCGCTGAACGCGATCGGCGCGGATCGCGTCATCTTTGGCTCGGACTTCCCGTCCGGGAATCCTATCAGCGAGTTGGCCAAGATCCAGCGCCTGAAGGAGGAAGGGGTCATCAACCAGGCCGAATACCGAAGGATCGTCGGCGGTAACATAAAGCGGCTCCTCAGGGAACCGGCATGCACGTGACGAAAGTCGGCGGCAGCCTGCTTGACCTTGCCGAGCAGGTAATGGCTGCCGTCGGCAACGATGAAGTGGTGGTCGTTCCCGGCGGCGGGGCATTCGCCGACCAGGTGCGCGCGTTCTGCTCCGAATGGGCCACCACCGACGAGGTGGCCCATCGAATGGCGATCCTGGCTATGCATCAATATGGCCTGTATCTTGCCCACATATCCGGTCTGCGCCCGATCGAGGATCCCGCCGACTTCCCGGGAATCCTCCAGCCCTACAGATTCCTGGACGGCTCAGCCGGATTGCCCTGCTCATGGGATGTCACTTCCGATTCGATTGCCGCCTTTGTGGCTGCGCACCTGGGGCTGCCGTCGGTGCGCTTGGTCAAACGCGGAATCGTGTGGTCGGGGCGGCGAACCAGTGGCGTGCTGACCACCCGCGAGCTGCACATGCTCGGAGCCGGATTCCTGGACCGATACCTGCCGCGCATCTTGGAAGACTCCGGGATCACGTGCGAGGTGTATTGCGTCGATGCCGTGGAGCGTTTCCTCGATCGATACGCCGCAGGCCAGCCCGATCTGATCATCCGGCCGGCACTCGCCGCGGGAGGCCAGCCATGACCGAGCACACGAATCGGCAGGTTTTCGAAGAACGGATCTGGAGCCGGAGCACGCGCTTCGCGGGCGGCCGGGTGACAGCGCAGAGCGCGGGTTTCGTCGGTGGCGTCCGAACCCTTCAGGACCGCACCGCCCATTGCGTCAGCGAAACGCTCGCCGATACCGACCGGCAGGCGCATCTCGATGCCCTGGGCGAAGAGGCGAATCGAGTGTCTCGGCTACTGGGGCGGCTGCCGGTCGAGGCCTGTACCCATCGGCTGAGCCGGACGATGCGCAGCATCAATGGCGAACCGATCTGCGACAGCATGCTGCACCGGGTCCGCGTCCAGACCGGGGTGGGGCAGCGGGGACTGCAACTGGACTATGTCGCGAACCCAGCGGAGTTCGACTTCGCGAGTGTGGAAGCCGCGCTGGCGCGGTTGGCACGCTGGGCCAGGGCCCTGCGATCGGCGGAACGCCCGGCGGTCGTCTCGTACCCGTCGGTAATCCTGGACAACGAATGCTCTGGCGTTCTGGTGACGATGCTGCTGGGCTACTTCCTGGAAGGCGACCGGGTTGCGGCCGGCACCAGCTTCATGGTGCACCACTGTTCCGGGCTAGCCTTCTCCCTGCCCCTCACCGCGACGGATGTGCTGCAGGACTCCGCCCCGGTTCAATCGCTCCGCGACGAAGAGGGCACCCCGAGCGCCCGGCGGGTGGTTCTGGTCGATCGCGGTCGCTTCCGGGAGCACCTCACCGACCGGGCATCCGCCCGCCGGCTGGGGGAGGCCAACAACGGCAGATGCCGTTCGGCCGGCTACCAATATGTGCCAACCCCGCGCCTGACCAATGTCGAGGTCGACGATGGCACCTCCACCCTCGCAGAGCTCATCGCGGATACCGATGACGGGATCTACCTGGAGGGCATGGCGGGCGCGGCGGTGGATGTCGCCTCCGGCGTCATCCACCTCAATGGCGTCCTCGGCAGCCGCATCCGAGGCGGCGAGATCACCGGGTGGGTGGCGCAACCGGGAATAAGCCTTGAGATTCGCCGGTTCATCGCAGGCCTGGCCGGGCTGGGACGGCGTTCGGCGTGGTCATGCCGTGCTATGGGCAAGGGCCGGCCATTGCAGAACTGCCTGATCGGCTACCGCAGCCCGCAACTGGCGCTCGATCTTGGGGTGGTCCGATGAGCTATGCGATCGAGGTGCTGGAGCGGGCCAGCACGGTAACGATGGCGAGTGGACGCCTGTTCGCCCTGGCTTGTGCCAGCCGCCAGCGCCGGGAAAGCACCGGGCAGATCGATCTGTTCGGCACCGATGACAATCCGGCTGGGCCGGACGAGCGGGTGCTGGCGGAACTGAAGTCGTATGCCGGTGAACTGCGCGACGAGCTCCTCGGACTGGGCGAGGATCTGCGAATCACGGACTTCCAGCTGGGGTTACGGGAAACCAGGGTTGCCGTTGGGGAGCGATCCATCTGGGAGCATGACTTCGCCAACCGCGAGTTCGTGTTCGAGGTCGAGGTGCAGCGGACAGTGCGCGATGCCACGTTGCTGGGTAGCAGCTATCTTTACGCCCCCGCGCTGGAGGCGATCGATATCGCAGCCATCATGGCCACGGTCAGGTTTCCCTTCCGGGCAGCAGGCTATGGCGAGCCGGTAGCCGGACGGCGCAGCGATGTGGTTTTCGCGCCGCCCGTGATGGCAAGCCTGCTGGAGAACCTCGTCTACCACGACTTGATGGATCATCCCATCGGGGTTGCTGGCTCGCCCGTGAGCGTCTGGGATCGGCCGCGGCTGCTGGGGTCCGTGGCGGTGAACCCGGTCGATGACCTGGGGCGGCCCACCCAAGACGCGCTGCTCTATGGGGATGGCAATGTCTCGGCCGTCGAAAGCCGTTATCTGATCCCCGAGCGCAGTATCAGACGGGATGTGTCGGGAGACATTCGCAGGCATCCCACAAATATCGTTCTGACCGGTCCTCGGTGTGAGACCGCCAAACTGATGGCCAGCGTGGAACGCGGCATATATGTGTATCTGATCGTAGGAAACCACAACTGCCGTGGAGAATTCATTGAGGGTACCGTATTCAACTCGTTTACCATTGAGGACGGCGAACTGGGTCACGCCCTGCCGCCCTTTAGCATCAGAATTCGAAAGTCGGACATTTTGTCCAGAATCGAGCTCATGGGAACAGACACTCGTATGCTGCGCCCATTTCCTTGGTGGCGCCCTGCCATCGTCCACACCCCGACGGTGCTTTGTCGGGGACTCACAATTCAACACCCCTACGGATGAAGGAGAATCCAATGATCAGCGAACTTGCCGCATTCACCGATAAAGCGGTTCAAGACTACCTCCGCGAGCACGACTTCGACGCGATGGTCGTGACCTCCTACGAGAATTGCTACTATCTCAGCGGCGTCTTCCTCTACTACAATGCCGTTGTCGTCAAACGCGATGCACCGCCCGTACTGCTGGTGAAGTACATCGACCGGGATCTCGCGGTGGAGATGTCATACCTGACGAATATCCGCGCATATTCGCCCTACCCGATCGACAACGGCGAGCCGGACACGATCATCGCGGACTACCCAGCGGCCATCGCCCGGGTGCTGACCGACCTCGGCTGCGCCGAGGGCCGCATCTGCATCAGCGATCTCTGGTCGGTATTGCGACCGTACCTCGGCCTGCAAGAGTGTCTGCCGAAAGCCAAGGTCGTCGTGACCGAGCCCTTCCTCGAACGGCTTCGCTGTGTCAAGCAGCCGAAGGAGATAGAACTCATCGGCGCCGCTGTGGAACTGATCGACGAATCCCTCGACGAATGCGCCCCGCTATTCCATGCCGGTCAATCCGAAAACGTGCTCGCCGGGGCCATCGCAAGGAGCATGTGGGCGCGGGGCGGCGAGCTTGCACACCTGATCGTCGCGGCCGGCGAACGCTCGATGCTGCCGCACTCCAAATTGTCTGGCCGGCGGCTAGTCGAGGGGGAAAACGTGGTCGTGGATCTCGTGTCCTATATGGATGGCTATTATGCCGGCCTGACTCGCACATTCGTGGTCGGCAAGTCATCCGCTCGGCAGCGAGAGCTATACGATGTGCTGCTGGCCACGGCGGACGTGGTGTATTCCCGGGTGCGTCCGGGAATGGAGATTGGCGCTATCGCGCGCCTTGCGCTACACGAATTCGAGACGCGGGGGCTGGCCGAGAACACCAAACACGCCTTTGGTCACGCCATCGGCACCTTCCAGCACGAGACGCCAATTCTCAACCGGGTCGAGACCAGGCCGCTCGAGGTTGGCATGGTGTTCTGCTTCGAACCCGGTATATACCTTCCGGATCAAGGCGGGTTCCGTTTGGGCGATCTCGTCGTGATGCGGGAGGACGGACTGCACCGGGTAAGCGATCGGCATCGTTCTCTTGAACTCGCCGTGGAGGGATCCTCATGCTGACGCATCTGCAAATCGATGTGACGAATCGCTGCAATATGAACTGCCGGCATTGCCGGAACGGCCGGCTCAAACCGGAAGAGATCACGCAACTGAATCTTGCGGAGTTCACGGACGTGGTCGATCAGGCGCTGGCCCTCGGCTGTCAGTGGATCAATGTCTGCGGGGGCGAGCCGATGGTTCACCCGAACATACTGCAATTGGTGGAGTATGCGAGCCACCGCTGTCACACCAATTTATTGACCAATGGCTATCTGATCGATCTGGAATGCGCCGAATCGCTGCGGGCCGCCGGGGTGGGTATGGTGCAGTTGAGCCTCGACGGAGCGAGCCCGCAGGTGCACAACACCATGCGGCGGAACAAACACGCCTTCGAACGGGTGGTCCGGGCCGTCGATGCCCTGCACGCCACCGGTATACCCGTCTGCTTCATGGTCACCATGAGCCGCGCCAACTACGAGACGCTGCCGCGGATCATGCAGGTGGCACAAGACCTGGGAGTGGACTTCGTCAACCTGCGAAGGCTGATCCCCCAGGGGAACGGCAGCGATGGCTTCGACCAGCTTGGGCTCAACCGCACCGAAGTGGCCAGCCTCCTGGCGGAAGCCAGAAGGCTGGAGATCGACCACTCGATCGGCATCTGCCTTTTCCCCTTCTATCCCTTCGGGGACGACCAGATCGTGGCGACCTATCGCGCGAACCGGGAACCGGAGCCTTGCGCGGGCTGTTCGGCAGGCGTCTCTGGGCTAGCGGTCGCCAGCGACGGCGCCATTCTTCTCTGCCCGCACATCCCGATGCCGCTAGGCAACATCCGAACGCATTCGCTGGCCGATGTGTGGGCACGGCATGAGACGGTTCTGGCCCTGCGAGGGCGGACTCAGCTCAAGGGGCGCTGCGGGGTCTGCGAGTTCCGCAATGTGTGCGGCGGCTGCCGCGCCTATCCCTATCAGTTGACTGGCGATCTCATGGGCGAGGACGACTTGTGCACCGTGACCGCGGGTATCGAGGAGCCGGTGCCATGCTAGTGCTGGCCTTCGACGTGGGCGGTGTGCACATCAAGAGCGGCCTGGTCGAAGTCGCTGGGGAATCCGCGCCGATCGTCGCCAGGACCATCCGCCGGCCCTTCAACTTCCGCGCCCACGCCGCCACGCTGGACGAGGGGCTCACGGCCGAGTTGCGCGCCCACGTGGGCGACGAGACCGTCTCTCTCGTCGTCTTCACGATAACCGCAGAGACCGTCGGCATCTTCCCCACCATCGCCGAGGGGGTCATTCGAATCTGCCGTATCTGCGCGGCATCGTTCCCGGCCACCCCCGTGCGTTTCCTTTCGGTGCATGCCGGGCTCGAACCCTTGGCGACCGTCGAAGAAGCGCCGCTGGACTTCGCATCCGCCAACTGGGCGGCCACCGCGACGCTGGCGGCCGCCGACATTGACGATGGTCTTTTCATCGACATCGGCAGCACGACGACGGATATCATCCCCATAGTCGATGGCATGGTCAGCCCGGCGGCGGTGACCGATCTGGGACGGCTTATGTCGGCAGAACTCGTCTACACCGGAATGGAACGCACGCTTCTGCCCTGCATAACCCAGGTGCTGCCCCTGCGCGGCCGCCTGGTCTCGATGGCGACGGAGGTTCGCGCGTTCACGGCACACGTGTATGTGCTGCTCGGCTGGCTTGCGGAGTTCGGCATGCGCCATCCGGTGACCGGATGCGAGATGCGCATCGACCGCGAAGCGAGCCTGTCGGCGATCGCCCGGTCGATATGCGCCGATCCATCGCTGATATCCCTCGAAGAAGCGATCCTGATGGCCGAATTCGTACGGGACCGCCAGCTGGCGCTCATCGTAGCCGCCTGCCGGCGCGTCATCGCCAGCACCTGGACCGAGACGGTGCCCCTGGAGTTCGTCGTCGCCGGCAGCGGCATCCGATTGGCCGAGGCGGCCGTTCGCATGCTAGCCGCGGGGCCGGTGGTGGAATCGCAGGCTTTGGGCCGCGACGCGACAAACGCGACGGCGCTCGCCGCAGCGAGGCTGGCAGCGGCCGGTACTCTCCTGGGCACCGGCCGCGGTGGGGGCCTGCCGTGACCGCCCGGCTGATCGACGTTGAAGGCTACCTGGCATCCCATGGCATGGCTGGGCTAGCGAAGCTCGACCGGCCATTGTTGCTCACCTTCAACCCGCAGGTGTGGGGACAGTTCCGAGACCGGTTCTCGGATCGGGCCCGGGCAGTCGAGCCGATCCATGGGGGTAGGTTCTTCGACTGCACGGTGGGCGACCAGCCGATTCGGGTGTTCTGTTCGGGAGATGGCGGCCCCGCCGCGGCGTTTGCCACGGAGATCGTGGCGGCGCGGCGGGCACCGTTCGTCATCGGGGTGGGCCAGGCGGCGAGCATCATGCCCGAGCGTTTGACGGCCGGGGAGCTGTTCGTGCCCCAGGCCGTCATCCGCGGCGACGGAGTGTCTAGGGCATATCTGCCCGAGGCTCTTCCCGTACTGCAAAACTATGCCGCGCTAGCGAAGGCGCACAGCGTGTTCGAAGCCCATGGCGGCTGTGTCGGCGGCCTGGCTTGCAGCGTCGATTCCTACTTCGCCGTGGATGAGGCGATCGTCGAAACCTGGCAGGCCGTAGGCGGCATGACATTGGACATGGAGGCTGCCGGGTTCTTGACCGTATGCCGGCTGCGAAACCAGCCGGCGCTGCTGGTGCAGGTCGCCTCGGCGACGATCCGAGACCGCGTTTGGGTGGCGGACCATGAGCAGGCCCGCCGGGGGCTTGCTCGTTTCATGGATTCGCTACCCGAACTCCTGGACCGGTTCTCGGCCGTCCGCCTCGGCGGGCATGGCCCCGGTCCAGGACGGCCCGAACCCCGCCAATCGCCGGAATCGTCTGCGCCCCGGATTTCGAATCGGGCCGGCCCCTAGCCGGGAAAAGCCGATTTGCGGCGCATAACCATGGTATGCCTAACCTATGTTGTGCCCCATTTCGGGCGGCCGGTCATTCCCATAACGATTTTGGCGCGTTGAACCGTGCGCCAATCCGCCATTCGTCATGGACGACACCTTGCCGCGGAGCGATCGCATTGTTAACCTGATTGGTAAAATCAGCGTTCTTCTAGCTCACGGCGACGACGATGGCCAAGGTCAAGTACTACACCTACGATTCCGTGGCGCAACGGGTGCACGAGGTGCTGCAGATTCCGCGGCCCACGGCGGGCGCGGTACGCAACGCCGTGATGCTGCAACGCCGCGGGCAGCCATACTCCGGCTTCGGCATCGGCATTCCCCAACCACTCGGCACGCTTTCCACCGGCCGCACCAACCGCACCTATTTCAGCGCCCAGCAGATAGAGAGCTGGCTCCAGCGGCACCCCTGGCGCAAATGCGCACCCCTATTCCTCGTCCGCCAGGAATTCAACTCCCTATGGCAGTCCGGCCGGCACGCAGAAGCCATGGCCCGCGCCCGGAGAACCGGCATACCATGGCGCACCCTCACGGACTGGCGAAACGAAATAGACAACACAAAACACAGCCTATCTGCCACCTACCGAGAATTCAGGACCACAGCCAGCGGGCACCAAACCCGCTATTATTCATATTCGCGCGTGGCGCAACGGGTGCACGAGGTGCTGCAGATTCCGCGGCCCACGGCGGGCGCGGTACGCAACGCCGTGATGCTGCAACGCCGCGGGCAGCCATACTCCGGCTTCGGCATCGGCATTCCCCAACCACTCGGCACGCTTTCCACCGGCCGCACCAACCGCACCTATTTCAGCGCCCAGCAGATAGAGAGCTGGCTCCAGCGGCACCCCTGGCGCAAATGCGCACCCCTATTCCTCGTCCGCCAGGAATTCAACTCCCTATGGCAGTCCGGCCGGCACGCAGAAGCCATGGCCCGCGCCCGGAGAACCGGCATACCATGGCGCACCCTCACGGACTGGCGAAACGAAATAGACAACACAAAACACAGCCTATCTGCCACCTACCGAGAATTCAGGACCACAGCCGACGGGCACCGGGGTGCCGCTTCGGCATCCTTTGAGGATTAGAAGCTTTCCACCCGGAATTGATACAAAATGGCGGCTCATACGCGCTGGCCGCTTGAGTGGCTCAAAAGATACCTTGCTGGTTCGTCTCAAGCAAAAGCACTTGTCGGCCCAGAGGCATGATCGACTAGGATTCATGAATATGGCGTTTACCCCCATCCACCGGGCATTCCGAACGACCGAAGGAATTACTGGCTACTCGTAGTTGAGCGTGGTGGGTTGTCGATGCAAGGGCTCGTGGCCTTGCGCCTGAGTTGGACCTCTTTAGTGCCCTCGTTGGGGGGCGGTGAGCAGTTCGGTGGTGTCGTCGGGGATGGTGGGTTCGGCGGTGAGGTGTTGTTCACCGAGTTGGATGGTGAGGTGTTGCAGCGGGCGTAGTGCGCGGATGATTGTTTTCAGTGACCAGCCGCTGCGGGCTTGGAGGTCGCGGGCGATCGCGAGGGCGGTGAACACGATGGTGAGGTGGGCCTCGATGGAGTCCTTGAGTCGGTGGTGGATCGGGCGGGCGGCCAGGTCGTTCTTGGACATGCGGAATGATTGCTCCACATGCCACAGGTCGTGGTAGCTGGCGATGACCTCGGCTGCTGGCATCACGGTGGCGGTGATGTTGGTGACGTAGCCCTTGAGCCCGATGAGGGCTTCGGCGCGGCGTAGGGAGGCCTCGTCCAGGGTCGCGTGTTGGCCGGTGGTCTTCACGAACCGGACCTTCTTGGCGGGCTTGTCACCGTCGACGACGGCCTGGGCGCGGTTGCGTTGCAGGGTCAGGGTGCGGTTGTCCCGTGCTGCTCGCTTCGCGGAGTACGCCCAGACGGCCCGCCACGCGGTGGGGTGCTCGCCGGGATCCCACACCGGCTCGGCGCGTGTCTTCACCCGGTCTGGGTCCGGCACGGTGGAGCGCATCGTGATCGTGTCGATGATCTGCCCGTCGGTGAACGCGGTGCCGTGCCAGCGGAAGTGTTTGGCCAGGTCGTGCGGGGCCTTGACGACGCGGGAGCCGACGATGAACCGTAACCCGGCCTCATCGATCGCTTTCAGGTTCGCCGTGGACAGCATCCCGGCGTCGGCGACGACCACCATGTCGGTCACACCGTGGCGCTGCTGGAACGCTTTGATGACCGGGATGATCGTGTGTGTTTCGGCCTTGTTGCCCTCGAAGCAGGCGATCTCCAACGGGAACCCGCTGCGGTCCACGAGCAGACCCACCACGATCTGTGGGTCGACCCGACGTTCCTTGCTGTATCCGACCTTGCGTAAGGCGTCTTCGGTGTCGGTCTCGAAATACAACGTCGTGACGTCGTACAACAGCAGGGACACGTCACCGCCATGCTCGGACCACACATGCTGGAAACACGCCTGGGCGATCTTGTCGCGATAGTCCTGGTCAGCACAGCGTTTCAGGCAGCGTTTCACCGTGGACAGGTGCACCGGCGCCAACCCGAGCTCCGCGATGACCCGCAGGCTGTCCACCTTCGAGGTCGGCTCCACCACACGCGCCAGCACCAGCTGGAAGAACGCCTCATCCTCAATCGCGTCGAACCCGAGCCGCTCCCACGAGTCACGAACCACGTCGACCAACAACTGGGAACGTTTCCCCCCGATCACCGCCACCCCCGGACGCACCCCCCGCTGCCCGGGCAGCTCAAGCATCGGCTGGTTCGCGTGCAGCCTGTCCTGCCCGATCCGCAACAGGGCCGCCAACTCGGCCTCATCATGGGCCGACCCGAGGTGCTCCAGGATCGTGCGGACCCCGCCACGCTTCTCCACGATCTGCACCGCAGTCACCCCCGAAGCGGTCTTCACCTTCCTCAGGAACGGGCTCACCCACCCGATCCTACCGGCCCCTTAGTGCCCCGAACCCCACACCCAAACACGACTGACTACCCGCGACACCTAGCCCAAACCCCGAAATCCGCTCCAGAGGTCCAACTCAGGTGGTGGGTTGTCGATGCAAGGGCTCGTGGCCTTGCGCTGGGATGGGTGTTGCGAAGCATCCCGACCGGACAAGGACCACGAGTTGTGATCGGGCCTACGTGTTCGCTGCGTAATGGTGAAGGACATTCCGCACGCCGACACCGACGAGACCGACCGGCTCGCCGCCACCATCACCGCCTGGTAGCCCCACATCGAAGTGGCCATCACCACCGGCGTCGCCAACACCCGCACCGAAGCCGCGAACACCGCCTACCGCAGGGATTGATCAGATTCGAGGGTTTTCAGGCAGCCCGAGCGCTGAACGGGTTACGAGAGGGTTGACGATAAAGACGTCGTTGATCAGGGTGGTCACCTTGTCCGGCCAGCTCGTGCCGGGAGATGCGACGCGCAGGATCTGAGCTATCACCAGCAAAGCACCGAACACTCGTTCGCTCTGCGATTCAGGAAGTTGCACGAATTGTGGTTGCGTTTTTAGTGCCGCAGTAGGTGCGGGAGCAAATGATTTGTTCCATAACCGACCATGGTGGGCGCAGGTATTGCGAATGATCGCCAGCTGTTCAAGCCATCGAACCAGCGGGGATTGCGATTTGGCTTTACGCTGCTGATTCTTCGAGAGAGCATTCATTTTCACGATAAAGCCGAGATCCTCAGCGATCACGCGTTGATCGTTAGTGGCGAGCCCTTCAAACAATCGGGAGATGTCAGCGAAGTCGAGGACTTCGGCAAGCACCCAGAAAGGGTATCGACCATTGTATTCTTCGCGATAGTGCTTGATTGCTTCATTGTTCTTGCCTGCACGCTCGATGCGCTTCCGGGCAATGCTCATCCATTGGGGATGATCGAACGTCTGCCGGAACCTACTTGGGTTTGTGTAGGCAAGAGGATCAGGGCCGCACAGGATCTCCCCGATTCGAGTTCGCAAAGTGATCTCGACGCGCTCCATGCCATCGTGGACGAGCGTGCGTAGTTTGCGGTCGGCTTCATACAGTGCGATGACATCGGTGAATGATGCGCCGGGGACGAAGCGGTCGATGCGCTGATTGTTTGCGTTGAGTTCTCTAGCCGGATACCAGTAGGCCGAGAGCCGATAGTAGGAGACGTTCGCTAACCACTGACGTGCAAGGTCTTCATCGACATCCAAACCGCGAGAACGCAGTAATTCGATCTGAGCGGTGGCCGTCGTAGCCGGCTTGAGCGGCCTAGTCAACGCGCGGCTCCTTGGGCTGGAAAGAGATCCAGCCCACTCCCGACTGAAGTCGAGGCGGGCTGAACGGTTACCGGCAGGCTAGCAGAATCCTTGCTGGGAATCCAGCAGATTTGTAGACAGGTTGATAGCTCCCATTCGTCCGGCAGTCTCAGGACCGGGTGGGCTCGCCGCCGGCGCACGGCGACCCGCGCACGGCGACTCGGCGAGCCGGCACGCATCGACCGGCCAGCCGGCCAATCGCGCACCGGCCGGGCAGGCCGGAAGCTGGTGGTTTTGGCGATCCGAGGTTGCCGAGTCGGAGGTTCCGGTGGGAGACTTACACCCGGTCCGGGGCTATCCCGGCATCGCGCAGCCGCCGGTGGGCGGCCTGCCTGCCTGATGACACCAGGGACGGTGACCGATTTGACCCGAGAACACCAGACAGCCGCCCGGCCGGTCGGTGACCCGGGCGAGCCCGATCCGCTACCGGCCATCCGCTGGTCCCAGCCGCCGGCCGCCCGGTGGCCGGCCAGTCCACCGTTGCAGCGCTATATCTGGGGGCAATTGCGCTCCCGAACCACCGATCCCAGGCTGGTTGCGGCCAGTCTGGCCCAGATTCCCCTGTTCTTCGTGGCGATCTTCCTGGCGTCGTGGTCGAACAGCCTGGGTTTGCTGCCGATCATCGCGAGCATCGTCCTAGGCCAGTTGGCGCACACCGACATCGTCGCCGACAACACCGGTGTGCGCCAGATCGGGGTTGGCTCATGGGCGGTGCCTTGGGAGACGATCGAACGCATCGAGATCCTGCCCGGTGGCAAATCCTGGCTGTGGGGCACCCAACCGCCCCGGCTGATCCTCCACATCCGTCCCGATGCCGCGCTCGGCCGCGGTACCCTGCGCAGGCTGCGCCGCCGCGGCCGCATCGAAACCCGGTTACGCCCTTCCTTAATCCAGGTATTCATGGGCCTAGCCGGTCAGAAGGGCATACCGGTGGAGATACCCCAGCCGCTACCGACCGCACCCCACATCGAACCCAACGTGCTCGGTCCCGGCGGTTCCGAGTGAGCCGTGGACCCGATCATGCGGTCGGCTCGCCGGCCGTGGACGCCGGCTGCAATGGGAGTGTCTCGGCGTCGCCGAAGGGCAGGGTGGCCGGGCTGAGCGTGGCCATCGCATCCGCCCTGGTCAGCCGCTGCCGCCAATGCCTGCGGCATAGCACCTCGTAGGCGATGGTCCCGGCCGCACCGGTTGCGGTGTCCCCGACCACCACCTGGGCGCCCTCGGTGACCATCCGCCCGTTGACGGTGCGCGCATTGGTGGTGGCCCTTTCGCCGCACCAGCACAGGGGCTGCGCCTGCGGCCATTCCACCCGATCGGCCAACTCGACCAGCCGGGCCGAGCCCGGAAACAATCGGGTACGGAAATCGGCCAGAATCCCGAAACAGTAGACGTCGATACCGAGATCGTCGACTATCCTGGCCAGCTGATCGATCTGCTCGGGGGCATAGAACTGGGCCTCGTCGCAAACCAGATAGTCGATCCGGGCCCCGGCGCTCAGCTCACCCACGAGCCGGGCCCAGAAGTCCAACCCCGGGCCGACCTCAACCGCCCGCCTGGCCAGCCCGATCCGGGAACCGATGATGGCCTGCCCGGATCGATCCAGGCCGGTGAATAGCCTGCCCTGCCGGTCGTGGCTGGCTTGGGTGTGGGCCATCTGCAATGCCAGGGTGGATTTACCGGAGTCCATCGGGCCGGTGAAGAAGACCAGTTCCGCGCGCCGCGGGCGGATCGGGCGACCCAGTGGGCCGGCCGCCGCGGGTGGGGCGTCCGACTCGGCATTCATAGCGGCCAGACTAGCGGGCAGCGACTCAGCCCAGCGCGGACGATTCGATATCCGGTGGCACGTTGGCCTCGAATCCCTGCTCGGCCAGTACCGCGCGGACGCGTTCGGTGGCGGCCCGCAATTCGGTGTCCGGGACCTCGCGGCGGGCCCGGGCAAAGCTCAGCTCGTCCTCACCCCACGCGGGCACGACATGCAGGTGCAGGTGGGGTATCTCGAAGCCGGCAACGATCAATGCCGCCCGGGGCGCGTCGAAGGCCTGCTGCTGGGCTCGTCCGATGATCGCGGCCACGCGCATCAGGTGCGCCAGCAGTTCGTCGGGCGCGTCGGTGAACCGGGCAACCGCTGCTCGCGGCACCACGAGCAGATGCCCATCGCTGATGGGATTGATCGACGCGAATACGACGCATTCGTCGTCCGCCCAGGCGAACCGACCGGGCAGTTCACCGTCGATTATCCGGTTGAACAAGGTGATCATGGGGTCAATGCTGGCACGTCCGGTGAGCGGATTCACCGCCAGACGATGTTTCAAAATGTGAACATGTGGATGGTGCTGTGGATAACCGGCGGCTTTCGGGGCCGGCATCGCCACCCCCGGGTGCGCGAGCGAGCCTGAGCGGGCTATCGTGGCGGCATGAAACGCCGTCTGCTGATGATCTGCGCCATCGCGGCCGTCGTGTGCGGTCTGCTCAGCTATCGCGCCCGGAAGCGCGCCCAGGCCGAGGCGGAACTCTGGGCGGAAGCCACCGACGAGCTGTAGGACGCTCGCGGCCGGACGACCGGCACCGCCCACCTCGCTCGGCGGGTTACCCGTCGTCGAGCGAGGATTCCGCGCGCCGGCTGTCCGCCCAGTCGAGACAGAGCCGATCCCGGGTGCCGGAAATAACCAGTTTCGTGGGATTGCGTCCCGATTGCACGGCGGGGGTGTCGTAGCGGGGATACCGGGCATCCACCACCCGGGTGTCTACCATGAAATCTCCCCGCCAGGAAAGCTGGAACCGCCCATAGGGGCTGTTCAGCATCAGGCGATGGCCACTCAACCGCAGCCGGCATTCCTTCACATGGCGTAGGAAACCCGCCAGCGAGGTGTATTCCTCGTCATCCCCCAGAATCACCGCATAGCCGGTATGCACCCCACGCTGCACGATCTCGGTTTCGCTGATCTGCTCGAATTGATGGCTACCGAGTATCGCGATATAGGCATCATCGCGACGGCCGGTGACCCAGGTCGGGCCGAGCCGGGTCTGGTCGAACTGCACGAAAGGGAAATGAATGTGCACCAGTTCGCTGCGCCGTCCCTCGAATCTGCCACGCCGGCCACTCAGGTCGTATTGGGCGAGCAGGATGTTGTGGTGCTGGGCGATATCGGGGTTGATGCCGTTGCCGACCCATTGACTTGGGCTGGGTGCCCGGGCCTCGACGGCCAGCTGCGTGTTGCCGGGGTGGGTGCCGAAGACCTGAATGCCACCGGGCAGGGTCGCATGCCACAGATGCTGCTGATCGCCGAACTCCCCGGGCCGGTATCGCTGGGTGCTGCTCAGCAGGTAGTTGGACGTGGCGATGGTCTGTACATTGGCTCGGTGCAGAGCCCGGCCCCGGGTGATCGGGTTCAATGCCTTGAGAGTCGGCACCAGCAGCCGGTCGGGCAGCCGCTCAAACCGGCGGATCGGCGCCAACGCCCGATGATGCTGGGCCAGCCGCAGCGTCCGGATCGCGCGCATCGATTCCACGATCGTCTCCGGGGTGGTGAAGGCATGCTGCCCCCACCAGAAGCTGACCAGTTCCAGGCCGCTGGAACGTGGGAACTCCGGATGGGCGCGCAACTCGTCGGCGACCTCCGAGACGTCGAGCCCCTGCGAGATGAGCACCCGGCGCACCGGCATCTCGGTGGCGATCTGGGTGACGGCCGCCGGTACGCGATAGCGTTCCCGGGTAGCGAACAGGCTGGTCAGTTGCTCGACATTGACGCTGGCCGGTGGCCGGCCGCCGAAGGCCGCCCGCCAGATCGCGGCCGCCTCACCGTCCCCCGGGGTGGTCATCGCGTTCAGCTGTGCCCGGCCCATGCTGGGCGCAAACTGCCCTCGGAAGCTGTGCAATGCGAGATCGGTGAGCAGCAGGTCGAGCACCATCGCCGCCCGGGTGGTCAATTCCTCGTCCAGCGCATAGTCGATCAGCAACGCCAGCGCGGCCGCATCGTTGGCCAGTTGAGCGCCCGACAGCCATTCGCTGAAACCGAACCGGAACCGATCCGACAACCAAACCATGATCCGGGCATGGGCGGCCCGGCGATGCCGGATCCCGGTGCGGCCGTCGTTGGTGAATCGCCGCTCCGCAAACAGTTGACCGGTCAGGTATTCGCCTACCGCGGTAGCGATCTGGTGGCTCTCCGACCACAGTGACATCGAGTCGGCGCCCGGCTCCAGCAGCGAGAACCGGAAACCGAGCAGCGCCCGGGCGGCCGTTTCCAGCTCGCTGGCCGGCGGATCGCTGGCGAACAGGCATTTCAACAGCAACAAGACCCGCTGATCGGCCAGATCAAAGCGGCCCTCGATGAAACTGATCAGCCGCCGCAGATAGGCCGGATCGAACTCTCCCGAAGCCAGGCCGGGCCAAACCCGCTGGGGGTTGGCCGGATCACCGTTCTCACAGCCCATGGTTCAGCCTTGGAGGGGTAATGCATGAGTATCTTCGCTGTACGCTAACACCTGCGCCCACCAAAATGCGATATAAAGCCTCGGAACCAACCCTAATCGGGGCTCAATCCGGTGGCCGCCCGGCGCAGACTCGGGTACGATGCTGGCCGCAGAAGCTCTAATCTGGTGCAATGCAGACCGACCTACGCGGCACCAGTCGGCCCGCACGCGCGGCCACCGGTCCGTCGGCGGATCTGGCGACCGTGGCCGCTGCGGCACGCCGCGGCACGGAGGAGAAAGAAGACCCACTGGAGGCCGTGCTGGCAGTGGATCAACCCGCCGGTGGGGACAGATTCGATCTGATACTCGCGGTCGTGCTCACGACATGTACCGCCTTCTGGGGGGATCTGTTCGGAAATGGCCCCAGCCGTCCCGACTATCTGGCCTCGGTGGTCACCTCGATCGGCTTCGCGCTCCCGCTGGTCTGGCGCCGCCGGCGACCGCTGCTGATGGTGGCGGCGATGTCGCTGTGCGGGGCCCTGCAAACCTGGCTGGTGAGCGTGCCGACCTGGTCGCTGGTGGCCTTTCCACTGGCCAGTTACTCGGTGGCCCGCAAGGTGAACAGCCACCATTCGCGATGGGTGCTGGTCACCGGGACGATCGGTTCGGTGGTGGGCCCGCTGCGCTGGCTGTCGCACGATTACGGCTTCAGCCCGGCATCCACCGATTTCCAGCAGTCGTTCGCCTCGCTGGCTGCGCTGTGCCTGGCCTGGGTGGTGATTCCCTATCTGCTGGGCAGACGCGACCGGGAAGCCGAACTGGCCAGGCAGGAGCGCCTGCGGTCCGCCCGCGAAAGACACCTGGCCGAACTGGAACGCCGGGAGCAGCAGGCCAGGGTTGCCGAGGTGCGGGTACGCAACGAGATCGCCCGGGAACTGCACGATGTGGTGGCGCACTCGCTCAGCGTGATCATCGTCCAGGCCGATGGCGGCAAGGCGCTAGCCCGCAAGAAACCCGAAGCGGCCGCGGACGTGCTGGGCACCATCTCCCAGACCGGACGGGACGCCCTCGGTGAGATGCGCCGCATCGTTGGGATCCTGCGCTCCGATCCGGATTCCGACGAGCCCGCCCAGTACCGGCCGGCCCCCGGCCTGGACGACATTCCCGAATTGGTGGCTCATGCGGGCGATCGCGTCCAGTTGAGTGTTGCCGGTCAGCCGCCGCCGGCGCCGCCCGCGCTCGGGGTGACCGCCTACCGGGTCGTCCAGGAGTCGTTGACGAACTTCATGAAGCATGCCGGGCCGGACGCGCACGCCACCGTGGCGCTGTGCTATCAGCCCACCGGGGTCGTCATCGAGGTGGCCAACGACCTGCCCGGCTGGCCGGAGGATTCCGAGCAGATCGCCGCGGTCGGTCATGGCTACGGGTTGCAGGGCATGCAGGAGCGGGTGAGCGCCATGGGCGGCAATCTGACCGCGGGCACAGTCCCCAACCGGGGTTGGCTGGTGCGGGCCTGGCTGCCACTGGAGAAGGGTGGCGGTGTGCCGGCCGATCCGGGCATGTTCGACAATGGAACCACCTTCAAGCAGAACAGCGAGACAGCATGACCCAACCGTTGACCGTATTCCTGGCTGATGACCAGTCCCTGGTTCGCAGCGGATTCCGGATGCTCATCGATGCCGAGGACGACATGGAGGTGGTCGGCGAAGCCACCAATGGCCTGGGGGCGGTTTCCGCGCTGACGGCGAGACCAGCCGATGTGGTGTTGATGGATATCCGGATGCCGGAGTTGGACGGGGTGGAGGCAACTCGTCGTATCGTGGCGGCCGGGCTGCCCTGCAAAATCCTGGTGCTGACCACCTTCGACCTAGACGAGTACGTTTTTGCCGCCCTCAAGGCAGGCGCGTCCGGTTTCATGCTGAAGGACGCGCGCCCCGACGACCTGCTCAGCGCCATCCGTGCGGTAGCGGCTGGGGAGGCGGTAGTCGCCCCCAGCGCCACTCGCCGGCTGCTCGAACAGGTGGTCGAGAAACTGCCCGACGCCCCCGGACGCCGCGATGAGCGCCTGGACGTGCTGACCGACCGGGAACGCGAGGTGCTGGCCGAGATCGCCAAGGGAGCCACGAACGCCGAGATCGCCGCGACCCTGTTCATGGCCGAAGGCACCGTTAAGACCCACATCGGCCGGCTGCTCAGCAAGCTCAACGCCCGTGACCGGGTGAGTTTGGTGTTGATCGCCTTCGAAGCCGGCCTGGTCTGAATGAACCCGGAAACTGGGCCGCTTGCCGAGGCGTGCGTGCTGGTGCCGCCCCCGCACCGTTATAACGCCGCGAGCGGCATGGAATGGCCCAGGCGGCCCGGCGAGAGAGGATAGCTCGGATGACTCCGCTGACAGAGCTACTGGGACTGGTCACCGTCATCGTGACGGGGAGCGTGGTAGCCGGCGCCGTGGTGTTCATGTGCGTTCGCGCCCGATCCAGCAGTGGCTGGTTCATCGCCGCCGGCCTGTGCTATCTGTCGCCAACCCCGCTGAGTATGATCCTCCGCTACACCGGCCACCCGCCGCTCACCGTGGCGTTGCTCTGGCTGGCCAGGATCATCGCCATCGCGCTGTTCGCGGCCGGGCTGTTGAGGCTGACCCGGAACCGGCCGCAGCCAAACCTTGCCCGGCGACCGGCACCCGGCCTGCCGGGGTTCGCCGCCGTCGCCGGCGGGTCGCCGGCGGGTACGCCCGGCCGTCTCGGG
>ERZ772772.170-NODE-170-length-40129-cov-11.918176_pt1 | contig 40129 bp, 37 predicted proteins | sample MGYA00511484_ERZ772772 | MGnify/ENA primary metagenome ERZ772772 (study PRJEB29015, sample SAMEA2737913) | human oral metagenome | biome: human oral; feature: human-associated habitat; material: dental | place: China | collected 2088 ... | reverse complement strand
GCAAAGAAGAACGGGACCTATGACCTGGACGTTCTGAAGAAGAAGCAGAGGACCTTCGGGACCATCGTGCTGGAGTGTGATCTGGATATCCCGCCGGAAGTCGCTTATAAGGCTTACAGCAAGCGGTGGGAGATCGAGATCGTCATGCGGTTCTATAAATCCGCCTGCGATTTCGATGAGACCAGGGTCCATGATGACTACTCCGTCATTGGCAGCGAGTTCTGCGATTTCCTTGCTGCCGTCCTGACCTTCCGCCTGCTGAAAACCTTCGGCCAGGCGGGACTGCTGGAACGCTACACTTATAAGAAACTGCTTTCTATCCTGGTCCGGGCCAAGAAAGCCCGCCTGGATCGGGGGGACTGGCAGTTGATCCGGATCAACCCTTCCCATACGGTGATCCTTCAGACACTGGGACTACTTCCCAAGCCGGAAGAACCGCCCAAGAAGAAGCGTGGCCGCCCGAAAGGAAGTAAGAATCAGCCCAAGTCCCCGAAAGAGAAATCGGAGCAGCCGGTCGTAAAGCGGAGACCCGGCAGGCCCAAGGGAAGTAAAAACAGGCCCAAGCCTACAGGGCAATCATAGTCGACTACATGCCCCCTTGGGGATGTATAGTCTCATTGATTGGGAAAGTTGTATTTAATGTCAACATTGTTTGGAGATCAATTACTGATGCTGGAGTGAAACGCTGATTTCCGCATCAGCTTCCGGAAATGCTGTATCTCAGCTTGATCCCGGCTCCCTTATTTCCGATCAGCAGCCTGAATTTCCCCCCGCTCGGATAGATCATGGAGGAGACGGCATATCTTCCATCAAAGAGGAAGAGCTCCAAGACATTCCCGTCCCTGATCAGCTCAAAGGGGATCTCATCCTCCCCGCCGATCTCTGCCTTATAGAGCTTTCTGCCGTTTTTGATCCAGGGATCCGCCTCCGTGAAGTCGGTGCTGATACTGCCAAAGAGAAAATCCAGGCAGACGCGGATGCAGTGGGAGTCCTCGTCCATGAAGCGGAATTGAATGAGATTCGTGCCCATGCTTCTCTCTATGCTCCCCCGAATCCGGACAGGCTCCTTCCCTCGAAAGAGCTCCGCCGATGTCCCTCTCGCTATCTTCCGGATCAGCTCCCCTTCCTCCCGGGCGGCATCGTCTATATCGGAATACGGCCTCATTTTCAGCGCCCCATCCCGCGCTTCCGACAGAAGGCGGGGGTAGGAAAGCACGCCCCGGTAGCCGTCTTCCTCGGACGGACCATGGTCTCGGATCCACGGCATCCACTCCCAGCCTCCGAGCCAGGCCATGGAGATGAGACGGCCGTACCTGTCCCTATAAACCTGCGAAGCATAGTAATGAGGGCCGAAATCCAGGGTCCCGGAGCTCTCCACATAGAAGATGCAGTTTTTGAAATTGACCATCCCCATCATATAGATCGTACTCTGAAAGTCCGTCCGATTCATCGGCGATGCCGTGATGACCCAGTGATCTCCGAGCGGAAAAATATCGGGGCACTCAAACATGCTCCCCTCCCCGTCCTTCGCTTCGTAGAGGATGCCGTCATAGTCCCAGTGAAGGAGATCCTCGGAATGAAAGAGATAGATCCTGCCATGGCTTCTCCGATCCTCCGCGTCGCCGCTCGATCCTCCGCAGAGCATCTGCCAGCGCCCGTTATGGTAAATCACCTTGGGATCTCGGAAATCATGACTGTCCGGGCAGGGACAGCGCCCGATCAGGGGATTTTCCGCCGCCCTCTCAAAGTGATGGCCGTCATCCGAGTACGCCATGCACTGCGTCTGGAAGCTCTCTCCGTCCCTCGAACTCACCGCCGTATAGAAGGCATAGAGGCGCTCCTTATATACGATGAGCGATCCGGAAAAGCAGCCGCCTCTTTGCCAGAGCTCATACTCCTTTTCCGGGAGCAGCGCTGTCCCGCACTCCTCCCAGTGGATCAGGTCCTTGCTCCTCGCATGCCCCCAGTGCATCATCGCCCATTCATTTCCGTAGGGATTGCATTGGAAGTAGAGATGATACTCTCCCTTGAACCAGACGAGCCCATTGGGGTCATTGAGCCAGCCCTTTTTCAGGGCGAAATGCCACTTCGGCCGGATAATATCTGCCCTTCCCGTCATGATTTCACCGCCCCCAGCGTCATGCCCGCCGTCATCCTGCTGTTTAAGGAGAAATAGATGAGAAGCGTCGGCAGGATGGAGAGTGCGATCGCCGCGTAGGTGGCTCCCCAGTCCTTTAATCCCCGCGGTCCGATAAAATCCTGGAGGCCGATGGAGATCGTCTTCAGCTCGGCGCTGTTGATGAAAACGAGGCTGAAGGTATAGTCGTTCCAGACGGTGATGAAATTCATGGCGAGAACCGTCAGAATGGTATTCAGGGACAGCGGAATCATGATCCTTCCGTAAATGCCGAAGATACCGCAGCCGTCGATCACCGCCGCCTCTATGATCTCATCCGGTATGAAGCGGTAAAAGTTCACAAAGAGCATGATGGAGACCGGGAGCTGGAAGGCGAGGAGCGGGAGAATCACGCTGATCCTGGTATCGATCAGTCCGATTTTGGCGAACATGGTAAAGAGGGGGATCAGCGTCACCGAATAGGGAATGGTCAGACCGATCAGAAAGTAGCGGTACAGAGCCCTGTTTCCCTGAAACTTCATCTTCGCTATGGCAAAGGCCGCCATCGAGCTGAAGAGCACGATGAAGCTCAGAGAGAAGAAAGAGATGATGGCGCTGTTTTTGATATACGTAAGAATATGGCTTTTCGTAAATATCGTCACAAAGTTTTCCAGGGTCAGGCTCCTTGGGAGCGCAAAGGGAGCGCTCAGGAGCTCGATATTCGGCCGGAATGCTGCGAGCAGCAGCCACAGGATCGGGTAGGCCTGAATCAGCAAAAAGGCAGCCATCAGCGACCAGTAGAGCACTCTTTTCGTCCTCTTAATGAGATAATACCGCATCCTCTCCCCCTATATCTCTTCTCTTTCCATATAGCGGCTGATCAAAAGGACCGCTACGATACTCAGTATGACGATCACGACCGCGAGCGCACTCCCGTATCCGTAGTCCCGGCTCGTAAAGGCCTTCTTGTACATATAGGTCGCAAGAATCTCCGACCTGTGATTGGGTCCCCCCTTTGTCATATTCATGGGCGCCGCGAAGCCGCGGAGCGCTCCGACGAGACTCAGGATCCCGGAGAGCAGGATGACATTTGTGATGGAGGGGATCCTCACCTTAAAGAGAAGCTGTGTCTCACTCGCCCCATCGATGCGGGCCGCCTCGATGATATCCGGAGAGACGGAAACGAGCGCCGAGTAGAAAATCAGCATATAGATCCCGATGTACTGCCAGCCCTCCACAGAGGCCACCGCCGGAAGCACCGTCCTGTATTCACTCAAAAACGCGATCGGGGCGAGGCCGAAGAGCTTCCGGAAGATGTTGAAAAGCCCGATCGGCTCATAGGAATAAAAGCTGGTAAAGAGCTGCGCGACAGCGATCACGGTGATAACAGACGGAATATAGTAGACTGTCTGGATAAAGCCCCTTCCCTTCTTCAGATAGGTGAGAAGCAGGGCGATCAGAAAGCCGATGCCAAGCTGCATGAGCATCACGATCAGGATATAAACCAGGTTATTACCAAGGGCTCTCACAAAGACCGCATCGCGCATCAGCTTCGCGAAGTTCCCGAGGCCTATCCATCGTTTCTTCCCAAGCCCATCCCAGTCCAGCACGCTGTAGTAGAACGTGAGTGCGATCGGAATCATGACAAGGACGGAATAGACGAGCAGCGCCGGAGACAGGAAAAGCGCAATCGCCTTTTTATCACGCAAAACTTTCATAAACACTCCTATACCGTGCGGCCTGCATTCCCCGATGCAGGCCGCGAAAGGCTCCGATAAGAACTCCGATAAAAGCCTCGATAAAAACCCCGGAGGGGAAGAGCTTCTCCCCGGAGAATCAGCGATTATTCTCCAGCGCCTCGTCGACCGCCTTCCGGAAATCCTCCGGCGTCTCCTCTCCCATGCAAAGCCCGGGAAGGTTATCGTTTATGACGGAGACCACATCCTCCTTCAGGACGACATCCCAGGGACGGGCCGCTGTCTCGCCGATCTTCGACGCATCCTCCATGACCTTTACAAAGAGCGGGTCAAACTGGCTGCTGTCCCCTGTCTCGACCTTCTGCGGCGTCATGTGCTGGTGAGAGAAGTAGACCTTACTGTAGTTTTTCACGATATAGCTCAGATAGTCCTTGTACTCCTTGTCGAAGGACTTCGGATTGACCGCGAGGCCGATCCCGCCGAAGGCCCAGTACTCATTCGGCTTTGTCACAGCTCCCTCGCAGGAGGGCATATAGAAATACCCGAGCTTCAGCTTTTCCGGGCGCTTCTCGTCCGTGAAATAATTGAGCTCCCAGGTGCCGGTCGGATACATCGCGACCTTTCCGCTCAGGAAGAGATTTAAGCCTGTGGCGACATCCGTCGTCGAAAAGCCCGGCTGAAAATACTGTCCGATCTCCGCCATGAACTCACTGGCCTTCACCCCCGGCTCCTCCTCCATCTTCGCCTCTCCGGATGCGAGCCGGTTCAAAAAGTCATTGCCGCTTAGGCGGAAGGGATAGGTGGCGAGAAGCCTTAAAAGCGGCCATCCGTCCCCTCCCCCGATTCCGAAGGGGGTATAGCCCTTCTCCTTCAGGATTTTGCAGTCCGCGAGGAGCTCGTCCAATGTCTTCGGAGCCTCCGAAATCCCCGCGTCCGAAAAGATCTCCGTATTGTACCAGATCATCTCCGTGGAGAACTCCAGGGGCAGGGTATAGAGCTTTCCGTCGGAGGTCCTGCCGTAATTCAGGGCGAGCGGGATATAGCTGTCCTTCTCCCCGATCTCATCCAGAAACTGATCCATGTCCGTCAGCATCCCCTGATTCCCAAGCTCTACGGCATAGGGGGAGGCGTCCAGATCAAACATATCCGGCATCTGCTGCCCCGCGATCATCGTGCGGAGCTTCTGATCGTAGGAGGACCGGTCCGCATTGCTGTCGATGATGAGCTTGATCTTTCCTCCTTCTTTGTTGTAGCTGTCCGTGACCTCCTGAAGGGAGAGCAGGGTATCGTCCGAGGAGGACCTGGAGGAAAAGTAATGGATCTCCCTCTCGGCCTTCTCAGAGGAGCTTCCCGCCTCCTCCGTCGATGCCGCTTTTCCCCCTCCGCCGCAGCCTGTGAGAAGTACTGCCGATGTGAGGGCAAGGCCTCCGATGCATCTCATTCGCCTGGAAAACATAAAACCTCCTATCATAAATAAATAATTATTCGTTTCTCGCATAGATGCGGATATGCTCCATGCTGACAGCTCCGTCCTGTACAAAAAATCCCCAGTGTGTCCCCTTCCTGGAATAGGCCCTCGCGCTGAGCGCCAGCTCGTCATTGACATAAAGGCAGAGTATGCTTTTATCGGAGATCAGCCGGATATGAAGCCGCCGATCCGGGAGCTTTCGATAGTCCAGCGGCCGCTCCAGCTCGATCAGAAAGGGCTTGTCTCCGTCGATATACCACTGATTGACCCCCTTCTCCCTCCGCGGCCAAAGGTCCATGACCACTCGGTTGTAGAATGGCTCAAAGCGGAAATAATATCCCTCGGAGAGAGCGGCATCCTGACGAAGCGAAAGTCCGAAAACTCTGCTTCCCTCCGAAAATGAGAGATCCGCCTCTATCATGCAGCTCTCCGGCATACCGTCGAAGCTGATGCGGCTTTTTCCCTCCCAGTTCTCCGCCTCTATCCTTTCCTTAAGTGCATCCTCCGGCGTGATATCCTTTCGGAAAAATGCAGTGAGAGCCTCCGGGGGCTGCACGCTGAGTCTCCCGTCCTCCTTCTGCGAAAGCCGATGCATATGCAGAGAGCCGCCCCACTCATATTGTCCGAAGTCCGTCTCCCCCCGTTTTGTCGGGATCCAGGCAAAGGCCCATCTCTCTCCGTTTCGCTCTGCCGTCTTCGCCGCGTAAAAGGCCCTCCCGTCCAAACTGTCCTCGATCGGCGCCCTCCACGGTCCGTGAAGGGAGTCCGAGACCCGGTAATGTGTCACGAACTTTTCCGAGAAGGTAGAATACAGAAGATAATAGCTCCCGCCCATGCGAAAGAGATCGGGGCATTCGTGCGTCATATAGGAGTCCGGTTGATAGAAGGGCTGCTGCGCCTCCCAGTGGAGGAGATCAAAGGAGCGGCAGAGCCCGACGCAGCCTCCGCTCTGTTCGCTCGCCCCCCGAAGCCTGGCCGCAAGAAGCATGTAGTAGCACTTCTCCTTCTCCTCATAAAAGACATAGGGATCCCGCCAGTCATAGGGCTCATAGATCGACTCATCCGCGCTGAGCAGGAAGTCCCTGTCCTTCTCCCAGTGGATCAGATCCCTGCTCACGGCATGCATGATATACTGCATCGGACGCCCGTCTCTGAAATATTTGGGATTGTAATTATTCTGCGCCGTATAAAAAATATGAAATTTTCCTTCCCTGTCAGAAAGGACAGAGCCAGTGTAGCAGGCGTAGTCGGCATCCTCATATTCCCCAACCGGAAGCACGGCCCCGCAGTCCTTGATCTCGACCCCGTCCTCCGTAATCAGAAGATTCCAGCTCGTGCGGTAGCCATACTCATCCTCCGTATTTCCCTTTCTCTCATCGTGGAGATAGAAAATATAGAATTTTCCATCGTACGAAAACGGGATCGTATCTCCGACCCAGCCATTTTTCGGTCTGTAAAAGATTTCCTTCATGAGCGGTACTCCTTCTTTCCTTATACCGCCATCCTAGCATCTTTCCCTCTGCCCTGATATCCGCAGAAACGACAATGTTTTCAATCCTTGATTGTGCAAGTGATTGTTTTCTTGCATTTTCACCGGAAATATCTTATCATTTTCATAGTTATCCTCTTTTTATCGATTTGTTTTCATAATCAAAAATCAGAAAGGAAAGCTATGATAACGATCCATGAGGTGGCGAAGGCCGCGAACGTGTCGATATCGACCGTGTCCAGAGTGATGAATCAAAGCGATGCGGTCTCGGAGGAGACCAGAAAGAAAGTTCTGAAAGAGATCCGGGAGCTCGGATATCTCCCGAACGCATCCGCGAAGAAGGCCGCCCGAAAATCCGTAAAACTGATCGGCGCGCTCTTCCCCGACATCTCGAACAATGTCTTCGGGAGAATCCTTCAGGGAATCAACAGCATTGTCTCTCCCCTGGGCTACAACATTATCATCTGCGAGACCAACGGCGAGATGGAGAAGGAGATCCATTTTCTGAATGTTCTGAAGGACAAGCAGGTGGACGGCGTCATCATGGCCAACGTCCATATCCCGGAGGAGCAGCTGATGTGGATCCACAAAAACCAAAAGCCGGTCATCTACGTCTGCCAGGATATCCCGGACTTTGCCCTGAGGACCCCGTCGAGCTCTGTAAATATCGACAACAAGCAGGCTATGTGCGATATGGTGCGCTTCCTCTATGAGATGGGGCATCGGAGAATCGCCTTTATCGGAGGACCGCTCCACGATCTCTCGGCCGGGAAGAAGCGCTATGACGGCTTTATGAAGGGGATGCGGGACTGTAATCTCTCAATCCATCAGGACATGATCTGCTTTCAGGAGGACTTCAGCATCCGCTCCGGCTACAGGGGCATGCATCAGATCTACGAGCAGTCCGCCCTGATCCCAAGCGCCGTGATATCCGCCTGCGACAATATGGCGATCGGCGCGATCGGATTCCTCTACGACAATGATATCTCGGTTCCCGGGCAGGTCTCCGTCACGGGTGTCGATGATACCAATCTCGCAAGCGCGATCCGCCCCTCGCTGAGCACCATCCGCCACGCCGACTCGGATACCGGCGTCAAGGCGGCGAGGCTTCTGCTGGAGCATATCGCAAATCCCGATTTCAAAGGAGGCGCCTTTCAGCTTCCCTACCAGATCCTCAGAAGGCAGAGCGTCCGGCAGCTCCTGCACCGGGATACGGCATAGTCAAGAGTCCCGGAGGATCAAAAGGTATCGGTCCGGGATGTCGAGTATTCGATCTGCCTGACTCCGGCATGATCTAATCCGGCCTTAAAGATCTCCCACATAAAGAAAGAACAAGCGCAGTAGCTCCAAATGAGGAAGCCTACGGACCGAATCCATCTAAGGCTCAGTAATTACAGCTATGAATTGGCGGTACCGCCGCATAAGAATCATCACTCTCCGACCTTGTTCCTGCTTTTTCTCCATCCTCGAATAGTCAATCCCACTATCAGGTAAAGGATCGTGGGAACTATCCCTACAGACAGGGAAAAGAAAATTGCCTGACTTTTTTCTACAGACACGATTTTCATCAAAAGCAGCGGATTTATCACCGCATCTTCCATAGTGTGTGCAATGACTAAAGGCCATAAGCTTTTGGTCATTCTGAAAATTTCGGTATACATTACACTCCAACATGCAGTCACGATAAAACCTATCAGAAAAAATGTCAGCCGTCCAACAGGTAAAACATCATAAATTTCACTTTCCGACAAAAATACCATGATATAAGGCAGGTGCCAGAACCACCATATAAAACCTACAAGCAGATAAATTTTAAAATCGGGCAGTTTCAGCTTTAACAGCTGATTGGTAAGATATGCTCTCCAAACGGATTCTTCAAAAATATTTTTTATAAATTGAGTCGCAATTTGGACAAGTAAAATTCCTATATAGGCTTTAATAGTTATATTCGTATCCGAAAGCCGGATACCGCCTGTCATTTTCCCAAGCATGACAGCGATAAAAGTCACCGTAGGATATATCAAAAAACTGATGAGGTACATCATTTTATTGTTTTTTAAGTTAGGAGCAAATCCGGCATTTCTCCAGCCGTCTCCTCCAAAGGTACGAAGAATTATAGTACAAATCATCGGAGATATAAGCCATAAGACAAGCCCTAAGGATCCGTCTCCGCCTATATCTGTCCCGATATTTTCATAATGAGCCTGATTCGTTGCCAAATCTATGAGATAGGCTATCCATCCGCAGATGCCGCAAAAAATCGCAAAGATAAGTATATTGCGCCTGATTTGTTTTACATCATTCATCTTGATCTCCTTTTTCGGCTTGATAATATTCCGTACTACAGCTTTTTCCTGAGCCTTTTGAACCACTCTATATTAAATTCCGTAGTATCAATACCGTAATCCAACGTTGCCAATGTAAATTTGCTGATTTCTTTTATCTTGTTGGACAGCTTGCTTTTGTTGTAAAGGGAGTTCATTCTTTCCCGATACTGCTTATCCCGATTCAGATCTTCTTCAAGCTGCGATTGTTCCCCATGGATATCTATGGATTCTCTTAATTGCAGCAGCGACCTATACTCTTCTTCCAAAGAAAGAATGATCTTATCAATTAAAATTTCCCGTTCCTTTTTTGATACATAACCCATAAAGAGAAGTTTAGCCAGATCTGCATTTCTTGTCTTTGAAGTATCTATCGGAATCTTCAGCCATTCGAGCAATTCTTTCTGTCCTGCTTCAGTAATTGCGTACCTCTTCTTATTGACTCCGTTTTCCACCACTTCTTCAAAAGTAACCATCTCCCTTTCAAACAGCCTTTTCAGTGCCGCTTGTATACTTCCGAGGCTGTCACTGCACATTGATTTAAAACTATTTTTGATGACGTTTTTCATTTCATACGCTGTCATTCTGTGCAGCATCAAAATTCCCAAAATTATTTTATCCATAACTCCTCCTTCATTTTATACCTTATAGTATCATACCTTTTAGGTATGTTCAAGAGTGTTTTTAAAATAGATTTCAGGCAGAGCGTCCGGCAGCTCAGATAGAAAGAAGCGGATAAAAAATCGAAGCTGTCGGAAATTCCGACAGCTTCGACTGGAAGGATCGAAGGAAAGCGTGAGATCACACGGAAAAATGCGCGGTCTATCCTCCCGCTTTGATATCCCGGGCCCGCGAAAATTCTAATCCGCGGGCCTTTTAGTCAAGGATAAATCCATGGTGAAAGCAAAAAGCGCGGGGCCCCTCGAGGTAAATCCGTGGTGAAAGCAAAAGACGCGGGCCCTTCGGGATAAGTCAGTGGTGAAAGCGAAAAACGCGAAGTCCTCGGGCAGTTCAGGGGTGAAAGCGGAAGACCGCAAGCCCGTATCCGGAAAGCGGATGGGGGATATGCCAGGGCTGGTGGTCGCACTCTCCCTTTTTCGCCCGGTAGATATTCTTTCCGGTGAGGCCTTTCACCTTTCCGTTTTCGTCAAAGATCAGTGTGTATCTCCCGCCCCTCGGAACACCCACCATGTAGTCCGGCCTCTCCACCGGCGTCATATTGATGACGAAGAGGAGGCCCTGCTTTCCGGACTTATCCTTTCTGTAGAAGCTGAAGATCGAGCGGTCCGCATCGTCCGCATTGATCCACTGGAAGCCATCCCAGGAGTCGTCGATCTCATACATTGCGGGATGATCCCGGTAGAGATGGAGGAGGTCCTTCATAAAGGACTTCAGATCCCGGTTCAGCGGCTCCTCGCAGAGGTACCAGTCCAGCGCCGCGTTTTCATTCCACTCATGGAACTGCGCGAAATCCTGTCCCATAAAGAGGAGCTTCTTCCCGGCATGTCCGAACATAAAGAGATAGGCTGCCTTGAGATTTCGGAACTTGTCCTCTGTGCTTCCCGGCATCTTGTTGATCATGGAGCATTTCAGATGTACGACCTCATCGTGGGAGAGGACGAGGATGAACTTCTCGCTCGAGGCATAGCTCATGCCGAAGGTCATTTTATTGTGGTTGAACTTCCGGAAATAGGGGTCCAGCTTCATATAGTCCAGGAAATCGTGCATCCAGCCCATGTTCCACTTAAAGTGAAAGCCGAGGCCGTCGTCCTCCGGCCGGGCCGTCACCTTCGGCCAGGCTGTGGATTCCTCCGCGATGATGATGCTCCCGTCTCCGCGGCCGCGGATCACGGAGTTCAGGTGCTTGAAAAATTCTATCGCATCGAGATTTCCGTTTCCGCCGAAGCGATTCGGGACCCACTGTCCGTCTCTTCTGCCGTAATCCAGATAGAGCATGGAGGCGACCGCGTCCACACGGAGGCCGTCGATATGGTACTCTTCATACCAGTAGAGCGCATTTCCGATCAGAAAGTTCTTCACCTCGTTCTTGGAATAGTTGAAGATCTTTGTCCCCCAGTCCGGATGCTCCCCCATCCTGGGATCCGGATATTCATAGCAGGGCGTGCCGTCGAAGTCCGAAAGTCCGTGCGCGTCCTTTGGGAAATGGGCGGGCACCCAGTCGAGAATGACACCGATATTTTTCTGATGGAGGTAGTCCACAAGATACATGAAGTCCTTCGGACTTCCGTAGCGGGAGGTCGGCGCGAAATAACCTGTGACCTGGTAGCCCCAGGAGGCATCCAGGGGATGCTCCGCGATGCCCATGAGCTCAACATGCGTATAGCCCATGTCCAGGCAGTACTCCGCGACCTCCACCGCGCTCTTCCGGTAATTCATAAAGCCGGTCTCGCTCCCCGGATCCTTCTTCCAGGAGCCTAGATGGAGCTCATAGATCGCCATGGGACTCTCATAGAGATTCTGTGCGGCTCTCTTTCGCATCCACTTCTCGTCTCCCCACGAAAAATTCGAGAGATCCGCGGTCCTGGAGGCCGTGCCCGGGCGAAGCTCCGCGGAGAAGCCATAGGGGTCCGCCTTATAGAGGATTTCTCCCCACTCTGTGTGGATCGCGTACTTATAGAGCTCACCAAAGCCCATATCCGGGAGAAAGCCCTCATAGATTCCGCTTTGCTCGAGCGGGAGCATGTAATTTGCCTCCGCATTCCACCCGTTTCTGTCACAGACCAGGGAAACCGCCTTCGCATGAGGGGCCCAGACGGCAAAATGCATCCCCTTCCTCCCGTCCAGAACCGCGGGATGCGCGCCCATCTTCCGATAGACACTGTAATTTCTGCCATTTCCGAAGAGATAGCGGTCCAGCTCCGTCAGAAATACCGGATCCAAAGCCTCTGTCTTCGCAGGATTCTTCTTCTCCATCACATCCTCCTATGCTCTTCCCGGCTCCGCGAAAAAGGGTTCTAAAACTGCCTCTTTCCCCCGGCACTATCCGTTCGCGCCCTTTAATTTTATGATCCGCTCCCCGTGCGCGGGGACCAAAAACTGCAGCCTGTCCCCGGAAAGCGGCAGCTCCTCCTCCAAAAGGAGATCGATCGCAAGCTCCGCCTTCAGCGGAAGCTTGAGACTCAGCTCCGCCGGGCTGTCGTCGCAGCTCAGCGCGATGAGCACCGCTCCGTTTCCCTCCATCCTGGCATAGGCCCAGTGGCGATTTTGAAGCAGGATCTCACGGTAGGCTCCGCTCTGAAGCTCGGAGTTCCTGCCGTGGATCTCAGAGAGCTTTGCGAGGTAGCTCGTAAACTCGTTCGGCTTCATCTCCTCCGTGATCCTCGGGCGAAGCGGAGCGTCATCGCCGTCCTTTCCCTTCCTTCCCTCCAGCGCGAACTCCCCGCCGTAGTAGATCGAGGGTTTCCCCGGCAGAGTAAAGAGCGCCGCATAGCAGGGGTAGAGGTCCTCCCGCCGGTCCAGCTTCGATGCGATCCGGTCCACATCGTGGTTTTCGAGGAAGGTATAGAGCTCCCCCGCAATCTGGATATTCCGATTCAGATTGTGCGCCGGCTCAAAGAAGTTCCGCGTGTTGAAGCCGGAGTAGAGGGACTTATGGAGCTCATAATTCGTGACGGAGTGCAGGGTCTCCGGATTGACCCAGCGCTGATACTCCCCGTGGATCACCTCTCCCATGAGCCAGAACTCCGGCTTCATCTCATTCGTGAAGTAGCGAAGGGATTTCTGGAAATGAAGGTCCAGGACGTCCGCGCAGTCGAGGCGGAGGCCGTCGATATCAAATTCCTTCACCCAGAAGCGCACGATCTCCACGAGATATTTCCGGAGCTCCTCACAGTTAAAATTCAGCTCCGGAAGCTCGTTGACTCCGTGCCAGGCGGAGTAGGAGAAGGGGTCCCCGAGCGGAGAACGCTGCCCGAAGTTCACTCCCTTGTACCAGTCCCGGTAGGGGGATTCCTCCCCTTTTGAGAGGAGATCCTGAAAGGCGAAAAATTCTCTCCCCGTGTGGTTAAAGACGGTATCCACGACTACGCGGATCCCGCACTTATGCGCCATCTCCACAAAGCCGCAGAAGTCCTCGTTGGATCCGAGGCGCCGGTCGATTCTTTTATAATCCCGGCTGTCATATCCGTGGGAGGAGGATTCGAAAATCGGTCCGATGTAAACGGCGTTGCATCCCAGGACCTTGAGATACGGGATACAGGCCGTGAGCTCGGAAAAGCGGCGGCGGATCGCTCCGGAGTCATTTCGCTTCTCCGCCCCCACCATGCCCAGCGGATAGATGTGATAGAATATTGCGGAATCATACCATGCCATAGGCGGCCCTCCATTAGAGAAAACTACAGGCGGCTGACAAAGCCTTCGATCCGCTCCAGGGCCTTCTTCAGATCCTGAATGGAGTAGGCGTAGGAGATCCTCATATAGCCCTCCCCGCAGGCCCCGAATGCGTTGCCGGGAATGATCGCGACCTTTTCCTCCCGGAGAAGGCGGTTTGCAAAGTCCTCACTTGTCATGTGAAAACGACGAATCGAGGGGAAAACATAGAAAGCCCCATATGGCTCAAAGCAGTCCATTCCGATCCTGCGGAGATTAGCGACCAGAAAACGGCGGCGCGCGTCATAGGCCTGCCGCATCCTCGCGACATCCTCCCTCCCGTTTCGAAGCGCCTCTACCGCCGCATACTGAGAGCAGGTCGGGGCACACATGAGCGCAAACTGATGGAGCTTCAGCATCTGACTTAGGATCCTCTCCGGCGCACAGGCGTAGCCGAGCCTCCAGCCGGTCATCGCATAGGCCTTCGAAAAGCCGTTGATGTAGACCGTCCGCTCCCGCATCCCCGGGAATTCGATGATGGAGCGGCTCCTCCCCCGGTAGCTTAATTCCGAGTAAATCTCATCCGTCAGGACGAAAAGATCATGCTCCTCGATGAGCGGAAGCAGCGCTCTTAAGTCCTCTTCCTCCATGATGGCCCCGGTCGGATTGTTGGGGAAGGGGAGGACCAGAAGCTTCGTCCGCTCCGTGATCTTCTCCCTGAGCTTCTCCGCGCTCAGGCGAAAGGAATCCTTCTCCTCCAGCTCGATCGGCACCGCCCTCCCCCCTGCCATGAGCGCACAGGGGACATAGGAGACATAGCTTGGCTGAGGGATCAGCACCTCATCCCCGGGGTTTAATATGGCGCGCATCGCAAGGTCGATCGCCTCGGAGCCGCCGACCGTCACCATCACTTCAGAGGACGGGTCGTAATTCACGGAGAAGCTCCTCCTAAGATAAGCCGCAATCTCCGTCTTCAGCTCCAGGAGTCCCGAGTTTGAGGTGTAGAAGGTTCTTCCCTTTTCGAGGGAGTGGATCCCCTCCTCCCTAATATGCCAGGGCGTGTCAAAATCCGGCTCTCCGACTCCCAGAGAGATCGCGTCCTTCATCTCCGCGACAATATCAAAAAACTTTCGGATTCCGCTCGGCTCGATCCCTGTGAGCACATGGTTCAGCGGAGCACTCATGGAGACACCTTCATTCTCTCATCCTTCCGGATCCGTTCCAGGATCGTGCTGTGATCCTTATATTTCTTCAGTACAAAATGCGTCGCGGTAGAGAGGACGGATTCCATCGGCCCGAGCTTCATGGCGACGAAATTCGCGACCTCCTTCATGGTCTTTCCCTTGATCATCACCGTGAAGTCGAAGCCGCCGCTCATCAGGTAGAGTGCGTCCACCTCCTCGTATTGATAGATCCTTTCCGCGATGGAGTCAAAGCCCATGCCGCGCTGCGGCGTCACCTTCACCTCGATGAGAGCGTCCACCCTCTCATCCTCTGTCTTATCCCAGTTGATCAAGGTATGGTAGCCGCAGATGATGTGCTCCTTCTCCATGGCCTCGAGCTCCGACGCCACTCTTTCCGGCTCCTCCATAAGGATGTCCGCGATGTCCTCTGCCGTCAGCTTCGAGTTGTTCTCTATGAGTAAAAGGATTTTCTCCCTCATGCTTTCCTCCGGATCCGCTGTCTTAAAATCAGCGCCTTTTGCATGTCTGAAGCCCGCTCCCGGTCCTTCCCGCAAGCCCTGTTTCGGGATATCACGCGGCTGCTCCGCGCTCTGCGCTCCCGCATCCGAAAGTCATTCGGACTCTCGGCCCCTTTCGCTTCCTCCGTCCTCATGCCTTTGGAGCGGGCTTCGACGCTTGTGATATCATTGTACTGAAATTCGTCCTTCTAAGCAAGTCGATTTGTGCCGCTTATGATGCACTTGTACTGTTTTCCGCCTTCTGTCCTCTTATGCTTTTTATCTCCGTTTTTGTCTTTTTATCGTCCCGAAAAGGGATTTGGCACTTCCCCTTTTGTGAGGAAGGAGGGTGCGATGCCGTCTGTCCTGAGACGCTTCCGGTCCTCGCTGAGGGATCCGATCACGGAGGAGCGGACGCCGCACTGCTCCAGCTTTTCAGAGAGGGCATAGCCTCTTTCCAAGGCCATGAGGCAGCAGTTTCCGGAGGGGAGGCGAAAGGGATTTTGCGAAAAGAGCTCGCAAAGCTCAATGCTCAGGGAGAGGAGGGGGATTTTTCCATAAGAAAAACGGCAGCCGAAGCTTCGCCCGCCCTTTTCGCCCTCACAAAGTCTCCAAAGCGCATCAAGCACACCGCCGTCCTCTACCGGAATGAGGGCGGAGAGACCATAAGCCTTCGCATAGCCGGGGATCAGGTCCCCAAGCTCCCCGGGGAAGATCTCCCCTGCGTTCTCCTTCGCGATGAGATCCTTCTCATAGAGAGTGACCGCTCTTCTGTCCTCCCTGTGGAGGAGAAGCCCGCATGCCATGATCCTGTCCTCCCGAAAGGAAAGGAGCGGAAGCCTCTCCAGCTTCCTCCGCTCCTCCCGGAGATAGCGCCGTGAAAAGCGGCGGCAAAGCTCCTCTTCCCGGCTCTCAAGGAGCGTCCTCGTTCCGAGGAGCCCCGGAATACCGATCAGCAGAAGCTCCTGCCCCGCCCGCATCTCCGTCACGATATGCGCCTTCGCCGCTCAGCGAAATATTGTGAGCACTCCGGGGAGAACCATCCCGATGATCATGACCGCTACCAGTATCGCCACAATGATCGTTGTGATTGTCTTCTTCTGATTGATATTCATTTTCCCTCCTGAAAAACATCCGTTCCGGGATTCTGCCCGCAATCAGATATAATGCTTTTTTGAGAATTCGAGCCGGCTCAGCGCTCTTGCGAGAGCGGCCTGAGACATCTTGTACTCCTGCACGCTCTGCTTCTGCCTAAGTCTCTCCTCCGCTCTCTGCCTCGCCTCCTCCGCCCTCCTCACATCGATCTCCTCGGGCCGCTCCAGAGTGTCGACGAGGAGTGTCAGGCGGTTATTCGCAAACTGGAGGATGCCCTTTCCGACCTCGACATGGGCCCAGCTTCCGTCATCCTTTTGGACGTCCAGCGTCCCGACCTCCACCGCCACGACGATCGGCGCGTGATGTGCCATGAAGGCGATCTCCCCATCCAGCGTCCGGACATTGAGATAGCGCGCCTTGCCGTCGTAAAATACCTTATTCGTCGCAATGACCTTCAGGCTGAAAAACTCCGCTGTCTTAGCCATGGATCGTCTCCGCCTTCTTCTTCACATCCTCGATATCGCCGACATTGAAAAAGGCGGCCTCGGGGAAGTCATCCATCTCTCCGTCAATGATGGCCTTAAAGCCCCGGATCGTGTCTTTCAGCGGCACATAGCGCCCCGCGACTCCGGTGAACTGCTCCCCGACGAAGAACGGCTGCGAGAGGAAGTTTCTCAGCTTCCTCGCCCGGTAGACGAGCATCTTATCCTCCTCCGAGAGCTCCTCCATGCCGAGAATCGCGATGATATCCTGGAGCTCCCTGTATTTCTGAAGGCTCCGGAGTACGGCCTGCGCGGTCTCGTAGTGCTCCTTCCCGACGATATCCTCCTCCAGGATCCGGGAGGAGGATTCCAGCGGGTCGACGGCCGGATAAATCCCCTGCTCCACGATCTTCCGGGAGAGGACCGTCGTCGCGTCCAGATGGGCGAAGGTCGTCGCGGGCGCAGGATCCGTCAGATCGTCCGCCGGGACATAGACCGCCTGCACCGAGGTGACGGAGCCCTGCCTTGTGGAGGCGATCCGCTCCTGGAGCTGACCCATCTCCGTTGCGAGAGTCGGCTGGTAGCCGACGGCGGAGGGCATGCGGCCGAGCAGGGAGGATACCTCCGATCCCGCCTGGACAAAGCGGAAGATATTGTCGATGAAGAGAAGCACGTCCTTGTGCTCTACATCCCGAAAATACTCCGCCATCGTGAGCCCCGTCTCCGCGACCCGCATCCTCGCCCCGGGGGATTCGTTCATCTGCCCGAAGACCAGCGCGGTATTTTTGATGACGCCGGACGCCGTCATCTCGGTGTAGAGATCGTTTCCCTCCCGGGATCTCTCCCCCACCCCGGTAAAGATGGAGTAGCCGCCGTGCTCTGTCGCCACGTTCCGGATGAGCTCCTGAATCAGGACGGTCTTCCCCACGCCGGCCCCTCCGAAGAGCCCGACCTTCCCGCCCTTTGCGTAGGGCGCGAGGAGGTCGATGACCTTGATCCCGGTCTCCAGGACCTCCTGCACGGGACTCTGATCCACAAAGGAAGGGGGCTTCCTGTGAATCTCCCAGCTCTCCGAGTCGAGGATCTCCTCCTTTTTATCGATGGTCTCCCCGAGGACATTGAAGAGCCTTCCGAGTGTCTTCTCCCCAACGGGGACGCTGATGCCCTTTCCGAGGGACTTCACCGGCATATCTCGCTCCAGTCCCTCGGAGGGGGAGAGCATGATGCAGCGGACGACATTCTCCCCGAGATGCTCCGCTGTCTCCATCACGGCCCTCACCCCATGGTTATCCACCTCCATGGCGGTTCTGATGGTCGGAAGGGGGCCCTTTTCAAACTCCACATCCACGACCGGTCCCATAACCTGAACGATTTTTCCCGTCTGCATGCTTTCCCTTTCCCTCTCCCGTCTCAGGGCCGGACTCTCGTCCCGCCCCGGCTTCTTCTCTTCGCCTTCGCCCTCTGCTGCGCCCTCGCCCCGGCGGCGACCTCCGTGATCTCCTGTGTGATCTTAGCCTGCCTCACCCTGTTGTAGAGCGTTTTAAGCTGCTGCTTCAGCCTGCTTCCATTCCGGTTCGCCGCGTCCATCGAGGTCATGCGCGAGTTCTGCTCCGAGCAGAAGGACTCCACGAGCGCGCTGTAGATGAAACCGTTGATATAGTCCGGAATGATATTTTCGATCACCGCATCCGGGGAGGGGAAGATGTTGAAGGCCTCATAGTTTGCGCTCACCGGGTTCCCCGTGAAGATCTCCTTATGCAGCTTGTCCAGAGGGAGGAGCTGATTGACGCAGGTCTCCATCTCGAGAGAATTCTTCATCCTCGTATAGACGATATAGAGCTCATCGATCTCCCGATCCTCAAAGAGCTCCATCATCCGCATCGTGATCATCCTGGCGCGGTGGAGGGTCGGGTTCTGCGCCGTATAATGAAACTGCTCCTCGATCTCCTGATTCTTCGAGTGGAAGTAGACCCTTCCCATCTCCCCGACGACAAAGAGCTTGGAGTTTCCGTGCCGGCTCAGAGTCTCCTCCGCCATCTTAAGGACATTGTGATTATAGGCCCCGGCAAGGCCCTTGTCCGCCGTGATGCAGAGCACCGCGGTCCTCCCCTCTCCCCGGAGCACCTTCTTCCGAAAATCGAGATAGGGATGACTGTAGTCCGGCGGCAGATGCCTTATGATGCGGGCGATCATGGACTGGAGTGTATAGAAGTAGGGCTCCGTCGACAGAAGCTCCGCCCTGGCCTTTCGCATCTTGGTAGAGGAGATCAGATACATCGCGTTGGTGATTTTCATCGTATTGTCGATGCTGCTGATCCTGTCCCTAAGTTCCCGCGTCGTGGGCAAGCTGTGCCTCCTTCCCCGCATCCTTTGTATAGAGCTTTCGGTACTCCTCCTCGATCTCCAGAATCTTTTTCTCACTGTCCTCCGAAAGAAGTCCCGAGATCTCGATATTCCTTCCGATCTCCGGATACTTCTCCGAGAAATGCCGGAGGAGCTTCGCCTGATAGTCCTTTACCTCTCCGCTCTCCAAAAAGAGCAGGCGCTTATTTAAGGCGACGACCAGAGTGATCACCTGCTCCGAGAGGGACAATGGATGCCCCAGCGGCTGCTTTAAAAGCTCCATCAAAATCTTCCCCTGGGCAAGCTGCTCCTTCGTGCCCTCATCGAGATCGGAGGAGAACTGGGTAAAGACCGCCATCTCCCGGTACTGCGCAAGGTCGATCCGGAGAGAGCCGGAGGCCTTCTTCATGGCCTTTGCCTGCGCCGCGCCCCCGACACGGGAGACGGAGAGGCCCACATTGACTGCGGGGCGCTGCCCGGAGAAGAAGAGACTGCTCTCCAGGAAAATCTGTCCGTCCGTGATGGAGATGACATTCGTCGGGATATAGGCGGAGACGTCCCCGTCCAGCGTCTCGATGATGGGGAGGGCCGTGATGGAACCGCCGCCGTGCTCCTCGCTCAGGCGGCAGGATCTCTCCAGCAGTCTGGAGTGCAGGTAGAAGACATCCCCGGGATAGGCCTCCCGCCCCGGCGCCCTCCCAAGGAGCAGGGAAAGCGCGCGGTAGGCCACGGCGTGCTTTGAGAGATCATCATAGACGATCAGGACATCCTTCCCCTTCTCCATGAAATACTCCGAAAGAGAGGTCGCAGAGTAGGGCGCGATATACTGAATCGATGCGGGATCCGCCGCCGTCGCCGCCATGATGCAGCAGTAGTCCATCGCATCATGCTTTTTCAGATTGTCAACGAGAGAAGCGATCGTGCTCTCCTTCTGCCCGATCGCGACATAGACGCAGATGCAGTCCTTCCCCTTCTGATTCAGGATGGTGTCGACCGCGATGGAGGTTTTCCCGGTCTGACGGTCCCCGATAATAAGCTCTCTCTGCCCCCGTCCGATCGGGAACATGGAGTCAATCGCGAGGATGCCCGTCTGAAGCGGCTCACTGACCGATTTTCGGTCTATAATGCCGGGAGCCGGCTGCTCGATCGCGCGGTAGCCGTCCGCCGGGATCTGTCCCAGTCCGTCTACCGGAGCGCCGAGTGCGTCGATTACCCTTCCGAGATACTGATCCCCCACGGGAATCCCGGCCCGCTTCCCTGTCCTTATCCCGCGGGATCCCTCCGCGATATCCGCCTCGTCCCCGAAGAGAATGACGCCGATCCGATCTCTTTCGATATTCTGTACCATGCCCTTCACACCGCTGTCAAAGAGGATGACCTCTCCGTACATGGCGTGATCCAGTCCGTCCAGGATGACGATGCCGTCCCCGACGCTCTCCACAAAGCCGATCTCCTTCTTCTCGGCCTTCAGATCGAAGCTGTCGACGGAGCTCCTCAAAATCGTCATGATATCCGCGTCGCTCGTCAGAGAGGATCGGGTATTCTGGATCTCCTGGAGAAACTGCTCCCTCCTCCCCCGGGTGCTCCAGTCATACTGGTCATTCCCGACCTCCAGGATAAAGCCTCCTCCGAGGGATTCATCCTTTTCCAGCTCAAAGCGGGTATGATTCATCTGATAGCGGTCTGTGACGAACTTCTTGATCTTCAGAAGCTGCTCTTCCGTCGGCTTCGTCACATAGCGAAGCTTCACCCGGAGAGTCGTCGCCTCCGCGTTGGAGAGCTTCTGGTACTCATCCGCGATCTCCTGCCAGGAGGATACGGAATTATCGTCGACAAGCAGCTTCAGGATATCCCTGACCTCGGCGGGAAATACGCTGTCTATGATCTCGTGGCGTTTTTCCAGCGGAATCATCGGGTCCGCGAGCTGGGAGGAGGTCTCCGGCAGTACCTCAAAGATTCTGCTGCTCTCCTCGATGACGCTCTGCGAAACCTTCATCCTGTTCAGCTGCTTCGCATACTCTATCGTTTTCTGAAGCATATTCCTCCCTTAATCCCCCTTGCCCGTATCCTTCAGGAAGGTGTCATAGAGCTTACTGTCATTCTCGCTGGAATCCTTCGAGGCCGCAATCTTGTAGGCCGCCTGCGCGACGAGGAGCGCCATCTGCTCCTGCATCTCATGCTGCTTGGCCTTCGCCTCCTTCTCTGCCTCCAGCTTGGCATCGCTCAGGATTCTCTCCGCCTTCTGCCTCGCATTGCCGATAATCTCATCGTACTCCTGAGAGGCCTCGAGCTTCGTCTTCTCAAGCTGCTCCCTGCGCTCTGCCTCCACGCCGTTCATGCTTGTCTCGTACTGTTTTCGGAGGTCCTCCGCCTGCCGCTTCGCCTCCTCCGCATCCTTATAGGAGCTGTCAATCTCGCCCCGGCGCTTTTCCAGCACCTCCCGCACCGGCTTAAAGAGAAAGCGGTGCAAAAAATAATACAGGATCAGGAGATTGATCACTGTGAAGATAATATTGGTAAGTTCTACGCTGAGCATCCCTTCTCCTTCCCTCTCCCGGCTCCCGCCAATCACTTAAGCAAGCCGTTCCTACTTTAAAAAGAAGATAATCAAGATGCCTATGACGAGACCATAGATGGCGGTCGCCTCCGCAAGAGCACAGCCCATCACCAGAGTCGTCGTGATCTTCTGGCTGGCCTCCGGCTGTCTCGCCACCGCCTCCACCGCCTTTCCGGTCGCAAGTCCGATGGAGATTCCCGCTCCGATACATGCCAATGCTGCGATTGCAGCTCCCAATGCTACCATAACCCTACCTCCGTTTCGTAGATTATCCGCCCCTTATTCCCCGACCTCTTCCTTGATGTAGAGAGAGGTCAGAAAGACAAAGACATAAGCCTGAATCAGTCCGTCAAAGATGTCAAAGTAAAGGCTCAGAACCGCCGGGAGTCCCACCGGGACCACGAGCTTTACCAGCTCCATAATGACAAAGGCCCCGAGCACGTTTCCGAAAAGCCGCATGCAAAGGGAGAGGGGACGGATGAAAAGCTCCAGGATATTGATCGGCGTCACGATGGCCACAGGCTTTGTGAAGCTCTTAAGCCAGCCTTTCGCGCCGAGCGCACGGATCCCGGCAAATTCCACCAGGAAGATGCTCATAAGGGAGAGGGCGATCGGAACATTCAGATCCTTGGTCGGCGGCTTCACACCGAATATGCCGATCAGATTCGCAAGGCCGATGTAGAGGAGTACGACCGCCATATAGCTTCGGTACTCCCTTCCCTTCTCCCCCAGCATTTCCCCCGTAAAGCTGTCCAGCCGGCTCACAATCAGCTCCGAGAGAAGCTGCCTCCTCCCCGGATTCCGCACCTTCAGATCGGAGCCGAGATAAAACGCGGCGGCGATCAGCAGCGCCATGACGGCCCAGCTGATTACGACCGACTCAGAGATTCCGATCCCTCCGAAGATGGGTATCGTAAAGACGGTCTTCACCTTCAGCTCATTCAGAAGCTCCTCCGCAAGCTTTTGCATCCCTTTCCCTCCCCCTTTTGTCCCGGAAGACATTTCATTATATACCCTGTAAATATTTATTCAAGGGACTTTCTCAAAGTCGAGACAAAGGGAGGGAACGGCCCCTGCAGCATGGCCGTCCCCTCCTCTTTCTTTTCTCCCGTCAGGCCGCGGCCGTACTGGAGGAAAGCGCGTTGGGGAGCGTTGCCTGTGTCCCCGCCTCTGCACTGCTCAGAGCTGCCGCATTGGTGATCGCGGCGGCCTCCTCCACGCGGAGATAGCGCTTTGCGACATAGGCGTCCTGTCCATTGTAGTCGATGATCGCCCAGTCATTATCGTAATCGCCCTTGTAGTGGACCTCCGTCCCCCCTTCGAGCCTCGTCAGAATCTCGGAGCCCTCCGTGCTCGGCTTCGTCCGGACCCTGAGTCCCTCTGCCGCGAAATACCGCTTCGGACTCTCCGTCGTGACCGGAGCCGTCGTCTCAGGGGCCTGCGTCTCGGCCGCACTGCTGTCCGCCTCGGAGGAGCTTTGCTGCGCCGCCGGCGCCGTAGTCTGCGTATTCTTCTTGGAACCGCCGCTCACAAAGGCGCGGATCAGGAAGAAGAGAAGGATCAGACAGAGAATCGGAACCGCGATTTTCAGGATGTTGTAGATGTCAATCTCATAGACATCCTGGCGCTCAGAGCCCCTTCGCTTTCCCGTTCCCGTGCTTCCCGCATTCCGGCCGCCCGTCCTGAGGCCTGTCGTCTTCTGCGCGGCATTCCTCCTTGGGGTATTGCGAAGCGGCCTTGCCGGGCGTTCCCCGAGGCGTCTGCCCGTCCCCGTGTTCCTCGTGTTCCGCCCCGTGGACACGGATCGGCTCATCTCCCTCGCTCTCTCCGATCCGCTCCTGCCGGAGGAGCCCGGACTCGGGTTTGCCTCCTTGAAATGAAGCGCACTGATCGGAATCTCCACCCGGCCGGTCACGGCGGAGGCTCTCCGGCGCTCAAACGGCTGCTCCAGGGATGGGGATTCCGGCGGCTGTTCCTCCGCCCCCTCTCCGGGCTGCTCTTCTCCCCCGGAAACCGCCGCGCCGTCCGCCTTGCTCCGTCTGGGCTGGTCCCGATCCACATAGGCCGAAAGCTCCTCACGAATCAGATGGAAGGACTCATTGGCATCCTCCGGGGACACCCCCTCTCCGGAATCTCCGATCGAGCGGATCCTGTGATAATTGTCCCGGGTCTTCGCACCGATCAGACGGTTGTCATAGAGCTGGTCGATATCCCCCTCCAGCTCGCCGGAGACAAGGACAGCCTTGTCGATCTGAATCCTTACCAGACTCTTCAGAATCTCCCTGTTCAGAACAGCCGCGTCCTGATATCTTCCCCTGGAGATCAGGTTCTGCGCATCATTCAGCTGCACCCGGATATTTCCCCAGATACTGTTCTCTCTCGATGTTGGCATCGGTTTACCTCCTTCTGCCTATGCTGGTCCCTCCTATCATAATATTTATATTTTGGCATTGCAAGGAGATGTTCGATAAGAGCGGTCCTCCGTGTACAGCAGTCCCCGCCGCACAAAGCTCAGGAGAAAATCCTCCAGCCGGCGATAAAGTGACTTGCCCACCAGCCGTTCAGACTTCTGTTTACGACGCGGCCGTTGGAGGAGGAGGCATCGATGACTCCACCTCCGCCCGTCGCGATCCCGACATGCCCTGATACGACGATGATATCTCCGGCCTGCAGCTCCCCGTAGGAGACCCTCTTGAAGCGGCCCGGGCTCCTCCAGCCGGCGGAGGACATATAGGAGATCCCCACACCGGACTGGTTTAAGCACCAGTAGACGAAGCCGGAGCAGTCAAAGGAGTTCGGCCCCTTCGAGCCCCAGACATAGGGGCAGCCGATCTTCGAGGAGGCGACGGAGATCAGTCTCCCCGCGGAGCCGGATACCGTCGCTCCTCCCCCTCCCGTGCTCTGCTGGACGGGAGCCGAATCCGCGCCGCTCCTTCCCTGTGAGCCTCCGCTCCCGCTCCTTCCGCTTCTTGCCGGCGTCTTCTTCGGCTGCTCCTTCGGCTTGGACTTCACATTGCCGGAACCGAGCTTCGCGAGTGTCTGCGCGCCCGCCATGCCGTCGGCATTCAGCCCGTTCCTGGACTGGAAGTCGGCGACCGCCTGCTTCGTCAGCTCCCCGAAATAGCCCGAGGCCTTCTCCTGCGGAAGGTAGCCGTATTTCGCGAGGAGCTTCTGAAGATTCGCGACCTCGTCCGACTGCTCTCCCAGACGCATGCCGTAGGGCTTTGCGCTGTCCGAGTCGAGCGAGGCTCTGGTATCCGGTCCCAGGTAGCCGTCGACGATCTGATCATTTCTCGACTGGAAGGCCCGGATGGCATTCTGCGTGCTCTGGCCGAAATTCCCGTCCGCGCTGCCGGACATATAGCCGAGTGCAATAAGACGCGCCTGATACTTCTTTACGATGTCGCTCTGCTCTCCGAGGGCAATGATATTCGCCTTTACGTTGTCGGAATAGAGCAGCTCATCTGTGGACTGTCCCACCGTGCCGTCGACCTTTAAGCCGTTGACCTCCTGCATCTTCTTCACCGCGGTCTCCGTCACCGCATCGAAGCTTCCGTTGATCTGGCTTGCCTCCGTCAGATAGCCGAGATTATAGAGGCGGTACTGGACATTGGTGATGTCATTTCCCTGAAAGCCGAGCTTCGCCGCATAATGCGGGGCGGAATCCGCCATCAGAGCATCCCAGGTGCTCACGCCCGTGATGCCGTCCATGGGCATCCCGACCTGTCTTTGGAAATACTGCACGGCCTTTGAGGTGGCATCCCCATAGTAGGTGGTGGGCTCATCCACATCCATATAACCGAGATCCATGAGGCGCTGCTGCAGATCCCGGACGACGGAATTGATGACGCCGACGGTCAGATTGACCGGCGCGAGCTCCTCCGCGTTCTGATCGATCGTCACCCCGTCCACAGAGGGAAGAACATTGCCGTTGACCCCGAGTGCGGCCACGGCCCGGACCGCCTCCGTCTCCTCCGCCGTCGTCACGACAATATCGGTCTCCGAAGCGGAGCTGTCACTTTTTTCTCCCACCCGCCTTTCGCAGCCGGAAGCGGCAAAAAGCAGCGCCGCCGCAAAAAGGGACAGTCCCTTTCTCCAAAAAATCTTTCTTCTCATCTTCTCTTCTTCCTCCTTCCGCCGTCCAAAAAGCGCTCTCCGCTTCCCGGCGAAAGCTTCTTCCCTCTCTATACTATGACAGAAAAACCTTGATTCACACTTTCCCAAATCACTGCCGGAAACGCGATCCTCCCGATGGAGCCCTCGTTTCCCCGGCCCGGCTTTCTCCCGGCTTTCTAATTCTCCGAAGATTTGTAATTATAACATAGGCCCCGGCCCCTTGTCCCCATAAAATTTGATCTGCCCCGGGAAGCGGGAAAATCAGAGGCGTTAAGCAGCATCCTGTTCCGTCAAGCTCCTGTTTTCCCGCGGAGCGGCCGCCTGATTGCAGGACACTTTCACTACAGGGCGCTGCCTTGACTTTTTAGATGCGGACATTATACTTGTGCGTGGTTTTATTTAAAGAGCGTGGGATATGCGGCAAAGCGGAGGGCCGGAGCATGCGTTTACGCCATATTGCAGGATCAGAGGACTTTGTCCTTCAGTCGGACGCCGCAGTGCAGGAGCCCGCTCGCTTTCGGGGGAGATGGAAGGAGGATTTCTTCCGAAATGATGCGCCGATCCATATCGAGATCGGGATGGGAAAGGGGCGCTTTCTGACGGAACTCTCCCTCCTCCATCCGGAAATCAATTTTCTCGGAATCGAACGCTACGACAGCGTTCTCATGAAGGCGATCCAAAGGAGGAAGCGGGCCGAAAAAGAGGGGGCGGACTTTTCGAATCTCTCCTTTCTGAGCATCGACGCGAGGCTCCTCCCGGAAGTCTTTTCGGAAAATGAAATCAGCCGGATCTACCTGAACTTCTCCGACCCCTGGCCGAAGACACGGCAAAAAAACCGGCGCCTCACAAGCCCGGTCTTCCTCCGAATCTATCGGAGCTTTCTGAAAGCGGAGGGAGAGCTTCGCTTTAAGACAGACAATGAAGCGCTCTTTCGCTACTCTTTGGAGAGCATCTCCTCCTCCGGCTGGTCCCTCCTCGAAAAGACAGAGGACCTCCACCGAGATCCCGTCCTCTCCCGGGGGGGGAATGTCATGACAGAATATGAGAAGAAGTTCTCCGAAAGAGGAAATCCCATCTTCGCGCTCTACGCAAGGCCCTGAGTGCTTCCCCGCCCATCCTCTTCCGCCCATCCTTTTCAGTTCCAAAACGCGAGGACGCAGAAGCCTCCCGATCCTTATTATGGAAGCGCGGAAAAGCTTCCGGGAACTCCCTTTTTCCCATTCCCGGAGATTCCCCGCGGCGGCCTTAAATTTTTTTGAAAATCTCTTGACTTTTCCCCGCGGCTTTTGTATATTTATGAGCGTCGCCAGAGGGCGGCACAGTATAAAAGCGCCCTTAGCTCAGTTGGTAGAGCAGTAGACTCTTAATCTATTTGTCCAGGGTTCGAGTCCCTGAGGGCGCAGCAGTGCGGAGGAGCGAAGGCTCCTCCGCACCTTTTCTTGCAGGAAGAAATAGTATACAATAGAACACAGGCCTGCTTTTTGAACAGGAAGACGGATTTCAGGAACAGGAGGACGGCATGCAGACCATTCTAGTTTGTGATGATGATAAGCAAATCGTGGAGGCGATCTCCATTTACCTGGCCGGAGAGGGTTTTCGGCTTCTGAAGGCCTACGACGGCTATGATGCCTTAAAGATTATGGATCAGGAGAAGGTGGACCTCCTGATTATCGATGTCATGATGCCGGGTCTGGATGGGATCCGCACCACGCTCAAGATCCGCGAGAAAAGCTCCATCCCCATCATTATCCTCTCCGCAAAGGGCGAGGACAACGACAAGATCCTGGGGCTGAACATCGGCGCGGATGACTATATCACAAAGCCCTTCAATCCCCTCGAGATGGTGGCCCGCGTAAAGTCCCAGCTCCGGCGCTACACCCAGCTTGGAAATATCGGCGAGGCCGGGAACCTGGACAGCATCTATTCGAGCGGCGGTCTCGTCATCAACGACGACACCAAGGAGGTGACGGTGGAGGGAGAGCCGGTAAAGCTCACGCCGATCGAGTACAATATTCTCCTCCTCCTCGTAAAAAATGCGGGAAAGGTCTTCTCCATCGACGAGATCTATACCTCGATCTGGAACGAGCAGGCGATCGGAGCGGACAATACGGTCGCGGTGCATATCCGGCACATCCGGGAGAAGATCGAGATCAATCCGAAGGAGCCCCGCTACCTGAAGGTGGTCTGGGGAGTCGGATATAAGGTCGAGAAGCAGACGAGCCTAGAGGATCCCAGAAAATGAAGCGAATCCTGGCAGCCTCCGTCAACGCCTTCTCCATCCTTTTGGTCCTCACGGGCATCATTACGCTGGCCTTAAACTCCGAGCAGGGCGGGATTTTGGCCTCTCTCTCCCACCCGGATTACTTGGATTCTCCCGTCTTTGAGACACAGGTTTCCGAATCTGTCAACGACATCTTTGACTACATCGATCTCAAGGATATCTTCGAAAACGGCAGCGCCCTGGATCTGAACCGGACCATCGCGCAGAGCGAGACGGCAGGCGCGTCCCGCTCCTACAGCCTGGACTATCTGATCAAATACGCCCGTTCCATGGGCTATTACCTTAACGAAAAAAATGAGATCCGGGACGACGGTCCCGCGACCGTCACAAAGCTTCAGGACGAAAAACAACATCAGATCCGCGTGACCTACCGGGCTTATATGCCAAACTACCAGCCCAGCAGTCCCTCCGACGGCCTTATGAGCCTCGGAAAGCTCGCCCAGGAGACGCTGAGCTATCTCGCAAAATACTACGCGGTCCGCTCCGAGTTCTTCGATCAGCCGACGAATCTCCGCTTCTATGCCTCCTACTCCGGCGACGGGAAGTCGACGAGCTATACCAACGCGCCGGAGCTCAGCATGGATACCCTCTCCCAGTCCGGAAAATATCTCTATACCGATTCCGAGACGCTGGAGTTAAGCTCAAACATGAAGACCCCGCCGAACCTGGTCCCCCTCCTGCAGGCGAGAAATCCCTATCAGAACGGCTCCTACCTTTTTGCGGTCAGCATCGACACGGATTTTCCGAGCCAGGATGCCTATGCACTTGCGGCGGCCCGCTATCACTCCCACCACGTCAACACCGTGGTGGGGCTTGTGCTGCTGTTCTTCGGACTTTTCGCCTGTGCGGTGAGCTTCTGTGCGCTCCTCATGCTCACAGGGAGAAGCGCGGAATCCGGGAAGATCCATCTCTACCCCACGGATCGTCTGCCCTCAGAGCTCCCGATCCTCCTTTTCCTGCTCTGGATTCCGGCCTCCGGTGCGCTCAGCCGCGCTCTCCTCGCCTCCCTCGAGAATTTCACCGGGAGCATGGAGCACTGGGATTACTGGCACGGCGCCCTCCGCCTCTTTTTCCGCTACCTCTTCTTCCTGCCTCTCTGCCTCTCTCTCGCGAGAAACTATAAGGCAGAGACTCTCTGGGAATACTCCTTCCTCCGAAGGATGCTCCTCGTCATAAAGCACTACATCCGCTCCGCGGCGCTCACGGCTCCGCGCTTCTACAGCATCCTCCTCTTCCTGCTCCCCAATCTCTCGGGGCTTTTGCTGATCGGACTCCTCCTCTACCGCTTCTTCACCCGGGCAAGCCTCTTCTGCTTCCTGGTCGCATCGGCCCTCCTCCTGATTCTCCTCGCCATCGACTTCTATGCCTGGAGGATCGCCACCGGTCTCAGCAAGGCGGTGAACGAGCAGGTGAAATCCGAGCGGATGAAGGCCGATCTCATCACCAATGTCTCCCATGATCTGAAGACTCCCCTCACCTCCATCATCAACTATGTGGATCTCCTGAAGAGGGAAAAGATCGAAAATCCCAGGGCGGCGGAGTATCTGGAGGTGCTGGATCAGAAGGCAAACCGTCTGAAAACTCTGACGGAGGACCTCGTGGAGGCCAGCAAGGCAAGCTCCGGCAATGTGTCGATCGAGCTCACAGAGCTCGACTATGCCGCGATGGTGCAGCAGGCGCTCGGCGAGTTCGAGGAGAAGATGAAAGCGGCGAAGCTGGATGTGATCCTGAATGTGCCGGGGCGTCCCGTGCTCATCCTGGCGGACGGAAGAAGGCTGTGGAGAGTGCTGGAAAATCTCATGAATAACTGCTGCAAGTATGCGCTCCGCGGAAGCCGCGTCTATGTGGATGTCCGGGAGGAGGAGGACTCTGCCTCCTGCACGATCAAAAATATCTCGGAAGCCCCCTTAAATATCTCCGCGGAGGAGCTGACCGAGCGTTTCGTCCGGGGCGATGTCAGCCGGACGACCGAGGGCTCCGGCCTGGGTCTCTCCATCGCGAAGAGCTTGAGCTCCCTCATGAAGGGCCGGCTCGAGATCTCCATCGACGGAGATCTCTACAAGGCCGCGGTCATCCTGCCAAAGCCGCACCGAAATGAAGAGGCGGGAAGGCCGGGCACTGTCCCGGATGCAGAGAGCGCCATGGAGAAAACCAATGAAGCCGTAGCGGAGCAGGTGAGAGAGCTCACGGCGGAGCTCCCGGAGATCGATTCCAGACTCGCAAAGCTCTCCTCCAGAGAGAACGGGGAAGAAGGACAGGGCCGAGAAGAGCAGGGCGAAGAAGAACAGGCCGAAGAAAAACAGGACAAAGAGAAAGACAAAGACTGAGACAGAGAACCGAGAAGCCGGGAAGAGAGATCGAGAGAGGAGGTCTTATGAAAAAGAAAAGAGAACGCTTCCACGCCGCCCTCCTTATCCTGCTGCTCTTTGCGGGGCTTTTTCTCCGGCTCGGGAGCGAGGGAATCGCTTTCGCCGCGGGGGGAAGCTGGCCTTCGCCCCCGGCGGATATCCAGTCCAACGGAGCGATCCTGATTGACTCTGATTCCAACGCGGTGCTCTACGCCAAAAATGAGCACGAGCATTACTTCCCCGCCTCCATCACAAAGGTGCTCACCGCCGTCGTGGTCCTGGAGCATGTGAAAAATCTCGATGAGAAGCTGACCTTTTCCAGCTCCGCGACAAGCGGAAATCTGGAGGCAAATTCCACCGTCATCGGAGCGGTGCCGGGGGATAAGCTGAGCGTGCGGGACTGTCTCTACAGCCTGCTCCTGCACTCCGCAAATGACTGTGCCAATGCGCTCGCGGAGCATGTGGCGGGCTCCAATGAGGCCTTCGCCGAGCTGATGAATCAAAAGGCCGCGGAACTTGGCTGCACGGACTCCCACTTCATGAACCCCTCCGGCCTGGACAACCCGGAGCACTATACCAGCTGCGCGGACATGGCAAAGATTTTGCAGTATGCCATCAAGAATCCGACCTTCCGGCAGATCGACAGCACACAGGTCTATACGCATGCGCCGATCAGCAAGTATCCGGATATCGGCGCAAAGGAAAATACCATCTACGCCCACCACCACATGATGCGGCGGGCCTACCGGGACTTCTATAACGGAGTCTTCGCCGGTAAAACGGGATATACCATGACGGCGGGAAATACGCTTGTGACGGCATGCAAAAGAAATAATATGACCCTGATCTGCGTCATCCTGAACGGCCACCACAGCCAGTATTCCGACACCAGGAAGCTCTTCGACTTTGCCTACGACAATTTCAGCTCCATCCCCATCTCAAAGAGCGACTCCCCCTACGCCTCTTTGCAGAACAATCTCAAGGTGGACGGGATTCCTCTTGTGAATGCTCTGGAGCTCTCCATCGGCGAGTCCGACCACATAACGCTCCCAAAGGATGTGGAGTTCCAGGAGCTCAACTCCTCGCTCAGCTATGAGCTCTCCGAACGGGAAAAGTCCGACGGCTCCATCGCGAGAGTGGATTACCGCTTTCAGGATCACACAGTGGGCATCGCCTATGTAAAGCTTCTGGACCGCTCTATGAATGCGGGAGGAGATGCGGCGGAGGACGCGGTGAATGCCGCGGAGGCCTTCACGGAAAGCATGCCGGGCACAATCCGCTCTGAGCGCTCCAGGGAAGAGGAGTCCACGGTGGCGGGGCAGCTCTCCAGGGAGAACAGAAGGAGCCAGGCTCCCCTCATCTTCGACAAAAAGGGCGGGCGCATCATCGTCCAGAAGCCGATCCTGCGGGTTCTCGCCATCCTTCTCGCGATCGTGCTCATCCTTCTCCTTGCCTTTCTGATCCTCTATCTCTATCAAAGACAGGAGGAGTTCACGAGGAAGCGCCGGAGAAGCCGGATGCTGAAGCATACCCGGGATCTGACGCGAGAGCAGAAGGCCCGCAGGGATCTGATGCTCGGGAAGCGAAGCGGAAGAAATAAAAGAAGATTCTGAGAGCCATCAGCCCTTCATCCGGCCGATCAGCTTCGCGCCGTTTACGCGGAGCCAGTCCCGGCGCTCCCGGTAATCCGGAAGCTCCTCCTCCACGAGAGCCCAGAAATGCGGGGAATGGTTCATCTCCCGGCGATGACAGAGCTCATGAACCACGACGTAATCTAAGACCTCCAGGGGGCAGAGCATGAGAAGGCAGTTAAAGCTCAGATTCCCCGCCGCCGTACAGGAGCCCCAGCGGGTCTGTTGATTCCGTATTCTGATCCTGCCATAGTCCACGCCGATTCTTTCGGCATAGTATCGAACTCTCTCCGGTATGCTCTCCTCCGCCTGATCCGCCAGCCTTCGGAGCTCCTCTGTCCCGATCGGAGGGAGGCTCCGGCGCTGCTCCGCCTCCATCGCCCGCTTCTCCTGATGACTGATGATCCAGTCCGCCCTGCTCCAAAGAAAACGGTGAATCTGCCGCTCTGAAAGCCGAAGCGGGGCCCTGACGAGGATTTCACCGTTCCGGTCGACCTCCACGGAGAGGCTCCTCCGATCACTTCGCTTCAGCTTCGCGTGAAGCTCCGTCCCCGGAATCTCCAAAAGCTTCGCGGACAGAGCACGGTTTGCGAACATGCAGGGAAGCGCTCTTTTTCCCCTGCCCGGGCCTGCCTCCCCTTCTTTTTTTCCGCTTTTCCGCTTCATCCCTTCCCCCTTCTCTCTATCTCCCAAAAAGGCATCGGCTATCCTTCTCCCCGAGCTCTCCCAGGATACGCATCGGCCGTTTCCGGAGGGAATCCGGCCCCGCAAAAAATCCCCTCTGGCAAAAAACCCCGGGGTAATATTTACCCCAGGGTCTCTGCAAATTGCCGATCAATGAATGGATCTCTTCCCGTCGGATGGCGGGGAGGAATCCTTAAACCAAATAATCCGAAAAAGTATTTTTCATGTACGGCAGCTCCTCAGAAGCTGCTGTCAGCTGTAGGATCTTCCCGACGCCAAGGTACAGGATTCCGAGAATGGACTTTGCATCCACTACCCGGCTTCCCGCGCTCAGGTTGATATCGAAAGGAAGTCCTGACGCCTTCTTCACGAAATCATCCACCCCCTCGGCGCTGGGGATCATTACATTTAATGTGCTCATTTTCGTTCCTCCTGAAGCTTTCTTCGAAAGCATAGCCCTCATTATTCTCCCTGTTTCTGTCCTCTACTCTATGCCCCATCTTCATTTATCAGACCTCTCTATGGGGTGGCAGATATATTACCATCTCCTTTCACCGTTTACAATGGGCAAAGCTCACAATTTTCAAGATCTCTCTTCCTATTTAAAGGCTTTTTCTGCTATACTGTAATCGTAAGACCCGAGAATAAAGCCGGAAACGGCCGCGAGGAAATGGGGATTTCTATGTTTAATTTTGATCGTTTTGAATTCCGCGATGTAAGACCGTCCGAGATCGATGAGACCGCAGAAATCGAGCTCCTCTGTTTTCCGGAAAACGAAGCCTGCAAGAGAGAACATATGGCGGAACGCGTGAAGACCGCCCCGGAGACCTTTCTCATCGCCTATGATCGGATCAATGGGAAAATCGCAGGCTTTCTCACGGGACTCGCCACAGAGGAGGAGAGCTTCCGGGATGAGTATTTCACGGATGCCTCTCTCCACGATCCAAGGGGAAAGACCGTCCTCCTCCTCGGTCTGGATGTCCGCCCCGAGTATCGGCATCACGGCCTTGGCAGCGAGCTCATGCAGCGCTACATCAAAAGAGAGCGGGGAAGGGGCCGCTCTCTTCTGCTTCTGACCTGCCACAGCCAGCTCGTCGGCTTCTATGAGAACCTCGGCTTTGAGGATCTCGGAATCGGAAGCTCCAGCTGGGGCGGCGTGCGCTGGCACGATATGCTCCGAAGGCTCGGGGATTAGGGAAGCGAAAGACTTGGCCTCGCCCCGGTGGCTTCAGCCGACCTCCCTTCGGGAGGCACTTCTCTTCGAGAAGTGGTCAAGTTCGCTCCGAGTCTGCCTGATGGCAGACTTCTACGCTCAGTTTCGCTTCTTCGAAGCGAAAGACTCGGCTTCGCCCGGGTGGCTTCAGCCGACCTCCCTTCAGGAGGCACTTCTCTTCGAGAAGTGGTCAAGAACGCTCCGAGTCTGCCTGATGGCAGACTTCTACGCTCAGTCTTCTTTCATTTCGCGGATCCTCTGGTTCATCTTCCCCGCGAGCTTCCTGTAATACCAGGCATAGCCGAGCCAGATCAAAAATGCGAGCAGCAGCTCCCCTGCGAGGTAGAGCAGCATCGCCCCGAGCCCTTGTCCCGTCGGAATCCATCCCGCCCAGAGGGCTGCCGCCGTATACACGCTGCAGCCTATCCCCATATGAACGAGGGCCTTGAGCGGAAGCGGCATGTCGCTCCCCTCGTAGATTGCGGACGGCGCTCCGAAGCCGATCCCTATCAGGATCGTGGCGATAAACATCCTGCTGTAGGCGTAGTGCGTCAGCACAAAGTTCCCCTGGGAGGAGCGGTCAATCAAAAAGCCCACCGCCCCGAAGATAAAGCTTGCAATTCCGATTCCCATCGCCGCATTCATAATTCCGCTTTTCCATATACTTTTTTTCATCTTTCTCCTCCTCTCATATCCCAAGGTAATTCCGGAACGCTTTCAGATATTTCCGGGTGACATAATCCCGGCAGCCATTCTTCAGCTTCAGGGAAAGTGTACCGCTAAAGCCCGCCTCCACACTGTCCAGATAGCTCAGATTGACGAGCGTCGTCTTCGATATCTGGAGGAAGCGATTCCCAAGCTGCTGCGCGATCTCGTATAGCCTCTTTCTGGATCGGTAGCGCTGATTCCTCCCATAGAGAAGGGTCTCTCCGCCCTCAATCCGGACCATATACAGCTCCTCCGGCTGCACGATTCGAAGCGTATCTCCCTCCCAGGCTGCGATCACTGTCCCTGCGGCGCCAAGGAGCTCCAGCGCCTTTTGCACCTCCTCCGTCACAGCGGAAGCATAGATCACGGCACAGGCCTCCCCGCAGCCCTCTGTAATTTCCACACGCACCTTCATGATTTTCCTCTCCCTCTTTCTATCTTCCCTTCTCCTCCCGCGGCATCCTTTCCTGCCTCTCCTTCTCCCTTTGCTTCCGCTTGTCCCTACTATAGCGCAGGGGACGCATTCCTGTCCCGCATTCTCCGCTAAGATGCAGAAAAAGGCAGCTATGCTGCCTTTTTCCATCGCTGAGGCCGGATTCTCCCCTGCCATTCCCCTACAATATTACGCCGTCCTTAAAGATCGAGATTTCCCGGCAGTCATGCTCCTCGCTCCTGGTCTTTTTCCCGGAGGCCGCCTCCTTTACGAAGTTCCAGAGGCGCTCCGCGGCGCTTTCGATGGATTCCCCGGAGGATGCGACAGTTCCCGCGTTGAAGTCGATCCAATTTTTCTTCCGCTTCGCGAGGCTGTCGTTGCTGGACAGCTTCATCGTCGGCGCCGGGGCGCCGAAGGGGGTCCCCCGTCCCGTCGTAAAGAGAATCAGCTGGCAGCCGGCAGCAGTCAGATTCGTCGCGGACACCAGATCGTTTCCGGGCCCCCAGAGAAGACTGAGGCCCTGTTTTTTCGCGCTCTCCGCGTAGCCGAGCACATCGACGATCGGCGCTCTCCCGCCCTTTTGTACGCAGCCGCAGGATTTATCCTCGAGAGTTGTAATCCCCCCTTCCTTGTTTCCGGGGCTCGGATTCTCATAGACCTGCTCATGATGGCTCAGAAAATATTCCTTGAATCCGTTCAGCATATCGGACGCCTTCCGGAAGACCTCCTCGTTTTCACAGCGGGGGAGAAGCATCTCCTCCGCGCCGAACATCTCCGGAACCTCGGTGAGCACCGTGCTTCCTCCCTCCGAGATCAGGCGATCCGAGAGACGCCCCACCACAGGATTTGCCGTGATGCCGGAGAGGCCGTCGGAGCCCCCGCACTTCATTCCGATGAGCAGCTTGTCGACTCCAAGGGGCTGCCTCTGAAAGCGCCCGGCATAGTCCGAAAGCTCCATGAGAAGCTTCCTCCCGTCCTCCAACTCATCCTCCGTATCCTGGCAGATCAGGAAGCGGACTCTCTCCCTGTCATAAGGCCCGAGCTCGGCGAGAAACTGCTCGTGGGTCAGATTCTCACAGCCCAGAGAGAGTACCAGCACGCCCCCCGCGTTGGGATGCCGGACGAGAGCCGCGAGGAGCTTCCGCGTCATCCTGTGATCCTCCCCGGTCTGGGAACAGCCGAAGGGATGGGGGAAGGAGTAGAGCCCTTCGATGCTCCCCTGCACAAGATCCTGATTCTCCCGGACGAGCGCCTTCGCGATATCATTTACACAGCCTACTGTCGGGATGATCCAGAGCTCATTTCTCGTGGCGGCTCTCCCGTCCGATCGGAGATATCCGAGGAAGCTCTCCGTCTCCCTCCTTTTAAGCGCGGGATGGGAAGGACTGTAGCGGTATTCCAGCTCAGCGGAGAGATTTGTGGCCATATTGTGGCTGTGAACCCATTCTCCGGCCGCGATCTCCCGCGTCGCATGGCCGATGCGGCAGCCGTATTTTATAATATCCGATCCCTTCTTCAGGGAATAAAGAGCGAATTTGTGCCCCTGCGGGATATCCTCTCTCAGCCTGACGGAGATCCCATCCACCTTGAGCTCGCTTCCCGCGGGGATCGGCCGGATCGAAACTGCGACATTATCCTCCGGATTGATATGCACAAACTCTGCCATATTTCTCCTCCTCTTCCAAAATTCCAAAAGCTCTCTCCCCCGGCAGCGGAGCCATGATCGATCTATCGTATCCGCCTCTCGGGGGCGGAAAAGAGATGCCGCGTTCCGTCTGTCATAGACGAATTCCTCCGCCCGGGAAAAAAATTCCCCCGCGGAAAGCCCCGGGACGATCAGCTTATCAATCCCGCGGTCCTTCCTCCCTCAGGCCTCATCCCTTGCGGCAAGGGCAAAGGCCGCCTTCGCGCCGTCCCTCCGGATCCGCCTGAGATTTTCCAGTGTCAGCGGATAAAGCCCCGGGATCTCCTTCAGATCCCTGCCCCAGAAGTCCTCTCTCCCCATTCCGTCAAAGAGAAGGCTCTCCGGGGAGGCGTCCCTCCTTTCCCAGAAGAAGTCGAGCACCGCTTTGTCATCCTTTATGCGGTACTCCTCTCCGTCCGGCCTTTCCGCAAGGACGGCGTCTTCCTCCCTCTGCTTAAGCCCATCGGAGTAAAAGGCGAAGTAAAACGCGAGGCTCATCGCGAGACATTTCGGAAGCTTCCCGAATTTCTCATGGTACTCGAGCAGAGAGGGCAGATTCCTCGCCCTCCACTTCGAGGTGGAATTCAGGGAGATCGAGAGCAGCTGATGGTCCACAAAGGGATTTCGGAAGCGGTCCTCCACGGCCGAGGCGAAGCGCTCACAGTCCTCCCTGTCCAGGGGCAGGATCGGGATGATCTCCTCCTTGAGCATCTTATTCAGAAAGCCGAGGATCACGGGATCCTGCACGCAGTCTCTCACGATATGAAAGCCCGCAAGATACGCGCCGAGCACAAAGCCCGTGTGCGCCCCGTTCAGGATGCGGACCTTCCGTTTCTTATAGGGGGCAACCTCCGGGACCACATGTACATTGAGACCGGCCCTATGGAAGGGCAGCTTCTCCGCGAGGCTCTCCGGTCCTTCGATATACCAGACGCCGAAGACCTCCCCGACATCCGCGAGCGGATCGCTGTAGCCGTTCTCCCGGTCCAGTCTCTGTCGCTCCTCCTCGCTCCGGATCCTCCCCGGCACAATCCTGTCGACAAGGGTAGAGCAGAAGAGGTTCTCCTTCTCCAGCCAGCTTCCGAAATCCGCCCCGAGCTTCCACTCTTCGCCATGACGCTCCACGAGCTTCTTCAGCTCCCTTCCGTTGTCATCGATCAGCTCGCAGGAGAGGATGACAAGTCCCTCCCGCCCCGCCCGGAATCTCTCATAGAGAAACCTCGTGAGCTTCCCCGGGAAGGAGTGCGGCGGCCTGTCCTCAAAGCGGGTATCGGGATCGTATACGATGCCGGCCTCCGTCGTATTGCTCACGATATACTGAAGCTCCGGGGAATTTGCGAGCTCCAGAAACTCCCGGAAGCCCTCCTCCGTATAGGGGTTCAGGCAGTTTTTTACCGCGGAGATCACGCGCCTTTTATCCACTCTCTCCCCCCTCTCCATGCCCCGGAGATAGAGAGTGTAGAGCCCCTCCTGCTGATTCACGAGCTCCGTAAGTCCCTGGGCAATCGGCTGCAGCATCGTGATCTTTCCCTGCCATCCCGCCCTCTCATTCGCCATATCGAACCAGTAATCCGAAAAGGCGCGGAGAAAATTCCCCTCCCCGAACTGCAGAACCTTTACCGGAGCATCCCGAAGGATATACCCCTGATATCCGCTTTTCCTCAGAACCTCATAATTTAATTTCTCCATGGAAATCCCGCTCCCTTCCCCTCTCTCCGTGCCGTTGTCCGCTGCTTGATCCGCGCTGGGCGGACATCCCGCTGTCTCGCGGAAAAGCAGCCGTCAGCATGCAAGGCCTCTGCTCTCAGCGCTGTTTCTGGTATTTCTGGTATTTCTGGTATTTTTGGTATTTTTGGTATTTCTGCTGTTTCTCCTGTTTCTGGTATTCCAGCTATTATCGCCTCTGACCGCTGTTCTTCCGCTCGTGTAAGCGCTTACATTTTATGCAATAATAATACCCTCCGAAGAGGGCAAAGTCAATAGGCTTCCGGAAAGAGGAGATGGAAGACAAGCAGAGGCTCAGTCCGGGGAGCGGAGAAAACGTTTGATCTCCAGCTCCGGCATGAGCTCCTCCGTGATGATAGTGAGCATCTCCTCCAGCTTTTCCAGCTCTTCCGGAGCGAACCTCTCCCGGCAGCGCCGCTCTACGATCTTCGCATAGCTGCTGCTCAGCTCATAATACTCCCAGAATCTCCTCGTGGGGCGGAGATGATACTCTCTCCGGTCGCTCTCGGAGCGGACCTTCTCGATATAGCCCTTCTGTATGAGGGCGTTCACCTTATAGGCCGCATTCGGGGCAGAGATCCCCATCATACCGGCAAATTCCTGTACGGTGGGCTCCCCCAGAGCACGGATGCACTCCATGCTGTAGGATTCCACCGTCGTAAGCGTCGCCTCCCGCTTCTCGAAGCGGGAGAAAACCTGCATATAAAAATAAATTCGAAACTTATTGTAAAGCTCCACGATGACATCGCTGAATTTCATGACTTCTATCTGCTCTCCGCCGCAATCCGCCTTATCATTCCCCTCTGACCCCGCCGCCCCCTTCTCATCCCGAAGCATCAGCCTATCATAAAAGTGAGCTCCGCGGAGACCGCAGTTTTCCCGTCGATCCTCGCCTCCGCCTTTCCGATCCCGACCGGACCGTGCATGCGGCAAAGCTCACAGCGAAGCTCGAGCACATCGCCGGGGCGGATCTTTTGGCGAAATCTCGCATTCCTGATCCCGCCGAAAAAGGCGAGCTTCCCTTTGTTCTCCGGCATGCTGAGAAGCGCCACTGCACCGGTCTGCGCGAGCGCTTCGATGGCAAGGACCCCCGGCATCACCGGATAAGCCGGAAAATGTCCCTGGAAAAAGCCCTCATTTCCGCTGACGCATTTCCGCGCCAACGCATAGCTCCCCGGCTCATAGTCGAGCACTCTGTCGATCAGGAGAAAGGGATAGCGGTGCGGCAGGATTTTCTGTATGCCGTCGATATCGAGCTCCCGAGGCTTCCTCTCTGCCTCCATGCTCTCTGATTCCATCTTTTCCGGATCTCTCATCTTCCTCTCCTCTCTCCGTTTTTGATAAATGTATCCGTCTCCGTCCAGCGGCAAAACGAATACTGTATTCCCACGGACGGCTCTCCCGGCCGGCAGCGGGACATGTAAGCTTCGAGCCGCAGCACTTTCGCCGCAATTTGCGGCCTCCCGGCTTTTTGTCTGTCTGAGAATAGAATATATCCGTCTCCGTCCAGCGGAAAAACGAACGCTGTATTCCCACGGACGGCTCTCCCGGCCGGCAGCGGGACATGTAAGCTTTGAGCCGCAGCACTTTCGCCGCACTTTGCGGCCTCCCGGCTTTTTGTCTGTCTGAAAACAGGCCGTCTGCCGCCCCGGCGCTTAGCGATTTGGTATTTCAAAATCGCTTACGCGCCGCTGGCCGCGGCAGTCGGAGCGAGAGCGTCCTGCG
>ERZ772772.169-NODE-169-length-40205-cov-3.423636_pt1 | contig 40205 bp, 28 predicted proteins | sample MGYA00511484_ERZ772772 | MGnify/ENA primary metagenome ERZ772772 (study PRJEB29015, sample SAMEA2737913) | human oral metagenome | biome: human oral; feature: human-associated habitat; material: dental | place: China | collected 2088 ... | reverse complement strand
CCTCCCCCTTCTCACATACCCAGCTGTCGCTGGCTACCTCAATGAGGGGGAATGTAGCGACGGAAAGATGAACTTACAGGGTGAAATTAGCAAGATAGGAAAAGACTACTTTGGGAAAGTGCCGTATCTTTGCCACAGAAATTCAAAATAAATCTGTATGAAATCCATTACTCGTAACGATTACACTCAGCGTATCAACAAAGTGGCGGAATACATCAATGGTCATCTCGATACTTCTATAAAGATAAAAACTCTCGCCAATGTGGCTAACTTATCTGATTTTCATTTTTGTCGCATCTTTAAAGCGCTTAAAGGAGAATCGCCCATTGCCTTTATTGCTCGTTTGCGCATAGAAACGGCAGCTCAGTTGTTACGCTATTCAACGCTTTCGGTAGAAGAAATAGCTTTTAATATAGGGTATGAAACGCCCGCCTCTCTTTCCAAAGCGTTTAAAAATCAATATGGAATTACCCCTACTCAGTATAGAACAAACAGAGATATTTATATTATGAAGAAAGAAATAAACAATCCAGAAGTAGTGCTCAAAGCTCCAAAGATAGTAGAGCTTGAGCCCAAAAGTCTTATTTACGTAGCTCTTACAGGAGAATACGGTACACTTAACTACAACAAAGCTTACGAACAATTATGGGGTGTTGTAAAATCGCAAAAACTCTTTACCAAAGGCATTGAGTCGATATGTGTTTCGTATGACGACCCTAAAATTACCGAAGCCTCTTTGCAACGTTCCGAGGTGAGTTTGGCTGTTCACAAGCCGGCTAAACCCTCAGGTGAAGTGAGTTGCAAAACCTTAGCAGGAGGCAAATATGCAATCTTTTTCTATCAAGGTAGTTATACTCAGCTCTCAGCCGTCTACGATGCTGCTATGCGCTGGGTGGTAGATAGTGAATACGAAGTGCGCGATGAGCCTATGTTCGAGAAATACCTCAACGACTGCCGTCGTACCCCCGAAGAGAAACTGAAAACTGAGATATATATCCCAGTGCAAACTGCACGGGCAATTTCCTAACTTATAAATTCTAATATTATGAATCTTACAAAAACAGAAAAAATCACAGGTATCGCTTTGGCGATTGTCTTATTATTGCTTACGCTTTCAGGGAGTGGTTACTTCTTCTTTACTCTGAAAGTAACCTTTGTACAATGGTTGGCTTACAACGCTTGTTCTCCTAGTAGCTTGTTGTATTTAGGTTGCCTTATCGTCTTTTGGGTGACAAAGAAGACTGTTTGGCTTCCGCTTGCCTTCCTGCCAATGTACTATTTTGGTACGATGGGGCTCTTTACTTTTACGTGGAGTGGTGCTAACATCTTTGCTCAAATGTCACATATTACAATGACACTCAACCTGATTTGGGCAGGCTATGTGCTCTATCGCATTGGTGATTACAAAGCGTTTGCTCGCGGTTTAGTGTGGAGCATCGTTCTCTTTGTGCCTTACATTGCTTTTGTGATGTACTACTGTCGTACACACGCTGAGGAAATTAGTCAATTACTTGAAATGGCGTGAGCTATATAAGCAGTTTATATCAGATTTTAAAATAATAGCACAATGAAAGAAGCTTGTCCTGAGTGTTATGCGATAGATAGTCGCATCACGCCTTTGTTAAACCCCAAAGAGTGTTTGCTACACCATAGGCAATTATAGTATGAAAAGCAATAGAACAAAGTCCTTTATTCTAAATGAGTAAAGGACTTTTATTTGTTTAACTTGCATAGTTCTTCCACAGTGATGTCAAACACCTCAGCGTATTTTTGTAGCGTTTTAGAAGATAGCTTTTTGAATACCGAAGGTTTGGCGTGACGCTTGATAACCCATTGCCAGCGGTGCATTGCATCGGCAAGGACTGCCCAATCCATACGGTTGAGGAGCATATAATACACTATGGGGCTTTTGCGTCCTGCAAGCACATCGGCTTTTGCTTCGTCAATCTGCTCTTGCAAACGGCTGAGCGAGGCTTCTAAGGCAATGCTCTTCACCTCCCAGCCCGAACTGGATAGGGTGGTGTAGTTGCCTTCGTCATCGGTTACATAGCACAGTTCTGTAAAGTCCTGTAAGGCACCTTTTTCCTGAGGTAGTTCGCTTTCTTTCATTCCGTTAGGTTTTTAATTACTAAGTTCATTTCAGCAGTTGCCATAAGAATATCTCCTACAAAGGCATTACAGCGCATCGAGCAGATGTAATACTCATCGGTATCGAAACGAGAAAGCAATTCAGCTTCGGTGCGCACCACCTCTTGTACCTTAGGCAAGGCGAAGAGTTCCAATTTCTTAATCGCACTGATGTAACCTATCACATAGTTCGATGTGTCTTCTATACCAAAGAGAAACTGCCCCACAATTGCCGAACAGGTTTGTGCCATATTCTCAATGAGTCCTACTTCGGCAAACTTCCCCTCTTCCACAAATATGCAAGTAGACTTCACCTCAAACTCAGTAACTACGTGTGTATTACTGATGTCGGTAATGGTATCTACCATTTGCATCGGCGGACGGTGAGGGAGGTATTTGTGGATTGATATGTTCATATTCAGGTGTCAGGGTTCAGGGGTTAGGAGCAAGTACGGTTTTCATTTCGCCTTGGGCGATAAGGGTATCACCTATAAAGGTTTGCATTGTTACGAGGGTAACGTCCATAAACTCTTGCTGGATAGTGATGTGTGTTTTGAGCGTATCGCCTACTTTGGGTAGCGATTGTATCTCTATGTTTTTAATTGCTCCTATATACCCCATAGGAGCAGGTTTTCCGTTGAGATAGTAGTAATAACCTTTGTGCAAGGCAATACTTTGGGCGATGTGTTCTATAAGTCCGCTTTCTAAGAATGTCTCTTGTTGTACAAAAAGGTTGCTGGGGACAATGGTGAGCCCTGCCACACCCTCGGTGGGCGTATATTCCCAAAGAGCATCTACCATTACAATGGGAGTGCGCTGGGGTATAAGAGTGAGGATTTTATTTTTATCTGTAATTGGTAATTTCATAAGTTGTTCTATTCAACTTTGGCAAAGTGTATGACACAATTAAGGCTTGTCCCCCTTCGGGGGAGCGGGGGCTATACTACTCTCAAAAAAGCATAAGAATAGGAGAATCTACCACTCTCGGGCACTGATAGCAACACCGTATCGCCCGTTTTGAGTTTCTCTGAGTGCATCAGGGCTTCTAACATCAAATAAGCAGAAGCAGAACCTACATTACCTACTTCGGGCAGATTGATAAACCAACGTTCTAACGGAAGGTCGATACCTACTGTTTTGAGGGCTTCATACAAGCGTTCTTTGAAATAACAAGACGAGATATGAGGCAAGAAATAGGTAATATCATCTGCCGATAGTTCGTGTTTATCTAAGGTAGCGCGCATACTTTCAGCGCCTTTTAGCAAAATATTCTCATTGAGTAGCTTCACATCTTGCTTGATAGCAAAAATAGATTCACTAAGCCACGCTTCGGCAGGGTATTCGCTCCAAGCTTTGAGGTTACCATCGGGGAGCTTGTCGCCACCGGCATACATACACGCTTCGAGCTCGTGAGCATACGAATAAGCGTCCATCCACTCTATTTGTAAAGCGCCTTCACGCGGTTTGTTTTCTAACAGAAAAGCCCCAGCCCCATCGGAGAGCATAAAGCGCAAGAAATCTTTTTTAAAGGCGATAGCAGGGTGTGCTTCCAATTCGGCTAAGAGTTGTACTTCGTTTTCGTATTTATCGGCACGCAACCACGCCGATACACGTTCAGAGCCTGTGCATACTGCATTGGCACTATTACCTGCCTTTACTGATAAGTACCCAAATTTAAGGGCATTCATTCCTGAGTTACACACCCCTGAAGAGGCATTCAGTTCTACTGAGTGTCCGCCCAAGAGTCCGTGTACCATAGCAGTGTGTGAAGGCAAGAGCACATCGGGGGTAGAGGTACCACAAGAGAGCACCTCGATAGTATCCCAAGGCACTTCGCCGTCCAATAGGTTTTGTACTGCCAAAGCCGTAAGCTGGGCATTGTTATGAGTAGGGTTACCTTGCTCATCGAGGGCATAGTAACGGCTGAGAATACCATTATTGCGGAGCACGAGGCGTCGTGCTTTAGAGGCATTCTGGTTTATGAGACCTAAGAAAGTCTCCATTTGCTCATTGCCAATGGGATTGTTAGGTAAATATTTACTTGCTTTTGTTATATAGACATTCATATTATTCAGGTAACAGGTAATAAGTAATAGGTAACAGGTTGTTATTGAAAACAACTACTACAAGAATCCTAATCTCTCGGCTTGCTTTCTTACATACTCTCCTCTTTCTTCTTCGGTTAAAGAATTCATAAACTCTTTTGAACGTCTCGCTGCCAAGAAACCGTCCATTGTTTGTTGTAGCCATCCAATACCATACTTCTCGTAAGCATTCAGCAACATATCGACTGTTAGTAGATTGTTGTCGTGTGGTTCTATTTGTAGAATATTGTTCTTTGTAGATGTATCTTGTTGTTCCATTTTATTATTCTTTTATTTCAGTTAAATCAATTTCTAAAATGGTTTCTACCTGAGCACAGAACCAATTCCATCTATCTTTCAAAGCTTCTTTATTCCACTGTTTACTAAATAGTCCTTTATTATAGTTGTCTACTATTTGTTGAGTTATTCGGAAAGCTGTAATACCTTCTTGGTTATTTAAATAGAAACCTTTACCTGTATAAGATTTAATTTTTGTTTCAAAATCTCTATTTCCTGCTTCAACATTTTTCTTTCCACTTAAAAGAGTTAAGTTTCGTCCAGAATTTAGCCAACTATTAGTTTCATCATTTTTCTCAAAAAAAGTTTTCCAATCTTCATTATTATAATATTTTTGAGGTAATATATGTTCCACTTGTACATTCCTATTTGCTATATCTAAAAAGGTGAAATTTGAATCATCCGTTTGATTGTATTCTATCAGAAAAAGGAGAGGCTTGCACCATTTTTCATTGTAAATATCTCCACTTAAATTTTCAATAGCTTTTCTTATGGTGTTATCAGACTCTAAACTATTATCTAATTCTTCCTTAATAAGTTGTAAAGATTTATTCTCTTTTATTGCCTTGATAAGATTAAAAGAGGTTTGCTTAATTTTAGACAAGGTATTCCCTGCTATCCAATTCAGATAGTAATAACGTCTAAAAACTTTTACAAATTCTTCATATTCAGAATATTGTTCTTTTAATGCTGTTAGTAATATAGTTCTCCAATACATTCCCCAAGGAATATAAAAAAAGGAAGATATTAATTTATTATCATCTTTCTTATCAAAAATTTTAGTTTGATAGGTACGAATAAAATCCTTAATGTCAGCAATGACTTCATTAGAATCTTTTTCTTTTAACTCATTTCTCAACTCGTCATACAATGATTTCTTAGGATTTTGTGCTAAAAGATAATATTCATACATAACGAACAAGTCATTTAGAGTAGTCTCTGTATTATTTGAACAGTTTTCACACTCTTTCCAGTCGTCCATAAACTGATCCTCTTTTTGCTTTCTTATTTCATTTTCGCTACTATATTTTTTCTGTATTTTTTCAATTAAGAAACTCTTTATTAAATCAGAATTTGATAAATCAAGTCCTCTATCATTTAACACTTGAAATAACTTGATAGCAAAAGAAACAGACTTACAGTCTATTCTTATAATCTTTACTTTATTAAAAAGATAATTTAAGAGTTTCCCTGCCTCTTTCTCACCGATAGAAGTAAGTTTTTCTCTAAAAAAGAAAGCGGAATTTATAAACTTAAATTTAGGCTCATCTTTCCTTAAGTCCTGTTTTGTAGGTTTCTCTATTTCTTTAGAATCGACAGTAGCATTTTCTGAAAGTATCAATTTATCGAAATCACTCTGATGATTAGAGTGCGTACGCAAACGTAATCGTTGGAATCTATCATTGAACTTGATAGAATTACTAACAGTTTTTCCATCAATAGCAAATGGGTCTTCCTCCAAAATATCGTTATTTATTTTAGGATATAAATCTCTATAAACACAAAGTAAAATAGTTAAAGTCGTTAATCTTTGTTGGCCATCTACTATATCCAAATAGTTATTGTTATCTTCAGGTTTTGCTGTGATAATAGAACCTAAAAAATAATTAGGCTCATTTTCTTTGGCATCTACCAAATCTTCCCATAACTTCTCCAATTGTTCATCTCCCCAAGAATAAGGGCGTTGATATCTTGGAATCTGATATAAACTATCAGCATTCCCAAATATTTCTTTTATTGATAGACTGTTAGGTTTAAAAATATCTTCCATTTTCTTGTTTTTTTATTTCTAATTCTCAATTATCAATTGTTTAACGTCGCTCTCTACTTTCCAAAAGAACAATGGATAGGTGAGCCAGTATAGCAACCATACTATGGGCATCAGCACCCAGATAGCGATGTACAGATAGATACGGAAGCATTTCAGCAGGAATTTGCGCTTCTTACTGCCGTAAATCATCTTTGCCCAAATGCCGAAAAGGCGATTGCCTTTCTTCTCTGCTGAAAGGAGAAAACGCTTGTAATGCACACCTCCGTGGGCTACTATTTCTTGTTGTAGTCCTGTGTAATCACCAGTTTGCAGGTGAGGGGCAATGAGCGTGCCGTATACGCTCGCGCCTTGTATGTATTTATCGGCAACACCTGCTTTGGGGAACACACCCAGATAGCGTTTGTTCTTGTCGCCCGAAAAGAGCCACTGTACAATGGTAATCACGCTGATATGATTGTGGTGCCTATCGGTAAGGGCAACATTACCTACTAAATGCGCCCCACAGTCGGTTAAGAGTTTTTTCACTTTCTGGTGCGCCATTACCCACATATTGCGTGTGCCCGACACAGTAATTACAGGTTTGCCTTGTAACAATTGCTTACCTGCTTCACTCTGCAAAAAGGAATTAAACGGAATAGAAGGCGACAAATACCACACTTGGTAGCCTAATATCACCAAATCGTAATCGGTATGTGCCAGCTGAAAAGGCTTTAAGGGCTGAGGAATTTGCAAATACGACTCTGGGAAAGCTCCAAAAAACGCCTCGTCTGTCCACGGAAAAGGAAAAGGTTCTGCCATATCAATAGGCAAAAAGTCGATAGTTACCTCCGTGAGTGGGGATAGTACACTATCGATAATCTCTTTGAGTTGCCCCGATTGGGTGTAATATACTACCAATATGCGTTTCATTGTTCATCCCAAAAGTTGAAATAATTAAACCATTGTAGCGGATACTTTCGTAGCATCTGCTCCATATTCTCGGTATAAGCATCGAGTAGCGCTTGGGCATCGCGACTTTTCACCTCAGCTACTTGGGCATACAAGTGGTAATGCAATCTACTTTCCTTCATCACATAAACGAAAAGCACGGGCACTTTCAAGCGCGAGGCTATAAAGAAAGGACCTGCGGGGAAGGTAGCTTCTGCGCCCAACAGCGTTCCTTTGAGCGAACGCACTCCCTCAAAATATCGGTCTCCCGTGAAACACACTATCTTGTTGTCGCCAATAGCATCGTTGATTTTGAAGATATGCGACATATCTTCTTTCACATAGATAAACTGATTCGAGGGTTTATTTTTAGATATCGACTCCAAATACTCCTTGATTACCGAGTGTTCCATATCGGTAGTTACGGTGCTTATCTTCAAATCAATATCTATTTTCCTGAAAAAAGGTTCAGCAATTTCAAAGTTGCCTATGTGTGCGGAAATAAGTATCCCGCTCTGTTGTTCGTCTAATAGTTTATGTAAGCTTTCTACTCCATCAAACTCATAAGTAAATTTCTCTTCCAAGCCCGCCAAGATAGCAATCTTATCAATAATAGTTTGCCCGAAAGTAAAATAATTTAAGTACAAGTTCACTACCGCTTTGAGAGGTGAATAGCCCAAGCGGTGACGGAAATAGTAATACATATAGCCATTGGAGCGCCACTCAAACAAAAAGTAGTAGAACGCTACAAAGATGAGCAAGGCATAAGCAGCATAAATACCCAAGTGTTTCATCAGCCACACAAAGATACTATAGCCTAATACAGTACCCTTAGATTTGCCTTGCCATTTCGTTTTGGCTTGTTCGTTAGCGTGCATTCACTTTATTTTCTAAGGTAGTATAAAAGTCGTTGAAGGTTACGATAGGCTTAAAATCGGCTTCTACCAATTTCACACCAAATTCTTGTTCAATCAGCACCACCAAATCCACATAATCAAGGCTATCTAATCCTAACGATTCGCGGAAGTTTGCCTCAGGGGCAATCACACTGCCTTCTACTTCAAATTCCTCAACAAAAATACGAGTAGTAAGGTCTATAATTTCCTGTCTGTTCATTCTTCTTTTTATTAGCTAATACTTTTAAGGGGCAAAGATACGAATATTTTGTCAATAACCAATTTTCCTAACAAACATCATCTCGCAAAAAGCCCAAAACTACATCGTTATAATCGAACAACCCTCTGAAAAGTCACTTTTGCGTCACACACTTTGCCAAAGTTTAAACCCCCAGCCTCTCTCTTCCAAAACTTCTCCCCATCCTCTCTATTTTTCTCCAACAACCCATACTAATTCACTAATTTCCCAATTTGCTAATTCTCTAATTTCTCTCTCCTTTTTCGCCACTCGCTCCTCGTCATTCGCCTCTCGTTCATTCGTCATTACTTCCCCTTTCCGTCACTACATTCCCCCTCTCCTTGGGAGAGGGACGGGGTGAGGATTCTCTTTCTTTCGCCTCGAAACCCCGTTTTTAACATTTTTAGCACTGTTGTATTGTGGTATAAATCAATCACTTATATACCCTTTCTATACCAATCGTCCAAGATTCGTATAAGCTTCCTATAAGCTCTCTATAAGCTAACCCCACCCATCTAATACCCTTTTTTCATCAAAACTCTTTTCAACTCCCTTCCGTTCTTCTCCGTTATCTTTCGAGCACTCCTAACAGCCCTAACACATCGCTTTTTCATCTCAAACTTTGCCAAAGTTGATGTTCCAAAAAGTTACCTCCTTTTTTTCCTCATTTCCAAATTTTCTAATTCTCTAATTTTCTCATTCTCTCATTTCCTAATTTTCTAAATGTGATATTTGTAACACCTTATTAGTTATTTGTAACAAAAACAGTGCTTTTCTACCCGAATAATTTTGCATAAAAACAGTGTATAGAGGTCATTTCTTTGCGTTTTCGTCAAAGAAATGGCTATTTTATTGCAAAAAACGCAAAGAAATCGCGTTTTTATGATTTTTTTCTCATCTATTTTTCGCAAACAATATGAGTAAATTTGTTAAGGATAAATTTGGAACTTAACAGAAAACTTTTCTACCTTTGCATCAGTTTATAAAATAATGTTATAGAAGATGAGATTAAACAAAGTATCTTTCGCACTATTTTTAATGCTAATAGTGCAAGGCTTCTCGTGGGCGCAGGAACGAGAAGTGACAGGAACAGTAAAAGATGAAGCAGGCACTCCTTTGCCTGTAGTAACTGTGGTTGTAAAAGGCACTTCTTACGGAGTAGCCACCGATTTCAATGGAAACTACAGTATTAAAGTGCCTAACGACAAAGCTGTGTTAGTCTTTTCGCAAATAGGTATGAAAACCTTAGAAAAGGCGGTAGGCAAAGCCCGTAGTATTAATGTGATTCTTCGGGAAGAAGCCCAAGAGCTCACCGAAGTAGTGGTTACGGGTGTTGGGGTAGCTACCGATAAGCGCAAAGTAGCGATTTCAGTAGATGCCGTTTCTGAGAAAAGCCTCAAACGTACACCAGTAAAAAGCATAGACGATGCCCTTAGCGGTAAGATTGCAGGAGCTCAAATCCAATCTACTTCAGGGCAACCAGGGCAGCAAGCTAATATCATCTTGCGTGGTATCAACTCACTCAGTACTACCCAACCGATGGTGATTGTAGATGGGGTAGAGGTAAACACAAGCAACTATGCTTTAACATCAGGTAGCAGTGCTGTTTCTTCTCGTTTAGCCGATTTAGACCTTTCTAATGTAGAACGTGTAGAAGTGATACAAGGAGCTGCTGCTGCAACTATTTATGGAGCACAAGGAGCTAATGGGGTAATCCAGATCTTTACCAAAAAGGGTAAAAAAGGAGAACGCACAGAAATAACTTATAATTCTTCTCTCAGTGTAGATGAAGCTCTTACAGGAAATCTTTCGTTTGCACAAAAACACCCTTATAAAACTGATAAAGAGGGTTATATAATTGATGGGCAAAATAAAAGACCCATAAAGGTAGATCCAGAGACTGGATATTGGACAAAACCAGATCCTACTATTAAGGACACAACAGCTAATATCTATTCATACAAAGAGAAAACATACGATCATTTAAAACAGTACTACAAAACTGCTTATACTACCCAACATTCTGTAAATATTACAGGATCTGCTGGGAATGTAGATTATGCCATAGGTGCTTCTTTGTTAGATCAAACCAGCCCTGTGAATGGTAGTTATAAAAAGAAAAATCTATCAGCCAATGTAGGGGTAGAGGTGTTTAAGGGGCTTACTCTTCGTTCTAATACCCAACTTATCAATAGTAAAAATACTACAGCTGGAGTAAATGGTAGAAGTAGTATTTACTCTGGTGTCGGCGGTGCTTTAGGAACTCCTGCTTATGTAGATTTACACTTTAGAGATACAGCAGGAAAATCTCCTGTACATTACGATCCTGACTCTAATGAAGTATCGCCTTTTTATATTTATGAAAATCAAAGCAATTTAGCCGAAACTAACCGTGTAATACAGAGTATAAATGCTAACTACAAGTTTAGCAAAAACTTAGACTTTGATTACAAATATGGTTATGACCATACTCGTTACGATAATAGTGAATTTATTAAAAATCAAAAGAATACCAATACACCTGGTTCAGGAATCTCTCCTTTAGCAGGACAACTTACCGAACGTTTTATTCGTCATACCCTTCAAAACTCCTTATTAAGTGCTTATTTACGCCTTGATTTTCAAAGAGATTTGAAATTGAAATTACCCATCCAATCTACTACTCAGTTATCTTATGATTGGCGTAAGGATAATTATTATCGTGTTACTGCTACTGGTTCAGGTTATGGAGTGGAGCCACCTTTTACGATCTCCTCAGCCAACACTTCAACCTCTAGTGATTTTGAACAAGAGTTTGTAACTTTTGGTTATTTGGTGAACCAAAAGTTTGATTATGCGAATCTTTTTGGAGTATCCGTAGGGGTACGTTCCGACTTTTCGTCTGCTTTTGGTGAAGGAGGTAAACCATTTACTTTTCCTCGTGCGGATGCGTATTTCCGTATAGCCGATTTACTTAAATTAGAAAAAGTTACAGAATTGAAACTTCGCGGGGCTTATGGTGAAGCGGGTATCCAACCTGATGCTTACGACCGTTTGATTACTCTTTCTAATGATAAGTTAGGCGATAAGGGATATTATTACCTGCCTACTACGGCTCGTAACCCTGAGTTGGAAGTACAAAAAAGTAAAGAGTTAGAAGTAGGCTTAGACTATGGATTCCGTCTCGGAGAAGGTTGGTTCCATCGTCTCAGCGGAAATGTAGTGTATTGGGATCGTAAATCGTTCGGAACAATTTATAATATCGAAACACCTCCTTCCTTAGGAGCTCAAGAACTTACTACCAATGCAATAGACTTATCCAGCAACGGAATCCAAGCATCTTTGGATTTGGGAGTGTTGAGCACTGATAAAGTAGATTGGACTTTTAGTGCACGCTTTAGTAAAGGAGAAACGGTAGTCGATAAAATTTCTAACGGCAAACGTATTGTAGTAGGTATAACAGGTGGAGGGCAAAGTACTCTCAATGAAGGTGAACGCGTAGGTACTTTCTTTGGGTACAAGCCACTCAGCTCACTTACTCAAACTAATTCTAAAGGTGAACGTTATATCGCTGATGCTGATTTAAACAATTATCAATTGGTAAATGGGATGGTAGTAAATAAACAAAGCAAAGAAGTAATATTTAGCACTGAACAGGAAAAAATGGGTGATGCTACCCCTGATTTTACGATGTCGTTCTTTAATGATATTACCTTTGCCAAAAAATTGACCTTCTCTGTGCAAGTAGATTGGACAAAAGGAGGTGATATTTACAATGGTACAAAACAACGTATGTATTTCAATAGAACCCACGGTGACCTTGATACACCTATACCTGTAGATAAGAATTTACCCTATACAAACTATTATGTATCTTTGTATAACAAGGGACAAGCCACTTCTTATTTTATAGAAGATGGTTCGTATGTAAGAGTGCGCAACGTCTCTCTTTCTTATGATATGACCGATATCCTAAAAGAAACCTTTATCAAAGGATTGACACTTACCGCCTCAGTAAGAAACTTGCTTACCTTTACTAACTATTCAGGTTTAGACCCTGAAGCCGTAGGAGTATCACTCAACAATCCGCTCTATCGTGGTATCGATTTGTACACTTTTCCTAATATGCGCACTGTTACGATGGCACTTAATGTTAGATTTTAACCCTTAATACCGAAATACGATGAAAAAGATATATATAATAATCGCTATAGTAGCCTTACTATCTATTGCTTGTAGTAAGGACTCTCTTAAACTACAGAATCCTAATGAACCTGGTTTGGAAAATCTCGAAACAGAAGAAGGTATCCAAAAATTTGCCTTAGGGGTGTATGCTCCAATGAGAGGAGGGGTTAATTATTACGCTTGGTTTGCGCTTACCCTTCATAATTTGATGGGAGATGCCACAACTGCTGTCGCTCTTAATTTTGGATTCTGTTATAGTAACCAAATATTTAGCATTACACGTCCCGATGGCTCTGTTATTAAATCTTCTTTGTTAGGAGAAAAAACTCAAGGAGCAGTGTTGAAACAATTAAATATCAGAGAAAATGGGAATGAAAATGCTTTCAATAATGAATGGATGGCTATGTATGGTGTATTAGGACATTGTAATTTAGCTCTTAAACTCCTTGATAACAATGAAGTAGTTTTTAAAGATAATGCTGAAGTAAAGAAAAAAACTTATCAAGCATGGTTCTTATGGTGGAAAGCTTTTGCTTACTCTCGTATTGGTTCTCTTTATGCAAAGGGAGTGATTACTAATGAATACAATGTGCTTAGCAATAACTACCAATCACACGAAGCAATAATCAGTGAAGCCAATCGTATCTTTGAACAAGCAAAAGCAATCTTAGCTACTATTCCCGAGGGAGACACTACTTATAGTGGTCTTATTGATACTTTTATTCCTTCTCAGTTTAAAGAAGGCAATGGAGGGGTCATTACTCCTAAGATGTTTATCCGCAATATCAACACTTATATAGCACGTAATCTTTTGGTAAACAAATATGCTTCAGAGCTTACTTCATCTGAATTATCACAGATAGAAACTTTAGTGAATAGTGGTATTCAACAAGGAGATAAGATTTTTATAATGCGATCTATCACACCTAGCAGTTTGTGTTTTGTAAGTGAAAACGCTTGGACTCCTTATAGGATTCTCGTAGGATGGGAATACCTTTCAGAGCGTTTAGTGCAAGATTTTAAGGCTGGAGATAATCGCTATACCCGAAATGTACTAAGAAGAAGTAGTGCTCTTTTTAACCCTCGAGATCGTGGTTATGGTATAGGTACTCGCTACACTCTTAAAAATGGAGGTGATTACGCAAGTACTAGCGCTGGTGTTGTAGAATTGCCTTTTGCAGGTACTTATGAAGAAAACCAATTAATGCTCGCCGAAGTAAAAATCAGAAATAACAATATTGATGGTGGTCTAGCTCACATAGATGCAGTGCGTACTTACCAAAAAGCTGGACTTACAGCTGTGACAGGTACAGGCTTAACCAAGGAACAAGCTCTTGAAGAACTCCGCAAAGAACGCCGTATAGGCTTGTTCCTTAAAGGGACTTCTTTCTATGATGCACGTCGCTGGGGTATCCTCAAACCTGTAGCTCAAGGAGGTGGTCGTACTAATGCCAATGTAGTAGTTGCCGCCGATGGTACTACCGAGGCTTGCACTATAGACTATCAATATTTAGAGTGGTTTGATGTTCCTGCAAGTGAAACTGATTTTAACCCTCTACCCTAAGTAATCAATATTTATCATCAAAATACTTGAGACTGTTTATAATTTTATAAACAGTCTCTTTTGTATTTATATAAGAGTGATCTGATCCTTATAACTTATAATTCCCTCATAAACGCCTATGTTTGTATTACAATCTGTGTAAATCCAGTAACAAAGCTACTAATTCGTACCCATCACATTTGTCAATTATCAATTATCAATTGTCAATTGAAAGACTTTCTGTAGCGTAAGCTACACTTTATTTTACATCAATTTAAAACACTATAAACTCATCACCTTTGGCTAAAGCATCGTATCGCGCTTGGTTAAACCGATACAAAAAAGGCGAACGGTGCTTGCCTATATTTCTCTTCTCGTCCAACTTTTCTATCAATCCTATATTAGTCATTTTCTTTACAAAATTCCGGTTGTCTAACTTCTTCCCTAAAATTGTTTCGTACAGTGATTGTAGCTCTGGAATGGTAAACTTTTCAGGAAGCATCTCCTTTCCTATGGGGCTAACGTGTGAAAAGAAACGCAAGCTCAACAGCGCTTGGTCTATAATTTCTCGGTGGTCAAAAGCCATTTCAGGAAGGTTACTGATGTCCCACCATTGGCATTCTTCTATATAAAAACTACCTGTAGGTTTCACTTGGTAATAGTCCACCAAGGTAAAGAACGCTACCGATATAAAGCTGTCTAATAACCAATGGTCTTTCGTCACCTCTTGTCCGGTAATAGTCGATAAAAGTTCAGAAGTAAAGTGAGTGTTTTTGTTCCTATCCGGATTCCCAAAAGTAAAAAACTGATGTAAGTGAAGTTTTTTTAAGTTTGTACGGTAGCGCACTACTCTATGAGCTGCTTTTTCTAACGTCTCGTCTTTCTTTACATAACCTCCAGGTAACAACCATCTTTCTTGAGCAGCATTCTTGAATAAAAGCACTTTCAGTTCTCTTTTGTGGTAACCAAAGATTACGTTGTCTACGCTTATATTTCTATAAAAAATCTTATCGCCGTTGAGGATGTCATTTAAGATAATGCGTTCTTTTCTGTCCATTACTTGTTTTTTTTAGGGCACAAAGGTATAAATAATTTGCTAATTAACTAATTAGCAAATTATCAATTAGCCAATAAGCGCTGTGTTATTTGGATAAGTTTTTATTTATTTCTATTAGAAAGCATATTTTTAACAATCTGTTATTTCATAAAAAACAAAAAGAAACCACACATTACGTATTTTTTACGTAAAATAATTATCTATATAAATAACTAATATACAATATATTAACATCTGTCTGTTACAGATATAACAAAATAAATACATTGCGTATATTGTACGTAATAAATTATTTTATACCTTTGCACCGAAATAAAACAATAATAAATATAAACAAACAAAAAGGTATTTTATTTATAACACGAAAAATCTCATAACAAATTAATACATTACCGATATGAAAACGCTCATAACAAACTTCACTTCGCTTTGCCTTTTGGCTGTTACCTCAGCCTTTGCGCAAGAGCCCGTCACTCAGCCTACGGATACCATAGTACCTGTGGTTACTATGGATACTGTGCCTCCCGCTCCTAAAGTAGATTCTTTACCTTCTACTTCTCCTATCACACCTAAAAAAGATATTTTAGGTAAAGATGTGAAAGAACGCGATACCGAAAACCGCAATGTGATGCTCAACGCCAGTAGTGCTACCTTTCCTCGTCAGTTGAACATTGGCTTGCCTTTTAACGGCGATATTCTTATCCTTGAGAACGACATTCCTGTAGTATACACCTTTTGGACACAAATACCTACCACCGCGTGGCGCTATGATAGCACCATAGGGCGCATCGGGATGATGTCTTTCCAAGATGGTGCTCTTACTTATGGTAAGGTGGGTTATATCGTTACTTCTTGGGACAGAGAACCAGGTCGCAAGTTGCAAGGTTATGCTTCTACTTATTTTACCAATTATGGTAGTAGCCATCTCGACGCTTCGGTAACAGCACCTATCGGCAAAAAAGGTTGGGGCTTTATGGCAGGCTTCAACGAAACTTTTGAACGTGGTAGTGGTGGTAATTACCAATTCACTCCTTTCCAAGACCGCTTCGAAATGTTTAAAATAGGAGTCTCCAAAAAGTACAGCAAAGGTTTTGTGCGTGCTTACTACAAACACGCAACCGATATCCCTATACTCGGTGCTTATAGTCCTTTTGTGTATGAAGGCAAAGGTAAAACTAAAGCTATAGACGGTTTTGATTTGGGTAAAGATGTGTATATGCCTAATGATGGTCTGTTTCCATATAAAGACTACAACACAGGTGAAACCAAACTTGGCGACCTCAATTCTGATGAAGCCTCTAAAAACATCACCAATGCTATCTACCTCACTGGTGAACACCGCTTTAATAATGGGTGGAAACTCAACTACGCCAATATGTATATGAATTCTAAAGCTGCTTTTACGATTCTGTACCCTTTGAGTATGTATATTTCTGATCCTGACCAACAAACAGGTATGACTTTTAAATATGTAGGTACCAACAAAGAGTACAAAGGTGCTGTACAAATGAACTCAGTACAATACTACCCTCAGGTAGAAATCAACACTTGGATTACTCGTTTAGAGGCTACTAAAAAAATTAACAAACACAGCCTTAGATTAGGTACTACTTATCAATATTATCGCGCTCCTGAAATACAACACGGTGGTTTGTTCTATCAAACGGTAGAAGCGAATCCTAAACGCTTAGATGCTTATGTAGATATGGGGGGAGGTCCCGTTAATATTACCCCTGAATATGGTTCTTTGGGCACCCCCAACGGTGGTTATAAAGTAACAAGTGATAAAAAGTTAGCTTTCTACGCTTCTGATGATATCAAACTGAACGACCGTTTCGATATTGGTTTCGGCGCTCGTATTGAGAGATATTACGACCATAGTACTCGCAACCCTTATACAAATCAATACGTGCAAAACCGCGATTTTATAAAGAAGAAATTCAAGGACTGGAACAAAGTAGGCTATTTCAACTTTGTAGCCAAAGTGTCTAACGAGTTCGGTTTCTTGGGTGATATTACTTATAACGATTGGGCTAGCCGCTATTGGGATAATGCTAATAACGAAAAAGACTCTAATGGCAAGGAAATATTTGCAACTCCTCATACTACTACCCAAAGCGTACTGAACTACGGTGGAGGAGTGTATTGGAATCACGGTGATCTCATCAGTTTGGTATCCAAAGTAACTCGTATCTATAAAAAGAACAACATCACCTCTCAGTCTATTATAAACCCCGCAAATAATAAAGAAGAAAAACTATTTTATCCGTTGTTCTACGATATTGCTACCATCGGTTGGACTACCGACATTATCTCTAAGCCGTTTAAGAATTTCAACTTGCACTTCCTGCTCACACTCCAAAAACCAGAGTATAAAGACTATGAGTATAGTGCCTACGGGGTAAGCTATAGCTATAACGACAAAATCATTCCTGAGCTTTCAAAAACTCTTATAGAAATAGACCCCAGCTACTTTATGCTCAAAGGCGACTTGCGCTTGTGGCTCAGTTTTCGTTACTTTGGCAAGCAGTACGGTAACCCTACCAATGCGATTTCTTACAACGGCTGGTGGGAAAGCTTTGGAGGAGTAGATTACAAGCTCAACCGCAATATCGACCTTAAATTCCAAGTAGTAAATATTTTGAACGAAACAGGTATCAAAGGTGCTCTTGTAAGAGCCGACCAAATTCTTGACGATAAGCCTTACATAGGTCGTAAAATTGTAGCAGGCGCTATTCGTCCACGTACTTACGAACTCACTCTTAATTTCAAATTCTAAAACAGTAACATTTTTAATATTTTATCATTATGAAAAACATTCAAAAACTTTTAATCGTAGCAGTCCTCTTCTTTGCAGGATTTGCAGCTGTCCAAGCACAATCTGAAACCGAAAAATTCTTTGTAGGCAAATGGAAACTGATGGTCTATGGACTTCCTAATGGCGATACCGAGATGGTTCTCAATATCACCAAAAATAGCGATGGTTCTCTTGGTGGTACTATCGGTGGTGACGATGCCAATGCTAACAAACTCACTAAGGCTGAGATTGAAGGCAATACCTTCTATGCCAATTTCATCGGCAACGGTTATAATGTTCCTCTTTATATAGAGAAGAAAGGCGATAAAAAAGTAGAAGGCAGTATGAACGATATGTTTGATATCGAAGGTACTAAAATCAAGTAATCTTTCTTAAACCAAAGGAGGCGCTTGCCTGCGCCTCCTTTCTTACCTCTTATTTCTTAGCTTATGAAACGCTTATTTCCTTTAATACTCTTGGCAATCACCCCACTCAAGGCACAAACTCAAGCCGAGAAATACTGGTTGCCGTCGGTAACTTTCTCTGCTGAAAGCTTTGCTCATCCGGCACCTCAGTTTGCCCCTTTTACTCGTTGGTGGCTACCAGGGAACGATATCACTCCCGAAGAGCTAAAACGGGAAATCAATCTCTTTGTCGACAATCACTTCGGAGGGGTGGAAATCCAACCTTTCGCTTTGGTAATGCCCACGCGTGGCAAAGGTCGTGCCGACCGTATAATGAACTACGATACTCCTGCTTATTACGAGAATATCAAGCAAATGCTCGCTGAAGCTCAAAAACGCAACCTTATCGTCGATTTCACTAACGGCAGTGGTTGGCCTCCTGGTGGGCCACATATCGCTAAAGAAGAAGGCAATCTTACTCTTGAATTTGGCATCTCTAATCTGGGTGCGCAACCTATTGCCCTGCCAAGAGCATCACATTCCGATGACCCTACTGCTAAATTAGTAGCTGTATTGGCTGGTAAATTCCTAAATGATACCACTGCTACCGATAAAACCTTCCGTATAGACCCTAAAACGCTCATCAATATTACCGATAAAGTAAAAAACAACACTATACAATACAGCGCTCCCAAAGGGTGGAAAGCCATCGCCTTTTGGTCGGTGCCTACTCAGGAAACGCCTATGCTTATTGCCAAACGCGAAGCGGGCTACGTGTTCAATCATTTCGATTCACTACAAGTAAAGAAAAATTACGACTATCTCTTCGGTGAACGCACAGGCTTAGCCCCTTATTTTGGCAAACCCGTACGTGCGATTTTCAACGATAGTTACGAGTTCAAAGCCAACAGACATTTCTCTGATGATTTTATCCGCTTTTTCAAGCAACAACGCGGTTACGACCCTACCCCTTACCTACCTGCTAATATGTGGCGTGGTTATAACAATATGTACGAACGTATGGCACACCCTGCTAATGCTCCCTGTTTTAGTTTAGGAGCTGACGATTGGCGCTTGCGTTACGACTACGACCTTACCCTTAGCGACTTATTGCAAAAGCACTTTTTAAATAGCTCTAAACATTGGGCAAATGCTCGCAACCTCTTGCATCGCACTCAAACTTACGGATTTAATATGGATATAATGGCAGCGGCAGGTGCGGCTTCTATCCCCGAAGTAGAAACTATGCTTTTCTCCAAAGGTTCTGAAAATGGTTACAAGCTCATTACTTCAGGGGCACACCTGTACAATCGCCCTATCATCAGTTGTGAAGCAGCCGTTTATTTTAAACGCGCTTATATGACCACCCCTCACAAACTCAAGCTCACTTTCGATAAGCTCTTCAGTAGTGGAGTAAATCAAATTATCTATCACGGTACTCCCTATCGATATTTCCCTGAGGGCTACCCAAAAGAAGGGTGGTATCCGTTCTACAATTCAGCCTTAGGCATTGACTTTTCATCGAATATCAATGAAAACAATCCTTTCTGGAAATATATTAGCCAAATCAACCAATACGCACAGCGCGCTCAATACGTATTGCGTTCTGGCAAACCTCACGCCGATGTGCTGATATACTATCCTTTCTTAAACTATAGCGAAGAAGTTGCCAATCCGCGCGAGGTAATGATAGCGGGTGAGTTGAAGGATACTGAGCCTCCACTTCCTGCCGAAAACAAAAATGTAGCTTACAATCGTGTTATCGATACTGAATGGTTAAAACAGATAATGCCCCTTATTGATGAACTCAACCAGCGTGGCATCACTTGGGATTGGATCAACGATGCTTCTTTGCAAGAACTTTCATTGTTACACAACAAACGCCTCAGCATACGAGGCAATGAGTACCAATCGCTTATATTGTTTCAGTTGCCATATATCCAACTCAAGAGTGCTGAAAACTTACAAAAGTTAGCTAAAAAAGGAGCAAATATATTGTTGATAGGCGATGTGCCTACCCAGCAACCTAACTATTTCAATTATCAGAAAAACGATATAAAAACCCAAAAAGCAATGCAGGCACTCGCTAAAACTATTGGCAGCCATCATATCAAAGAGCAAGCAGAAATGCTAAACAATTGGTATCCATCTATTCAGTTACCTATTACATATATGCAGCCTAACCCCACCTTGCGTCAGCAGCGCCGTAAGCTCTCAGAAGACAGTTATGCACAATTCATCTGGAACGAAAGCGACAGTTGGCAAGAGGTGCCTATTCAAACTGAAAAAGGGTTGGAATACGCTTATTGGCTCGATGCTACCGATGGCAGTATCCGCGTTGCCAATCTCGAAAAAGGCGCTTACCGCTATCAGTTGCCACCTTATAGCAGTATTTTCTTTATGGCTTCCAAGCAGATGACCGAGATGCCACTCAGCACAAAAGTGCTTTACAATCCATCGGTTGCCAAAGCTATAGCTACTCCTGAAAAGTGGCATATACAAGCAGGAAGTATAAAAGTGGAAAACACCGCTCTTTTCGATTGGAAAACACATCCACAGCTGAAGTACAACAGCGCTCCTGCTGTTTATACTACTGAGTTTGCAATCAACTCACTCAGCCCTTCCAAACACTATTTCCTCAGCTTAGGCAAAGTGTATTACGCTGCCGATATAGTAGTAAATGGCAAAAAAGTGAGCTCAGAAGTGTTTATGCCTTTTGTAACCGATATTACTCCTTATCTTCAACAAGGTAGCAATACCCTCGAAATTACTATTACGAATGCTGCTTACAACGATTTTGTAGGACAAGCTGAAAAAGGAGAAAAAGTATTCAAAAAGCTCAAAGGCAGTGATACTATGAGTGCTGGACTCATAGGCCCCGTACAAATAATGGAACAATAAAACCTTTATAAAATGAAAAAGATATTATTTTTAGCACTTGCTCTATGTGTTTCTGTAACATTTTCGCAAGAAAGTCGCTTTTCTTTTGGAGTAAAAGCAGGAAGTAACATTTCCAATATAAACGATACAAGTCAAACAAAGTACAAAGTAGGCTTTGTAGGAGGTGTTTTTGCAAATTATAAAATACTCCCATCTCTTAGCTTGCAGCCCGAAGTACTATACTCTATGCTGGGCTATAAATCTAAGATTACAGGAGATTATGGAGGAGCGCCTGTAGTATATACTGATAATGTGAAAATGGACTATATCAGTATTCCCATAATGGTACAATATACCTACAGAGGATTTTATGCTGAAGCAGGGCCTCAATTTGCTTTCAATGTAAAAAACTCACTTGATTACGAAGTTTCACTTTCTTACTATGGAAATAATGTTACTTATAGCGACAAGCTAAAAGACATTGCAAAAGATTTTGACTTTGCCATAGATGTAGGTTTAGGATACCATATTCCTAATACAAAATTCAGTATAGGAGCTCGCTATACCTTTAGTCTCACTCCCTTTTATACCAATAAAGGCACTACCAGTGGAGGGTATAATTTTACCGACTACGAAAGTGGAAAACCTAAAAACCGTGTTTATTCATTATCAATATCATATAAAATATAGCAGCTATGAAAAAGATAATAACTATCACAGCAATCTTAGTCTTTTCGCTAAGCTTTTCGCAACAAACCCCTCAACTCAACAAAAACAATATCAAAGAGGTGGTAAAAGCAATGACTCTCGATGAGAAAATACATTTCGTGAGCGGTATCGGTATGAGTATTTCGTTAGGAAACGATGGTCCCGTTGCGGGTAGTATTGGAGGTAAAGTGGTTGGGGCAGCAGGTGCTACACTCGCTATTCCTCGCTTGGGTATCTCTTCAGTAATAATGGCAGATGGGCCTGCAGGATTGCGTATAGAGCCTACGATCGTCAACGGTGAAAAAATCTATACGACTGCTTTTCCTGTAGGTAGTTTGATAGCAAGTACTTGGAATACCACACTCAGCACTTCGATAGGTAAAGCGATGGGCAACGAGGTAAAAGAAATGGGAGTAGATGTACTTCTCGCCCCCGGTATGAACCTCATTCGTAATCCACTCTGTGGTCGCAACTACGAATATTACTCTGAAGACCCTGTGCTGAGCGGTGAGATGGCTACTGCTGCGGTAAATGGTGTTCAAAGTCAAGGGGTAGGTGTATCTGTAAAACACTTTGTAGCTAATAATCAAGAGTCTAATCGCAATAGTGTGAGTGCTTTGGTGAGCCAGCGCGCTTTACGTGAACTCTATTTGCGCGGTTTTGAAATCGCTATCAAAAAGTCTAATCCTTGGACGGTGATGAGCTCCTATAACAAAATCAACGATACATACGTTTCTGAAAATCCCGAGTTGCTTACCACGATACTACGTGACGAATGGAATTTTAAAGGTATGGTTACTACCGATTGGTTTTCAGGGCGCAAATATGCTAACCAAGTGAAAGCGGGAAATGACCTACTAATGCCAGGGCGCAAACAAGAAGCTAAAAAAATAAAAGAAGCTCTTGACGAAGGCTCTCTCAAAGAAACAGAACTTGATCGCAATATCGAGCGTATCCTGCAACTCGTCGTTAAAACCCCTGTATTTGCTAACTATCGTTATAGTCAGCATCCCAACTTTATTGCCAATAGAGCCATCGCACAACAAACTGCTGAAGAAGGTATGATTCTTTTGAAAAACAAGGCTGCTCTTCCGTTGGCAACGGGCAAAATCGCTCTTTTAGGCAATGCTTCTTACGATACTTTCGTAGGGGGAACTGGTAGTGGTGAAGTACAATCAGCTTATACGATTTCTTTTTACGACGGACTTAAAAAAGCAGGTTTTTTGTTAGACGAAAACCTCAAAAACGCTTACCTCAACTACATCACCGAAGAAAAGGCAAAGCGCCCTAAACGTGTGAGTATCTTAGATGTTGTCAAACCTGTAGAAGAGTTTCCTATGAGCGAAGAACAACTTCAACAGATGTCACGCAATTGTGAGGCAGCTATCATCACTATTGGACGAAGTGCCGGTGAAGGCTCCGATCGCAGTGTCGAAACTGATTATGTTCTCAACGACAAAGAGCTTGCCCTTGTTAAAGCTACTGCTAGCGCTTTCCACGCTCAAGGTAAAAAGCTCATTATTGCCCTTAATATCGATGCTGTAGTAGAGGTTACTAAGTGGCAAGAGCTTGCCGATGCCCTTCTCATCACTTGGTTGCCTGGTCAAGAAGCAGGGAATGCTTTTGCTAATATTATCGCTGGCAAAACCAATCCTTCAGGTAAGTTACCTCAAACGATGGCACTCTCTTATAACGATATCCCTTCGGCAACTGCTTTCCCTGGTACCCCAAAACGCAGTCCTTCCGAAAGTGTTTACAACGAAGGTATTTATGTAGGCTATCGCTATTTTAGTTCTTTTGGCAAACCTGTAGCCTATCCGTTTGGTTACGGACTTTCGTATACCCAATTTGAGATGAAAAAGCTCAAAGCGCCTACTAAATTCAGCAAAAAACTCAATCTAAGTGTAGAAGTAACCAATGTAGGTGAAGTAGCAGGTAAAGAAGTAGTGCAAGTATACCTTTCAGCTCCTGCAAAGTCTATGGATAAACCAGCCTTAGAACTCAAAGCTTTTGCAAAAACTGAGTTGCTCAACTCTAAGCAATCACAAACACTCAGTTTTACCCTCACCCCCGAAAGCCTTGCTTCTTTTGATGCCGCGCGCTCGGCTTGGGTAGTAGAGGCAGGTACTTACACCGTGAAAGTAGGCAATTCAGCTGAAAATATTTTGCAAACAGCAACATTCACCGTACCTAAAGAAATTGTAGTACAAAAAGTAGCTGATGTGCTTAAACCTAACAAAGCGTTCGATGAACTAAAGAGATAATGTGTTATGAAAAAGAATCTGTTCATATTATGGCTGTTTGTCTTCTCACAAGTAATGTTTTCTCAAACATCTTCAGAAATTATACAATTATATAAAGAAAAAGCCATAGGGTCAGAAAATTGGAATTGGGAGGAAAGTGTTTTTGTGTCACGACAGAATGGAACTATTCTTTACAATGTGACCTCTCCTAAGTTAAGAGTTTTTAGACCTGAAAAAACCAATGGTTATGGTGTAGTGGTGTGTCCTGGAGGTGGTTTCTTGATGCTTTCAATAACCAAAGAAGGTGAAGAAGTCGCAAAAGAATTGCAAAGCAAAGGTTTTACTGTATTTTTACTTTCCTATCGTTTAGCACACTTGTCTACTAAAAATCCTTTTAGAGAAACAGCTCTCAATATGAGTGATACAACACGATATGAAGCACAGATAAAATCTATTATTCCTTTAGCTATTTCCGACGGGAAGAGAGCCTTAGCTTATGTAAGAGAAAATGCTCAGAAATACAAAATTGACCCTCATAAGATTGGAATTATGGGTTTTTCAGCAGGAGGTGGTGTAGCCTTGGGTACTGCTTTCAACTATACCGAGAAAACAAAACCTGATTTTGTAGCCGCTATATACCCTCACACTAAAGAGTTTGAACATCTTTCTGTGCCTGCTAACGCTCCTCATCTGTTTATGGCTGCTGCTGCCAATGATGCTTTAGGTAATGACAAAAAGATGAGCTCACTCTATAACCGTTGGCGAGATAGTGGTAGTTTGGTAGAAGTGCACCTCTATGCTCGTGGAGGACACGGTTTTGGGGTAGATGAGGCTCTATTTCCTACAAACACTTGGATCAATAGATTTTACGAATGGTTAGCTTTGTGTGCAACCTTTACAACTTACTAAAAAATAGAATCTAATATGAAAACCGTATTTCTCACAGGTGCTACAGGCAATATGGGCAGAGAAGCAATGAAAGAACTCCTCAGCCGTAGCGACCGTTTTCAAATAAAAATATTAGTACTCCCTCACGAAAAGAACAAACCTTTAGTGCAAGAATGGGAGCAAAACCCCAATGTGACTGTTGTCTATGGCGACCTTACTAATTACGATGATGTGCTCCAATGCGTTACAGGTGCCGACTATGTGTTGCACGTGGGCGGTATGGTTGCCCCTATGGCTGATTATCACCCAGCCCTTACCACCAAAGTGAATATTGGGGCGGCAAAAAATATTGTGAAAGCAATTCAAAATCAGTCTAATAAAGATGCCATAAAACTCGTTTATATAGGCACTGTAGCTCAAACAGGCGACCGCAATCCTCCTATCCATTGGGGGCGCACAGGCGACCCTATCAAAATAAGTATTTACGACAACTATGCTCTTACTAAAACCATCGCCGAACGAGAGGTGATTGAATCTGGACTCAAATATTGGGTGTCGCTTCGCCAAACAGGGGTGCTTTATTTTGATATGATGAAAAATACAGGTGACCCTATATTATTTCACGAACCTTTGAATGGCGTATTTGAGTGGGTAACTGCGCGCGACTCAGGTAGAATGCTCGCTAATGTTTGTGAAGACAGTGTGCCTGAGGATTTTTGGTGTCGTATCTACAACATTGGAGGAGGTGAAAAATACCGCTCTATGAATTGGGAATATATGCAAATGACTTGTAGTTTAGTAGGCGTAAAGGACTTTCGCAAGATATGGGAACCTAATTGGTTTGCCACTCGCAATTTCCACGGACAGTGGTATCTCGATTCCGATGAACTCGAAAAATACCTACACTTTCGCTCTGGTTCATTAGAAGAATTTGTTGCCGAAATGAAAGAGCACGCACCTAAAGCTGCTAAATTAGCAAAATATGTTCCCTCGTGGTTGATTAAAAATTTCGTTTTCAAGCCTGTTGCTAATAAGCCTTTTGGCACTTTGTACTGGTTCAAACACCATCGCGAAAACCGCATTACAGCTTTCTTTGGCTCTAAACAGCAAAGGGAACAAATCCCGTCTTGGGAACACTTTACTTTTGAGCAGGCGTCTAAAGAACCCCAAAAATTAGACCACGGCTACGACGAGAACAAACCTAAAAGCGAGTTAGAGCTTAGCGATATGCAACAAGCAGCTGCCTTCCGCGGGGGCAAATGTCTCTCTACCGAAATGCAAAAGGGAGACCTCAAAACAAAATTGGAATGGGAATGTGCCTGCGGTCATCACTTTCAGGCGAGCCCTACACTTGTTTTGCTCGGTGGACATTGGTGCCCTGAGTGCCTCCCTATGCCTTGGAATTACGACGAGGAAGCCAAACGCAATCCTTTCTTTGCACAAGTTTGGACTCCCCTCCACAATCCCGATGAACACAACGTATACGAGGCTTCTATTTTAGATGAATAACAATTTAACGCTATGAAAAACCTATTCCTTCTTTTTGCTTTTCTCAGTCTTTCGGCAGTAGCTCAAACAGTAAACCCTGAGTTGCTCACTAAAAACTGGCGCGCTTTCTGGGTGTATGCACCTAATACTGAACCTAATGACTATGGCGTATATCACTTCCGCAAAGTGCTCTCGCTCGAGGCTAAACCTGCTACTTATGTAGTTCACGTCTCTGCCGACAACCGCTACAAATTGTTTGTAAACGGTCAGTTAGTCTCTTTAGGTCCCGCTCGTGGTGACCTCTACCATTGGCATTACGAAACAGTAGATATTGCCCCTTACCTACAGCAAGGCAACAATGTGGTAATGGCTACCGTGTGGAATGATGGCAAGCAAAAACCTTTGGCGCAAATCAGCTCACGAACAGCTTTTATACTGCAAGGTGATGGCAAAGCCGAAAGTGCTTTGAATACAAATGCTTCTTGGAAGTGTGTGCACGATACTGCTTATGCGCTTGTAAAACCCAACGCTATAGGCTTTTTTGTAGCTCCTTATGGCGAGTTTATCGATATGAACAAAGCTGTGCTCAATAGCGAAAGCCCTGAGTACAACGATAGCCATTGGGAAAAAGCTGCTACCATAGGCACAGGGCTACCTAAAGGAGTCAATACGATGGGCGCTAACGACTGGATGCTCGTCCCTTCTGCCATTCCTCAAATGGAACGCACACCTCAATACGGACTCAAAGTCAGAAAAACTGAAGGGCTCACTCTCTCTAAAAAAATGCCTGTTGGCAAACTCAACTTTACCGTCCCTGCAAACACAAAAGCTACTATACTTTTAGACCAAACTTTCAATACCAATGCCTACCCCGTATTGCAATATAGCGGTGGCAAAAATGCAACTATCGCGCTCAAATATGCCGAAGCTCTTTACGATAACAATTACGATAAAGGCAACCGTGATGAAATTGAAGGCAAAAAGCTACACGGGGTTACCGACAGTCTGATTGCCAATGGAAAAAAGCAACAAACTTTCACCCCCTTATATTGGAAAACCTTCCGCTATCTACAACTCTCGGTACAAACGGGTAGTGAGCCTATTACTATCGAGCAACTCTACAGTCTCGCAACGGGCTATCCTTTCCAAAGAGCAACTACTTTCTCTTCCGATGATCCACAACTCACTCAAATACTAAATATCGGTTGGCGCACCGCTCGTATGTGTGCGATGGAAACTTATATGGATTGCCCTTACTATGAACAATTACAATACATAGGCGACACCCGTATACAAGCGATGATTACCTACTACAACACTACCGACGATCGCCTTGCACGTCAAGCTATCAACGCAATTAGCGATTCTCGTTTGGCAGAAGGTGTTACCCAAGGGCGCTATCCTGCATCGGGCGATAATATCATTTCTACTTTTTCACTGATGTGGATAGGAATGTTGCACGACTATTACCTCTATCGCCCAGATAGTAGTTTTGTAAAACAGCACCTGCCTGCAATGCGCCAAATTCTCTCTTTTTACGAAAGTTATACCCAACCCGATGGCACCCTCAAGAACGCCCCCTATTGGAAGTTTGTAGATTGGCCTGAGAATGCCAAAGGCTGGAGAATGGGTGAACCTCCTCTCAATCCCGATGGGGGTAGTGCCGTGTTAGACCTTCAACTGCTATGGGCATACCAATGGGCAAATGAGTTAGAAATGGCACTCGGCAATAGGGGTTTACAACAGATGTACCAACAGAAAGCTGCTCAATTGGCTCAGAGTATTCGCGACAAATATTGGGATAACACTCAACAACTTTTCGCCGATACCCCTACCAAAAAGAACTACTCTCAGCACGCTAACACTTTGGCAATTCTCACCGGTATTGTAGAGGGACAAGCCGCTCAAGACCTTTTCAAGCGAATGATGGACTTCCCTAATATTACACGAGCTTCTATCTATTTCCGTTACTATGTAAATCAGGCACTTGCCAAAGTAGGTTTAGCCGATGAATACCTACAACAATTGGACGTATGGCGCGATTATCTCAAACTTGGTATGACTACTTGGGGCGAAGATTCTAATATCAAAGCCACCCGCTCCGATTGCCACGCTTGGGGTGCCAGCCCCAATATAGAATTCTATCGTATGCTATTAGGCATAGATACAGCAGCCAAAGGTTTTGCCGAAGTGAAAATAGCTCCTCATTTAGGGACTCTTAAAGAAGTGTCTGGCTCTATGCCACATCCTTACGGCACTATCAAAGTAAGTTATAAATTGGATAAAAAAGGGAAGCTCAATGCTAATATCACCCTGCCCGAAAAGCTCAAAGGTACTTTTGTATGGAAAAACACAACAAAAGAACTCAAAGCGGGGAATAATACTTTTATAATGTAATTAAACTGAAGTCTTATGAATACAACCCTCAGCATCCTCCTAATGGCAATAGGCAGTATTTGTGCCGCCAGTTTTTATGTGCCTATCAAGAAAATCAAAAATTGGTCGTGGGAATCCTATTGGCTTGTACAAGGTGTCTTCTCGTGGCTTGTAGTACCCGTACTCTTTGCCTATCTCACTACTCCGCAGGGTCTTTTTAGTGAAATCTTTGTCACTATCCCCTTAAAAGTGTTGCTTCAATCTGTAGGTTATGGAATGCTTTGGGGTATCGGTGGACTCACCTTTGCACTGAGTATGCGTTATCTTGGGGTCGCTTTAGGGCAATCTATCTCTTTAGGACTCTGTGCAGCGGTAGGTACGCTCATTCCTCCTATAATAGCAGGAGAGAACCTCTTAGCGAGCCGTTCGGGTATATTGATGCTGGCAGGGGTAGTAATTTCTTTGGTAGGTATTGCTGTGATAGGTTATGCTGGGCATCTCAAAACCAAAGAGATGACCCCTGAACAACGCCGTAAAGCCGTAGCTGAGTTCGCCCTCAAAAAAGGAATCTTCATTGCTGTAGTAGCAGGAGTGATGAGCGCTTGTTTCAACTTTGGACTTTCGGCTGGTAAACCTATACAGCAACTCGCTCTTGCACAAGGAAGCAATCCGTTGTTTGCTAAAAATCCTGTGATAATGTTCGTTACCTTTGGAGGCTTCCTTACCAATATGCTGTATTGTCTTTTCCTAAATATAAAAAACAAAACAGGTAAAGACTATCTTTCAGTGTCTGCTACTACCCTGTGTAACAATCTCTTTTTTGCTGCTCTTGGTGGTACACTTTGGTACTTGCAATTCTTCTTTATGGGGATGGGAGAGAGCAAACTTCCTGCCGATATGGTAGCTTTCAGTTGGAGTATCTTGATGGCTATGAATATTGCTTTCAGCAATATATGGGGTATTTTTCTCAATGAATGGAAAGGAGTGCGTATGGGTACAATTACCGTGTTGGTTGTGGGAATTATCATCCTGATTCTTTCAACTTTTGTAATTAAATTCTAATATTAAAAATAAAAGAAATATGAAAACTGAAAACATTAAAAAAGCGTATGAACTCGCTAAAGAAATTTATGCAGCTATAGGTGTAGATACCGATGCTGCCCTCAAAGCAATGGAACAAGTGAACATCAGTTTGCACTGCTGGCAAGCCGACGATGTAGTAGGTTTTGAATCATCACAACAAGCTCTTAGCGGGGGCATTCAAGCTACAGGTAATTATCCCGGTAAAGCTACTACTATTGCTCAACTGCGCCGAGATATAGAGGAAGTATTGCGCTTGCTCCCTGGTAAACAACGCCTGAACCTCCACGCTATCTACGGCGATTTCCAAGGAGTTACTGTCGATAGAGACCAGATAGAGCTCAAACACTTCCAGAGCTGGATCGACTGGGCTAAACAGTTAGGTATTGGTATCGATTTCAACCCTACTTGTTTTTCTCACCCTAAAGCGGCTACAGGTTTTACTCTTTCGAGTAAAGACGAATCTGTTCGTCAATTTTGGGTAGAACACGTGAAAAGAAGTCGCCGTATCGCTGCCGAAATAGGCAAACAGCTCGGTTCGCCTTGTGTAAACAATATTTGGATTCCCGATGGTTCTAAAGATATGCCTATTGATAGGAATGCGCATCGTGCCCTCCTTAAACAATCGTTAGACGAAATCTTTGCCGAAGAATTTCCTAAAGCACACCTCTTAGACGCTGTAGAAAGCAAACTCTTTGGGATAGGGGTAGAGGCAATGACTGTAGGTTCTAATGAATTCTATTTGGCGTATGCCGTAAAAAACAATAAGATGGTGTGTTTAGACAACGGACACTTCCATCCTACAGAACAAGTAGGCGACAAGATTTCGGCTGTATTGCAGTTTGTTGATGAAATTCTCTTACACGTTACTCGCCCTGTGCGTTGGGATAGTGACCACGTGGTTACTTTCAACGATGAAATTCAGCTCATCGCTCAAGAAATTGTACGCAATCACTACCTCAGTCGCGTGCATATTGGTTTAGATTATTTCGATGCCAGCATTAATCGTATAGGTGCTTACGTTACGGGCGTGAGAGCTGCCCAATTAGCATTCCTCTTCGCTCTGCTCGAACCTACCGAAAAGCTCAAGGCTTTAGAAGAAAAACAGCAGTATTTCGAGCGCCTTGCGTTTCTCGAACTTCTAAAAACTAAACCTTTTGGAGCGGTATACGACTATTGGTGTATGTTAAATAACGTACCAGTAGCCGAAGATTATATCACTGCCATTCAGCAATACGAGAACACCGAACTAAAGAAAAGACTATGACCGATGTAATCGCTATATTCGATATTGGTAAAACCAATAAAAAAATGTTGCTCTTCAGTGAAAACCTCTCTCTTGTAGCACAACAAGAGAAGGTTTTTCCTGAAATTACTGATGACGACGGCTTTCCTTGTGATGATATCGATGCAATGACCTCTTGGATTTACAACTCACTCAATAGGGTAGTTAAACAGGGGGAATACCGCATCAAAGCGCTCAATTTTACTACTTATGGTGCTACTTTGGTGTATTTAGATGAAAAAGGAAAACGACTTACCCCTTTGTACAACTACCTCAAAGAGATGCCTAAAGAAGTATTAAACAACTTTTACGAGCGTTACGGAGGAATAGACGAATTTAGCCGTCAAACCGCTTCTCCTGCCTTAGGAATGCTCAATGCCGGCTTACAAGTCTTGTGGCTCAAGCGACAAAAGCCAGAAGTATTTGCTCGTGTAAAGCATATTCTGCACTTTCCTCAATACCTCAGTTATCTCTTTACAGGCAAAATCACCTCCGAGTACACTTCCATAGGTTGCCATACAGCTATGTGGGATTTTGACCACCAGCAGTACCACCCTTGGCTCGCCGATGAACAACTCACTCTCCCTACGCCTGAAAGCAATTTGAACTTGCAGTCCGTCGTAATAAATGGCAAGGAGGTACAAGTAGGCAGTGGCTTGCACGATAGTTCTGCCTCGCTGATTCCTTACTTAGAAACTTCTAAAAGTAAGTTTATACTGATTTCTACTGGTACCTGGAGCATCTTTATGAATCCTTTTAATCACGAACCTCTCACCGAAAACCAACTGAAGAACGATGCGCTGTGTTTCCTTTCGGTAAAACAAAAGCCTGTAAAATCGTCACGTTTGTTTATGGGGCATATCCACCAAGTAGAAGCTGAACGCTTAGCCGCACAATACCAATTGCCTGCTAATAGTTACAAAACGGTACAAGCCGATGAAACTATATTTAGAGATTGCCTTAGCCAGAAGAAGCCAAGCAACTTCAATGAAGCCTATCACGCTTTAATGCTCAATTTGCTGAAATGTTCGGTAGAGAAAATGCAACTCATCAGCGAGAATAGTAATTTTGAGTGTATATACATTACAGGAGGCTTTGCACGCAATCCTTTGTACACACGTTTGCTGGCAACTTATTTCAGCGATAAGCAAGTGTACGTTTCGCAAATAGACAACGCTACTGCCTTTGGAGGGGCTTTGCTCACCTCAGCAGCAATGGGCAATGTAATTCCTCCTATCAACTTAGGACTCAAACAAATCACTCCTTTTCCCCTTTTAAACCTTTACGACAATGAATCACAAAACTCTTGATAGCCAAATGCTACACCCCAAAGAACAAATAGTTATTGCAATGACCCGCATCTATGAACGCGGGCTCACTACGCTCTCTGGCGGAAATATCTCGGTAATAGATGAAGCTGGCGACTTGTGGATTTCCCCTTCGGGCATCGACAAAGGCAACCTCACCCCCGATGATATTATGTGTGTGAAAAAGAATGGAGAGATAGTGGGTAAACACAAACCCTCATCAGAATACCCTTTCCACCGCGCAATTTATCAAATGCGACCCGACCTCAAAGCGCTTATCCACGCTCACCCCCCCGCCTTAGTATCGTATAGCATTATTCGCCAAAAACCTGAGGCTAATCTCACCTTGCAAGCAAAAAGAACTTGTGGTGAGATAGGTTATGCACCTTATGAGCTCCCTGGTAGTGAGGCATTGGGAGCTGTCAATGCCCAGCAGTTTAGCAACCCCAAAGTGAAAGCTATCATAATGGAAAACCACGGTACTGTACTTGGTGGCAGTGATATAGTAGATGCCTACGCGCGATTTGAAACCTTTGAATTTTGTGCGGCTATGGGGCTTTATAGTAGCTTGATAGGCAAGGCACAACCCCTTACCGATGAGCAGATAGAAGGTTATTATAACCAATTGCCTACTGCAACGCCTACTTATCTCGCGATGTCTTATACTTCTGTAGAAAAAGCTTTGCGCAGCGAGATTTGTAAGCTTATCTACCGCGGTTGCAACCACAACCTGATGTTCAGTAGTGCAGGCACAATTTCAGCGCGTACCGAGGGGAACGATTTTCTGATTACTCCTGGGCAAACCTCACGTTGGGAACTTACTCCTGCTCAATTGGTGCAGATAAAAAAAGGCAAAGCCGAAGCTGGCAAAACCCCCAGTGAGTACACTTGGTTACATCAAAAAATATACAACGAAAACCCCGATGTGAATGCTATCATTTGCTCACAACCGCCCTATTTGATGTCCTTTGGCATTACCGATGAGTATTTCAATGTGAGAACCATCCCCGAAAGCTGGATTTTCTTACAAGATGTACACAATGTACCTGTAAGTTCTTTATGGCAAGAAAATGAGGGGAAAGACATAAGAGCGTTTATCAAAAAAGGAAGTACTGCTGTAATAGTGCGCAATGCCACTGCTGTAGTAGTAGGTGCTTCACTAATGAAAGCCTTCGACTATTTGGAAGTAGCCGAATGCAGCGCGAAATCTATCGTACAAGGGATAAGTATGGGCAAAATGGTAGCCATCAACGATGCTCAAGTAGCAGAATTGCGCGAGTATTTTAAGGCTGTGATGAGAATCTGCTAAATAAATTAACAAATATATGCATTCTAAATTTAGCCAAAGTTTCTATTTGTCCGAGAGGTTCACCTTGCCTATTGTGCTACGCCCCCCTTGAAGGTAGCCAACGAGAGCTCGCAACAGGGTATGTGCACTAGGGAGAGGTTTGTCACCTTTTCCAGCTTGTCCCCCTTCGGGGGTTCGGGGGCTTACCGAATAAGTGAGTCGCTACATTCTCGCTTTTCCGTCATACTCCCCCCTATTGCCTATGGCCTAAGGCCTATTACCTATTCCTCTTTCTTTCGCCTCGAAACCTCATTTTTAGCACTTTTTAATCCTTGTATTATAGTATTAATCAACTACTTATACACCATTTCTATACCAATCGTCCAAGATTCGTATAAGCTTCCTATAAGCTCTCTATAAGCTAACCCAAGCTCTTTTCAACCAAAAAACACTTTTACTGGTTACTTATAATTCCTTTTTATTTCCTTTTAAAAAGCCCTTGTGCTTCTATTCTGTATATTTTTCGTAACATAAATACTACGATATTTCTTACGTTGAGCTCACGTTAACTTATTGATTACTTACGTTTTTACCAGAAAAATAACTTTTAGTAAAGAAAAATGTACAATAAGTAAAGTGCTTTTTGTTAAGTATTCCTTAATTTTGTCCCAAAGAAAAAACTTTAAATTTTATATAATGAAAAGCATCATTAGCATTTGTATTTTGCTGTTCAGTATCCCAATGCTGGCGCAAAAAGTAACTATTACGGGGGTAGTTACCGATGAAAACAAACAACCCCTCCCTGGTGCAAGCGTTGCCGTAGAGCACGCACATTCAGGTACGGCTACTGATTTTGAAGGGCGTTTCTCCCTAAGTGTAGCTCCTACCGATAAAATAGTAGTGAGCTTTATGGGCTATCGCTCCAAAACCATAGCCGTAGGTAAAACACGTACTTTCAATGTATCTCTCGAACCTGAGGTCACTCAGATTGATGAGGTAGTGCTTGTAGGGTACGGTACACAGCGCAAAAGCGATATCTCTACGGCAGTAGCTTCGGTGAAGATGGCAGATATCGCCCAAAGCAGTCCGTCTCAGGTATTGCAAGCGTTGCAAGGTAAAGTGAGTGGGGTGCAAATCATCTCTTCCGATGGTTCTGCTTCCAGCGGACTCACATTTAGAATTCGCGGGGTGAACTCCATCACAGGAGGTACGCAACCGCTCTTTGTTATTGATGGGGTGCCAATGCCTACTCAAAGGGTAACCAACACCAATGAAGATGTGGCTACCAATCCGCTACTCAGCTTAAACCCTAACGATATCGAGTCAATGGAAATCCTCAAAGATGCCGCAGCAGCAGCTATCTACGGGTCTAACGGTTCTAATGGGGTAGTGCTTATCACCACCAAAAAAGGTAAGGAACTCGCTAAACCTAAATTTAACTTCAGTTATGCAAGTTCTATTGAAATGATGCCTAATATCCCTTTGAAGGTGCTCAGCGCTGAAGATTATGCTCACAAAATGCTCGATTATGGTACTTGGGGCAATCAACCTCAAATAGACTTTTGGCAACGAATGATTGCCGAAAAGGGCTGGAATCACCCTGCTGTAAAAGATTGGCTGAAAGAAGTTACCCAAACAGGTACCAAAAACGAAGCTAACGGTAGTATCACAGGTGGTACCGACCAAACCCGCTATATGCTTTCAGTGGGCTATCTGAACCAAGAGGGACTTATCAAGCGTTCTGCTTTCAATCGCTTTACTTCACGTCTCAACCTCTCACAGAAGATTAACGATAAGATGAATGCAGGTATCAACCTCTCTTATGCCGTTTCTAAGGATAAAAATCCCGTAAGCGATTGGTCTCAAAATGGAGTGGTTCTCAAAGCTTTGCAAACTTCTCCTTTCTTAGACTACCCTGGTTTTGGTACCCTGATGAGCTATCCTAATATTCGTACGATGAGCCCTAAGGTAGCGGTAGACCAAGTGGATATCAATACCAAATACAACGAGCTCAACGCCAATGTATACCTCAGCTATCAACTGCTTAAAGATTTGACTTTTAACACCAGTGCTTCTTACCGTTTACACACTATTGGTCAAGACCGTTTTTGGGGACCTGACACTTGGTTCGGACAGTCAGAACGCGGACGTATGGAACTCTCTCATCGCAATGAGAACAGCTGGGTATATGAAGCCCGTTTGCAATACTCTAAGAGCGTCAATAAGCACTATTTTTCTATAATGGGTGCTTTTGAAGCCAATAAGTATTGGACAGATTATACTTACAATAAGTCTACTAACTTCGAGGATACCAAACAAGGCATTTGGGGTATCAACCAAGGGTTAGTAACCTATGCGCCTTTGTACACTTATGATGGCAACCAATTGGTATCGTACATCAGTAGGGCTACTTATAGTTATAACAACAAGTATGTACTAAACGCTTCTTTGCGTGCCGATGGTTCTTCTAAATTTGGTAAGAACAACAAATACGGTTATTTCCCTGCTATTTCTTTGGCTTGGAATGCTCACGAAGAAGACTTTATCAAGAAAATAGAAGCTATTTCCAATTTGCGTTTGCGCGGTAGTTTTGGTATGACAGGTAACAACCAAATCCCATCTTACCAATCTTTAGCACAACTCGCTAAAAACAAAGTAGTATTAGATGGTAACAAAGTGGAAATCGGTCGTTATACCAGCAATATTGCTAACGACAACCTCAAATGGGAAAGCCAAAAGCAATACAATATCGGTTTAGATTTGTCCTTCCTCAAAAACCGTTACACCCTTTCTACTGAACTGTATTATAAACGCATAGACGATATGCTTTTGGAAGTGAATATCCCTTCTACTTCGGGATTCCAAAAAGCGTGGAAGAATGCAGGTTCAATGGAAAACAAAGGTCTCGAAGTGAGCTTCAATGCACAATGGTTGCGTGAAGGCGATTTCAAATGGACAACCGATTTCAATATTTCTTTCTACCGAAACAAAATCCTTTCATTAGACGAAGGTCAGTATCAACAATTCTATGACCGTGGCATCAACTCCAAAATCAAAAGTGATGTGCTCTTGCGCGTAGGTATGCCAGTAGGTATTTACTACGGTTATGTAGCCGATGGTGTATTCCACAACCAAAACGAAGTGGATAACGCACAACCAGGTCCTAACGTAGCTTTAGGAGGTTTGCGAGTGAAAGACATCAACCACGATGGTGTAATCGACACTAACGACCGTGTGCCCGTAGCCGATGTAAACCCATTACATACAGGTGGTATAGGCAACACTTTCTCCTATAAAGGTTGGGAACTGTACGCTTTCTTGCGTTGGTCGTATGGCAATGATGTAGTAAACGGTAATGCTTACTACCTCACAGGTACTAAGAATATCGACAATATCACACAAAGCGTTTATAACAACGTATGGTCGGAAGCACACCCCGACCGTAACTTCCCGCTCTTTGGAGGTGGTTTCTGGGCTGAAAACGCTTTCCGTAGCGACTTGGTAGAAGATGGTTCATTCTTGCGTTTGCAAACCGTGAGTCTCAGCTACAATTTGCCTAAGGAGGTATTAGAGCCTTATAAACTCAGCAAATTGCGTGTAGGCGTTACCGGTACCAATCTTGCTCTTTGGACGCGCTATTCAGGGTTTGACCCCGAAGCTAATACAGGTTATGGCACCATAGCTCGTTTGGCACCAGGGCTTGATATGAGTCCGTACCCACGACCTACCTCGGTTTTATTCTCAGTAGAAGTTGGTTTTTAAAAGATATAGATTATGAAATTACATATTATCACCATTATAGCAATAGGAGCAAGTCTTGGGCTTAGCAGTTGTGGCAAGTTTTTGGAAGAAACCCCCAAGAGCACCCCTACATCTCAATTTTTCTATGAAAATGAATTGGATGCTCGTCAAGCAATGAACGGTACTTACCGTTACCTCACCGATGTGTACATCACAGGACACGGCACCAAACAAATTAGTACCGACCTTGCCAAACGCGCCGATTGGGACGAAGGACAAGGCTTGCGTAACTATAAGTTTGGTCCTGACAACGATTATATCACCCAAATGTGGCAACAGCACTATGCTGCCATTAAGAACTGCAACTGGGTAATCGATAATGTAACCGAGCACCAAGATCGCATTAACAACTGGGAACGCTATGTAGCCGAAGCTCGTGGTGTGCGCGCTTACTTGTACTTCGATTTGGTGCGTTGGTTTGGCGATGTGCCTTTGGTTGTGAAAGAAACCAAATCACTCGACGACCTCAAAGTGCCTCGCACCCCACAAAAGCAGGTGTTTGAGCAAATTATTGCCGATTTTACTTACTCGATGGCTCACGTAGCCGAAAAAGGCGATACAGGCAATGGTTACCAATACGGACGTATTACCAAAGATGCTTGTCGCGGTTTCTTAGCTAAAGTACACTTGTGGCTTGCCTCAGTAGCGCAACGCGACGGACGTGAAGTGCTTGGTTCGGCTACTGAAAACTACACCAAAGCAATGAACTATGCCAAAGAGGTCATACAAGGCGGTCGCTACCAATTAGTAGAATACTATCCTGATGTATTCAACGCTAAAACCAAAATAAGCGAAGCTCCAAAAGAAGTTATTTGGTGCGTACAAGGTCTTACAGGTGACGATACCGGTACCCTCACAGGAATGCTTTACGGAATGAGAGGGAATGAAAACTTAGGAGGTTCGTGGGATAACATCTCCAGCTCTGATTACCACCGTATGATTTATGAACCCTCCGACTCTATTCGCCGGTTGTGGAACTGCCCACGTGTGCAAGTACTCGACAATGGTAAGTTATGGGGTTGGGACTACAATATTTACAAAGATACCCGTGTAGACCAACCTCTTAGTAACGCTACCGAAAATAATAACTGGGTGATGTGGAGCATCGGTAAGTTCCGCCGTTTCCCATTAGCTGATACCTCTTCGTATAACTACAAGAACTTTGGTATGGATGAACCGCTACTTCGCTTTGCTGATGTACTCCTCATCTATGCAGAGGCTTATAACGAAGTAAACCATTCACCTGGGGCTTACACACCCTCGTCTTCTTTAACAATGAATGGCTCCAACGTGAACAGTGCTTACGATGCAGTGAATTTAGTGCGCAAACGTGCTCGTATCTCTAACAAAGCAGGCGGACGTGTGGTGCACCGCGATGTATTACCTCGTGATTTGGATAAAACCCATATCAACGATGTAAACACCGTAGTACCCGATTGGAAACCCTCCTCTTATGGTTATGACTATGCAGGTACTGCTATGTGGACAGCCAAACATTACAGCGATGACTATACCGCTTTCCGCACCGAAATATTGAACGAACGCGCTCGCGAGCTTGTAGGAGAAACTACCGACCGCTGGTGTGACCTCGTACGCCGTGGCATTTTGGTACAAGCTTTCCAAAACTGGCGTATCAACAATCCGTTTATCAGTGGGGAGGAACGCCGTATCCCAGCACCTGCTGCGCCTGAGAATGTTCGCCCTTATCACCAATTGTTACCTATTCCGCTTAGCGAATTGGACGCAAATAAGAATTTAACTCAAAATCCTGGATACTAAAATGAAAACACATATATTACTCATTAGCGGGTTGCTACTCACGGCTTTGGGTGCTTGTACTAAGGACAAACCTGAAGACGTAGACCTATCAGTAACAGCTGATAAAACCCAAGTGAAGGTAGGCGACCCCGTAACTTTTACTATTCATCACAATGTAAATGCTTTGGCTATTTACACCGGTGATGAAGGGCACGATTACCAAAAGAGTATAGACAATGTACTCAAAGGGAAGACTTCAGAGGAATTACAAGGTAAAAACTATCGCCCTACCGACCCTGATGTGAAACCTTACAAAGTAGACTTTACTTCTACACAAGTAGGGAGCACTACTTTAGCCAATGGCGCTTTTGAAGTGCGTAATGCCAATAGCGGTGATAACTTAGTTGGCAGTCAAGCCGAAGTAGTAACCGATGCTACCATAGGTAAAAATGTAGTGAAAGTGAATGCCAAACACCCTAACTGGTGGTATGAAGCTTTGCGCCTTAATGTAAACACCAAAGTAGGAAGCAACAAGAAGATGACTTTACGAATGAAGTTTGCGACAACTACTTTGAAAAGTACTAACGACCAAAGCGAACACCCCGAAGAAACAAAGTTCCCTATCGTGATATTCTTAGGAGGAATTGCTGAAGGAGAAACAGCAGTCACTTTCAAAAAAGAAACCGTTTGGGATTTATTTGTAGAGCCTAAAACCGAATATACCGATTACACTTTTGACATCGGTCGTGTGATAAGTGCTTGGGAAGGTGGGGTTAATAAAAAGATGGCAACGCTTTC